>CENV01026698.1_pt1 | contig 52134 bp, 51 predicted proteins | sample 530231 | NCBI WGS metagenome assembly CENV01 (sample SAMEA2619815, study PRJEB7988) | marine metagenome | biome: marine biome (ENVO:00000447); feature: surface water layer (ENVO:00002042); material: "saline water (ENVO:00002010), including plankton (ENVO:xxxxxxxx)" | depth 5 m
CCACCAGCTCCATATCGCGCAGGTTTTCGACCTCGACGTTGACCCCGGCAAACCGGAACGTGTCGCCGGGCCGCAAGCTCGCGGCGAAGCGCTCCTCCACCTTGCCGAGCGAGCGACCATTGCGAAAGCGCACGTCGAGCATCTCCGAATCGACGATGATCCCGGCGTTGAGCCGGTGTCGCTGGGCATGGTCGGGATGAGCGAGCCGCCAGGTGCCATCGCGATCGCGCACGATCCGCCGAAAGCGGTCGTAGGCCTTCAGGGCGTACCCCCCGGTGGCAACAAATTCGAGCACGCGGCCGAACATTGCGGCATCGATCCCCGCATAGGGCAGGCACGAGCGGACCTCCGCCAGCAACGCCGCCTCGTCAAACGGCGCTGCGCAGGCGCAGGCCATCACATGCTGGGCCAGCACATCGAGCCCGCCGGGGCGGAAGTCCTCGCCGTCGCGCTGGCCCTCGTGAACGGCATCTAGCGCGGCGGTCGCCTCCAGAAACTCAAACCGATTGCCCGGCACCAGCAACGCGCGGCTGGGTTGGTCGAGCCGGTGGTTGGCTCGCCCGATTCGCTGCAGCAGACGCGACGATCCCTTCGGCGCGCCCATTTGCACCACCAGATCGACATCGCCCCAGTCCACCCCCAGATCGAGACTGGCTGTGCACACCAAGGCCCGCAATTCGCCACGCGCCATCGCCCCCTCGACCTTGCGGCGCGCCTCCTTGGAGAGCGAGCCGTGGTGAATGCCGATCGGCAGGTTCTCCTCGTTCGCATCCCACAGGTTCTGGAAGATGTATTCGGCGAGGAAGCGCGTGTTGGTGAAGACAAGCGTGGTGCGATTGTCGGCAATGCGCTGGTACAGCTGGGAAATGGCCCAGGTCGCAGCATGACCGCCCCAAGGCACGCGTTCGCCATCGGGCAGCAGGATCTCCAGCTCCGGATCGGCGCCCTCCTCGCCTTCGATCAGCGCAACACTATCAAGATCGCCCCATGGCGCCAACCAACCGCGGAAGCCCTCGGGATCGGCAACCGTTGCCGACAGGCCCACGCGCTGCATTTCGGGTGCAATCGCCTGCAAGCGCGACAGCGACAGTGCCAGCAAGTCTCCGCGCTTCTGCGTGGCGAAGGCATGGATCTCGTCCACCACCACGCGTTTGAGCCCTTCGAACAGCAGGAAGCTGTCGGGATAGCTGAGCAGCAGGCTGAGGCTTTCCGGCGTCGTCAGCAGCACATGCGGCGGGCGGGCGCGCTGGCGTTTCTTGCGGTCGGACGGGGTATCGCCGCTGCGCGTCTCGATGCGGATATCGAGCCCCATCTCCTCCACCGGGGTAACAAGGTTGCGCTGCACATCGTGCGCCAGCGCCTTCAACGGCGAGACATAGAGCGTGTGCAATCCCTCCGGCGGCGCGGCGCCATCAAGGCGCGACGGGCAGAAGGCGGCAAGCGTGGGGAGGAACCCGGCCAGCGTCTTGCCCGCGCCGGTGTCGGCGACCAGCATAGCGTGCTTGCCGGCATCGGCAGCGGCGAGCATTTCCGCCTGATGGCGCCGCACCCGCCAATCGCGACTGGCGAACCAGTCGGAGATTTCAGGCGGGATCGCGGCGGGCGTCATTGCCCCAAGATGGGGCCTCGGCCCGATCGGGGAAAGGGCCGCCATGACCCCATCGCGTCAGTACTCGCGAGCTTCCTCGGCCTCGAGCCCACTAACCATCGCGTCGAGCTCAAACCGATTCATCCTGAGCATACTCGCCAGCTTCTCCTGCTCGGCGGGTTCCAGATCATCCCAGCTGCGCTGCTCGGCAAGATCGGCCGTGGCGGCATCGAGCTCAGCCTGCATGTCGGCCATCCCGGCGAAAATTGCCGGCATCGCCTGCATCATCGCCCCGGCAAAGCGCGGGTCGGCTGACATCGAGAAACTCTTGCGCGCATAGTTTGCGCCGCTTTCGGTCGAGAAGAAGGCATCGATATCACTGAGTTCGGTGGCATCGAAATAGACCGCGTACATCTCTGACATGGCCGACTTCATCGTCGGTTCCATCGCGGCCATCATGGCGTTCATCGCGCGCGGCATGGCCTCGGCTTCGCGCTCCCTACGCAGCTCCCAGTCCGGATCGAGCATGGCGGCGGCGTGCGCCACGGCGTCATCGTCGATGTTCTCAAGCTGGCTGGCCGAAATACCGAGCAACTTGGCCAGCTGCAGTTGGCCGCCAGACTCGTCCAGCTCCATGAGCGGCCCGAGAAACCCATCGAACATGCCGCTCATCATCTCGCCCATCGTGCCATCGGGGATGATCTTGTCGACCAGCGCCGTGGCAGCGGGCAGGCGCGCCTCTTCTTCAGGGGTAAGTGGCTCGACCGGGAACTTCTCGCCCAGCGCCCCCATCACCCCGGCGAGATCGTCTCCGGAGAGCACCTCATCCTGCGCATCCTGCGCCAGCAGCGACGCAGGCATGACGATCAGAGCGAGCGGGGCGACCAGCTTCAGAAGGGACTTCATCACAGGTATCCTCAGTGCCCGGCTTGCGGGCCGCGTTCGAGGCCCGAGGCCGCGAGCTGCTCGTCGATCTGCGCCATCAAGCGATCAAGGCCCTCCTGCGTGTCACTTTCAGCGCGGGCGACCAGCACGTCCTGCGTGTTCGAAGCGCGCAGCAGCCACCAGCCGTCCTGCGTGTTCACGCGCACACCATCGGTGGCATTCACCTCGACGCCGGTGGCCGAAGCCAGCCGTTCCTTCACCTCGTCGATAGCAGCGAACTTGCGGCTCTCATCGACCTGGAAGCGCATTTCGGGCGTGTTGAGCATATCGGGCATAGCGCCGCGCAGCTCGGTGACGGACTTGCCCAGCCGCGCGGAAGCCGCGATCAGGCGGATGCCGGCATAGAGCGCGTCGTCAAACCCGTAATAGGTGTCGGCGAAGAACACGTGGCCGCTCATCTCGCCGGCCAGCGGGGAGCCGGTTTCCTTCATTTTGGACTTGATGAGCGAGTGCCCGGTCTTCCACATCAGCGGCTTGCCGCCATTGGCGGAAACACTGTCGAACAGGGCGCGGCTGGCCTTCACATCGGCGATAATCGTAGCGCCCTGGCGCTCTTTCAGCAGATCCTCGGCGTAGATCATCAGCAGCTGATCGCCCCAGATCACCCGGCCCTCGCCGTCGATGGCACCAATACGGTCACCGTCACCATCGAAAGCAATTCCGAAATCGAGGTTCTTCTCCGCGACAAGCTGGCGCAGATCCTCAAGGTTGGCTTCAACAGTGGGGTCAGGATGATGGTTAGGAAAATTCCCGTCGACATCCGTATAAAGCAGGTGATGCTCGCCCGGCAGCTTCGCGGCAAGCTTTTCGAGCGCGGGGCCGGCGGCGCCGTTGCCCGCGTCCCAGCCGACGCGCAGCTTGGAAAGCGCACCTTCGTCGATCCCTTCAAGCGCGGTCAGCATGCGCTCGATATAGGCGTCGATGACATCGAGCGTCTCGATCTCGCCCACGCCGATGTCCCAATCGCCCGCCTCGGCCATTTCGCCGAGCTTGAGGATGTCCGCCCCGAAAAACGGGCGACCCATGAATACCATCTTGAAGCCATTGTAATTGGCGGGGTTATGGCTGCCGGTTATCTGAATGCCGCCATGAACCTCTTCAGCTGAGGCCTCGGCATAATAGAGCATCGGCGTCGGCCCCATGCCGACCTTGCGCACGTTCACGCCCGTGCTGGTCAGCCCTTCCACCAGCGCATGCTCCAGCATCGGCGAGCTGACGCGCCCGTCGTAGCCCACGGCCACCATGGAGCCGCCAGCACGCCTGATTAGTGTCCCAAAGCCCTTGCCGATCGCACGCGCATCGTCCGCTCCCAGGGTCTCTCCGATGATCCCGCGAATGTCATATTCGCGCAGAACGGTGGAATCGAACGTATACGTCATCAAGGAATCCCCTCAGCTTGGGTCGCTGTCACCTGGTAGCTCTTCGAAGAGCAGGTCGCGCGCATCGTTGGCCGCGTGCACCTGGCTGTTCGTGCCGCCCCGATCCGGATGAACCATGGCGACGAGCCGCTTATGCGCGGCAATTATGTCTAATTTATTTGCATTTGCGCCCACGCCCAGCAATTTTCTGGCGTTGAACACGGCCTGCGCGCGAGGCGAAATGCGTTTTTGCCATGGCCAGCGCCCAGTGATCCAACGGTAGGCAATAATACCTACCATCGCAAGGATCAGCAACCGGGTCACGCGATCAGGCGGCTTCAGTTGCCGGGAGCGCGACAACCTCGCCACCCTCGGCTTGAGGCATGGGAAGGTTGAGGTTGGCGAGCAAGCTGCGCAACTCCTGCCTGGCGACGAGGTGGCTCGTCCCCAGATCGCCCAGGTGCCCCTTGTCGAGCAGCGTCAGCCCGGATGGGAACAGCTCACGATAGACCACGCGTTCGGACAGGCCCTGCACCGCACGGAACCCGACCCGCTTCGAAAGCTCGGTCAGCGCCTGTTCGATGCGGCGCTGGTTGCGCGCATCGGTGTAGCCGGTGCGGTTGCGCACCAGCACCCAGTCCATCTCGCGGCGTTGCTGCTCAATCGTGGCGCGGCTGCGCTTGATCCGCGCCTCCCAGATCGCCTCGGCATAGAAGCTCAGGCGGCTGACCTTGAAGTTCTCGGCATCGACCTGCCCAATGAGGTCGAAGTCGACGAAGCTGTCGTTCATCGGCGTGACCAGCGTATCGGCCTGAGTCGCGGCATGGCGGGCGAAGGGATCGTCGCGGCCAGGGGTATCGAAAATCAGGAAGTCCATCCCCTCGCCGATAGCCTGTGCCTCTGCCTCCAGCTCCTCCACGGTGCTGCCATGACAGGTGTCGAACTTGGGCCCCGGCAGCGCGACACCGCGGCGCGCCTGCGTGGCGGCGCGATTTTCGCAGTAGCGGAAGAAGGTCCTCTGGCGCACGTCGAGATCGAGCGCAGCGACCTTGGCACCACGATAGGCCAGCGCCACCGCAACATGCACGGCCGTGGTCGATTTGCCGGTGCCGCCCTTTTCATTGGCGAAAACTATACGGTGGGGTGCGCTCACGGTGGCCTTTCTCAAATCGCTCTGGGCGGCTAGGCCCAAGCAAGGTCTTGTATCTGAGGGCGAGGATCATGCAAACCGTCAGCACGCTGGTAGAGCTTCGTTTGGCTGTGGATGACCTGCGCAAAAGTGGCACGATTGCGCTCGTTCCCACGATGGGTGCACTGCACGAGGGTCATCTCACTTTAATGCGAGAGGCCCGCGCGCGCGCCGATCACGTCGTGGCGTCGATCTTCGTCAATCCAACGCAATTTGGCCCGAACGAGGATCTGGACGCCTACCCCCGGCGGATGGCCGAGGATGCGGCGCTGCTCGAAGCCGAGGGGGTGGCGCTGTTGTGGGCGCCGACCGTGGATGCGATGTATCCCGACGGTTTTGCAACCACCATCTCGGTTTCTGGCGTAAGCGAAGGCCTGTGCGGGGCGAGCCGCCCCGGCCATTTCGCGGGCGTGGCCACGGTGGTGTGCAAGCTGTTCAACCAGGTGAGGCCCGACCATGCGCTGTTCGGCGAGAAAGACTGGCAGCAACTGGCGGTGATCCGGGCCATGGCGCGCGACCTCGATCTGACCCTGCCGCATGTGAGCAATATCCACGGCGTGACCACGGTGCGTGAGGCCGACGGGCTCGCGATGAGCAGCCGCAACGCCTATCTCTCGCCCGACCAGCGCACCGCCGCCGTGACCCTGCCACGAGCGATGCGCGCGGCAATCGAAGACATCGAGGCAGGCGACGACGTGGCCGGCGCGCTGATGCGCTTACATGCCGCGCTCGGCGAAGCGGGGTTCGGACCGATCGACTACGTGACGCTGGCCGATGCTTCGAGCCTCGTACCGCTTGCTCAGGCTCCCGATGCACCCGCTCGCCTGCTGGTGGCCGCACGAATCGGTGGCACGCGCCTGATCGACAACATGCCGGTATCGCCGGTCAAGGGAGAGGAAACGCAATGACCGAAGCCGATTTCCTGCGCTACATCAACGCTTTCAACGCCAACGACTTCGAGGGCTTCGGCCAGTTCTATGCCGAGGACGTGGTGTTCGAGCTTGGCTCGATGAAGCGCATCGTCGGCAGGGCGGCGATCCTCGACTTCTATCGCGAAGTCGCCGCGCATATGGACGAGGAGGTGGTGCCTCTCGGGGTGCTGGTGGGGCCGCACAACCTGGCGATGTATTGCCGCACCACCTTCGTGACCCGGGTGGACTGGCCCGACTTCGAAATCTGGCCCACCAAGGCGGGCGACACCCGTGTGGTCGAGACCATCGCCTGGTACGAACACGACGGCGCGCGCTTCACTCATATTCGCGGCGGACGGTTCAAACCGTGACGAATTGCAAATGGCTACCTATATGGACGCCACCATGCGCTCATTGCACCATTCCATGCGGCTGACGAGGTGGCCCGATCATGCCTGAGCGCAAGCTCCTGCTGGCCTCGATCCACGATGTTGGTCCGGGGTCGGAACGGCAGGTGGATCAGTTGGCCGGGTTGATCGAAAAGCAGCTCGGCAGCGCCCGGTTCGCCATGCTGGTGGTGCCCGAGCACCACGGCGCGCATCGCCTTACGCCCGGAAGCCCCTTTGCCGCACGCCTGCGCGACTGGGCCACAAGCGGCGTCGAGATGTTCGTGCATGGCTGGTATCACCGCGATCAGTCGCAGCACGAAGGTCTGGCGAGCTTCAAGGCCAAGCACATGACCGCGGGCGAAGGCGAATTCCTCGGGCTGTCTCAGGCCGAAGCCACCCGCCGCATGCGCGATGGGCGCGCCCTGATCGAGGACATTACCGGACGCGAGGTGGCCGGATTCATCGCCCCGGCCTGGCTCTATGGCGAGGGTGCGCAGGCAGCGCTGGCCGAATGCGGCTTTGCCATGGCCGAAGACCATATGCGCGTGTGGCAGCCCGGTTCGGACCGGCAGCTGGCGCGCGGCCCGGTGATTACCTGGGCCAGCCGGTCAACCATGCGGACCGCTTCTTCGCTGGCCTTCGCAGCCCTTGCCCGCACTGCATTGCATCCGCTCGACGTGGTGCGCGTGGCGGTCCACCCTGGAGACACGACCAAGCCCTCCATCCTCGCCAGCATCGAGGCAACGCTTGCCTCCTTCGCCAACCGCCGCCGGGCAGGCCGCTATGCTGAACTGCTGAACTGACCGGCAAATGGCAAATCGCTTAGGCCCGCCACGGCCTGTTCCCTCTCGCAAGTGCAACCGCGCCGCCCCTGCCGGGTGGCTTGCTTGCGAAAATGCTCCGGTTGAGCTACAGGCCCGCGCCAAGCGGAGGGCTGCTGCGTGACCGATATGCGCAGCCCAACCGAGGATCGGCCCGAACGGCAGCGGCCCGAGAGTGACCATTCGAACGAAGGCCAAGCAATGCCACAGCCGATCCTAGCTCCGGTAGGCGGAGACGTGATTGCCCTGCAACCGCAGGATCAGAAAAAGCCATTCAGCTGGACCAAGGCGATCAGCCTCCTGCTGTCGCTTCTGGTCATCGCGGCCTCGATCTATTCGCTGCGTGATATCGATCCGCGCGCTATTCTCGGCATGCTGCCGGTCTCGCCTGCCTTCTGGCTGCTGTTCGCGCTGGGCTTCATGGCCGGGCCCTTGGCCGAGTTCTATATCTTCCACCGGATCTGGGGCGTGGGCTTGCCTGCACTCGGCGCACTCACCCGCAAGCTGATCTATAACGAACTGCTGCTGGGTTACCTTGGCGAGGCCTGGTTCTACGCCTGGGCACGCAAGAACTCGGAAATCAAGACGGCGCCGTTCGGCGCGGTCAAGGACGTGGCCGTGCTTTCGGCAATGTCGGGCAACCTGATGACGCTGGTGCTGATGGCAGTGGCCGCGCCCTTCCTCGGCATGCTCGACCTCGGCGCCCATACCGATGCCGTCGCCTGGTCGCTTGCCTTCGTGGTCGGCACTTCGCTTATCATCATGCTCTGGCGCAAGTCGCTGTTCTCGCTCACCCGCAGCGAGCTGAACATGGTGTTCTGGGTGCACATGGGCCGCATCGTGGTGACCACCTCGATCTCGGGCCTGCTGTGGGCCATCGTGCTGCCTAACACTCCGATCGGATACTGGCTGCTGCTGGCGGCGATCCGCCTGCTCATCAGCCGCCTGCCGTTCGTGCCCAACAAGGACATCGTGTTCGCCGGTGTCGCCGCACTTACGGTCGGCCCGGAATTGCAGATCGACGAGTTGCTGGCGATGATGGCTGGACTCATCCTTGCAGCCAACCTCATCGTCGGTTCAGGACTCGCGCTCTACGACTTGCTGAAAGGAGTGACACGCAATGACGCTATTGACTAGCCTCGCCATCCTGCCGTTGCTCGCGCAGGGAACGCTTCAAACCGGGCCGGAACTGGGCAAGGCCGAAGGACGCTGCCGCGCCAACGAGCAAGGCCCTGCCCTGCTCGTATCGGTGGTCGGACTGAAGGACCGCAGGGGCAATTTGAAGCTGGAAGTCTATCCCGCCAACGAGGAGGATTTCCTTCAGGACGACAATATCCTGCTCAACGCCGGCAAGACCTTCCGCCGGGTGGAAGTGCCCGTGCCTGCCGGGGAGACCCCCGAGCTGTGCATCCGCGTGCCCGGACCGGGGCGATACGGGGTGATCCTGCTGCATGACCGCGATACGAACCACCGCTTCAACTGGCAGCGCGATGGGATTGGCTTCGCCAGCAATCCGAGCTTCGGCATGAGCCAGCCGGACTGGGACGAAGCCATCGCCACCGCGGGCAGCAGGCCCACGCGCATTTCGATCACGCTCAACTATCTGCGCGGCCTGCGCGGCATGCAGCCGCTGGACTAGGCCCCATGCGGATCGTCGACGTTTGCGGCTTCTACACTCCGCATGGGGGCGGTATCCGCACCTATGTGGACCAGAAGCTGCAAATGGCCGAACGTCTGGGCCACGACGTTACCGTGCTTGCCCCCGGCGCCGAAGAAGGCACCCGCGAAATTTCGTCTTGCGCGCGCATCGTCACGCTCGAACAGCCGCCTTTCCCGCTCGACAAGAAGTACTACTCCTTCGTCGACAAGGAGGTGGTGCATGCCGCGCTCGACGAGCTGAAGCCCGATTTCATCGAGGCCAGTTCACCTTGGAAGAGCGCGGATTTCGTCGGTGAATATGCGCCGCCCATTCCGCGCTCGCTGGTCATGCATTCCGACCCGCTGGCAGCCCATGCCTATCGCTGGTTCGAAGGCATCGCCCAGCCCGCTTCGGTGGACAAGGCCTTCGACTGGTTCTGGCAGCGTCTGCGCCGCCATGGCCACCGGTTCGACCTGGTGGTCTCGGCCAATTCAAGCCTGACCGATCGGCTGGCCAAGGGCGACGTCGTCAACGGTCCCGGTCTTGCCAAGGGCGTGACCGTGCCGATGGGGATCGAGCCGGGCCGCTTCTCGCCAGAGCTGCGCTCGGAAGCCTTGCGCGCCACCCTGCTGGCCACCTGCGATCTGGGCGAGGATGCGACCTTGCTCGTAAGTGCTGGGCGATTGGCAACCGAAAAGCGCTATCCGATGCTGGTCGAAGCCGCCACCATTGCCGGGCACAGCCGCCCGATCGGGCTGGTGATCTTCGGCGAAGGGCGCAGCCACAAGAAGATCATGAAGGCGATAGACGGCAACCCGCATATCCGCCTGCTGCGGCCGATCAACGACCGCGCCCACTTCGCCGCCGTCCTCGCCAGCGCCGATGCCCTGCTGCACGGCTGCGAGGCCGAGACCTTCGGCATGGCCGCAGCTGAAGCCTATGCCAGCGGCATCCCCATAGTCGCCCCTGAAGGCGGCGGCGCGAGCGACTTCGTGCGGTATCACCCGCAATATGGCTTCCGCCCGAACGACACCGCCGATGTGGTGCGCGCGATCCTGGCTCTGCCCGAAGGCAGCCGCCCCGAACTGCCCGCACCCGTGCCACGCAGCATGGAAGTGCACTTCCGCGAACTGTTTGCGCTTTACGAGCAGCAGTCGCGGCGCGCACCCGCTGCGGCCTGAGCTCGGCTGTCGTGCGGCTCGGCCGACTTGACCGTTACCTGCTGGGGCTGAGCATCGGTACGCTCGGCGCGGTTATTGGTATTCTCATGTCGCTGATGGTGCTGGAGAACATTCCCCGGCTGGTCGAGGTCACCCGGCTATCGGGCGAGCGCGGCTATATCCTCGGGCAGACGATCCTCGGCCTGCTGCCCGAATATGCCGGGATCGGCATGGTGGTGGGGCTCTATCTCGCCGTCGCCATGGCCATCCGTAAACTGGCGACGCGCGGCGAACTGGATGTAATCGAGGCGACGGGCACCCCGCCCTTGCGCTGGATGCGCATGCCGCTGCTGCTGAGCGCGCTGGGGGCGCTATTCGTCTTCGCCAATCAGGGCTGGCTGCAGCCGGCAGGCGAAAAGCGGTTCGACGAAATCTACCAGAAGATGGAGCGCGGCGAATTCGGCTATCGGCTTGCGAGCGGCGAGTTCACCGATCTGGGCTCGGGCTTTTCGCTCTATTTCGATAGCGTAGACCAGCACAAAGGCATGCTGACAGGGCTCATCTTCGTCGACGGCGATAATGTCTATAATGCGTCGAGCGGTACGCTTTCGCTGTCGCGTGATGGCGAAGGCAAGATCACGCTGCTCGATGGCCAGACCCTGATTGGTGCCGACGGCGGGGTGCTGAACTTCAGCAACCTGACCTTCTATCTGACCGGCGACGGCGTCACCACCAAGCCCCCGGCCGAGCCGAAGGGCTATCACAAGGTACCGCTCGACCAGCTGCTGTTCGCAGAGGACGCCGGTGCACGCGCTGCGGCCTATGGGCGATTGTTGTGGGTGGCGCTGGCCCTGGCCAGCCCGGCGCTTGCCTATGCGCTGGCGCGCCCGCCGATGCGCTCATCGAGCCCGATTGGCCTGATCGCGGGGCTAGCGCTGCTGGTGTCCTTCCTGAAGTCGATCACGCTGGTGGAGACGGCAAGCGGCGCGGACCCGGCGCCAATGGCTCTGCTGGTCGCAGGCAGCTGGGTGCTGGTGGTGGCGTTGCTCCTATGGTGGCAGCACCGAGCCGGGACGGGCGCGCTCGACCAGGCGGTTCTCAAGCTCGGCAAGCGAGCTGCTGCGCTGATTGCCCGGTTTGCTCCGAAGGACGAGACCCGATCCGCACCAACAACGCCGACCGCCGCCTGAGGCAAATGCCGAAGGGCAGTACCCGCGTTAGCCCCCTCAAGTGCGAGGTTTAGCGAGATCTTCAGAACATCTCTGGGAATTTCTGGGAAAGGCGGCTGGAGCGGGTAGCGGGAATCGAACCCGCATAGCCAGCTTGGAAGGCTGGAGCTTTACCACTAAGCTATACCCGCTCAGGCCAGTAACGCGCTTGCCACCAGCACGTGGGCCGCGTCAAGATGCCTGAGTAGTATCACCCTCATTCTCGACCGGCTTCGTATCGTCAGCCGGTGGTGGAGCAATCGTCAGTTCTACCCGGCGGTTGCGACGGCGGGCGACTTCATCGGGCGAACCATCTGGCTTGGCATTGGGCACCAGTGGGTTCTGTTCGCCGAACGCAATCACCGTAATCCGCTCGTTCGCCACCCCACGCTCGATGAGCCACGCCGCGACATTTTCGGCCCGCGAGCGCGATGCGCGCAGGTTGGCCTGATCGTTGCCTGCGCTGTCGGTGTGGCCAGCCAGGGTGATCGGCCAGCCAGCGCGCAGGGCATCGCTTTGCAGCACCAGTTGGAGCAGCTCCTCGGCGTCGGGCGAAACGTCGGTGCCGTCTGCAAAGGGCAGCACCACGTCGAGCGGTTCGGGCGGCTCGGGTGTGGGCTCAGGTGTTTCGATGACGTCCTCGCGAATGATCGAAACGCCGCTTGGGCTAGGTGTTGCCGAAGGCTCCCCACTCGGGATGACGACGTCCGTCGGGATGACATCCTCGTCCCCTGCATCGTCGTGACGGATCTCGCAGGCACCCAGCGCGGAGGCGAGCAGCACGGCTGCGAGGACTCGGGCGACTGGGGAGGGCTGGATCGATCTGGGCATGGCAGTTTCCTTGGCTTGGCCTCAGGCGGGTGCCGTCTTGCGCGGCTGCTTGCGGCGCGCTTCGACGTCGGCAGCCTGGTCGCGCGGGGGCGAGAACGAAACGATAATATCACCCGGTGCCGGCTCGGGCGCACGAGCGTGGGTGAAGAACTGCATCTCGCCTTCGGGGCGCAGCAGCAATAGCATATTCGTGGAATCGGGGAGGTTTTCCCGCGCGTCTTCCAGATCGTACTGTTCTGACAGCTTGGTGCGGCGGAACACCCACCCATCCAGCTGGCGCTGGTGCACGTCCTCCACGGCATAGCCCGAAGCGAACAGCGAACGCCCGCGCAAAGACGACGGCAGCGCGAACTGGTCATCGTCGACGCCATCTCCGAGCTGGTACACCTTGTCAGTGCCGATTTCAGGCGCGAATTCGGAGCAGACCAACGCGTTGTAAGCCTCGTTGTCGGTCGCGGCGACCAACACCTGGTACGGGGTGAGGTCGAGATTGTGCTCGGTCGCCTCGTTGAGGATTTCGCCATTGTAGGTGTCGAGGCCCGCAGCGCGCGCGGGCTTGAGGCGGGTCCAGCTCGAATCGACAATCAGCACCGGGGTCTTCAGGTCGTGCATCATCTTGCCCAGCGCAATCGTCCAAGGCGTGGCCCCGACGATGAGCAGGCCCGGCCGCTCGGCGCCCTTCACCCCGAGCAGGCGCGCAGCCGGATTGGAGGTGAAGCCCGAGGTGACGATTGTAGCTACGACCACGCCGAAGCTCAGGCCGATCAGAATCGAGCCATCTTCGAAGCCCAGCTCGCCAAGGCGCAGCGCAAACAGGCCGGAGATGGCGACCAGCACAATGCCGCGCGGTGCGATCCACGCCAGGAACAGGCGCTCGTTCCAGGGTATGTCGCTAAACAGGAGGCTGATGAGCACCGTCGCCGGGCGCACCAGCAGGATCAGCGCGAGCAGGAACAGCCCAGCGCGCCAGTCGAAGAACCGCAGGTCGGAGAATTCGAGCCCCGCCGAGAGCAGGATGAAGATACCCGAGACGAGCAGCACAGCCACGTTCTGCTTGAACGGGTGGATCGAGCGCAGGCTCGACACCTGCATGTTCGCAAGCGCCACGCCCATCACCGTAACCGCGACCAGCCCAGCCTCGTGCTCGATCAGGTTGCAGACTACGAAGGTGCCGATCACAGCCACCAGCAGTACCGGCACCTTGAGGAATTCAGGCACATATCCGCGCGGGAAGCTCCAGGCGACCAGCCAGGCGGCAGCATAACCGATCGCCCCGGCGAGCAGCCCGGCAGCAACGATCTGGGGAATAACTTCAAGCGCGAACCCGCCATCGGCCTGGGTGATGCGCAGGTATTCGTAGGCGACCACCGCGCACAGAGCGCCGATGGGATCGTTGACGATGGCCTCCCACTTGAGCAGCGTGGCAGGCCTTTGCTTGATAGCGGACTGGCGCAGCAGCGGCATGACGACGGTCGGACCGGTCACCACCAGGATACCCGCGAAGAGAATAGCCACAGGCCAGACGAGGCCCGCGACGTAATAGCAAGCCAGCGCTCCGAACAGCCATCCCAGCGGTACGCCAAGAAAGACCATCCGCCCGATGCCGCTGCCACTCTGGCGCAGTTCGCGAAAGTCGAGGCTGAGGCCGCCTTCGAACAGGATCAGCGCAACGCCGATCGAGATCATCGGATCGAGCAGATCACCAAAGGCATGTTCGGGATTGATGATCCCGAGCACCGGGCCGACCAGAAAACCGGCCATGAGCATCAGCACGATGGCAGGCCAACCCGTTCGCCAGGCAACCCATTGCGCTCCGATACCGAGCACGCCAATCAGCGCGATAACAATTGCCTGCTCTTCCATGGGTCCCCTTGTCAGCACGCTCCGACCGCGCGAAGCTGGCAACTAGCCAATCCCATAGCACAGAGAAGGTTCCGAAACCTCCCTTTGAAGGCTCGGCTCGCTAGTGACCTTCGAAGGTAAGGACTGCGCGCCCTTCCACGCCTTGTTCTCGCAAGGCGGCCATGCCGGCCAGCTCAGGCAAATCGATCACGAATAGGGCATGCGTACAGTGCGCCCCGGCGCAACGCAGAAGCTTGGCAGCGGCAAGAGCCGTGCCGCCAGTCGCCAACAGATCGTCGACCAGCAGGATCGACTGGCCCGGGCGCACAATGGTTGGATCCAGCTCAAGCCGGGCTTCACCATATTCGAGCGCGTAGTCTTCACCCAAGGTGGGAACGGGCAGCTTGCCCGCCTTGCGCAGCGGTACGAAACCGGCGCCGAGGCGCAAGGCCAGCGCGGAACCGAAGATGAAACCGCGTGCCTCTATTCCCGCGACAGCATCGACCTGCAGATCGGAAGCGAGATCAGCAAGAGCATCGATAGCGCCGGACAGGCCCGCGCTATCGGCCATCAGCGTGGTGACGTCACGGAACAGGATCCCGCTGGCCGGAAAGTCCGGCACCGTGCGGACCAGCGCCTTGAGATCGGCTACCGATGGTGGCGTTGCGGGAGGCATCTCCCGCCCGCTCAATCCTCGCGGCGCTTGGCGTTCGCCCAAACCGACTTCTTCGCGAACCAGGCCAGGATGGTGGCAAACAGCAGGAAGCCGAGCACCGGCCAACCGGTCTGCTTGCGCTTCACCAGCTTGGGCTCTGCCGTCCAGGTCAGGAAGGCAGATACGTCCTGCGACATCTGGTCGACCGTCGGAACGGTGCCATCGTCATAGGTCACCTGGCCTTCGGTCGTCAGCGGCGGAGCCATGCCGATCACCAGCGACGCGAAGTAAGGGTTATAGTGACCACCGTTGGGGATCGTGAAGTCCGGGAACTCCTCGGCCAGTGCGGCGGGCGGCTCCTGGAAGCCGGTCAGCAGCGAATAGACGTAGTGCGTGCCTTCGTGGCGCGCCTTGGTCATCAGCGAGAGGTCAGGCGGAATCTTGCCGCCGTTCGCCGCCGATGCAGCCACGGCATTCGGATAGGGCGAAGGCATGTAATCGGTCGGCAGAGCCGGACGCGAAGCCGCTTCGCCAGTGTTCGGATCGACGCCCGGCACGCGCTTGCTGGCAGCCTCGGCCTTGATCTGCGCTTCGGAGTAGCCAAGCGCAGCCAGATCGCGGAACGCAACCTGCTTCAGCGAGTGACAGGCCGAGCACACTTCCGAGTAGACCTTGTAGCCGCGCTGCAGCTGGGCAATGTCCCAATGGCCGACGGGGCCCTCGAACGAGTAGTGGACGTCTTCCTTCGGATGAAGGTGGAAGACATTCTCAGCGGTCTCAGTGGCCGGGTCGGTGGCCGCGGTATAGGCGCCGACACCGAAGGTGAGCAGCACCACGAAGGTGAAGCCCAGGCCGACCAGAATTCCAACAAGGCGGATCATCGTTTCGTCTTTCCTCTGGGTCCGGGCTTATTCGGCTGCCTTGGCGGCGGGTTCGATCACGGCACTGTCATCACTGCCCAGCACTGCCTCGGTGATCGAGAACGGCAGCGGTTCGGGCCGTTCGACCGAGGAGATGATCGGCAAGATCACCAGGAAGTGCAGGAAGTAGTACGCGGTCGCGATCTGGGAGATCATCACGTAGGGCTCTTCGGCCGGGGCACCGCCGCAGTAGAACAGCACGGCCATGCAGGGGATCAGGCCGAACCAGAAGAACTTCCGGAACATCGGGCGATAGTGGCCCGAGCGCACCGGGCTCTTGTCGAGCCAGGGCAGGAAGAACCACACCAGGATCGCCGAGAACATGGCGAGCACGCCCCACAGCTTGGCCGGGATGATGAAGTCGAAGGTGAAGGCACGCAGGATCGCGTAGAACGGGTAGAAATACCATTCGGGCACGATGTGGGCCGGGGTCGAGAGCGGGTTCGCCTCGATGTAGTTATCCGGGTGGCCGAGCGCGTTCGGGAAGAAGAACACGTACATGAAGTAGATCAGCAGGAACACGCCGAGCCCGAAGCCATCCTTCGCCGTGTAATACGGGTGGAACGGCACGGTGTCGCTTTCCTGCTTCACTTCCACGCCGGTCGGGTTCGACGAGCCGGGGATGTGCAGCGCCCAGATGTGCAGGATCACCACGCCCAGGATCACGAACGGCAGCATGAAGTGCAGCGAGAAGAAGCGGTTCAGCGCGGCATTATCCGGCGCAAATCCGCCAAGCAGCCACACCTGGATCGGCTCACCCACAAGCGGGATAGCCGAGAACAGGCCGGTGATAACCTTGGCACCCCAGAAGCTCATCTGGCCCCAAGGCAGCACGTAACCCATGAATGCGGTCGCCATGGTGAGCAGGAAGATCACCACGCCGAGCAGCCAGATCATCTCGCGCGGAGCCTTGTACGAGGAGTAGAAGAAGCCGCGGAAGATATGGATGTAAATCACCAGGAAAAAGAAGCTGGCGCCGTTGGCGTGCATGTAACGCAGCAACCAGCCCCAGTTCACGTCGCGCATGATGTGCTCGACCGAATCGAAGGCAATGCCCGAGTTCGCGGCATAGTGCATCGCCAGCACCACGCCGGTGACGATCTGCAGCACGAGGCAGATGCCTGCCAGCACACCGAAGTTCCACCAGTACGAAAGGTTGCGCGGCACGGGGTAGCCGGCACCGACAGCGTTATAGACGAGCCGCGGCAAAGGCAGCTTTTCGTCCATGAACTTCATGACCGGATTTACCGGCTCGTAATTCTTGGCCCAGGGGAAACTCATCGTCGGTCTCTCTTGCCTCAGCCGATCACGATAGTCGTGTCGGTGGTGAATTCGTAGGTCGGCACTTCCAGGTTCTTGGGAGCCGGACCCTTGCGGATGCGCGCGGCGGTATCGTAACTCGAGCCGTGGCAGGGGCAGAAATAGCCACCGTACTCGCCCTTGTTCTCACCCTCGGCAGCGCCCAGCGGCACACAGCCAAGGTGAGTGCAAACGCCCATGACGACGAGAATGTTGTGATGCCCGTCTTCGGTGCGCTCCTCCAGCGTCTGCGGATCGCGCAGGCTGGAAACGTCAACGTCGTTGGCGGCCTGAATCTCGGCCGGGGTCAGGTGACGGACGAAAACCGGCTGCTTGCGGAACACAGCCTTGATCGACTGGCCTTCCTCAAGCGTGGAAATATCCAGCTCGGTCGAGCTTTCAGCCAGCACGTCAGCGCTGGGTGCCATTTGCGAGATCAGCGGAATAAGAGCGGCCAAGCCGCCCACGCCAGCCGCGGAAACTGCGGCAATCTCGATGAAATCGCGGCGACGAACGCCGTCTTCGGTTGCGGCCTCGTGCGCGTCTGCGGTGCCAGTGCTAGCCATTACCCTGCCTTGCCTGCCGGTCCGCCATACCAGCCGTGTGCCGAGCTTGCGAACCGAAACATAACCCTGAAGTCGCACACGACCAAATGTGCCCCGGATGCGACTTGGCGCGGCTGATAGACCAGCAAGGCGCGCCTGCCAAGCCGCGATTTAGGGCAAATTTTGCCGAAAAAGCCGCAGAATTGCGAGGCTTTCGCAATAAAGGCCTCTGATAGAGGGTCAGCCCGGGCGGGCGATTAGCGAGAACTGCCGTCCATAGGTCGGCTCACCCCGGTGGGTGGCGCGGCGGAACGAGTGAAAAAGCGATTCCTCGGCATAAGTATCGCGCGCGAGATCCTCGATCCGGCCAACGCCCGCCGACTCAAGCCGTCGGCGTACATAGGCGGGCAGATCGAACTGGAAATGCCCCGGCGCGCCCGACTCGAACAGCGCCCCGTTGGCCGCATCATGCTCCACCAGACGGTCGCGGAAGGCCTGATCGACTTCATAGCTCGCCTGCGCAATCGTCGGCCCGATCGCCGCGACGATGGCATTCCGATTCGCGCCCGCTTCGACCATCGCCGCCACCGTTGCCTCAAGCACGCCGCCGAAGGCGCCGCGCCAGCCTGCATGGGCCGCGCCGACAATGCCGGCAGACGAGTCAGCCAGCAGGACCGGGGCGCAATCGGCCGTCACCACCGCGAGCACAAGGCCGGGCCGGTCGGTCACCAGAGCATCGGCTTCGGGCAGGTCCTCGCCGGTGAACGGCGCATCGACGAAGACCACATGCGGCGAATGGACCTGCTTCACCCGCACCAACCTTGCACCAGCCACGATCCTGGCCGGATCGGGCTCGCCTTCGTGGCCGATCCCGGTGAGGAAGCCGTGCGGCACCCCATCCAGAGCATCGGCCCGCAGGATGGCGCGTGGGTCAGCCAAGGCTGCGCGCTACCTGTTCCTGCGTATCGCGTGACAGGTTGTCCGCCGCCGCAATCCGCTCGAGCTGCGCACGCATGAGGTCGGCACGCGCGGGTTCGATCCGGCGCCACCGCCCCAGCGGCGGCACGAACCGCGCCGCTGTCTGCGGATTGATCGGATCGAGCGCCAGGATCAGGTCGGCAATCATCGCATAGCCCGAACCATCCGCGGCATGGAATGCGCCCGGGTTCACCGCCATGGCCATATAGAGCGAGCGCACCCGGTTCGGGTTCGACAGCGTAAAGTCGGGATGCTCGGCCAGCGCCCGCACATGCTCAAGCACATTGGGGTGCAGCGAACCCGCCTGCAGCGCGAACCACTTGTCGATCACCAGCGCATTGCCCTGATAGCGGTTGTAGAAGTCGAGCAGTTTATCTGTGCGCTCGGGGCAGTCGAGCCCGGCCAGCACCATCAGCGCGCCTTGGCGGTCGGTCATGTTGTCGGCTGCATCATATTGCTGTGCGGCAAGCTTCGCGGCCTTGGCCGGATCGCTCGCAGCAAGATAGACCAGCACCTGCGTCTTGACCTTGCGCGCACCGCTCGCCTCGGCGTCGAGCGTGAAGGGCACCTTGGCCGCGCGGTCGTAAAGCGCGGCGAAGTCGCTCGCCAGCTCGGCCCCGAGATAGGCGCGCAGGGCCTGCCGCTCGGCATGGATCGCGCCCGGATCGGACACGGTCATCTGCTCGGCGAGATAGCCCTCGCCCGGCAGTACCAGCAATTCGCCGCGCATCAGGTCATCAAGCGCCTCGTCGCGCAGCACCGCGCCCAGCGCCCCGGCGATGTCGGCCCGGCCCGCCGCGCGCTGCGCCTCGTCGAGCTTGCCTTCGATCGCATCGACCAGGTGGCCGACGATCAGGTCCTGCATCGCCTCGTAACGGGCGAAGGGATCGTCGTCGTGCGCGGCAAGGAACACCAACTCCTCGCACGCGACGTCGCGTTCGATCGAAACGGGAGCGGAAAAGCCGCGATTGATCGAGAGCGCCGGGGGTGCGGCGAACCCTTCGAAGGAAAAGTTGGCCTCTTCCTTGTCGAGCACGATCAGGTGCTCTTCGCCGCGCTTGCCGGTCGCGCGGTCAAACAGCGCCACCTTGAGCGGGATCGGCATCGGCTGCTTTTCCGGCTGACCCGGCGTGGGCGGAACGATCTGCGACAGGTGCAGCGTCGCGGTGTCGCCTGCATGCTTCAGCTGGGCGCGCACCTTCGGGGTGCCGGCCTGCGAATACCACAGGCGGAACTGCTTGAGGTCCAGACCAGCGCCATCTTCCATCGCGCGGATAAAGTCCTCGCAGGTGGCCGCTTCGCCATCGTGACGCTCGAAATAGAGGTCGCTGCCCTTCCGAAAGGCCTCTTCGCCCGCCATCGTGCGCATCATGCGGATGACTTCTGCGCCCTTGTTATAGACGGTGGCGGTGTAGAAGTTCGAGATTTCGCGGTAGGAATCGGGCCGGATCGGGTGTGCCAGCGGCCCCGAATCCTCGGGGAACTGCGCCGCGCGCAGCACGCGCACATCCTCGATCCGCTTGACCGCGTCCGAGCCCATATACTGGCTGAACAGCTGGTCGCGCAGAACGGTAAAGCCCTCTTTCAGCGAGAGCTGGAACCAGTCGCGACAGGTCACGCGGTTGCCCGACCAGTTGTGGAAGTATTCGTGCGCAATCACGCCCGCCACGCCGTCGAAATCGGCGTCGGTCGCGGTTTCGGGGTCGGCCAGCACATATTTCGTGTTGAAGATGTTGAGGCCCTTGTTCTCCATCGCCCCCATGTTGAAATCGCTGACGGCGACGATGTTGAACACGTCGAGATCGTATTCGCGGCCGAAGGTTTCCTCGTCCCACGTCATCGAGGCTTTAAGCGATTCCATCGCGTGGTCGGTGCGCGGAAGATCGCCCTCGCGCACATAGATGTTAAGCGCCACCTCGCGCCCGTTCATGGTGGTGAAGCTGCTCGAATTGGCGACCAGATCGCCCGCCACCAGCGCAAACAGGTAGCTCGGCTTGGGCCAGGGGTCGTGCCATTCGGCCCAGTGGGTGCCACTGTCGCCCTCGCCGCTGGCCTCGCAATTGCCGTTGGAGAGCAGCACCGGGAAGGTCGCCTTGTCGCCGCTCATGCGCACACGGTAGGTCGAGAGCACGTCGGGCCGGTCGGGGAAGAAGGTGATGCGCCGAAACCCCTCGGCCTCGCACTGGGTGCACAGCATGCCCGATGAAGCATAGAGCCCCATCAGCTTGGTGTTCTTCGCCGGCTCCACCTGAGTGACAATTTCCAGCTCATGCGCATCGCCGGTGAGCGGGACGATCAGGTCCGCCCCATCGCGGTGCCAGCCGTTGATGGCCTCGCCGTCGACTTTGACGCTGAGCGGCTCCAGCTCCTCGCCGTTAAGACGAATCTCGTCGGTGGGGAGCGCCTTGGCGTTGCGGGCCAGCGTCAGCCGCGCGGTGACCTTGGTCGCTTCCAGCCCGAGGTCAAAATCAAGCGCCACTTCGGGCACCAGCCAGCCGAACGGCTGATAGTCCTCGCGGCGAATGGTGATGGGATCGTGGGGTTCAGGAGCGGCGTCGGCCATCTCGGGGTTGCGGGCAATATCCATGGGCACGATCTAGGCACTTTCGCGGTAAGTTCGAGGGGGTAAAGAGACCGAATGATCCAATTGTTTGTATTTGGTCTTGGATACACGGCGAAACGCATTGCCGACCGCGCTGTTTCCGCCGGTTGGCAGGTGCGCGCCACCGGCAGCGACGGCGATCTCGACTTTGCCGACAGCGATGCAGTGCGGGCGGCGCTGGCCGAGACCGACCTCGTCCTGTCGTCGGCCCCACCGGGCGAGGAGGGCGACCCGGTGCTGGCGCGCTACAGCGAGGCGCTGGGCGGCAAGCGCCTTGCCTATCTGTCCTCCACCGGAGTCTATGGCGATACGGGCGGCGCCTGGGTCGACGAAAGCGCGCCGACCGGCACGGGCCGCCGCACAAGCCGCGCCGAGGCCGATTCGCGCTGGCTCGCGCTTGGGGCGCGGGTGTTTCGCCTGCCGGGGATTTACGGTCCGGACCGCAGCGCATTCGAGCGCGTCGCCAGCGGCAAGGCGCACCGGATTGACCTGCCGGGGCAGGTGTTCAGCCGGGTCCATGTCGAGGATATCGCCCAAGGCGTTATGGCCGGGTGGGACGCGCTGCCGGGAGCCTACAACCTCGCCGACGATCTGCCCGCCAGCCAGAACGCGGTGATCGAAGAGGCCTGCCGCCTGATGGGCCGCGAACCGCCGCCGCTGGTGACGCTGGATGAGGCCGGGCTGTCACCGATGGCGCGCGGGTTCTACGAAGAGAACCGCCGGGTCGCCAATGGCAAGGCCAAGCGGATGCTCGGCTTCCGGCCGCTTTACCCGACCTACCGCGAAGGGCTCAGGAGCCTGCTCTGACCTGCCGTCCGCGCAGCGCCACCAGCAGCCCGACGATCGCCAGTGCCCCGCCCGCAATCGCCAGCGCCGACCAGTGGTAGCCTTCGAGCACGGTGGAGACGGCCATCGCAATCACGATCACCAGCACCCCGTTATAGGCCGCGCGGCCCGCGCCAAGCTTGCGCACCAGCTCGTAATAAAGCGGGAAGGTGATGACCGAGCCAGCCAGCGCCAGCCAGGCCGTGCCCAGCCAGTAGGCCGGATCGCGCGGCACCACCGGCATGCCGAACAACGCCCACGCGATGGCGGCATCGAACAGCGTGCCATAAAGCATCGCCCATGCCAGCAGGCTCACCAACGGCACGTCCCTTCCAGCGGGGCCGGCCTGTATGACACTGGATATCGAGGCCGAAAGCATCGCCGTCAGCGCCAACAGCGCGCCCAGCGCCACGCTATCGCCAAGCGGGGCGGCGCGTGCCTCGTTCACGAGCAGCAGCGCTATCCCGGCCAGCGCGATCACACTGCCGACAACGAAGCGCGCAGTGATCACCTGCCCCAGCAGCACCCGGCCCAGCACCGCATTGGGCACCAGCATCATCCCGATCAGCAGCGCCACAATGCCCGAGGTCAGGTGCAGCTCGGACCAATAGACGAACATGTAATTGCCGCAGAACTGGAACAGCCCCATCAATAGCGCCAGCCGATGCGCCCGCCCCGGCATGGCGAGCCGTTTGCGCATGATCAGCGCCAGCGTAAACATGGCAGGGGTCGCCAGCATAAAGCGCCATGTCACCGACCAGGCGGGCGGCACCTCGGCGATCTGGGTGGTTATCACGAACCAGGTCGAGCCCCAGATCAGCGCCACCACAACAAAGGGCAACGCAATCGCGGGGCGCAGCAGGGTGTGCGGCGGGGTCTCGCTCATAGACGGGAGATAGCGCGGCCGAGCGCCTCGGCGTGTTCAGGCCGGGTATCCCAGGCGGCGACGATCCGCACATGGGCGTGGTCCCAGTCGTAAAAGGCAAAGTCCTCGGCGCGCAGCGCGGCTCGCTCCTCAGCAGTGAGGCGAACAAACAGCTCGTTCGACTGGTGCGGATAAAGCAGCCGCTTACCCGCGCCCTCAGCCACCATGCCCGCAGCGGCATTGGCCTTGCCCGCGAGGTCCAGCCACAGATCGCCCTCCAGCATGGCCAGCAGCTGCGCCGCCATAAAGCGGCCTTTCGAGCGCAGGTGCCCGGCCCGCTTGCGCCGCCAGCGCACGAGGTCAGCCTGCGCCGGGTCGAACAATATAATGGCGTCGGCGTCCAACGCGCCGTTCTTGGTGAAGCCAAAGCTCAGCGCCTCGGCCGGGCCAACCGCCTCCGCCGGGGTGCAGCCGAGAAAGGCCACCGCATTGCCGAATCGCGCCCCGTCCATATGCAGCCCGAGGCCGAGTCGCGCTGTCGCCGCGCCGATCGCCGCCAATTCGGAAGGACTGTAGGCCAGCCCGAATTCGCTCACCTGCGTAATCGACACCGCCTGCGCGGGCACCTGATGCACCCCGCGCGTGATGCCAGCCGCGACCGCCTCGATTGCGCCGGGCGTCAGCTTGGCGCCCTCGCCTTTGGCCAGCAGCAGCTTGGCGCCGTGCAGGAAAAACCCCGGAGCGCCGCATTCGTCGCGCTCGATATGGGCGTTCTCCTCGCAGATCACCGCGCCGTGCGGCTCGACCAGCGTGGTCAGCGACAGGCAATTGGCCGCCGTGCCCGTGCCGACCCACAAGGCCGCGCAGTCGCGTCCGAACAGATCGGAAAAGGCCGAATCGAGCCGCTGGCTCAGCGCATCGTTGTCATAGGGGGCGTCGGGAGCATCCGCAGCCTGCATCGCCGCCCAGACCTGCGGATGGACACGCGCGGCATTGTCGGAGAGAAACTGCATTGGAACGCCCATAGGCCCCCGCCCGTTGGACGCAAGAAGGAGCATTCCAGCCATGAGCGACAGCATCGAAATCACCCACGACGACCAGACCACCCACGGCACCTATTCGGCCCCGGTCGAAGGCGCAGACCGCCCTGCCGTCCTCACCTGGACCGCGCTCGGCGAGGCGCGAATCGCCGAACACACCTTCACCCCGCCCGAAGCGCGCGGAAAGGGCATCGCGCTGGCCTTGGTGAAAGAGATGGTCGCCGATGCCCGCGAGCACGGTTTCACGATCGAACCGCAGTGCCCCTATGTCGAGGCGCAGTTCCGCAAACACACGGATTGGGCCGATGTTCGGGCGGATTTGCCGCAGTGAGAGGGGGCTCTCTTCGCGATGGTGCTGCTGGGGAGGATTGAACTCCCGGCCTCACCCTTACCAAGGGTGCGCTCTACCACTGAGCTACAGCAGCGTTCGCCATCTTGCGAAGCAGGCGCGCGCTATTGTCGTGACTGCGGCGAAAGTCAAGGCGTGCTTGAGCCTGCGCATCAATCGCGGCATGAGATAACCCATGAATGGTAAACAAACACGCGAGGAACGGCTCGCGGAAAAACTGCGCGAGAATTTGCGGCGCCGGAAGACGCAGGGCAAGGCTCAGGCACGCGCCAGCGCGATTCGCGATGGGGTAGAGACCGCAAGCCCCCTTCCAAACGACGACGCGGGCCGCTAACGCGCTGCCTTCGCAGTATTACGCCTCGCAGGAGAGTTCCGCCCGTGCCCACCCTGATCCTCGTTCGCCATGGCCAGAGCCAATGGAACCTCGAGAACCGCTTCACCGGCTGGTGGGACGTCGACGTAACAGAAAAAGGCGTGGCTGAGGCAATCGCTGCGGGCCAGTTGCTCAAGGACAAGGGCCTGCTGCCAACGCGCGCCTTCACCTCCTTGCAGAAGCGCGCGATCAAGACGCTGCATCTGGCGCTGGAGGAATGCGACCGCCTGTGGATTCCCGAAACCAAGGACTGGCGCCTGAACGAGCGGCACTATGGCGGGCTGACCGGGCTTAACAAGGCCGAGACAGCCGAACAACATGGTGAAGACAAGGTGAAAGTCTGGCGCCGCAGCTTCGACGTGCCGCCTCCGCCGCTCGAAGCGGGCAGCGAGTTCGATCTCTCCGCAGACCCTCGCTATGCCGGGATCGATGTCCCCAATACAGAGAGCCTCAAGCTCACTATCGAGCGCGTGATCCCCTATTGGGAGGCCGAGATCCTGCCCGAGCTGGCGAAGGGGGAAACGGTGATCATCTCCGCGCATGGCAACAGCCTGCGCGCGCTGGTGAAGCACCTTTCGAACATCCCGGATGACGAGATCACCGGGCTGGAAATTCCCACCGGCCAGCCGATCATCTATGAGTTCGACGATAAGTTGAATCCCGGTCAGTACTACTACCTAAAGGACGCTTGAGCACGATGGCCGCACCCAAAGTCGCTATCGTAATGGGCAGCCAGTCTGACTGGCCGACTATGCAGCTCGCCGCCAATGTGCTCGACCAGCTCGGCGTTGCCTACGAGGCGCGCATCGTCTCGGCGCACCGCACGCCTGACCGGCTGCACGCCTTCGGAAAAGGTGCCTCGGATGAGGGCTTCGAGGTCATCATCGCCGGGGCCGGTGGCGCTGCGCACCTGCCGGGCATGGTGGCCGCGCTAACCCACCTGCCGGTGCTCGGCGTGCCGGTGAAATCGCGCGCCTTGTCGGGGCAGGACAGCCTGCTTTCGATCGTGCAGATGCCCGCGGGCGTTCCGGTCGGCACGCTTGCCATCGGCGAGGCGGGCGCGACCAATGCCGGGCTGATGGCCGCCTCGATCCTCGCGCTGACCGATGAAGCTCTGCGTGAACGCCTGATCGACTGGCGTGCGGCACAGACCGATGCCGTCGCCGAAAAGCCGGTCGACTGACACGCATGCTCGCACCCGGCAGCACGATCGGCATTCTGGGAGGTGGGCAGCTCGGCCGGATGATGGCCGTGTCCGCCGCCCAACTGGGCTACCGGGTCCACATCTTTGCGCCCGACGACCACTCGGTTGCCGCCGAGGTTTCCCACGCTCATACGCAGGCGGAGTGGGACGATGCCGCCGCGATGGCAGCCTTCGCCAATGCCTGCGATGTCATCACCTACGAGTTCGAGAACGTTCCGGTCGCCCCGCTGCTGGCGCTTGATCAGGCAAAGCTCGCACCCGGGCCGCGCGCGCTCGAAGTGGCGCAGGACCGGCTGAGCGAAAAAACTTTCGTCAGCGAGCTTGGCGGCACGCCTGCACCATTCGCTGCGGTCGATTCGATGGCCGACCTTGAGGCCGCGATCGCTCAGCACGGCACGCCCGCCATCGTGAAGACCCGCCGCGATGGCTACGACGGCAAGGGCCAGTGGCGAATCACTGGCGCCGCCGATATCGATGCAAGCGAAGTCGCCGCCACCGCGATGGTCTTTGAGGGTTTTGTGACCTTCGAGGCAGAATTCTCCGTCATCCTCGTGCGCGGACACGATGGCGAGGTGCGGTTCTGGGACTCGACTCACAACACCCATGAGCAGGGCATCCTCGCCCATTCGGTGCTGCCCGCGCCCGCCATTGTCGGCGAGCAGGTGAGCAAGGCCCGTGCGCTGGCCCAGCAGATCGCCGAAGCGCTGGGCTATGTCGGCGTGATGACCTGCGAGTTCTTCGCCACTGCCGATGGCCCGGTGTTCAACGAGATGGCCCCCCGGGTCCACAATTCGGGCCACTGGACCATCGAGGGCGCTGTCACCAGCCAGTTTGAGAACCATATCCGCGCCATCGCCGGGCTGCCGCTGGGCGATACGTCCAGCGTGGCTGACTCGGTCGTGATGGATAACCTGATCGGCCCCGAGGCCTTCGACATCGCCCGCCACTTGTCCGACCCGCGCGCGCACCTGCACCTCTATGGCAAGCTCGAAGCACGCGAAGGCCGCAAGATGGGCCACATCACTCGCGTCGGCTGATGGCACGGCAAGTTCTCTTCATCGTCGCGCGGGCGACCAATGGCTGCATCGCGCGGGACGGCCAGGTTCCCTGGGCGATCAGTGAAGACCTGAAACACTTCAAGCGCCACACCATCGGCAAGCCGATGATCATGGGCCGCAAAACCTTCGAGAGCCTGCCCGGCCTGCTGCCCGGCCGCCGCCATATCGTCATCACCCGCCAGGCTGACTGGCAGGCCGAAGGCGCCGAAGTCGCCCATTCCCCTGAAGAGGCGCTGGCCTTGGCGGGCGATGGTGATCTCTCGGTGATTGGCGGGGCGGAAATCTGGAAGGCCATGTGGGACGCGGGCACCCATTTCGAGCTGACCGAGGTGTTCGAGGATACGCAGGGCGACACCTTCATGCCCGCCCCTGCACCCGAAACCGGCTGGCGCGAGGTTGCGCGCGAAAGCCGACCAGCGGCAGGTGGCTTCCCGGCCTACGACTTCGTCAGCTTCGAACGGGTTGGCGCAGCGTGATCCGGCTTAGCCATCGCGATCCTCTGCCCGAGACCTTGCGCGGAGCGGTGGTGGCGCTGGGCAATTTCGACGGGTTTCATCTCGGGCACCAGAAGGTTGCCGCAGAGGCGGTCAACTGGGCGAAAGCCGAAGGCCGCCCCGCCATCATCGCCACCTTCGATCCGCACCCGGTGCGCCATTTCGCCCCGCATGTCCCGCCCTTCCGACTGACCACGCTCGACCAGCGCGCCGAGCTGTTCGCCGCCGCCGGGGCCGACGCCATGCTGGTGTTCGACTTCGGCGAGGAGCTGGCGACCATGCCCGCCGAAAGCTTCGTGCGCGACCTGCTCGCCGGACAGATCGGCGCGAGCGGCGTGGTAACGGGCGAAGACTTCACCTTCGGCAAGGGCCGCGGCGGCAATGTCTCGGTGCTGCGCGACATCGGCGCCACCTGCGGTCTCGGCGCAAAGGCGATAGCGCCGGTTTCGCTCGATATGCAGGTCGTCTCCTCCAGCCGGATCCGCGACGCGCTGAAGGCCGGCGAATGCGACGTGGCCGCGCGCCTCCTCACCCGCCCCTTCGCGATTCGCGGTGAGGTGGTGCATGGCGACAAGCGCGGGCGCACCATCGGCTTTCCCACCGCCAACATGGACATGGGCCACTACCTGCGCCCGCGCTACGGCATCTATGCCGTCACCGCACGGATCGTGGCCTCCGGGCAGGTACTCAAGGGCGCGGCCAACCTTGGCGTGCGCCCCAGCTTCGATCCCCCGCGCGAAGTGCTCGAACCCTATTTCTTCGACTTTTCAGGCGACCTCTACGGGCAGGAAATCGAAGTCGCGCTGCATCACTTCCTGCGCCCCGAGGCAAAGTTTGCCGGTCTCGATGCCCTCGTGGCGCAGATGACCACCGACTGCGAACGCGCCCGCGCGCTGCTGGGCTGAAGGCGTTGGGCGCGAATCAAAATTGCCCAAAGCCTCCGCCACCGCTAAGGCCCGCGGCGCAATGACCGAGAAGCGCGACTACCGAGACACCGTCTTCCTGCCGAAGACGCCCTTTCCCATGAAGGCCGGGCTCCCCCAGAAGGAGCCCCGCATTGCTGCGCGCTGGGAAGAGGAGGGGATTTATCAGCAGATTCGCGCCGCGCGCGAAGGCCGCGAGAAGTTCATCCTCCACGACGGCCCGCCCTATGCCAATGGCGATATGCACATCGGCCACGCGCTGAACCATATCCTCAAGGACATGGTGTGCCGCAGCCAGTCGCTGCTCGGCAAGGATGCGCCCTATGTTCCCGGCTGGGACTGCCACGGCCTGCCGATCGAGTGGAAGGTCGAGGAAAAGTACCGCAAGAAGAAGAAGAACAAGGACGAGGTGCCGCCGCGCGAGTTCCGCCAGGAATGCCGCGACTATGCGCAGCACTGGGTCGACACGCAGCGCAGCCAATTGAAGCGCCTCGGCATCAATGGCGACTGGGACAATCCCTATCTCACCATGCAGTTCGACAGCGAGGCGGGCATCGTCACCGAGCTGCTGAAATTTGCCGAGAGCGGCCAGCTCTATCGCGGCGCCAAGCCGGTGATGTGGTCGCCGGTTGAGAAAACCGCGTTGGCCGAGGCCGAGGTCGAATACGAGGACATCACCTCGACGCAGATCGACGTGGCGTTTGAGATTGTTGAATGTCCCAACCATCCAGAACTGGTCGGGACATATGCGGTGATCTGGACCACCACGCCGTGGACGATCCCGGTGAATCAGGCTTTGGCCTATGGGCCGGACGTGCAGTACTCGACGGTCAACGTTGACGGTCGCACCTATCTGGTCGCTACCGACTTGGCAGCGAAGTTCTTGGAACGAGTCCCTAGCGATCCGGCCATCGAGTATCAGACGGGGCCAGCAGGTCGCATTTTGGGTTCCACTCTCGCCGGAACAATCGCCCGCCACCCGATGCACCATCTCGGCGGCTTCTACGCAGAGCCGCGCCCGCTGCTCCCCGGCGACTTCGTCACCACCGACAGCGGCACCGGCCTCGTCCACATGGCGCCCGACCATGGCGAGGACGACTTCGACCTGTGCAAGGCCCACGGCATCACCCCGAAATTCGTGGTCGACGCAGGCGGTGTCTACAAGGACGACTGGCTCTGGCTCGGCGCTGACGATCTCGACGACGAAGGCAAGCCGCGCCGCCGCTCGGTGATCAACCCCGGCTTCAATTCGCCCGAAGGCCCGATCTGTTCGGACCTGCGCGCGGCGGGCGCTCTCCTCAGCGCATCCGCAGACTATCAACACTCTTATCCACACTCGTGGCGCTCGAAGGCCAAGGTGATTTACCGCTGCACGCCGCAGTGGTTCGTGCCGATGGACAAGCCGGTCAAACCCTTCGACTTCCCGACCGCCGTGCCCGATGCGCTGGGCGCTGCCGTGGCGCTGGGCGTGCAGGCCGATCACACCGCCACCCTGCGCGAAACCGCCATGGCCGAGATCGACAAGACCCGGTTCGTCCCCGCCAAGGGCAAGAACCGGATCAGCGCGATGGTCGAGGGGCGGCCCGACTGGGTACTCTCGCGCCAGCGCGCCTGGGGCGTGCCGATCACGCTGTTCGTTGACCGCAAGAGCGGCGAATATCTGGTCGATCCGCAGGTCAACCGCCGCATCATCGAGGCGATCCGCACACAAGGCGTCGATGGCTGGGATGCCGACAACGCGCAGGCGCTGCTCGGCAACGATTACAATGTCGACGACTACGAGATGGTCAAAGACATTCTCGACGTGTGGTTCGATTCGGGTAGCACCCACGCCTTCGTGCTCGAAAGCGGCCGCTGGCCCGATCTGGTGCGCCCCGCCGACGAAACGCCCGCCGACCTCTATCTCGAAGGCAGTGACCAGCATCGCGGCTGGTTCCAAAGCTCGCTGCTCGAAAGCTGCGCCACCCGTGGCCGCGCGCCCTATAAGGCCGTGCTGACCCATGGGTTCACCATGGCATCGGACGGTCGGAAAATGTCGAAGAGCCTCGGCAACTCCATCGATCCGCTCAAGGTGATGGAAGAGTTCGGCGCCGACATCATCCGCCTGTGGGCGCTTTCGGTGGACTTCACCGAGGACCACCGGATCGGCCCCGAAATCCTCAAGGGCGTGGGCGACAGCTATCGCAAGCTGCGCAACACCTTCCGCTACATGCTCGGCGCGCTTGAAGGGTTTACCGATGCCGAGAAGGTCGATGTGGCCGAAATGCCCGAGCTGGAGCGCTATGTGCTGGCGCTGCTCGGCGAGCTGGACGGCAAGCTGCGCAAGGCGGTCGCCGACTTCGACTTCAACGCCTACACCCGCGCGCTGACCGACTTCGCCAACGAAGACCTCTCGGCCTTCTTCTTCGATATCCGCAAGGACCGCCTCTATTGCGACGCGCCCGATGGGCTGGAGCGCCACGCCTACCGCACCGCGCTCGACATCCTGTTCCACGCCCTGGTGCGCTATGCCGCGCCGGTGCTGGTGTTCACGGCAGAAGAGGTCTGGGGCACGCGCTATCCGGACGGCGGCTCGGTGCATCTGCTGGAGTGGCCGGAGGTGCCTGCGGTTGAGGCTGATACCGCGCGTTGGGCAAAGCTGCGCGATCTGCGCGAGGATGTGACAGAGGCAATCGAACCATTCCGGCGCGACAAGGTGATCCGTTCGGGGCTGGAGGCCAAGGTCACCATCCCCGCCGCAGCCGTGCCCGCAGGCTTCGATGAGGCAGACCTCGCCGAACTGTTCATTACCGGCCCGGTCGATTGCAACGGGGAATCGCTCGTTGTCGCCAAAACCGACAATCACAAGTGCGGCCGCTGCTGGCGCCACCTGCCCGAAGTCGCCGAAGACGGCGACCTGTGCAGCCGGTGCGAAGGCGTGGTCAGCGAACTGGATGCCAAGGCATGAGCGCCGCCAACAAATTCCGTGCCATCGGCATCGCCATCACGGCGGCGATCTACTTCATCGACCAGAAGCTCAAAGGCTACGTAGTCGACGACCTCGGCCTCAAGGCCATCGGTGACAACTACCCGCTGCTGCCCTTCTTCGATTTCACCCGCACCAACAACTATGGCGTCTCGCTCGGCATGTTCGAAGCGACCTCCATGGAAATGCGTTGGGCGCTGGTCGCCGTTACCGGGCTGATCGCCTGCGTCGTGCTCTATCTGATGCTGCGCGAGCGGCGGCTGGGCGACATCATCGCCTACGCCATGATCCTGGGCGGGGCTCTGGGCAATATCCGCGATCGCTTCGCCTATGGCTATGTGATTGACTTCGCCGATTTCCACATCGGTGAGTTCCGTCCCTTCCTCATTTTCAACGTCGCCGACGCTGCGATCAGCATTGGCGTGGTGATTATCCTTGCCCGCGCCTTGTTCATGCGCGAGAAACCCGATGACGAGCAGAGCGCCGCCTGACGTGGCGCCAACGGCCAAGAGAGATTTTATGCGCAATTCCATCCGCACCGCGATCATCGTTGCCGCCGCACTGGGCGTCAGCGCCTGTGGCGGCCTCAAGATTGACCGTGACCGGCCCGACGAATTCGCCGTGCAGCGCCAGGCTCCGCTGGTGATCCCGCCCGATTTCGACCTCACCCCGCCCGATCCGGGCGCACCGCGTCCCACCGAGGGCACGGCCGCGCAGCAGGCGCTCGAAACGCTGTTCGGCGGCGAGTCTGGCCGCAGCGCGATCGAGACCAGCGCTCTGCGCAATGCTGGCGATGCCGAAGTAGGCATCCGCACCACGGTGGGCGACCCGGAGACCTTCACGGTCGACAAGGGCGATGCCACGCGCACGATCCTCGTCGCCCCTGAAGGCGACGGTCAGGCCGCACGCGTCGCTATTCCTTCCTGATCTGGTCCGGGTCAGCTGACCCGGGTCACCAGCAGCTTGTCGATCCGGCGCCCGTCCATATCGACGACTTCGAAGCGCCAGCCCTGCTCGGTGAAGTGCTCGCCCTCGTTCGGCAGCTTCTTCAGCACATCCAGCGCATAGCCCGCCGCCGTGGCAAAATCGCGCTGCTCGGGCAGTTCGAGACCAAGCTTCTCGGCCAGCGCATCGGCTGACAGGGCGCCGGAGATAAGCAGCGAGCCATCCTCGCGCTGCGCCACCATCGGGCTATCGCCTTCATCCTGGTGGCTGGCGAAGTCACCGGCAATTGCAGCGAGCAGATCGGCCGAGGTGACGATGCCATCGAGGTGGCCATATTCGTCGTGCACCATGGCCATCGCCGTGCCCGAGTGTTGCAGCGCGCGCATCGCATCGATCGCATCGAGCTGATCAGGCACGACCTCGCTCTTGCGCACGAGCTTGGTGAGCACCACCGGCTTCCCCGCCACCAGCAGCGCCAGCACCTCGCGCACCTTGATCACGCCCAGCACCTTGTCGTCAGGCGCGCCCTCGGCAACGGGCAGGAGCGAATGGCTGGTATCGGTGATCCGGGCGCGAATCTCGTCTTCGCTGGCGTTGACGTCGAGCCATTCCAGTTCGGTGCGCGGCGTCATGAGTTCGCGCACGGGGCGATTGGCGAGCCGCATCACGCCCGACAGGATCGCCCGCTCGCCTTCCTCGATCACACCGCTGCGAGTGGCATCAGCGAAGATCATCTGCAGTTCCTGCGCGGTAATCGTCTGCTCGCCGCGATGATGCACCCGCAACAGCCGCAAAAGCAGGGTCGAGCTGTTATCGAGCAGCCAGACGAACGGCGCGGCGACACGCGCCAGAATATCCATCGGGCGCGCCATCACGATGGCAATCGGCTCCGGCGAGCGCAGTGCGATCTGCTTGGGCACCAGTTCGCCAATCACCAGGCTGAAATAGGTCGTCAGCACGATGACAAGAGCGAAGCCGACCTCGGGCGCGTTTGCGGGATCGAGACCCAGCAGCACGAGGCGCTCACCCACCGGCCCGCCCAGCGCTGCGCCCGAAACCGCACCGTTGATAATGCCGACCAGCGTGATGCCGATCTGCACCGTGCTGAGGAACTTGCCCGGCTCTGCCGCCAGCTCCATCGCGAGGCGCGCGCTCTTGCTGCCGCCCTCCGCAGCCTGGTTCAGCTTGGAGGTGCGCGCCGAAACGATCGCCAGCTCAGACATGGCGAAAACGCCGTTGAGCACGATCAGTGCGGCAAGATAGGCGAGCGAATCCCAGGGGAATGGTGACATCAGACCTCGCCCGCTAGCAGATTGCGCGGCAAACGCGAATGCCCAAGCGCAGGCTTTGGACGGCTCTCGTTCAGGAACTCACTGGCACAAGGGGCGTTGTGGGCGCATAGGTTTGCTTGCCGACCCGCTTCACAGGCGGTCGTCATCAGAGAGGGACATATATGAAAACCAAGAAGATTCTCGTCGCCTCGGGCGCGGCACTTTCGCTCCTTACGGTCAGCGCATGCGTGACCGACCCGAACACCGGCCAGCGCCATGTCTCGCGCACCGCGATCGGCGGTGTGGGCGGTGCGGGCCTGGGCTACCTGCTCGGCGGCCTCATCGGCGGAAAGACCGCCCGTATTGTGGGCGCGGGCATCGGTGCAGCTGCTGGCGGCTATGTCGGCTACCGCATGGATGAGCAGATCAAGGAGCTGGAAGAAGCCACAGCGGGCAGCGGCGTCGACGTTTCGCAGACTCCCAATGGTGACGGCATTCTGGTCAACCTGCCCGATGTTACCTTCGCGGTGAACTCGGCCGATATCTCGCCCTCGATGCGCCGCACGCTCGATGGCGTGGCGCAGAGCATGGTCGACTATCCCAATTCACTGATCGACGTGATGGGCCACACCGATTCGACCGGGTCGGAGCAGTACAACCTCGAGTTGTCGCGCCGCCGCGCCGAATCGGTGACCAACTACCTCGTCTCGCGCGGCGTCTCGCGCGCCCGCATCGAATCGATCGGTTACGGCGAGCAGTATCCGGTCGCTGATAACTCCACCGAAGCGGGCCGCGCGGAGAACCGTCGCGTGGAAATCCGCATCACCCCGATCACCCAGTCCGACGTTAACTCGGCCTACTGATTAGTGCGCCGGCCCGTCCGGGCCGGCGTCCTCGCTGCTGCTCCCTCCGCCCTCTCGGGCTGCGGGGCAGCTGCGGACGGGCAGTCGCCCTTGCGGCCCCCATTTTGGGGGCCGTTTTCGTGTGCCGGGTGTGCTGGCGCTATTTAGGGTAGGCAATCGCCTTGGCGCGATCGGCCAACCTTGCCACGGCATCCTTGTGAATCGCGGGTGCGCTCACCAGCAGACCGAAGGCTCTGGGATCGCGCTTGTTGAACACCAGCGGTTCGCCGAAAGCGTCGCTAACCTGCGCCCCTGCTTCGCGCGCAATCAGCGTCGCCGCCGCGATGTCCCACTCATAACCCCAGCGCAAAGTCGCCACGAGGTCGGCCTCGTTCGCGCCGACCATCGCGATGCGCAGCGCAATCGAATTGGGTTTGTCGACCATCGTCAGATCGCTGTCTTCGCGATCAAGCGAATCAGCGGGCACACGCGCACCTGCGAACTGCTCACGGCGACTCGCCACCAGCTTCTCGCCATTGCGGAAGGCACCATTGCCGGCAGTGGAGACCCAGACTTCTCCACGTGCGGGAGCGGCCAGTATCCCGATCAGGGGACGCCCACCGCTGATCAAGGCTACCGATACCGCCCATCCGGTGCGCCCGCGGATGAAGTCGCGCGTGCCGTCAATCGGATCGACCAGCCAGATAAGGTCACGGTCCAGCCGATGCTCCGAATCGACCGTTTCCTCCGATAACCAGCCTGCCGAGGGCAACAGCTTGCCCAATTCGCGCTTCAGAAAGGCATCGACGGCCAGGTCCGCCTCGCTCACCGGATCGCCCGGCAGCTTGTCCCAGCTCGACAGCTCATGCCCCTGCCCCGGCCACAGGAGCAGCGCCATCCGGGCCGCCTCGCGGCAGATCAGCTCTAGTCGGTTAATATCGATCATGGGCTCGCTGCAAATGATGCACGTGCGAAGGCTTTGCAAGCGCGACGATAGTGCCTAAGGCGCATGCAAACCCTTTCCTCTCCCATACGCAAGAGAACAGGCACCGCCCATGAACATCCACGAATACCAGGCCAAGGAACTGCTCGCAAAGTTCGGCATCGGCATCCCCACCGGCTATCCCGCCACCTCTGTCGCCGAGGCGGTTGAAGGCGCGAAGAAGCTGCCCGGGCCGCTTTATGTCGTGAAGGCACAGATCCATGCTGGTGGACGCGGCAAGGGCAAGTTCAAGGAACTGGGCGCGGAAGCCAAGGGCGGCGTGCGCCTCGCCAAGTCGATCGAGGACGTCGAGAGCGATGCAGGCGAAATGCTCGGCAACACGCTCGTCACCGTGCAGACCGGCGATGCCGGCAAGCAGGTCAACCGCCTCTATGTCACCGACGGCGTCGACATCGCCGAGGAATACTATCTCTCGATGCTGGTCGACCGTGCTTCGGGCCGGATCGCCATGATCGTCTCGACCGAGGGCGGCATGGACATCGAGGAAGTGGCCCACTCCACGCCTGAGAAGATCACCACCATCACCATCGACCCGGCCACCGGCTTCATGCCTCACCATGGCCGCGCCGTGGCCTTCGCGCTGAAGCTCTCGGGCGACCTCAACAAGCAGGCGCAGAAGCTGGCCAAGCAGCTTTACGAGGCCTTCACCACGCTCGATTGCGACATGCTCGAAATCAACCCGCTGGTGGAAACGAAAGACGGCAACCTGCTCGTCCTCGACACCAAGATGAGCTTCGATTCGAACGCGCTCTATCGCCACCCCGACGTCGAAGCCATGCGCGACGAGACCGAGGAAGACCCGATGGAAGTCGAAGCCTCGAAGTACGACCTCGCCTACATCAAGCTCGATGGCGACATCGGCTGCATGGTGAACGGCGCGGGCCTTGCCATGGCGACGATGGATATCATCAAGCTCAACGGCTCGTTCCCGGCCAACTTCCTCGACGTGGGCGGCGGCGCCACCACCGAGAAGGTGACGGCGGCGTTCAAGATCATCCTCTCCGATCCGGCGGTGAAGGGCATTCTCGTCAACATCTTCGGCGGGATCATGCGCTGCGACACCATCGCCGAGGGCATCGTTGCCGCGGCCAAGGAAGTCGACCTGTCGGTTCCGCTGGTGGTCCGCCTCGAGGGCACCAATGTCCAGCAGGGCAAGGATATCCTCGCCAACTCCGGCCTTCCGATCGTGCCTGCCGATAACCTCGGCGATGCGGCGCAGAAGATCGTGGGCGAGGTGAAGAAGGCGGCCTGATCCGCCTGCATAGTGCTTATCGGCCGCCGAGGTGCAACGCCTCGGCGGCTCTATGGCCCCGGCCCACTTGACGCATAGGTTAAGGGCTTTACATATTCGGCATCTAACTTTGTGAGAGGACAGCCATGAAAATCCTCGTACCCGTCAAGCGGGTGATCGACTACAACGTGAAGCCGCGCGTGAAGGCGGATGGCTCCGGGGTTGATCTCGCCAACGTCAAGATGAGCATGAACCCGTTCGACGAGATCGCCGTGGAAGAGGCGATCCGGCTGAAGGAAGCAGGCGCTGCTGAAGAGGTGATCGCCGTCTCCATCGGCCCGGCCAAGGCGCAGGAAACGCTGCGCACCGCGCTCGCTATGGGTGCTGACCGCGCGATCCTGGTCGAAACCGATGCCGAGGTTGAACCGCTGGCCGTGGCCAAGATCCTCAAGGCGATTGCCGAGGCCGAGGAACCGGGCATCGTGATGCTCGGCAAGCAGGCGATTGACGACGATTCGAACCAGACCGGGCAGATGCTCGCCGCGCTGATGGGCCGTCCGCAGGGCACCTTCGCCTCGAAGGTCGCCATCGATGGCGACCATGTGAGCGTCACCCGCGAAGTCGATGGCGGTCTGGAGACGGTAAAGCTGGCCCTCCCCGCAATCGTCACCACCGACCTGCGCCTGAACGAGCCGCGCTATGCCTCGCTGCCCAACATCATGAAGGCGAAGAAGAAGCCGCTCGAAACCAAGACCCCGGACGATTTCGGGGTCGACGTGACGCCGCGCCTTGCCACCACCCACGTGGCCGAACCGCCGGTGCGACAAGCGGGCGAGATCGTCCCCGATGTCGACACGCTGGTTGCCAAGCTTAAAGCTCTGGGAGTTGCCTGATGACTGCCCTCGTACTCGCTGAACTTTCCGATGGCGCGATTGCGCCCGCCACGCTTTCCGCCGTCACCGCCGCCGCACAGCTTGGCGGCCCGGTGCATGTGCTGGTTGCCGGGCCGCAGGCTGCGGCTGACGAAGCGGCCAAGATCGCTGGTGTTGAAAAGGTGCTGCTCGCCGCTGATGCGGCCTATGCCGACATGCTGGCCGAAAACGTCGCGCCGCTCGTGGCGGGCCTGATGGACGGCTACGACGCCTTCCTTGCCCCGGCCACCACCACCGGCAAGAACGTCGCCCCACGCGTGGCCGCACTGCTTGACGTGATGCAGGTGTCGGACATTCTCTCGGTCGAAGGGCCGAAGAGCTTCACCCGCCCGATCTATGCCGGCAACGCCATTGCCACGGTCGAATCGAGCGATGCCAAGCTGGTCATCACCGTGCGCACCACCGCCTTCGACAAGGCGGCGGCAGAAGGCGGCTCGGCCAGCGTGGAGGCCGTAAGCGGCCCCGGCGATGCGGGCCTCTCCAGCTTCGTCGGCCTCGAAGCCGTGAAGAGCGACCGTCCCGAGCTGACCAGCGCAGGGACCATCGTTTCAGGTGGCCGTGCGTTGAAGGACGGCGACACGTTCCAGCAGATCATCACCCCGCTGGCCGACAAGCTCGGTGCCGCCATCGGTGCGAGCCGGGCGGCGGTCGATGCGGGCTATGTTCCGAACGACTATCAGGTCGGGCAGACGGGCAAGATCGTCGCACCGGAGCTTTACGTCGCCATCGGCATTTCGGGCGCGATCCAGCACCTTGCGGGGATGAAGGATTCCAAGGTGATCGTGGCGATCAACAAGGACCCCGACGCGCCGATCTTCCAGGTTGCCGATCTGGGGCTGGTGGCCGACCTGTTCGACGCCGTGCCGGAGCTGACAGCCAAGCTTTGACGCTCAGGGGTGGCGTTCGAGCAACGTCACCCTGTCGCCGTCGGGAAGCTCCGCCTCGCGCAGCTCCGAGAAGCCGAGCTTCGCGGCAAGCCGCATCGACGCGGTATTGCCCACACCGATCATGCAGACAATTCGGCGCGGGCCGTGGGTGGCATCGAACCAGCCAAGAATGGCCCGCATCGCCTCTGCGGCGAGGCCCTGCCCCGCATGGTCGCGATGCAGAATCCAACCCGCTTCTGCGCTGTTATCGAAATCTGCCCCCAGACCGCGCCAGGAATGGAACAGGCCGACACTGCCGATCAGCTCCTCGCTGCCGTGCAAACGGGCCATGAAGCTGCCGTAACCGTAAAGCATCCAGCTTCCGGCATTGCGCGCGAAACGCTCGAAGTGGGTCGCCGGATTGTCCGCCAGGCCAAGGAAGCGACCCGTTTCGGGGGCGGATACGATTGCATGCATCGCGGCGATGTCGTCGGCAGTCGGCGCGCGTAGAACCAATCGTTCGGTTTCAATGACAGGGTAGATGCTCATAGCAGCTGCTCGACCGCATGGATGGTGACCCCCACCAGTCCGCCCACCAGCGTGCCGTTGATGCGGATGAACTGCAGATCGCGCCCCACGGCGCTTTCCACGCGTGAGGTAATCGTCCGCGCGTCCCAGCGCTTCACCGTCTCCGACACCAGCCGCACGATCTCGTCACCATAGCGATTGGCCATGCCGGTCAGCGTCCGCCGGGCAAAGCGGTTGACCTGCTTCTGCAAGACCGGCTGGCTGCGCAGCGCCTCGCCCAGTTCGGCCAGCGTTTCACCGAACTGCGCCGAGAGCGCGCCATCCGGGCTACGCAACTGCTCGATCAGCGCATGGCGCATGCGTTCCCACATCCCCATCCACCAGTCACCCAGCGCGGGATTGGCCAGCAGGTCCAGCTTGGCCTGCTCGACCTTCGCCCGGGTCGCATCATCGTGCTGGAGGTCGCTGGCGAGCTTGGTCAGCCCCTCTTCCACCTTGGTGCGGATGGGATGATTGGGCTCAATGAGGATTTCGGCCAGCAGCTTGTAAAGCCCGTCGAGCACCGAATTGGCCAGCCGGTCGTCCAGCCCGGTCCAGCGCAGGATGGCGTTGGCGCGGCTCTGCACCATGTCGCGGACCAGCTGCTCGTTGCTTTCGAGTGCCAATCCCGCCCAGCGCACGAGCCCGTCGATAACCGGACGATGACGCCCGTCGGCGATGGCCCCTTCGAGCATCCGCCCCAACAGCGGCGACACCTCGATCCGTCCGAGCGCGCGCGCTAAACCCGCCTTGGCCTGCAACCCGAGCCGCTCAGGATCGAGCGTTTCGAGCAATTCGATCAGCAGTTCGCCAGCCCCTGCACGCAAACGGCCGGTGCCGCTGAGGCCCCGCGCAACGAGGAAGTCGCCCGCCGCCTTCGCCACGTTGAGACTGTGAAGCCGCCGCGCCACCACGGCGGGGGTGAGGAAGTTGGCCCGCAGGAAGCCCGCCATTGTATCGGCGATGCGATCCTTGTTGCGCGGGATGATCGCGGTGTGCGGAATGGGAATGCCGAGCGGATGGCGAAACAGCGCGGTAACGGCGAACCAGTCAGCCAGCCCGCCAACCATGGCCGCCTCGGCAAAGGCAAGCACATAGGGCCAGGCGGGATGATTGTCGGCCTGGTTGTGCGCCACCAGGAACAGCGCCGCCATGGCCACCAACAGCAGACCCGCCGCGCGGCGCATCGCCTTTGCCTTGTCAGGTGGAATGGTCGGCACAGTGCTCATTGCGCCAAGCGTAGCAAATGCCTGCCGCCTGCGCTGCCAAAGATTGTGCAGGCCGGCCTTATTCCGCGGGCCTTGGCTCGGTCGACGACGCGTGATCGTCGCCCGGCTTGTAGGTCAGGAACTTGTCGCGTGCCCAGGGCCCGAGGCGTTTTTCCAGCCCGTCAGCAAGGCTGAAGCCCGCAGGCACGATCAGCAGCGTGAGCATGGTCGAAAGCAGAAGGCCCCCGATCACCACGGTGCCCATCGGTGCACGCCAGGCCGCATCGCCCGCCAACGAAAGCGCGGTCGGGACCATGCCTGCAGTCATCGCCACGGTGGTCATCACGATCGGCTGGGCGCGCTTGTGCCCGGCCTCGACAATAGCCTCGAACTTGCCCTTGCCGGTCGCCATTTCCTCAATCGCGAAGTCGATCAGCAGGATCGAGTTCTTGGCGACGATGCCAAGCAGCATCAGCATACCGATGAACACCGGCAGCGAGATCGGCTGGCCCACCAACCACAGCGCGATGAACCCGCCAAGCGGCGCAAGGAACAGCGAGCCCATGTTGACCAACGGCGAGACGATCCGGCGATAGAGCAGGACCAGCACGGCAAAGACGAGGAACAGACCGGTCACGATCGCGATCCCGAAGCTTTCCTGCAATTCGGTCTGCCATTCGTCAGAGCCGACCGGCTGGTTGGACACGCCCGAAGGCAGGTCCTGCATGATCGGCAGGCGGTTGATCGCGCTCATCACATCGCCACGTGCAACCCCAGAGGCCACATCGACGCCCACGAAGATGCGGCGGCTCTGGTTGTAGCGCTGGATCGAGGTCGGCCCCATGCCGAAGCGGATTTCGGCCACCCGGCTCAGCGGCACCGAACCGCCCGAGGCCGTCGGCACCGGCAGGTTCTCGATGTTGGCGATGTCGCGCCGGTCGCCCTCGGCAAGCCGGACACGGATCGGGATCTGGCGGTCTGACAAGCTGAACTTGGCCGCGTTCTGGTCGATATCGCCAAGCGTGGCGATGCGGATCGCCTGGCTCAGCGCCGAGGTGGTCACACCCAGCTTCGCGGCCAGATCGAGGCGCGGTTTAATCAGCAGTTCGGGCCGCTGCAGGTCATAGTCGATCCGCGGCGCGACCGCGCCAGGCACAGACGCCATCTGCTCGACCAGCGTATTGGCCGTGGTGCTCAGCAGCTCAGGATCGGATCCGGCGAGCATGATCGAGATGGCACGGCCAGTACCGCCGCCGCCGCCCTGCTGGTCCTGGAAGCTGGCCCGCGCATCAGGCACGCTCTGCAGGTAAGGCGTCAGTTCCTGCTCGAAAGTCTTGGTGTCGCGCGCCCGGTCCTTCCTCATGACAAGGCGGATCATGCCCGACCCCTCAAACGAGATGCCAAGCGCCAGTTCGACCTCCTGCTCCTCGCTCAGGCGATCGGCCAGCGCATCGACCACGCGCTCGGTCTGCTCGAGCGTGGTGCCGGGCACCATCGAAATGCGCACGCGCGAGAAGTCGCTGTCGTTGTTGGGGAAGAACTGCTGCGGCAGGCTGCTGGCGATGATGCCGGTAAGCCCGAGGGCGGCCACGCCCAGCAGCATCATCCACACCCGGTGATCGAGGAAACGCGCAGCGAGATAGCGTGTGCGGGCAAGGAAATAGCTTGAATCGTAGCCTACCACCAAGCCGATCAGCAGCGCGATGAGGAAGTTCACCAGACCGCCGAGGATGTAGAGCCCGAGGAAGGCCAGCGGAACGAGCAGCGGTGACAGGTCGAAAATCGACCGGCCTAGCGTGACGAAAGCAGCCAGCCCTTCGCCCCGTCCGTTCTCAACCGGCATGGCGAGGCCCATCACCAGCGCGACGATGACATAGCCCGTGGCAAGGGCAAACAGGTGGAACACCGGCTTGGTCGGCACCACGCCCGTGCGCTCGCGCATGCGCAGGAAGGCGGTCTTGTCGAGCGTCCAGCGCAGCACCTTCATGTAGCGGTCCATCATCGGGCCACCGCCATGCTCGGCATGGCCCTTGGCCTTGAGGAAGTAGGCCGCCGCCATTGGCGTGATCATACGCGCGACGAGCAGGCTCATCAGCACCGAGGCAACCACGGTAAGGCCGAAGTTCTTGAAGAACTGCCCGGAAACGCCCGGCATCATGCCGACCGGGAAGAACACCGCGACGATGCACAAGGTGGTGGCGACCACGGCAAGGCCGATCTCGTCGGCAGCATCGATAGAGGCCTGATAGGCGCTCTTGCCCATGCGCATGTGTCTGACGATATTCTCGATCTCGACGATCGCATCATCGACCAGCACGCCCGCCACGAGGCCAAGCGCGAGCAGCGAGAGCGTGTTGAGCGAGAAGCCCATCAAGTCCATGAAGAAAAAGGTCGGCAAGGCCGAAAGCGGGATCGCCAGCGCGGCAATGATGGTCGCGCGCCAGTCTCGCAGGAACAGGAACACCACGATCACCGCCAGCACCGCGCCCTCGACCATCGCGGCCATCGAGCTTTCGTACTGCGCCTTGGTATAGTCGACCTCGGTGAACAGCCGGGTGAAGCGGATGCCCGGGTTTTCTTTCTCGACCTGCTGCAGGACCTTGACCGCCTCGTCATAGACGGTGACGTCGGACTCGCCGCGCGCGCGGCTGATGCCGAAGATGACCACCGGCTTGCCGTTGATCTTGGCGACCGAAGTCACCTCGCCAAAGGAGTCCTTCACGGAGGCAATCTCGGCCAGCTTGACCGTGCGGCCACCGCCGAGCGAAATCTGCGTCTGGCTCAGCTCATAGGCCGTGGCGGCATTGCCCAGCACGCGCACCGACTGGCGCGACCCGGCGATTTCCGCCCGACCGCCCGCCGCATTGACGTTAACCTGCCGCAGGGCCGCATTGACCTGGCTGGCGGTGACACCGAACGATTGCATCTTGGCGGGATCGAGAATCACGAGAATCTCGCGATCCACTCCGCCGTTGCGCGTGACCTCGGCCAGGCCATCGACCGACAACAACCGCTTGGTCAGCGTATCGTCGATGAACCACGAGAGCTGCTCGATGGTCATGTCGTCGGCCTCGACGCCGAAGAAAACGATCGGCTGCGAGCTGGTCTGCTGCTTGGCGATGCGCGGTTCGAGAATGCCGTCGGGCAGTTCGCCGCGAATCTGCGAGATCGCCGATTCCACCTCGTTGACCGCCGCGTTGATATCGGTGCCCAGTTCGAACTCGACGCTGGTCCGGCTGGAGCCTTCGGACGCGGTCGAATTGATGTTCTTCACCCCGTCGAGCGTCTGCACCGCCGCTTCGACGCGCTGGGTGATCTGGTTCTCGATCTCGCTCGGCGCGGCGCCAGGCTGCGAGATATTCACGTTCACCAGCGGGAATTCGATGTCAGGCTGGTCCTGAACGTCCATGGCCTGAAAGCTCATGATCCCGGCCACCACAAGCGCGATGAAGGCGAGGATGGGGACGATCGGGTTGCGGATCGACCAGGCCGAAATGTTGCGGAAGTTCACGGCGCGCGCCTCAGTCGGCCTGCGGTGCGACCGGGCGCACCTGCTCGCCCGGATTGAGGAAGCCGCCGGCGCGCAGCACCACGCGCTCCGACCCGTCGAGACCGCTCGTGATCGCGATGCCATCGTCCGAGATCATGCCGAGCTGCACATCGCGCCGCTGCACGGTGTTGTCGGCATCGACGACGTAGACATAGCTGCCCTTGTCGTCGGACAGGATCGCACTTTCCGGCAGACGCGGCGCGTCAATCGTGCCGCTGGCCAGCTCGATCATGGCGAAGCCGCCGGGCCGCAGCGCTTCGTCATAGCTCATTGCGCAGCGCACCGTGCCCTGACGCGTATCGCGATTGATCACAGGAGACTTCTGCCACACCTGGCAGGTCAGCGTCTTGTCGCTGCCCACCGGCGTCACCATGCCGGTCGCGCCGATCGGGATCTGGGCCAGCTCACCTTCGCCAACCTGCGCCAGCACTTCCATCTGGCCACCACGGGCGAGGCTGAACAACACGCCCGACCCGGGGCTAACAACCTGCCCGGGCTCGACATTGCGTTCGAGCACAAGCCCCGCTGCCGGGGCAACGATGTTCAGCTGGGCGTTGCGCGCCTGCCGTTCGCCAAGCTGCGCGCGCGCCACGCGCACACGGGCCACCGCCGCGTCACGGGTGGCGGTCAGGCGGTCGATATCGGCCTGGCTGATAAAGCCGCGCTCAACCAGTTGCAGTGCGCGATCGAGATTGGCCTGTGCCAGGTCGGCATCGGCCTGGGCGACCGCGACCTGGGCCGACTGGCTGGCGGTCTGCTGCGTCTGCACCGAACGGTCGATCACGGCCAGCACCTGTCCGGCACTCACCCAATCGCCCGGTTCCACCCGTACGGACTGGACCCGGCCGCCTTCGCCCACCACGCCGACGGGCATTTCCCGCCGTGCCGCAAGTGTGCCGGTGGCATTGATCTGGCCCTCGATGGTGGTGCTGCCCGGAGCCATCACGGTCACGGTGGGCAGCTCGCCGGTACGGTCTTCGGTGAAAGGCTCTGTTTCCTCGCCGCCGGTCAGCAGCACGGCAGCCAGCACCAGCGCGGCCACCACAGCCAGGATAACCCACAACCGCTTGCGCGACGGCGAACCCTCGGCGCTCTCGCTCCGATCATGGTCCAGCGCGTCTTCGTCAGCGGAAGACAGGTCCATCTTGGTCTCGTAATTCATGAGTTCAACCAGCCCTCGTACGAACGGCGAAGGCCGCGACCCTGCGGTGCGCGGCCTGTCCAACAGGACACGGCCATTCTTGCTCGCTGGCCCATATACCCGAGCCCCTGCGCGGCGCAATCCATCGCTCTGCCAAGGGCGCCCCCAGATCGGCCAACAACATTTGCGCGATATAAGAAAAGGGGCGCAAACCCGTTGGTTCGCGCCCCTTTCGGTGTCTTTGTATCAAATTGTCAGCGAACGCGGCCACGCTGAATGAGGTTGACGATACCCAGCAGCACGATGGCGCCGACAAGGGCAATCAGCAGACCGGTCAGCGAAAACGCCTGAACCGTTCCCTGCACGCCGAACAGCGGCCCGGCGAGCGCATTACCGATCAGCGAGCCAACGCAGCCGACGATGACGTTCCAGATAATACCCATGGAGGCATCGCGGTTCATCACCATTGAGGCCAGCCAGCCAGCGACACCGCCGACGATGATAGCAATAATCCAACCCATACCGATTCCTCCTGTTGCACTATACCGAAGATACTGGCGACCACGGGCTACGTTCCGCAGCCGCCCAGAGTAACGACGGGCTGTGCATATTTTGCGGCAAACCGCAGAATTCGGTATGGTAATAGGAGGAGAACGGCAGCTCAGCTGCCTCTCGCATCAATACTTTAGCTGACGCTCGTAAAGGTCGCGATAGTGCTGAATGCGGGTCACCCGCAGGCCCTGCATGCCCGAACGGTCGACTGCGCGCTGCCAGCCGGCAAATTCCTCGAGCGTCAGGTCATAGCGTTCGAGCACCTCGTCGATGGTCAGCAGGCCACCATTGACCGCAGCCACGACTTCAGCCTTGCGCCTTACCACCCACCGCTTGGTGTTGGGGGGCGGCAAGTCGTCGACGGTCAGAGGTTCGCCAAGGGGGCCGATTACCTGAGCCGGACGGATTTTCTGGTTCTCGATCATTCTTTACCTCGGGTAGCCGGTCGCCGGTCTTTGTCTCGCAGCGATGTGTTGCCAGCCGTGCATTTTCCATTGGTTGAATGATCAGGGTTAATGCGATTTTTACCTTCCGCTTCGGGTGGCTCGTGCAGATGTGCGACATGTTTCGCGATCTCGGCATCGAAGCTCGCCGCGTCGCCCGCATCACCCTCGCCGAACGCGATGCGCAGCTCACGCGCCGCGGCAAGCCGGGCGTTAAGCTCGCTCCACGAGACCGGGCGCAGGCCAGCCTGTGCTCCGCTGTCGTCAGCCTGCGCCGTGTTCTCAGGCGCAAAAGGGTTCTTGGGCTCGAACATAGTCTGTTCATAGACTCACAAGCGTCAAGAAGCGGTAAAGCCCGACTTAACCACTCTTACCCGGGCCTCTCGTAGGCATTGGTGCAAGGATTGGCGCGCCGCGCGACATTCTGTATGGGCGCGTGATGCCCGAAAGCCCCGTTCTTGCAGCGCCGCACGATGCGGCCAGCCTGTTCGACCTGCCCCGCCCGGCCAGCGAATGCCGGATCGTGGTCGCCATGTCCGGCGGCGTGGACAGCTCAGTAGTAGCCGCCCTTGCCGCGCAAAGCGGGGCCGAGGTGATTGGCATCACCCTGCAACTCTACGATTATGGCGCGGCCACCGGGCGCAAGGGCGCCTGCTGCGCGGGTGACGACATTCGCGATGCGCAGACCGTCGCCGACCGGCTCGGCATCGCGCACTATGTGTTCGACCATGAGAGCGCCTTTCGCGAGGAAGTGGTCGAACAGTTCGCCGACGACTATCTCGCCGGGCGCACGCCGATCCCCTGCATCCGCTGCAACATGGGGCCCAAGTTCACCGACCTGCTGACGATGGCACGCGAGCTGGGCGGCGATTGCCTCGCCACGGGCCACTACGTGCGCCGCGAAGACAGCGCCGAGGGGCCGCTGCTGCTGCGCGCCACCGATCCGGCGCGTGACCAGTCGTACTTCCTCTATGGCACCACCAGCGCGCAGCTCGACTACCTGCGCTTTCCGCTCGGCGGCCTGCCCAAGCCCGAGGTGCGGCGGCTGGCCGAAAGCGCCGGGCTGGCCGTAGCGACCAAGCCCGACAGTCAGGACATCTGCTTCGTGCCCGATGGCGACTATGCCAAGATCGTGAAGTCGGTGCGCCCGGAAGGCGGACGGGCGGGCGCGATCGTCCATGCCGAAACGGGCGAGGTGCTGGGCCAGCATGCCGGGATCATCCACTATACGGTCGGCCAGCGGCGCGGGCTGGAGATCGGCGGACAGCCTGAGCCGCTCTATGTGGTGGAACTCGATGCCGAGAGCGCCGAGGTGCGCGTTGGCCCCAAGCGGCTGCTGGCGGTGGGCGCGGCGCGGATTATCGAGACCAACCGGATCGGCCCGCTTCCTACTGGCCCATTGACGGCCAAGGTGCGCTCGCTGGCCAAGCCTGTCCCGATCACGCTCGAAGGCGAACTGGGCGACGGGAATGCCTGCACGATCCGCTTCGCCACGCCCGAATATGGCGTCGCGCCCGGTCAGGCAGCGGTGATCTATGCGGGCGAACGGGTGCTCGGCGGGGGCTGGATCGAAGCGACCGAAAGCGCCGTCAGCTAGGCTAGCCGCCGACGCGCTCAAGCACGCAGCCAAAGCCCTCGCGATATTGCGCGGTGTGGCTGGCGATCAGCGGCACGCTGGCCGTGACCGAGCGCGTGGCATCGTCTTCGCTCACCATCACCAGCTCCATGCCCGGCACGAAGTCCTGTTTGCAACTGTCGAGGTCTCGCCCACCGAGATAGCGGCAGGAACAGACGCTCTTCGCGCCGTAGGCAGTGCCTGCCGCGGAATAGCCACTGAGCTGGTTGCCCCAGGTCCACCATGCAGCCGCGCCTGCCACCAGCACGACAAGGGCAATGGTTGCCAGAGGCGGGGTGCGGCGCTGCGACCGCCGGGACGACGCGCCTCGGGTCGATCTGCGTTTTGCGGTTGCCATTTACCCTGTCCTGTTCGATTGCCCGCGACGCTCATGCTGCGTTTCGCCATCCCTTGCCGCAAGCTCGTCCGCAGGCCAAGCCCTGCCACCTCGCGCCTTGCCGCTTTGGCGCTGCCCGTCGCCTTGTTGGCGGCGTGCTCTCAGGATGGACCTCCCCCCTTGCCGCCCCTTCCCGAAGGCGCGTTGGAGGCGGTGGTCACCGATCCGGGGGTTCCGCGCGAACAGCTGGCCCGCGCAGTCGACGACCTGTTCACCGCCGAAGGCATTGGCACCACCTATGCGCTGGTGGTGATGCACAAGGGTGAGGTCGTCGCCGAGCGCTACGGCGAGGGAGTGACGGCTGACACGCGCTTCGTCGGCTGGTCGATGAGCAAGACGGTGACGGCCGTGCTGGTCGGCATGCTGGTGGCCGACGGCAGAGTCGAACTCGACGATCCCGCCCCCGTTGCCAGCTGGCAGCGGGCAGGCGATCCGCGCGGCGAAATCACGCTACGCCATTTGCTCCAGATGCGCTCGGGCCTGCGTCACCGGGAGGGCTACGACCCGCCTTACGAATCGAGCGAAGTGCGGATGCTCTACCTTGCCGGGCACGATGACATGGCCGCCTTTGCCGAAGCGCAAGCGCTGGAGACCGTGCCGGGTGAAGAGTTCCGCTATTCCACCGCCACCAGCGTGATCCTGGCCGACATCGCTACCGACCTGATCGCCCCCGATGGCACCCCCGCGCAGCGCCAGCAGGCCATGGCCAGCTTCCTCGACGCGCGCCTCGCCGCGCCGCTCGGGATGAAGAGCATGGTCGGCGAATATGACGCGGCGGGTACGCTGACAGGCGGCAGTTCGATCTGGGCCACGGCACGCGACTGGGGTAAATTCGGCGAATTCCTGCGTCATGGCGGATCGGTGAAGGGCGCGCAGATCGTGCCGCGCCGCTGGATCGAGTTCATGCGCACACCCAGCCCCGCCTCGCCAGACTATGGCGCGCAGACATGGCTCAACCGCCCTTCCGGCGGCGATCGCGACGAGCTGTTCGCCGCGCGCGGACCGGATACGGCTTTCGCTGCCGTGGGCCATCTGGGGCAATATGTGATCGTCTCGCCCGATCAGAGCCTGACCGTGGTGCGCCTCGGCAAGACCGACGGGCCAGAGCGGCACGCGCTGGTCGAGCAACTGGCCGATATCGTCCAGCTCTATCCGGGCAGGTAGTAAAGCCCCTCGGCCACGGTCGCGCACTGGCCGGTGAGCATCGCCTTGTCGCCCGCCAGCCGGCACCCGAGATCGCCGCCCCGTGCCGAGGCCTGATGCGCGCGAAAACTCTCCTTGCCGAGCCTGGGCGTCCAGAACACCGATAGCGCCGCATGGGCCGAGCCGGTCACGCTGTCTTCGGGAATACCCGCACCGGGCACGAACACGCGGCTGACCACGTCAGTCTCCTGCCCACGCGCGGTGGCGATGAAGGCCGTATCGCCGTGGCTGGCCAGTTGCGCCATGTCGGGCGCGAGCGCGCGCACCTCGGCCTCGCTATCATAGCGCGCGACAAGGTAGCCCTTGGCTGACCATGCGAGTTCAGCAGGCGCCGCGCCCAGCCCATCGGCAATTCCGGCAGGCGGCGCATCGTCGAGCATGATCGCGGGCAAGGCCATCTCGTAGCCCTCGCCCGCACGGCTTACGGCCAACACTCCGGCCTTGCGGGTGGCGAAGCGGATCACCTCGCGCTCATGGTCCTGCCGCAGGACCACATGGCCGGCAGCGAGTGTCGCATGGCCGCACAGGGCGACCTCGCACTCGGGCGCGAACCAGCGCAGCTCGAATTCGGCCGCACCGCCCGGGGTGGCGACGAGGAAGGCCGTCTCGGCGAACATGTTCTCCGCCGCGATCTGCTGCAACAGCGCATCGGGCAGCCATTCATCGAGCACCATCACCGCCGCCTGATTGCCGCCGAAGGCGTGGCTGGCAAAGGCATCGACGTGGACATAGGGCACGCGGGTTGTGGGGCTGGTGCTCATTCAGATTGCTCCTGTTCCAGCCGGGTGAACTCGTTCTCCTCGACCAGCATGTTGTCCGGCTCATCGAGATGACCGGCGGGGTCGATGTGGATCAGCAGCTCCAGCGATGGAAACTGCCCGCACAGGTCAGCCTCGACCCGCTCGATAATGTCGTGCGCCTGCGCCACGGTGTAGCTGCCGGGCAGATCGACATGGAACTGTGCGAAGTCGGTGGTGCCACTGGTGCGGGTGCGCAGGTCGTGCAGGCGCGATAGCTCGGGGTGCTTCGCTGCCGCCGCCACGAAAGCCGTGCGCTTGTCTTCAGGCCACTCGCGATCCATCAGCGCGTCGATGGCGTCGATCGAGGCCCGCCAGGCGTTGAACAATAGCCAGGCGGCGATTGCGAGGCCAAACAGCGGATCCGCCTTGGAGAACCCCAAGTACTGATCGAGCACCAGCGCCGCGATCACCGCGCAGTTGAGCAGCAGGTCCGACTGGTAGTGCACCGAATCGGTAAGAATCGCCAAGGAGCCCGTCTTGCGCACGACATGGCGCTGCCAAGCCACCAGCGCGAGGGTGCCCCCGATGGCGATCAGCGAGACAGCGATCCCATCTCCAGCCGCCCGCGTCTCGCCGCCATTGGCGAGATGCAACACCGCACGAAAGGCGATGGCCGAAGCCGACAGCGAAATCAGCAGGATCTGGAACATGGCCGCCAACGCCTCGGCCTTGCCGTGGCCGAAGCGATGTTCGCGATCTGCCGGTTGCGCCGCGATCCATACGCCCGCGAGCGTGGCCACACTCGCGATGAGATCAAGCGAGGTATCGGCAAGACTGCCGAGCATGGCGGTCGAGCCGGTCTGCCATACGGCCCAGAGCTTCAGTCCACCCAGAAACAGCGCCATCGCAATCGAAGCGAAAGCCGCCGAGCGGGTCAGGCGGGCGCGTTCATCACTCACGGGTAGAGCAGCGTGCTCGTCCAGCCGCCCCCGGCACGGGTGAACCGACGCCGCTCGTGCAGGCGATTGCGTTCGGCAAGCCAGAACTCCATCCGTTCAGGCGCGAGGCGGAAGCCAGTCCAGTGCGGCGGGCGCGGCACCTCACCGCCGGCAAGCTCCGCCTCAAGCTGCTTCACCCGCGCCAGATAGGTGTCGCGCGAATCGAGCGGGCGCGACTGGTCGGACGCCGCCGAACCCAGCTGCGACACCAGCGGACGTGAATGGAAATAGGCGTCGGCTTCTTCCGGGGTCACTTCAGTAAGCGGGCCTTCAATGCGAATCTGCCGGCGCAGGCTCTTCCAGTGGAACAGCAGCGCCACCCGCGGATTGGCGAGAATCTCGCCGCCCTTGCGGCTTTCGCTATTGGTGTAAAACACGAAGCCATCCGGCCCGTGGCCCTTGAGCAGAACCATTCGCACCGAGGGCACCCCGTCGGGAGTGGCCGTGGCCAGCGCCATTGCATTGGGATCGTTAGGCTCACTCTCCTGCGCCTCGGCAAACCACTGGTCGAACAGGGCGAAGGGGTCACTATCGGGAATATTCTCAAGCAATTCGGTCATGCCGCTGGGCCTTTCATCGCTCCCGCCCGCTGAAGGGGCCGGAGCGGAGCGTGTCACATCGGCTGGGCTTGTAGACAGCCCCCGCACGCGAGGAAAGGCCGATGGCTTGCGAAAAACCCCTGTGTTACCTAGCTAGACCACCATGGCAGATCCCTACACCACCCTTGGCGTTAGCCGCACCGCGAGCGAGAAGGACATCAAGTCCGCCTATCGCAAGCTCGCCAAGGAGTTGCACCCCGATCGCAACAAGGACAATCCGCAGGCGGCGGACCGGTTCGGTCGCGTCACGCAGGCTTACGACCTGCTGTCCGACAAAGAGAAGCGCGGCCAGTTCGACCGCGGCGAGATCGACGCTGACGGCAATCCCACAATGCCGTTCGGATATGGCGGCGGCGGCAGCCCTTTTCAGGGCGGTCCCGGCGGCGGCGCACGCGGTGGCAACGGCTTCGGCGGCGAAGAGGTGGACCTCAGCGACCTGTTCGAAGGCTTGTTCGGACGTGGCGGCGGCTCGCGCGCAGGCGCGGGTTTCGGACGCGGCGGCCCGCAGCCGCGGCCCAAGGGCGCGAACATCGCCTACCGCCTCTCGGTCAGTTTCATCGATGCCGCCTCACGCGCCAAGCAGCGCATCACGCTGGCCGACGGCAAGACCATCGACCTGTCGCTGCCCGAGGGCGTCGAAAGCGGCACCCAGATGCGGCTCAAGGGCAAGGGCCAGGAAGGTCCGGGCGGAGCCGGCGACGGGATCGTCACCATCGAGGTGCAGTCGCACCCCTTCTTCACCCGCTCGGGCGACGACGTGCGGCTCGACCTGCCGATCACGCTCGACGAGGCGGTGAACGGGGCCAAGGTCAAGCTGCCCACGGTCGATGGCGCGGTGATGATGACGGTGGCGCCGGGGACCAGTTCGGGCAAGGTGTTGCGGCTCAAGGGCAAGGGCTTCTCGCGCAAGGGCGGCGGACGCGGCGACCAGCTGGTGCGGCTCGAAATCGTCCTGCCTGACGATTCGTCGGACCTTTCCAAGCGGCTCGAGGGTTGGAGCGACAACAGCCCCGTCCGCGCCAGCCTAGGGGTCTAGGGCGCGGATCGTCCGATCA
>CENV01065905.1_pt1 | contig 51867 bp, 41 predicted proteins | sample 530231 | NCBI WGS metagenome assembly CENV01 (sample SAMEA2619815, study PRJEB7988) | marine metagenome | biome: marine biome (ENVO:00000447); feature: surface water layer (ENVO:00002042); material: "saline water (ENVO:00002010), including plankton (ENVO:xxxxxxxx)" | depth 5 m
CGACGACCAGGACGACGTGGTGTTCGTGCCGCTCTCCACCGGCACCCTGCGCCTGTTCGGCCAGAATTACCTGCGCTCGATCACCCTGGCGGTGGAAGACATGGCGGCCATTGATGCCACCGAGCAGGCGGCGGTGGATCTGCTGGTGCAGCGCCACGGCACCAAGGACGTGCGGGTGTTCAACATGGCCTCGCTGCTGGACATGATTTCCGATACCCAGAACACCCTCACCATGCTGCTCGGCTCGATCGCGGCGATCTCGCTGTTGGTGGGCGGCATCGGCGTGATGAACATCATGCTGGTGAGCGTCACCGAGCGCATTCATGAGATCGGCATTCGCATGGCCACCGGCGCCCGTCAGCGCAACATCCTCCAGCAGTTCCTTACCGAGGCGGTGGTGGTCTCCGCCCTGGGCGGCATCATCGGGGTGCTCGGCGGCGTGGCCATGGGGCTGTTGCTGAAAGTGCTCGGCCTGCCGATTCTGTTTTCCGCCACGGTGGCCACGGCTGCCTTCCTGTGCGCGGCGGTGATCGGCCTGGTGTTCGGGTTCGCGCCGGCACTTAAGGCGGCCCGTTTGAATCCGGTGGAGGCGCTTAGTAATGAATGAATCGAACCGTGGGCGATTCGCGGGCGTCGTAGTCGGCGTGATGCTGTCGGCTGGGTGTGCGATGCAGTCGGGGTTGGAGGTGCCGGAGCCGGAAGCGCCGGCGCAGTGGGAGAACCAGCTCGCCGACAGCCGCGCGGCGGTGGCGAACTCGGCCTGGTGGCAGGCCTTCGGCAGCGATGAACTGAGCCAGCTGGTGGCCCGCTCGTTGAGCGACAACACCGATCTGCGCGCCGCCGCCGCCCGGGTGCTGCAGGCCGAGGGCCGTTTGCAGCAGGCCGGCTCGTCGCTGTTTCCCAGCCTGTCCCTGGACGGCGGCGCGTCCACCTCAGGGGCCTTCGGCGGCAGCAGCAGCGACAGCTTCCAGTTACGGGCCAATGCCCGCTACGAGCTGGACCTGTGGGGCCGGTTGCGCAACACCAAGGCGATCGCCGAGGCCAACCTGGAGGCCAGCCGCTTCGACCGCGACAGCGTGCGCCTGACGGTACTGGCCAGCGTCGCCAATACCTGGTTGCAATGGCGCTATCTGGAAGACCGTCTGGCCCTGGCCGAAGACAGCCTGGCCCTGGCGGAGCGGGTGCTGGAGCTGGTCGAAGCCAAGGTGCGCTATGGCGCGGTGTCGCCCCAGGACCTGGCTCAGCAACGCACCCTGGTGGCCAATCAGCGCGCCGCCCTGCCGGACCTGCGCCAGCAGGCCCGGGAAACCCGCTACGCGTTGGCGGTGCTGGTCGGCGACACGCCCCAGGGCTTTCCGCTGCAAGGCGGCGGGCTCGATGAACTGACCGTGCCGGACGTTCAGCCGCGCTTGCCCGCCGAAGTGCTGGCGCAGCGTCCGGACGTGGGCCGGGCGCTGGCCAACCTGATGGCCGCCGACTACGGCGTGGCGGTGGCACGCAGTGCCTACTGGCCGTCATTGAGCCTGACCGGCGGCGCCGGCTACGCCAGCAGTTCGTTGAGCGATCTGTTTGACGGCGACGCGGTCTACAGCCTGGCCGCGTCCCTCAGCCAGCTGTTGTTCGACGGCGGCCAGGTGCGCGGCGAGAACACCACCGCCCGTGCCGCCTGGCTGGAGCAGGTGGCCACCTACCGGGGCGTGCTGCTCACCGCGCTTTCCGAGGTGGACCAGAGCCTGGGCAGCATCGACGCTCTGGCCCAACAGGAACAGTTCTTCCGCGAAGCGCTGGCCCAGGCACGCCGCAGTTTCGAAATCGCCGAGGTGCGCTACCGCGAAGGCGACATTGAGCTGACCTCGGTGCTGGACGCCCAGGCCAGCCTCAACAGCGCGCGCCAGAACATGCTCGATCAGCGTTATGACGAACTGCTGGCGCGGGTGACCTTGTATCGGGTTCTCGGACACGGCCTGGCCGGCTTCCCTGAAGTGCCCTGACACCAGTCCCCGCACCGCGCCCTCTCCTGTATCCTGTAGCCTTCATCCTGTATCGGCCGGGCGTGGCCCGGCCCCGAGGTCCATGTCCGTACCGCTTGTTTATCACCCGTCCTACAGCTTTCCGTTCCCCGGCCGGCACCGCTTTCCGATGGAAAAGTTCCGGCTGCTCCACGACCGGCTGCGCGATGCCGGCATCGCCGGCCCGGCCAACCTGCACCGCCCCGGGCGGGCCCGGCCGGCGCTGCTGGAGCTGGCCCACTGCCCGGCGTACATCGACCGTTTCCTCGGCAACCGGCTGGAGGACAAGGAAGCCCGGCGCCCTGGAGCGAGGGGTTGGCGCACCGCTCCTGCATCGCGCCCATGGGCACCCTGGTCACCGCGCGGCTGGCGCTGGAACACGGCATCGCTTGCCATCTGGCCGGCGGCACCCACCATGCCCATCGCGACTTCGGTTCCGGCTTTTGCATTCTCAATGACCTGGCGGTGACCGCCCGGGCGTTGCTCGCCAGCGGCCGGGTCAACCAGTTGCTGATCTTCGACTGCGACGTGCACCAGGGTGACGGCACCGCGGCCATCCTCGCCGACGAGCCACGGGCTTTCACCTGCTCGATTCATTGCGAGAAAAATTTCCCCACCCGTAAAATGACCAGCGATCTGGACGTGGGGCTGCCGCCGGGTTTGCAAGACACGGCGTACCTGGAGGTGGTCACCGACACCCTCGCCGACCTGCTGGAGCGGGTGCGCCCGGATCTGGTGCTGTACGATGCCGGGGTGGACGTCTACGCCGGTGACCCCCTGGGCCGCTTGTCGGTGAGCCTGGCGGGGCTGGCGGAACGGGAGCGCCGGGTGCTCGCGCTTTGCCGCGATCATGACGTGCCGGTGGCCACGGTGATCGGCGGCGGCTACGACGACGACCGGCCGGCCCTGGCGCGCCGCCACGCCATGGTGATCGAAGCGGCTCACGACTTATGGCGTTGAGGATTTATGGCGTTAAGGAGGCCCCATGAACAAAGCACTGTTGATCATGGCCCACGGCAGTCGCGCCGAGGCGGCCAATCAGGAGTTCGAGGCCCTGGTGGAAGCGGTGGCGCGGACATCGCGGGATTCCGGGTCACCAGAGTACGCGGCGGTACTGCCGTGTTTCCTGGAGCTGGCCCGGCCGTCGTTGCAGGAGGCCCTGCAGCAACTGGAACACCAGCCGGTGGAGACGGTGTATCTGTACCCGCTGTTCTTCAACAACGGCAAGCACGTCGCCACGGATATCCCCGCCCAGGTGCGCGAGGCTCGCGAGCGGCATCCGCATCTGAACATCGAACTGCTCGGTTACTTCGGTAACGCGCCGGGCCTGGCCGGGATGGTGCTTGAGCACATCACCGCCCAGGCCAGTATCGTCTAAAAGGTTTTCGCCACGATCAGCCCGCCCCACAACACATTGCGGTCGGCGGTGCCCTCGCGCACTTCCGAGCTGTGCCCGCGCAGCACATAGCTGAGCCGCCAGCCACTGGAAAATGACTGGGTGTAGCCGAGCCAGGCTTCCAGAATCATGTGGTTCAATTCGTTGGAATCGTAGCTCACCTCGCTGTCGCGGAACTGGCCCTGGAGAAAGGCGTTATAGCCCCGTGCCACCACGGCGGCGCCGCCCCACAGATAGCTCTCGGTGCGGGACGGGCCGCCGTTGTCGCGGGCGGCGCCGTCGCCGTAGCTGGTCAGTTCCGGATTGAAACGCCACCAGGGTTCGGCGATGCGACCGCCACGGAAACTCAGGCTCCAGCGCGCCTCGGTGAGGTAGCCGGCGGACGCCTGCAACGTGCTTTTCACTTCCAGATTGTCGGCCACGTCGAAATATTTCTGCCGCGCCACCGTGTAGCGGGCGGTGGGCTCGCCGCCGTCGCTGACCTGGTGATCCCAGCCCTCGGCGTGCTCACTGCCAATCACCTTGTGCACCGCGTTCTGGCCGTTGCCGACAATGGCCAGGCCCAGGGCGCCCAGGGTCAGGCTGCTGTGCCAGGCCACGTTCTCGCGCCGGTCGATCCGCACCCGGGATTGGGACAGGTAGATCAGGCTGGCGTAGGGGCGGTCGTCATCAATCGGCGTCGACACTTCCTTGTTCTCCGGGGTAAAACCGAACAGCCCGAACTCGATGCTGTGGCCTTCGATGCTTTCCGGCGCGCGGCCGTCGACACCGACCAGGCGATCCAGCGCGCCCAGTACCGGGTTCAGTGAGTACCAGGCATCACGGACATCGCGGCCGGTGTAGGAAAAGCTCAGGCCATAGGTGTAGTCCTGGTCGCGGCCGGTGGGCACCAGGGCGTCGTTGTCGAAGGCGAACGACCAGCTTTCCTGGTCCGGCTCGCGGCTCGGCTCCGGGCGCGGCCGGCGCGGGGTGCGCTCTTCGCGGTCGAGCAACGCCAGCTGCACGCCGTCGTCGGATCCGATGCCCGGGGCGTCGGGTGGCGCGGTGCGGGTTTGCGCCGGGGTGGTGCCGGCCATGCCGAGGCCGATCAGAAAAACGGCCGTCAGCAGCAGGCCGCCGTTGGGGTGAACGCCCCACCGTGGGGAGGCGTATTCGGATGCATTGTCCATCGTTCTCCGTTCCACAGAAATATGGGTTACCGGTCGCCGGGTCGGGCGTTGCCGATATGGGGGCGTTACCCTAAGGGCGTGGCCGATATCGGCGGTAGGTCAAAGCTGGGCTTTTCTTGCCTGTTTCTGCGCAACGGTATTGTTGGTAGCCATCGTGGTCATAGGCCCGGTCTTTCACAGCATTGGTGATTGCGGGGCGGCGCGCGAGCGGCCCGATGTAAAAGCTTGTGCAAGGACAGAGATGGCGTGACGGGTTTTAAAAAAAAGAGCGCCGAAGCGCTCCTTTTTACGATTTTTTCTGAATATTTTTATTCGTTTTTCAGCGCAACCGGTAGGTGACCGTGGCCATGACACTGCGTTCGGCGCCGAAGTAGCAGTAGTTCAACGAATAGCACGACGCCACGTATTCCTTGTCGAGCAGATTGTTGGCATTGACGCGGGCGCTCAGCCCGTCGAGACCCAGGGCCGAGAAATCATAGCCCACGGCGGCGTCCACCAGGGTGTAGGACGGCACCTCCAGCGTGTTCTCCCGGTCCGCCTGAATGCCCTGGGTGTAGCGCACCCCGGCACCCAGTTCCAAACCCGCCAGGCCGCCCTGGTCGAAGCGGTAGTGGCCCCAGGCGGTGGCCTGGTCGCGCGGCGCCTGGTTGACCTGGTTGCCTTCGATCTCCGGCTCGGCCTGGTGGTATTCGATGTCGGTGTAGGTATAGCTGCCCTGCACCCGGAAGTGGTCGGTAAGCATGGTTTGTGCTTCCAACTCCACGCCCCGGGAGCGGATTTCACCCACCGGTTGATAGATCGCCGATTGCGGCTCGCGGATCGCCACGTTTTCCTGATCGATATGGAACAGCGACAGGGTGTACAGGCCGCGCCCGTCGCGGGGCTGATATTTGAAACCGGTTTCGTACTGGGTGCCCTCGGTGGGTTCCAGCGGGTCGCCGTTCTGGTCGGTGTAAACGCTCGGGTTGAAGGATTCCGAGTAGCTCACGTAGGGCGCCAGGCCGTTGTCCAGGCGGTAGAGCACGCCGGCACGACCACTGAATTGTTCCCGGTCCTGGCTGGAACGGGCGCCGGTGCTTTCGTCGACGTTGGCGGTGCGCACCCAATCCTGACGACCGCCCAGGGAGAAGCGCCATTGATCCAGCGCGATCTGGTCCTGCACATAGACCCCGGTCTGGATCAGTTTGCGCTGATGGGGCACCGGGTCTCCGATGGCGGTGGGCGCGGCGCCGTACACCGGGTCGAAGGCGTCGATGGCGGGGAAGGCGCCGTCGCTCCAGGCGGCGTCCACATCGCGGTGCTGGTAGTCGACGCCGATCAGCAGGGTGTGGCTCAGATCGCCGGTGGTGAAGTCGGCGCGCGCCTGGTTGTCCACGGTGTAGGCATCGAGCTGTTCATCGGCGCCGGAATAGAAACGGCTGAGCTGGTTGCCGTTGCCCACCCATTGATAGGAATACACCTGCTGCAGGTTCACGTCGCTGGTGATGTAGCGGAAATTCTGGCGCAGGCTCCAGGTGTCGTTGAGAAAGTGCTGCAACTGGTAGCCGAGCATTTTCTGGGTGCGCTCGAATTGCTCGTAACCCGGTTCCCCTTCGAAAAAGTCATTGTCGATGTAGCGGCCGTTGCGCGGGTACAGAGTGCCTTCGGCGGGCACGCCGCTGTGGCTGCCGCCCTCCGGGTCGTCCTGGTAATAGGCCATCAGATCCAGCTGGGTATTTTCGCCCAGCGCCAGGGTGAGGCTGGGCATGATCGCCCGACGTTCCTGTTCCAGATGATCGAACTGGGTGTCGCCCTTATCCGTCAGGCCCACCACCCGATAGGCCACCCGGTCGTTGACCGGGCCGGAGAAGTCGAAGCCGACACCGCGATAGTCGTTGTTGCCGACGCCGAAGCGCAGTTCCTGGCGGGTTTCGAACAGGGGTTTCTTGCTGGTCAGGTTGACCAGGCCGCCGGGGGAGGCGCGGCCGTACAGCACCGAGGTGGGGCCCTTGACGATTTCCATCCGTTCCAGGAAATACGGGTCCACCTGCAGGGAACTGAAGGTGCCGCCGTCACCCATGGTCTTGAGACCGTCCAGATAGATGTTGTCGATGCTGTCGTCGGAAAAGCCGCGCAGCGAGATGTAGTCGTAGCGTTTGGAGGCGCCGATCTGATCGGTGAACACGCCGGGGGTATAGCGCAGCGCCTGTTGCACGGTGTCCGAGCCCTGTGCCTCGATTTGCTCGCAGCGCACCACGGAGATGGATTGCGGGGTTTCCAGGGTCGGGGTGTCCACCTTGGTGGCCGCGGCGGCGTTCACCGCCACCGGAGCCAGGGTGGCGGCCTTGGCCGGCGCCGCCTCCAGCGTCAGGCTGCCATCCTCGTTGCGGCGGTAGCGCAGGCCGCTGCCGGCCAGCAACCGCTGCAGCGCCTCGGTGGCCGGGTAATCGCCGCGCAGGGCCGGGCTTTGCTTGCCACGGGTGATGTCGGCGTCGTACAGCAGTTGCACGCCGGTGGCCTCGGCCAGTTCCGCCAGGGCGGCATCCAGTGGCTGGGTCGGGATGTCCAGCGGCGTGGCCCGCACGGCGCCGACCAGCATCAGCCCGGCGGCGAACAGCGTCAGGCGGGGGTAAGTCATTGATTTCATGAAAAGGGTACCCTTCTTCCAAAAGTGCAAATAGAAACCATTCGCGACAAAGACACCCAGGAAGACGAACCAGACACCCTTTTCTGAACCAGCGGAAGATTTTTTTTCGTTGGAGATCGCGGCTGAAGCCGCTCCTACGAAGTCCGAGCCTAGTAGGAGCGGCTTTAGCCGCGATCCCGGTTCAATAAAGTACCACCACCCCGGGCAGCCGCAGCGCGCGCACTGGCAGAGTCTGGGTAAGGGCGCTCAACACCGCCTCCGGCTGATCGGCGGCGAAGGTGCCGCTCACCCGCCGGTCGGCCAACTCGTTGTTGAGCAGGACCAGGCGATCCGGATGGTAGGGACGCAGCTCGGCGAGCAGCTCGCCCAGCGGGCGGTCCCGGAACACCAGCCGGCCCCGTGCCCAGGCGAGCGTGGCCGCGGCGTCCACCGTTTCCACCTCACCAAGGCGGCCCCGGCGCCAGTGCACTTGCTGGTCGGCGCGGAGCGAGCGGTGGCGGTGGCCATCACCAGCCCGCACGCTGCCTTCGGCCACGGTAAGACGCACCTCCCCGTCGCGGCGGCGCACCTCGAAGCGGGTGCCGGTGACCCGCACCCGGGCGTCGCCGGCGCGCACCAGGAACGGATGGTCGGTGTCCTTGGCCACCTGGAACAAGGCCTCGCCGCGCACCACCTCCACCCGGCGATGCCGGTCGGTGATGTCGATGTTGATGGCGCTGCGGCCGTTCAGGATCACCCGGCTGCCGTCCGCCAGGGTCAGGGTGCGGCGCTCGCCGGCGCCGGTGCGCGCGTCCGCGGTCCACAGCGACCAGGGCAGGGCGGTGGCGACCACCACGATCACCACCAGGGCGGCCACCAGCGCGCGGCAATGGGCCAGGGCCCGGGCGATGTATTTGCCGGCCATGCGCTCGGACACACCCAGGCGTTCGCCAATCTCCCGCTGGCTGACGCCGTCCAGACGGTTCCACAGCAGCGCCTGTCGAACGTGATCGGGCAGGTCGGTGAGCGCCGTTCGCAGGCCGTCCACGGCCTGGGCGCTGCTGGCGGCGGACTCTGGTGTGGGGGCGCTGCTTTCCAGATCCAGATGCGGGTCGCCCAGGGGCACGGTGACCGGGCGGCTGTGCTGCTGGCGCAGGTGGTCGATCAGCAGGTTGCGGGCGATGCGGAACAGAAAGGCGCGCGGATTGGTCAGAGCCTCGGCGGGCTGGTGATCCAGCCGTCGCAGACGCAGATAAACCTCATGGCACAGGTCGGCGGCCTGTTCCGGGGAGTTCAGGCGCCGGCAAAGATAGCCGTTCAGTTCCCGGGCATGTCGTTGAAACAGGTCGTCCGCGTGCATGGGTGCGCCCGCCCCGACTGGGGTTGAGATAGGATTGAGAATGATTCGTGATCCGCTTTGGGGACATTATGCCACCGCCCGCCGGCCCCGCGCCAGGGCCGGCGTCGCGGCGTTCAGCGGGGGGCGCGGTAGGCCTGTACCCGGTGGCCGGGCTTGGAGAACACCCACTGCCAAAGTTGGGTGCTACGCGCCCGGAAGGTGCCGGCGCACAGGTTCAGGTAGTAATGCCACATGCGGTAAAAGCGCTCGTCGTACTGGTCGCGCAGCTCGCTCCAGTGGGCCTGGAAGTTGGCGTCCCAGGCCTGCAGGGTGCGCGCGTAGTCGGGCCCGAAATTGTGCAGGTCCTCGACCACGAAGCGGTGCTCCGCATGGCGGGCGATCTGCTTGATGGAGGGCAGCTCGCCATTGGGGAAGATGTACTTGTTGATCCAGGCGTCGTGACCGTTGCTGCTCTCATTGTTGCCAATGGTGTGCAGCAGCATCAGTCCCCGGTCCTTGAGCAGGCGCCGGCTGGTTTCCATGAAGGTGCGGTAATTGCGCCGGCCCACGTGCTCGAACATGCCCACCGACACCACCCGGTCGAATTGCCCGCTCACCGCCCGGTAATCCTTGAGCAGCACTTCCACCGGCAGATCCCGGCATCGTTGCCGGGCAAACCGGGCCTGCTCCGAGGACACGGTGACGCCCTGGGCGCGCACGCCGTAATGCCGGGCGGCGAATTCCAGCAGGCTGCCCCAGCCGCAGCCGATGTCCAGCAGGGTCATGCCGGGTTCCAGCTCCAGCTTGCGGCAGATCAGATCCAGCTTGGCCTCCTGGGCCTGGTGCAGGGTCTCCGCGTCTTTCCAGTAGCCACAGCTGTAGGCCATGGTCGGGTCCAGCATCCTGGCGAACAGCTCGTTGCCCAGATCGTAATGCTGTTCCGCCACCTGCCCGGCGCGGCGCCGGCTCTGTCGATTGCGCAGGGTGTGGCCGAGCAGTTGCAGGGCCAGCATCCATCGGCTTTTACCCAGGTCGTCGCCGCCGGCGCGCAGGATACGGAAGATGAACTCGTCCAGGGCCTGGCAGTCCCACCAGCCGTCCATATAGGATTCGCCCAGCCCCAGGGAGCGCTGCGCGGCAATGCGTGAAAGAGTTTCGGGATGATGGATCTGAAGATCCCAGGGTCGCCGGCCGTTGATCTGCACATCGGCATTGGAAAGCACCGTGGCGATCAGGTCGTCGATGGCGCGCGACCCGGTACGGTGCGCGTCTTCCTGGCTGCGTGAGTCGAGCATACGGCATCTCCTGGGCAAAAGGTGAAGACGGTATGAAGCTGTCAGCATGGCCGGCATTGACGACCATTCTTTGACGCTCCGCTCACGGACGCAAGCGCCGAACCCTTGAAATGTTCGCGCAAGTTTTCCTGGTGGCTGGATTTTTACAATATTATTCAAGCGCTTGGCTTGTTTGGCGGCGAAGGTATGGATGCCTTCTATGGGCGCGATTCGCCACCTCTATTATTCCCGGTTTTCCTTTGGAGCACGGCATGGACTCTTTAACGCAGGCGGCGCTGGGTGGCGCCCTGGGGGGCGCGATACTGGGGCGGCGCTGGGGGCGTGGCGCGGTGCTGGCCGGGGCGGCCCTGGCCACCCTGCCGGATCTGGACGTGCTGATCGATTACGGCGACGCGGTGGCCAACTTTTCCGAGCATCGCGGCTTCAGCCATTCGCTGCTGGTGCTGACGCCGCTGGCCTTGCTGCTGGCGTTTCTGCTAAGCCGTTGGAAAACCTCGGTGAGTTTCGGACGTGCCCTGGCATTCACCGGCCTGGTGCTGATCACCCACCCGTTATTGGACGCCTTCACCACCTACGGCACCCAGCTGTGGTGGCCGCTGGGCCCGCCGGTGGCCCTGAACAGCATCTTTATTATCGATCCGCTTTATACCCTGCCGCTGCTGGTGGCGGTGGTGATCGCCCTGATCCGGCCGCCGGCCACCACCGCCCTGGTGGTGGGGCTCTCGCTGTCCAGCGCCTACCTGCTGTGGAGCCTGGCGGCGCAGCAATGGATGACGCACAGGGTGGCCCGCACCCTGGCGGATCAGGGCATCGAGGACGCGCCCATGATGGTGCAGCCGATGCCGTTCTCCACCTTCCTGTGGCGGGCCACGGTGATGGCGCCGTCGGCGCGTCTGGAGATCGTCACCGGGGTGTTCGATGGCGACGGGCCGCTCCATGTGGAGCGCTTTCCGCGCCGCCCGGAACTGGAGCAGGCGGCCGCCGGGCTGGCGGACGGCCAGCGGCTGATCTGGTTCACCGATGGCTTTCTCGATTACCGGCGCAACGGCGACCGGATGGTGGTCACCGATGTGCGCCTGGGCGTGCCCGGTGCCCACCCGTTCCAGTTCGTGATTGCCCAGCGGGCACCGGACGGCTGGGCGCCGATGGTCAGCACCCGTCTGCCCCGGCCGATGATCAATGAACAGGTGTGGCCAATGCTCTGGCGTCGCACCTTCGCCCTGGCGCCGGTGCTGTGCCTGCACAATCTGCAGCTGGGGGAGTCGCCGGCGGCCTGCGGGCAGCCCTGACGCGGAGCCGTCCGCCATTCGCGATCGGCTGCCGCCGGCCGAGGCCCCCCGGTGCCTCGGCCGGCGTTCGGGGGTAAATTGACAGTAAGTCACAACTGCAGGAGGCTTATCCGGGGATTGGGAAAGAGACGTCACGGAAACCATGGCACATATCACGTTTTCCACCGCGGATTATCCGCCGGCGGAGCGCCTTGAGGCCTCCCAGGATATCTATGCGGCCATGGCCAATATTGATGTCTCGCTGCCCCATGGCAGAGCCCCTGACATCGACACTCGCATCCGCCTGCTACCCGGCATTTCCATCGCACTGATAAAAACGTCGCCGCTTATCGTTAAGCGCCGTTCCCGGCATATTCAGGACGGCAACGATGACGTTGCCCTGTTGCTGAACCCAACCGGACGCGCCGCCTGGCGTTCCGAGCTGGGCGGCGTTGGCGAAGTGGAATGCAGCCCTGGTGCCGGCTGTTTTGGTTTCAATGATCGCCCGGGCACCATCGAGTTTCAGGGCAGCCGGACCTACATGCTCAATATCTGCTTCTCGCGCTCCCTGCTCGGGCCATTGGTCGGCGATATCGAACGTCCCGGCAAATCACCACGGCTTGCCCAGGAGACATTCGCTCATCTGACCCGGTGCGCCATCGACCTGGTCCAGGCGCCGGAACCGGAAGATGGCGATCTGCTTGCCGATACCAACAGGCTGCTGGATCTCGCCGCGCTCTCGGTGGGCGCGCCCCGCGATATTGAAATCACCGCGCGGCACCGGGGTCTCAAGCAGGCCCGCCTGCGGGCGGTCAAGGCGGACCTGCGCATCAGTGCCTGGCGCGGTGACACCTCCCTTGGCTGGCTGGCAAAACGGCACGGCGTATCGCCCGGCTACATTCGCGCCATGTTCGAGCAGGAAGGCCAGAGCTACACCGACTACGTACTGGAGCTGCGCCTGGAGCGGGTTTTCCAATGTCTCAAAAGCCCCGCCCATGGCCACAAGAAAGTCGCGGACATCATCTATGAGGCCGGCTTCAACAACCCGTCCTGGTTCTACCGCGCCTTCAAACGCCGCTTTGGTCAGACGCCGGGGGAAGTCCGTGAACTGGCCAGTACCCGGCAACCCGCCGGGGCCTCCCTCTGAACACAAGTCCGCATCTGTCATCAACGTTGTGGCGCTGAGTGGAAGCCGGTGCCATGGCGGCTTGCTAAGCTCCTCGTCCTTGAACAATGCATAGCGACCTTGGGGGGGAGCTGGCACTGTGAAAGGCTGGTGGCAGTATCTCCAGCATGCAGGGCCCCTGCACTTTCCGCTGATTGTGGCGCCCCCGCCGCAAGCGGCGGAAAGGGCAGGGGCACACTGCTCTCTCTTGAATCCAGACCATTGAGCGTCAGGTCATCACCGCCCGCATCCCTGCTGACGCCAATACCCACCGCAACGGCATGATCAGTCCCAGCCGGCCAGCACCAGTTTGCCGATGGTGCCGCCGCCTTCGATGCGACGGTGGGCTTCCTTCAGGTTGGCGGCGTTGATCGGCCCCAGGGTTTCCGCCAGGGTGGTTTCCAGCACGCCGTCATCCACCAGCTTCGCCGCCTGGCCGAGAATCTCGCCCTGGCGCTCCATGTCCACGCCGAACAGGGCGCGGGTGAACATGAACTCCCAGGCGAAGCGGGCGCTTTTCGGTTTCAGCGGGTTGGTGTCCAGCGGGCCACGGGCATCGACGATGGAAACGATGCCGCCCAGCGGCGCCACCAACTGGCAGACCTCGTTCCAGTAACCGTCCGGTTCCTGGGCCAGCAGAATAGCGTCCACCTGCTCGATGCCCAGTTCCTTGAGCGGCGCCACCAGGCCCTGGCGGTAGTCGATGGTGTGGTGGGCGCCCATGGCCCGGCACCAGTCCGCGGAGCGTTCCCGGCCGGCGGTGGCGATCACCGTCATGCCGAAGTGGCGGGCCGCCAGTTGCGCGGCGATGGAACCCACGCCGCCGGCGCCGCCGACGATCAGCAGGGTCTTGCCGTTGGCGTTGTGCGGGGTCAGACCGAGCTGGTCCTCCAGGGCTTCCCAGGCGGTCAGGGTGGTCAGCGGCAGCGCCGCCGCTTCCTGCAGACCCAGGCTTTGCGGCGCCTTGGCGACGATGCGTTCGTCCACGCACTGGTATTGGGCGTTGGAGCCCTGGCGCTGCATGGCGCCGGCGTACCAGACCCGGTCGCCGGGCAGAAAACCGCGCACCTCGGAACCCACCGCCTCGACCCGGCCGGCGGCGTCAAAGCCCAGCACCTTATGGCCTTTGTCCGCCAGCGGCCGCTGGCGTACCTTGGTGTCCACCGGATTCACCGACACCGCTTCCACCGCCACCAGCAGGTCCCGGGGACCGGGTTGCGGCTGCTCCAGTTCGATGTCTTCCAGGGCGTGCACGTCCTCGATGGCGCGGGGTTGGTTGAAGCCAACTGCTTTCATGGGGCCTCCCGGGCTAATGTGCTTTGTGGGGGATTGTGGCACCGTAGGAGCGGCTTCAGCCGCGATCATCAACGCCGTTATCGCGGCTGAAGCCGCTCCTACGAACAACAAGGATAGCATCATGAACTTTGAAGAATACCGGCGCCACGACGGTTTGGGGTTGGCGGAGTTAGTGGCCAAGGGTGAGGTCTCCGCCGAGGAACTGCTGGAGGTGGCGATCCAGCGGGCGGAGGCGGTGAACCCCCGACTCAACGGCCTGATCATTCCGCTTTATGAGGAGGCCCGTCAGCGCGCCGCGGGGCCCCTGCAAGGTCCCTTCGCCGGGGTGCCGATGCTGGTCAAGGATCTGTTCCAGGAGATCGGCGGCGCGCCGGCCTATTTCGGCAACAAGGCGCTCAAGAAGGCCGACAGCCGGGCCGAGCGGGATTCGGAACTGGTGCGCCGCTGGAAGGCCGCCGGGCTGGTGCCGTTCGGGCGCACCAACACGCCGGAGTTCGGCTCCAAGGGCATCACCGAACCGGAGTCGTTCGGGCCCAGCCGCAACCCTTGGAATCCCGACCACACTCCGGGCGGTTCCTCCGGCGGGTCCGCGGCCATGGTGGCCGCCGGCGCGGTGCCGTTGGCCGGCGCCAACGACGGCGGCGGCAGCATTCGCATTCCCGCCGCCTGCTGCGGCCTGTTCGGGCTCAAGCCCGGGCGCGGGCGCACCCCCTGGGGCCCGGAGATGGTGGAGGCCCTGCACGGCATTTCCGTGAACCACGTGGTGAGCCGCTCGGTGCGCGATTCCGCCGCCCTGCTGGACGCCACCCACGGCGACGAGCACGGCAGCCTGTTCCATATCGCGCCGCCGGAGCGGTCCTACCTCAGCGAACTGGAGCGTGACCCGCGGCCGCTGAAAATCGGCTTCTCCCTGACCTCGCCCATCGGCACCCCGGTGGACCCGGAAGCGGTCAAGGCGGTGCAGGACACCGCCCGCCTGCTGGAAAGCCTGGGCCACCATGTGGAGGAGGCGGCGCCGTCCCTGGATATGATGGCCATGAGCATGGACTGGCTGGGCATCTGGTTCACCAAATGCGCCGGCGAGGTGGCCCGGGTCAAGGAACTCACCGGTTGCGGTGACGAAGGCTTCGAGATGGACACCCTGGCCATGGCCGCCTTCGGCCACGCCACCCGCGCCGACGAGTACCTGGGCTTCTACCAGCGCGGTCAGCTTTACTCCCAGCAACTGGCGGATTTCCACGACCGCTATGATTTCTGGCTCACCCCCACCCTGGCCATGCAGCCGGCGGCCATCGGTGCCTCCGCCACGCCGGCCTGGCAGCAGAGCGCCCTCAAGGTGATTCTCAAACTGCGCGCCGGCAAGCTGGTGATGAAATCCGGCCTGGTGGAGCAGATGGCCCGGGAAAACATGAAGTACGTGCCCTTCACCCAGCTCGCCAACTTCACCGGCGTACCGGCCATGTCGGTGCCGCTGCACTGGTGCGACAGCGGCCTGCCCATGGGCGTGCATTTCGTCGGCACCCACGGCGACGAGGGCAAGCTGCTGGCCCTGGCTGGGCAGTTGGAGAAGGCCAAGCCTTGGTTTGATCGTATGCCGGAGGTTTAAAACCTGATCGCGACTAAAGTCGCTCCTACCGCCTCCATTGGACATACGGTGCGTTCGGAGCCGGTGTAGGAGCGACTTCAGTCGCGATCAAGCCTCTCGGACAACCCCCGATCCACAACCTCGATCCAATGCCTGACCGGCCCCCGCCCAGCGGCGCTCAGATGCATCTGACAGCCGATATTGGCGGTGGCGATGGCGTCCGGTTGGCCGTTTCCCAGGGCGTCGGGTTTGTTGTTCCGCAATAGCGCGGTTGGGGCGAGTTCATCGCGACTGAAGCGGAGTGCCGCCCAGTCGCTCCTACAGCGGCTCCGAACCTCCCTGTAGGAGCGACTTCAGTCGCGATCAAGCCTCTCGGACAACCCCTGATCCACAACCTCGATCCAATGCCGTACCGGCCCCCGCCCAGCCGCGCCCAGATGCATCTGGCAGCCAATATTGGCGGTGGCGATGGCGTCCGGTTGGCCGCTTTCCAGGGCGTCGAGCTTGTTGTCGCGCAGTTGCCGGGCCATGGCCGGTTGGGTGATCGAATAGGTGCCGGCGGAGCCGCAGCACAGGTGGCCGTCGGGTACCGGGGTGAGGTCGAAGCCCAGGCGGGTGAGCACGCCTTCGGTGACGCCGGCCAGGCGCTGGCCGTGTTGCAGGGTGCAGGGGCATTGGAAGGCGAGCCGGCTTTCGGTGTGCACCGCCAGCGTGTCCAGATTTTCTTCGGCGAGAAACTCGCCCAGGTCGCGGCTGCGCGCGCTGACCCGGCGCGCCTTGTCGGCGTAGGCCGGGTCGTCGGCGAGCACCTTGCCGTATTCCTTGATAAAGGCGCCGCAGCCGCTGGCGGTGGGGATGATCGCTTCCACGCCGTCGTCCAGGGCGGCGATCCAGGTGTCGATATTGCGTCGGGCCCGGTCCAGGCCGGTGGCCTGGCCGTCCAGATGATAGTCCACCGCGCCGCAGCAGCCGGCGCCGGACCACACTTCCGCGCCGATGCCGAGACGGTCCAGCACCCGGGCGGTGGCGGCGTTGGTGTTGGGTGACAGGGCCGGTTGTACGCAGCCGGCCAGCAGCGCCACCCGGCGTGGGTGGCCGCCGCCGGGCCAGTGGCCCGCTGCCGGCACCCGGGCGGGGATCTTCTCTTTCAGTGCCGCCGGCGCCAGCGGCCGGACCAGCCGCCCCAGGCCCATCAGCGCGGCGAACAGTCGCGGGTGCGGCATCAGGGCGCGCAGGCCCCGGCGCAGCAGCCGGTCCCGCGTGGAACGGGGCACCTGGCGCTCCAGTTCCGGCCGGGCGATGTCCAGCAGGGAGTGGTAATCCACGCCGGAAGGGCAGGTGGTCTCGCAGGCCCGGCAGCTCAGGCAGGCGTCCAGGTGTTGCTGGGTGCCGTCGCCGGGCTCGTTGCCTTCCAGCATTTCTTTCATCAAATAGATGCGCCCGCGCGGGCCGTCCAGCTCGTTGCCGGTGAGCTGGTAGGTGGGGCAGGTGGCGTTGCAGAAGCCGCAATGCACGCAGCTGCGCAGGATCGATTCCGCTTCCTCGGCGCGGGGCAGTTGGCGGGCGGTGTCGCTGAGTCGGGTTTGCATGGCCGGCCTCCGGTTACAGGTCCGCGTACAACCGGCCCGGATTGAAAATCCGCTCCGGGTCCAGGCGGGCTTTCAGCGTCTGGTGATAGCGCAGCAGGGCCGCCGGCAGCGGGTGGAAGGGCGCGTCCTCCGGTTCCTCGCCGCCGAAGCGGGTGGCGGAGCCGCCGGCGCTGGCGGCCAGTTGCCGCAGGGTGGCGGTGTCCGCGTCGCTTTTCAGCCAGCGCTGGGCGCCGCCCCAATCACTGAGCTGGGTGCCGGGCAGCTCCAGCACCGGCGCCGCCGGTGGCAGGGACAGCCGCCACAGGGGTTTGGCACCATCGAAGAACGGCAGCCGGTGGTCGCGCAGTTTGTCCCAGTAGTGGCTGTCTTCCAGGGGCTCGCCGCCGATCTCCGCAACCGCCGCGTGCACCGAGCCCTGGTTGCCTTCCAGCCGTATTCTCAGCAGGCCGCCGCCGTGGCAGGCGGCGCTCAGGGGCAGGCCGCGCCGGCGCCAGTCCAGCACCCGTTCCCGGGCCTGCTCGCCGGTGAGGCGCAGTTGCAGGGAACGGCTGGCGCGGGGGCGGGGCAGCACCTTGAACGAGACTTCCGTGATCAGCCCCAGGCAACCGAAGCTGCCGGCCATCAGCCGGGACAGGTCGTAGCCGGCCACGTTTTTCATGACCTCGCCGCCGAAGCGCAGGTGTTGGCCCTCGCCGGTAATCACCCGGGTGCCGAGCACGAAGTCCCGCACCGAACCGGCCCAGGGCCGGCGCGGGCCCGCCAGGCCGCTGGCCACCATGCCGCCGACGCTGGCGTCGCCGCCGAACAGGGGCGGCTCGAACGGCAGCATCTGGTCCTGCTCCGCCAGGGTGGCGATCAACTGGCTGACCCGGGTGCCGGCGCGGGCGGTGACCACCAGTTCGCTGGGGTCGTAGTGCACCACGCCGCTGTGCTCCAGGGTATCCAGAATCTCGCCGTCCACCGGTCGGCCCAGGTGGGATTTGCCGCCGGTGCCCCGGGGGCACAGCGGCCGGCGCTCGGCGCGGGCGGCGCGCACCCGCTCCAGCAGAGCCTCGGACTGATCGCCCATCAGAAACGCTCCAGGTCCGGGAACGGCAGTTCGCCCCGGTGAATGTGCATGGCGCCGAATTCCGCGCAACGGTTCAGGGTGGGAATGTTCTTGCCCGGGTTGAGCAGCCGCTGTGGATCGAAGGCAGCCTTCACCGCGTGGAAGCAGGTGATCTCGTCGGCGTCGAACTGGCTGCACATCTGGTTGATCTTCTCCCGGCCCACGCCGTGCTCGCCGGTGATGCTGCCGCCCACCGCCACGCACAGCTCCAGGATGCGCCCGCCCAGGGCCTCGGCCCGGTGCAGCTGGTCGCTGTCGTTGGCGTCGAACAGAATCAGCGGATGCATGTTGCCGTCGCCGGCATGGAAGACGTTGGCCACGCGCAGGTGGTATTCCCGGGACAGCGCCTCGATGCCGGCCAGCACCTTGGGCAGTTCCCGTTTCGGGATGGTGCCGTCCATGCAGTAGTAGTCCGGCGAGATGCGGCCCACCGCCGGAAAGGCCGCCTTGCGGCCGGCCCAGAAGCGTTGCCGTTCAGCGTCGTTGCGGGCCTGGCGGACCTCGGTGGCGCCGGCGTTTTCCATCACCGCGCGCACCCGCTGGCAGTCTTCGTCCACGTCGCTTTCCACGCCGTCCAGCTCGCACAGCAGAATGGCGGCGGCGTCCCGGGGGTAGCCGGCGTGGGCGAAATCCTCGGCGGCGCACAGGGCCAGGTTGTCCATCATCTCCAGGCCGCCGGGGATAACGCCGGCGGCGATGATGTCGGCCACCGCCTGGCCGGCTTTCTCCACGTTGTCGAAACTGGCCAGCAGCACCTTGGCGCAGGGCGGCGCCGGCAGCAGCTTCACGGTGATCTCGGTGACGATGCCGAGCATGCCTTCCGAGCCGGTGAACAGCGCCATCAAATCAAAGCCCGGCGTGTCCAGGGCGTCGCTGCCCAGGGTCAGGCATTCGCCGTCCACGGTGACGATGTCCAGCTTCAGCAGGTTGTGCACGGTGAGGCCGTATTTGAGGCAATGCACGCCGCCGGCGTTCTCCGCCACGTTGCCGCCGATGGAGCAGGCGATCTGCGACGACGGGTCCGGCGCGTAGTAGAGGCCGTAGGGGGCGGCGGCCTGGGAAATGGCCAGGTTGCGCACCCCGGGCTGCACCCGGGCGGTGCCGGCCTGCGGGTCGATCTCGACAATGCGGTTGAAGCGCGCCATTACCAGCAGGATGCCTTTCTCCAGCGGCATGGCTCCACCGGACAGACCGGTGCCCGCGCCCCGGGCCACCACCGGCACGCCCTCGTCGCTGGCGATGCGCATCAGCCCCTGGACCTGCTCCAGGGTGTCCGGCAGGGCCACTAGCATGGGCACGGTGCGGTAGGCGGCCAGGCCGTCGCATTCATAGGGTGTCAGGTCTTCCCGCCGGTGCAGCAGGTGCAGGTCGGGCAGATCCCGCCGCAGGCGGTCAAGCAGGGCCGTCTTGTCCACGTCGGGCAGGGGGCCGTCTAGCCGTTCGTCGTAATGCATGGTTCCGCCGGGCTGCTGTTATTGGAATGTCGCGGGTGCAAGGTCGCGGGGCCGGCGGTCAGTGTGCAACGGCCCCGGGGTGGCGGCAAGGGCGGCGCGACGTTGGTCGAAAGGCCCGCTGCCGGTGCTATGATGACCGCGTTTTTCGCAACGGGGACCACCGTGACCGCGCACATTCTGATCGTGGACGACGAACCGAGGGTGGCGGAGCCGCTGAGCTTCGCGCTGCAACGGGAGCACTTCCGGGTCACCCATGTGGAGCGCGGCGAGCAAGCGCTGGCGGTGCTGGGCGAGGACCCGCCGGCGCTGGTGGTGCTGGACGTGGGCCTGCCGGACATCAACGGCTTTGAGGTGCTCAAGCGGGTGCGCCGGGACAGCGAGGTGCCGGTGCTGTTTCTCACCGCCCGGGAGGACGAACTGGACCGCATCCTGGGCCTGGAACTGGGTGGCGACGACTATGTCACCAAGCCGTTCAGCCCCCGGGAGGTGGTGGCCCGGGTGCGCGCCATTCTCAAGCGCCAGGGCGCCGCTCCGGCGCAGGCCCCGGTGCGGGACTGGCGCGTGGACGGCGATGCCGCCCGGGCCTGGTTCCGCGAGCAGCCCCTGGCCCTGACGCTTTCCGAATACCGGATTCTGGAAGCCCTGGTGCGCCACCCGGGCCAGGTGTTCAGCCGTGCCCGGCTGCTGGATATCTGCGGCAGCGAGGAGGACAGCTTCGAGCGCGCCGTGGACACCCACATCAAAACCCTGCGCGCCAAGCTGCGGCCCCTGGGCGGTGACGGCTGGATCGTGACCCGGCGTGGCCTGGGCTATGTGCTGGAACGGCCATGAAACTGAGCCGCCAACTGCTGCTGATTTTCTTCCTGGTGATGGGGCTGGTGAGCTGGTTCACCATGGACCTGGTGCTCGGCGAGGCCAAACCGCTGGTGCGCCAGTCCGCGGAGGAAACCCTGGTGGACGCCGCCAACCTGCTGGCGGAAATCATCGCCTCGGACGTGCGCGAACAGCGGCTCACCATCACCCCGGACTTGCGCGCCGCCCTGCAGCGCTACGCCGACCGCGCCCCCGCCGCCACCATCTGGGGGCTGAACAAGAACCGCACCGACACCCATGTGTACGTCACCGATGCCCGGGGCGTGGTGCGGTTCGATTCCCAGGGCGTCAACGAAGGCGAGGACTTCTCGCAATGGAACGATGTGCTGCTGACCCTGCAGGGGAAGTACGGCGCCCGCACCAGCCGCTCCGACCCGAACGATCCCACCTCCTCGGTGCTGTACGTGGCGGCGCCGGTGCGTCACGACGGCACCCTGATCGGCGTGGTCACCCTGGGCAAGCCCAGTGCCTCGATTCAGCCGTTCGTGATCCAGGCGGAGGCGCGGCTGATCCGCTACGGCTGGATGGCGCTCAGCGTCTGCCTGCTGCTGGGCGTGGGCCTGGCCTGGTGGATCAGCCGCCGGGTCGGGCGCCTGCGCGCCTATGCCCTGGCGGTGGCGGAAGGGGGCCGGCCGGCGCCGCCGCGCTTCCGGGTGCGCGACGAAATCCACGACCTGGCGCGGGCGGTCACCGCCATGCGCCGCAAGCTGGAGGAACGGTCCCGTCTGGAAAACCACACCGCCATGCTCACCCATGAGATGAAAAGCCCGCTGGCGGCGATTCGCGGCGCCGGGGAAATCCTCGCCGAGGAAGTCAGCGACCCGGCCCTGCACCGGCTCACTGAAAATGTGGTGCACGAAAGTCAGCGGCTCAGCGACCTGCTGGACCGCATGCTGGCGCTGGCGCGGCTGGAGAAACTGGAAAGCCTGCCGTCCCGCCGTGACCAGCCCCTGGCGCCGCTGCTGGACGAATGGCGCCGCAGCCGTCAGGTGCTGCTCGACGACAAGGCGCTGAAGGTGTCGCCGGAAGGCGAAGCGATGCTGCACGTGGACCCGGACACCACCCGGCTGGCCCTGTTCAACCTGCTCGACAACGGGCTGCGCTTCGCCGACCCGGGCTCCACCCTGGTGGTGGCCGGCTGGCGTGACGGGGACAGCGGCGGCCTGAGCGTCACCAACCAGGGCCCGCGCATTCCCGACTATGCTTTGGAGCGCGTCACCGAACGATTTTATTCCCTCCCGGCCCCGGGCGAAGAAAAAAGCTCCGGCCTTGGCCTGGCCATGGTCCGCGAAGTCGCCGAACTACACGGCGGCTGGCTGCGCGTCGAAAACCTGGACCACGGCGTCCGCGTCACGCTTTGCCTCGGCTGATTGCCGGCCTGTTGTGGGAGCGGCTGGGCGGCATTCCGCTTTAGCCGCGATCAAGGGCGGTGCCATCGGCATCGCGGCTGAAGCCGCTCCTACAATAACGATCGCGCACACGAAATCCTCACAATCCCCCCATCCACGCCGGGCAAGCTGGGCGCTCCGAATCAAGGGAGACGACCATGGCCCAGAGCCCATTGAAAAAAATCCTTATCATCATCGGCCTGATGCTGGTGCTGGTGGTGCCGTTGTTGATGATCCAGGCGAAGATCAACGAACGCCAACAACGGGCGATGGTGGTGAGCGCGCAAATCAGCAACCAGTACGGCGGCGAACAGACCCTGTCCGGGCCGGTGATTCTGGTGCCCCAGGTGCGCCGCCACGAGGTGGTGTACACCGACAAGGAAACCGGCGAGTCCCGTTCACGAATAGAAACCCGCTACGAGCGCATCGCCCGGGTCCCGGATACCTTGACCATTGATGGGGAACTGCGGACCGAAACCCTGTATCGCGGTATCTACGGCACCCCGGTGTACCGCAGCCAGCTCAACGTGGAGGCCGCTTTCCCGGCGGGCTGGGGCGAGCCCCAGTCGTCGGCTTTCCGTGATCAGCGCGCGGCGTTGCTGGTGTTGCGGGTGGAAGACCTGCGCGGCCTGGCGGAGCGGCCGCGCCTGAGCATCGGTGACCAGACCCTGACGCTGCTGGAACCCGGCGAGATTCCCGAATCCCTGGGCGGCAATGTGCTGGTGGCGAAGCTGCCGGACAATCTGCCGGGCCCCTTCACCGTGTCCGTGGAACTCAACCTCAATGGCAGCCGCTCGCTGGCGGCCCTGCCCCTGGCCAAGGAAACCAGCATGACGCTGCGCGGTGACTGGCCGCACCCGGGCTTCACCGGCCTGCTGTTGCCGGCGGAACGGCAGGTCGGCGACGACGGCTTCATGGGCCGCTGGTACACCAACAGCCTGGCGGCGGCCAGTGCCATCTCCTGCGCCGGCGACAACGCCCTGTGCCAGGACCATCAGAAAGCCCTGCGGGTGGACCTGGTGCAGCCGGTCACCGGCTTGCTGTCCAGCGAGCGGGCGCTTAAATACAGCTATCTGATCGTTGGCCTTACCTTTGCCGCTTTCTTTTTGTTCGAGGTGATGCGGCGCATGGCGGTGCATCCCATGCAATACCTGCTGGTGGGGCTGGCGCTGGCCATGTTCTATCTGCTGCTGGTGGCGTTGGGCGAGCATGTGGATTTCGCCTGGGCCTATGGCATCGGCGGCTTGGCCTGTGTCGGTGTGATCGGTGTCTATCTGAGCGCGGTGTTGCGCTCGGCCAAGGCGGGGTGGGGGTTCGCCGGCGCCCAGGCGCTGGTGCTGGCGTTGATTTACGCCATCCTGAACGCCGAGGACTATGCGCTGCTGATGGGGTCGTCGCTGCTGTTCGTCACCCTGGCGGCGGTGATGGTGCTCACCCGTCACGTGGACTGGAGTGCCGCCCAGACCCGCGGGCAGTAGTGGCCTGGATAGCCATGGAAGATGCGGAAAACGTTAGGGAACAGGCCGGGGCGGGCGCCCCGGCCATTCTCGGCCATGGATCAGCGGTTGTCGCCGTCCATGTCCGCGCCCTGCATGGAATTCACTTTTTCCACTTCCACCAGGGTGCGGCCGTCGTCGTGCTCCACTTCACCGACCACGTCCAGGCGGGTCCCCACCGGCAGTTGGCGGTCGCCGCTGAGATCGTTGTCCAGTTCGATCTCGATGGTGCCGGCGCTGTCCTTGAGCATGTAGTGCTCGTCTTCCAGCACCTGGGTCACCTCACCGGTCACGTGGACCATCTGGCCTTCCTCGATGCCCTGCTTGATGGCGGCGCTGTCGGCTTTGATGGCGTCGCCGGCATGGGCCACGGTGAAGGCACCCGCGAGGGCGGTGGCGATAATCAGCTTTTTCATGGCAATCCTCCTTGTTCGCTCAAAACGAATCACGAGTATGGCATTGGAATCGGGGCTGGTTTTGTAAAGGAGGATCAAAAGCTTTCGCGGCTGAAGCCGCTCCTACGGAATCGGGAAGAGTAGGAGTGGCTTCAGCCGCGATCAGGCACCCTCACCCTGGGGCAGCGGCGGCCACCAGTCCTGGAGGCTGCCGTCGGAGACGGCGGCCAGGTCGCCGAACTGCAGCAGCACGAATTCGCTTTGCGTGGGGCGAAAGAAAATCTGGTCGTTCACTTCCAGGGCGGTGCTGTCCGCGCCGTTGTACATCATCTGGTTGGTGCTGGCGCCGTACAGGCCGTTGGCCTCGATGCCCGGCGGCGACACCGGTTGTGCCTTCCAATAACCGCCGTAGATAAAATAGGTGCGCGCCCGGTTCGGGTCCCAGAGCGCCCAGGCGTCCCCCAACGGCAGCGGGCCGGGCAGCTGCAGCCCGTCCATGGCCTTGAGCACCGGCGCGGCGATAAAGGCGGCCGGCTCAAACTCCGCCAGGGTGTCCAGATCAAAATCCGTGGGCTTCACCAGCGCCGAACCGGCGGCCAGTTCGTTGAGCGGCGTTTCGTCGCCGTGCAAAGCCACGGTGGGACTGCCGGCGCCATTGAAGGTGAGCCGTTGTTCCCGGTATTTCGGCTGTAACTGATAAAGGCGGTCGATAAAACTCTGATACACCGCCTGGCTTTTGCGCAGCGAATCCTGGCGGCTTTCCACCACCGCGGGCAGCTTGCCCACATGGGCGTCGTAGCCCATGAAACCACTGAAGCCGAGCCGCTCCGGGTGGGCCTCGATCAGCGCCAGCAGCGGGTCGAGCTGCTCCGGTGTGGCCAGGCCGCCACGGTGCAGGCCCACATCCAGTTCGATATTGATCAGCAGGCGGCGCTGTCGCTTCTCCGCCAGGGCCAGGTATTCCCGCAGCCGCGCCTCGCTATCGATCAGCCATTGCAGTTGCTGGTCCGGATCGAAGGCGGCCTGCGCCGGCAGTTCCTCATAGAAACGCTCGGCGGCGTTCACCGGCATGGGCTTGCCGAGCAGCAGATCGCAGCCCGGTTCCGCCGTGGCCAGGGCGGTAATGAAGGGTTGGTGGAAAACCATCACCCGCCGGGTGCCGGTCTGGGCCATCACCTCGCGGATCAGCGGCACGCTGGGCAGGGACTTGGCGACGATGCGGTAGTCGCGCCCGGGCGGCAGCAGGGCGGTGAGCCGCTGGCAGTTGGCGGCCAGCCGCTGGCGGTCGATCAACAGCACCGGCCGGCCCGGTCCGTGCTGGCGGAACAGGTCGTTGAGCGCCTGAAAATAGGGCGGGTGGGGCGCGCCCCGGTCACCGGGTTTGAGCCACCAGGCCAGCGCCAGGCCGCCGCCCAGGGCGATCAGAAAAGTGCGTCGTTTCATGGTTGTTATCCGTTATCGATGAACAAACGCTTGAGGTGATCATTGAGCAGGCGGCCCTGCGGGTCCAGCTCCCGGCGGATCGCCAGAAAGTCGTCGAAGCGCGGGTACAGCTCGCGCAGTTGCGCCGCCCCCAGGCCGTGCAGCTTGCCCCAGTGGGGCCGGCCCTGGCATCGCCGCAGCACCGGCTCGGCGACCTCGAATAAAGGCCGGTAGTCCTGCTTGTAATACTGATGCACGGAGATGGTGGCGCCGGGGCGCTGGCTGAACATGGACAGCATGGTGTCGTCGGCGGCCACGTAGCGGAATTCGATGGGGAAGAACGCATTGATGTCGTGCTCCCGGATCGCCTCGCACAGTTGGCGCAGGCAGGTCACGCCCTGTTCCGCCGGCACCGTGTATTCCATCTCGTTGAACCGCACCGTGCGGCGGTTGGCGTAGATCTTGTGGGCCGGGCCCCAGCGGCGGCTTTCCTCGACGAAGAAGGTCACCAGTTTCTGCAGCGTGGAGGTGAGCCAGCCGGCGCGCATGGCCAGCTCGGAGACCATTTCCAGAAGGTCGTTGCTGTCGTCCTGGGCAAGATTGTCGTCTTGCCGCTCGGTGGGCGTCATGGTTTTGATGATGGCGGTGCCACCCAGGGGAAAGGCGAAGAATTCGATATTACGGAAGTTGTCTTTTTCCCGCTCCACGAAGTCCATGGCTTCGTCGAGGGGCAGGGTCCAGGTGTGTTCCTCCAGCCGATAGGCCGGCACGGTGCGCAGGGACACTTCGGTGACCAGACCCAGGGCGCCCACCGAGCAGCGGGCGGCGTCGAACAGCTCGCCGTCCGCCGCCGTCACCCGGTGGCGCCGGCCGGCCATATCCAGCAGGGTGAGCCCGGCCACCTGGGCGGACAGGCTGGGCAGCCCCAGGCCGGTGCCGTGGGTGCTGGTGGCGATGGCTCCGGCCAGGGACTGCAGATTGATGTCCGGCTCGTTGATCAGGCCGTGGCCCTCGCCCCAGGCCTGATCCCCGGCCTGGGCGATGCGGGTGCCGGCGCCGAAATGCAGCACGTTGCCGTCGCGGCCGCGCAGGCCGGCCATCGCTTCCAGGGACACCAGGGTATCGTCGGTGGGCACCACGCCGCTGAACGAGTGGCTGCCGCCGAAGGCGCGCACCGTGCCGGTGGTGGCGGCCAGCAGTTGTCGCAGGGCATCCTCGGTGGCCGGGTAGGCCAGATTCCGCGGGCGGGCGCTCTGGTTACCGGACCAGTTTTGCCACTGCCCGCCGGACCCGTCGTCGGTGGCCCGGGCCAGGGCGGGCAGGGCGCCAGCCCCGGCGGTGACCGCCAGCGCCTTGAGAAAGCCGCGCCGGTCCAGGGAAAGATTGAAAGCCATGGTGGTTCCTGTTTGTTCTTATGGAACCATGGTACTAACGGGGCGGGCGGGGGCAATTGACTGAAGGGCCGGCGGCGCCGGCCCTGGGGGCGGAGGTTATAGCCGGTGGACGTTACAACCGGTAAGTGGCCAGCCACTGCTCCAGCTGGGCCTGCGGCAGGGCGCCGGCCTGGCGGGCCAGTTCCCGGCCCTCGCGGAACACCATCAGGGTGGGGATGCTGCGGATGCCGAAGCGCCCGGCCAGGGCCGGTTCCGCCTCGGTGTCCAGCTTGGCGAAGCGCAGATCCGGCTCCATGCGAGCGGCGGCCTGGGCGAACACCGGCGCCATCATCTTGCAGGGCCCGCACCAGCTGGCCCAGAAATCCACCACCACGGGCATCTGGGAGCGTTCCACCACGGCGCTGAAATTGGCGGTGGTGAGAGTGATCGGGGCGCCCTCGAACAGCGGCCGTTTGCACTTGCCACAACGGGGGCCATCGGCGCGGCGGGCGGCGGGAATGCGGTTGATCGCGCCGCAATGGGCGCAGCCCAGGGTCAGGGTGTCATCGGTCATGGCGCGGCTCCGGCAAGGGGGACGAGGCTGAATATGATGGCCCCGTCCCGCCGTTCAAGCCAGGGCTCAGGGAAAGCGCACCCCGGTCAGGGTTTCGGACAGCTCCCACAGCCGCGTCCCCAGGGCGCCGTCCTGGGCGTAGCGCCGGGGGCGCGCCTCGGTGGGCGGGCCGAACGCTTCCATCAGCCGGGCCGGGCCGTAGTAGTGGCCGCCCCGGGCGTCCGGGCTGGTGGCGGCGTACAGGGTCGGCCAGCTGCCCTTCTCCGCGCTCTGGGTGAACAGCGGCCAGGCCCAGCGGGCCAGCCGGCCGATGCCCAGCGGGCTTTCCTCGGCGATGCCCGGGCCGGCCAGGTTGGTGCTGGCCACGCCCGGGTGGCAGGCCAGCGAGCGGGTCTCGGCGCCGGAGTCGCGCAGCCGCCGCTCCAGTTCGATGGCGAACATCAGATTGGCCAGCTTGGCCTGGGCATAGGCTTTCTGGCGGCCGTACTCGCCGTCCAGATGGATGTTGTCGAAGTGAATGCGCCCGCCCCGGTGGGCGATGCTGCTGACGGTGACGATGCGGGACCCGGGCACCTCACGCAGGTGCGGCAGCAGATGGCCGGTGAAAGCGAAATGCCCCAGATGGTTGATGCCGAACTGGCGTTCGAAACCATCCTCGGTGCGGCCCTCCTGCAGCCACATGATGCCGGCGTTATTGATCAGCAGATCGATTTGCTCGCAGCGCCCGGCGATGTCCTCGGCGGCCTGGCGCACGCTGGCCTGGCTGGCCAGGTCCAGATGCACCACCTCGGTCTGGCCGGGCAGATCGCGGCGGGCGGCCTCCGCCTTCTCCAGATTGCGGCAGGCCATGATGATGCGCGCCCCACGGGCGGCAAGATGATGGGCGGCGCGCAGGCCGATGCCGCTGTTGGCACCGGTGATCACGGCCACCCGGCCGCTCTGGTCGGGAATGTTCGAAGGGTTCCAGCTCATGGGGCGCTCCTTGTCGGCACGGATTGATCGCGGCCAAAGCCAGCCTTGTTGTAGGAGCGGCTTCAGCCGCGATCAACCCATCAGTCGATGCCGAGCTGATCCCAAAGAGCATCCACCCGGCGCTTGGTGTCTTCGTCCATGGTAATCGGACGGCCCCACTCACGACTGGTTTCGCCGGGCCATTTCGAGGTGGCGTCGAGCCCCATTTTCGAACCCAGCCCGGCCACCGGCGAAGCGAAGTCCAGGTAATCGATGGGCGTGTTCTCCACCAGCACCGTGTCCCGGGCCGGGTCCATGCGGGTGGTGATCGCCCACATCACGTCCTTCCAATCGCGGCCGTTCACATCGTCGTCGCAGACAATCACGAACTTGGTGTACATAAACTGCCGCAGGAACGACCACACCCCCATCATCACGCGCTTGGCGTGGCCCGGGTACTGCTTCTTCATGGTCACCACCGCCATCCGGTAGGAGCAGCCCTCCGGCGGCAAATAGAAATCCACGATCTCCGGAAACTGCTTCTTCAGGATCGGCACGAAGATCTCGTTCATGGCCACGCCCAACACCGCCGGCTCATCCGGCGGCCGGCCGGTGTAGGTGCTGTGGTAAATCGGATCGCGGCGATGGGTGATGCGCTCCACGGTGAACACCGGGAAGCGCTCCACCTCGTTGTAGTAGCCGGTGTGGTCGCCGAACGGGCCCTCGTCCGCCATCTCGCCGGGATGGATATGCCCCTCCAGCACGAACTCGGCGCTGGCCGGCACCTGCAGATCCGAACCCAGGCACTTCACCAGCTCGGTCTTGCTGCCCCGCAGCAGACCGGCGAAGGCGTACTCGCTGAGCGTGTCCGGCACCGGCGTCACCGCGCCCAGAATGGTGGCCGGATCGGCGCCCAGCGCCACCGCCACCGGGAAGGGCTCACCGGGATGCTGCTGTTGCCACTCCTGGAAATCCAGCGCGCCGCCTCGATGGCTCAACCAGCGCATGATCAGCTTGTTACGCCCGATCAGCTGCTGGCGATAAATGCCCAGATTCTGGCGCTCCTTATGCGGCCCCCGGGTAATCACCAACGGCCAGGTCACCAGCGGCCCGGCGTCGCCGGGCCAGCAGGTCTGGATCGGCAGGCGGGTCAGATCCACGTCGTCGCCCTCGATCACCTGCTCCTGACAGGGCCCGGACCCGCTCACCTTGGGGCTCATGCTCAGCACCTTGCGGAACACCGGCAGCTTCTCCCAGGCATCCCGGAAACCCTTGGGCGGCTCCGGCTCCTTCAGAAACGCCAGCAACTCGCCCAGCTCCCTCAGCTCCGCCACCGAATCGCGGCCCATCCCCAGCGCCACCCGCCGCTCCGTGCCGAACAGATTGCCCAGCACCGGAATCGACGAGCCCTTCGGATTCTCGAACAACAACGCCGGCCCCCCGGCCTTCAGCGTGCGGTCGCAAATCTCGGTGATCTCCAGATGCGGGTCCACCTCGGTGGTGATGCGTTTCAGCTCGCCCTGCTTCTCCAGCTGCTGAATAAAGTCGCGCAAATCGCGGTATTTCATGGAACACGGTCTCGCCGGCTACAAAGTGCGGGGCAGTATAACAGCCCACCCGCCCGGCACGATGCCATGGCGACACGGCCTCCGGCGGTCAGCAGTAGGAGCGACTGGGCGGCACTCCGCTTCAGTCGCGATCAGCCCGGCCGGAGATCGTGACAGCATCAGAGTATCGCCCGGGCGCCCCGGCCGCTGCCCACACAGATAGTATGATTGATACCGGCAAACACAGCGGTCACGCGAATGGGGACGCCCCCTAGCCAAAGGTTTGTAACTATGTGAAATATCTGGTTTATTCGGATTTATATCAAAACACGGAAGCTGGGATATGACGCCGGCGCGTTCATTGGATATTCGAGCCGGCGTTCTAATAACTGTTATGCAATCAAGGAGGGCAAGCCGCATGATCACCGACCGTGAAACTGAACTGGCTGAGCGACTAATCAAGCTACATGACGGAAGGAGCTATCTGGAAATCCAAGAAATGTCGGCACCGCCTAAAGACCCGAATGATGATGGAAAGATCACTGAGGACATGTATCTGGATATGTGTCGGGATATAGAGAGTGAAATGGGTGCGTTGGAAAGCATTGAGTCTATAGACGGCCTGCCGAGAAATGACTCCAAGTTAACGTTGTGGAAGGCAAAATACAGCAAAAGCGATATCAAAGTGTTTTGGGCAATTGGATTTGACTCGGAGACATTAAAAGTTCAGGACGTTTTGGTCCAATGGTAGATGCATAACAAGGCCATGCACGCGACAAGCGCGTGACGGTGGCGTTAGGCCGCATAGGAGATCGAGCGTGGCGATTGATGTCCGCCAAGATGACCTCTCCTCGCTAGAGGTCCACCTGCTCGTGGCAGAGCACCTTTCTGGCATGCACGAGAACTCTCCACCTGGCCATATAAATGCACTTGCGATCCAGAGCCTCCAAGCACCGAGCGTTACATTCTGGACCGCTTGGGTAGGCGGGCTCCTGTGCGGATGTGGGGCATTGAAAGAGATTGGTCCGCTAACCGGCGAGATAAAGTCAATGCGCACCCGCCCAGCCTTCTTGCGCCGAGGCATCGGCCAAGCCATCCTAGAAGAAATCCTTCGTGTAGCACGACAGCGCGGATACTCGCGTGTTCTTCTGGAGACGGGTACAGGTCCAGCCTTCGAGCCTGCACATATGCTTTATCTGCGCAATGGATTTGAGTGGGGTGATTCGTTCGGCGAGTACACTGCGACAGACTTCAATGTGTTTATGGTCAAGGCTCTCACCTAGGCTCGGTGCGGCCTAACAATTCATTCAAGCCGACGCCGCTTCGCGGCGCGGCTTAATTCAGGCGTTATGCAGGGTGGAGATTGGTTTGGTAAATGCAAGCATTAAGACGTTTAGGGTTTTTGATATTTCTTGGGGAAAGAGAGTTAGTCTCGATTACGACGAAGAATCAGGAAAGTATGATCTAAGCAAAAATATTCCACTTGCTGCGAGTTCAAGCGGCTTTTATGCGATATATGGAAGGCATCCAATGTATGGCCCAGATGCTCTTCTTTATATTGGGCAAACAAAAAATACGGAAGAAGCTGAAAGATCATTTCTAAATCGCCTTACGGAACACGTCGGCGAAGGAAAGCGATTTTGGTACTTCCAAGATGTTTCTTATTCTTTTGGTACGGTTGGCCAAAAAATGACTCGGGAAGACTTTGAAGCCGTTGAATCTATTCTCATTGCTTGTAATAAACCAGCCATGAACATTAAACAGATATATACCGCAATGGACTCTGCAAGTGACATCCTTGTCAGGAATTGGGAGTTTCCTGGAGCGCTAGCAGCTGAATGCTCGGGGGAATATTGGAACCAGTAGCTTTGCATAACAAGTAGCCCTAGTCGGACGCTGTAGTTCCCACGCTTTAGTGGACACCTTCCCTAACGAATGGACCTGCCCCCGGTACAGTAACCATATGAATGGCAAGCTGAAGGGGTTGAGGCCGACCTTAAACGCAAAACGCCCCGGCGATCACCGGGGCGTTTTGCATTACGGGGTCTTGTGGAAAGACCGCCGGTGTTACTTACGCTTCATGGAGTCGAAGAACTCGGCGTTGGTTTTGGTTTGCTTCATGCGGTCGATGAGGAATTCCACCGCGCCGATTTCGTCCATGGGGTGGAGTACCTTGCGGAGGATCCACATTTTCTGCAGCTCGTCTTCGCTGACCAGCCGTTCTTCACGGCGGGTGCCGGAGCGCTTGATGTTCATGGCCGGGAAGACGCGCTTCTCGGAGACCTTGCGGTCCAGGTGCAGCTCCATGTTGCCGGTGCCTTTGAACTCTTCGTAGATCACTTCGTCCATCTTGGAGCCGGTTTCCACCAGAGCGGTTGCGAGGATGGTCAGGCTGCCGCCTTCCTCGATGTTCCGGGCGGCGCCGAAGAAGCGCTTGGGTTTTTCCAGGGCGTGGGCGTCGACACCACCGGTGAGCACCTTGCCGGAGCTGGGCTGTACGGTGTTGTAGGCGCGCGCCAGGCGGGTGATGGAGTCGAGCAGGATCACCACGTCTTGTTTGTGTTCCACCAGCCGCTTGGCCTTCTCGATCACCATTTCGGCCACTTGCACGTGGCGGGCCGGGGGTTCGTCGAAGGTGGAAGCCACTACTTCACCGCGCACCGTGCGTGACATTTCGGTCACCTCTTCGGGGCGTTCGTCGATCAGGAGGACGATCAGGTGGGCTTCGGGGTTGTTGCGGGCGATGGAGTGGGCGATGTTCTGGAGGAGCATGGTTTTACCGGCTTTCGGCGGGGCGACGATCAGGCCCCGTTGGCCTTTGCCGATGGGCGCCACCAGATCGATCACCCGGGAGGTGATGTCCTCGGTGGAGCCGTTGCCGATCTCCATGACGAAGCGTTCCGTGGGGAACAGCGGCGTCAGGTTTTCAAACAGAATTTTGTTTTTGGCGTTTTCCGGTTTGTCGGTGTTGATCTCGTTGACCTTGAGCATGGCGAAGTAGCGTTCGCCATCCTTGGGAGGCCGGATCTTGCCGGAAATGGTGTCACCGGTGCGCAGGTTGAAGCGCCGGATCTGGCTGGGCGAGACGTAGATATCGTCCGGGCCGGCCAGGTAGGAGCCTTCCGCGGAGCGGAGAAAGCCGAACCCGTCCTGCAGGATCTCCAGAACCCCGTCACCGTAGATGTCGGAGCCGTTCTTGGCCGCCTTTTTGAGGATGGAGAAAATGACGTCCTGTTTGCGGGTTCGCGCCAGGTTCTCCAGGCCGAGTTCCTTGGCAATATCCAGCAGTTCGCCGATCGGCTTCTGTTTCAGTTCGGTAAGATTCATTGGAGTTTTACAGGGTGTCCAGAGATGAATTGACGGAATACACCATGGGAAGGTGTCTCGATGGTCCGGTTTTCGGGGGCGGGCGCTCTGTCCGGCGCCGTGCCCTTATTTTGGCTGAAATCGCCCGGTCCGGCCGGCCATTTAGGCGGCATGAGAGAGCCGGCTTGAGTATGGCCTGACGCAACGAACGGGAACGATTAAAGATGTGACCCTTGCGAACCTTCGCGCGGCGGGGACCGGATTTCCCGGATGCCGGCTGCGAGGGTTACCCCTGATCGAACATTGCCTCAACCGTTCAGGCTTTGCAAACCTGAAGGAAAACGAGACGGAAACACGGACGGATCAGGAATCCCTGCCAGAGGGAGCGAATACGCTGATTCGGGAATGTACCACCGGGTCGCGGGGCTGTCCAGCCCATGCGCACGACCGGGTTCACGGTGTGCGCGGGCCGGCAGTATTCCTGCTCCGGGCTGGATCAGAGCGTGCTGTCCAGGAAGGCGGTGAGCTGAGACTTGGACAGAGCGCCCACTTTGGTGGCCTCCACATCGCCGTTCTTGAACACGGTCAGAGTGGGGATGCCACGCACGCCGTATTTTTTCGGCGTTTCCGGGTTGTCGTCGATGTTCAGCTTGGCGATGGTTAGCTTGTCCGCGTATTCACCGGAGAGATCCTCCAGAATCGGCGCTACCATCTTGCAGGGGCCGCACCAGGGCGCCCAATAGTCCACCAGAACCGGACCGTCGGCTTTCAGGACTTTCTCCTCGAAATCCGCGTCGGTCACGTTGATAATCTCGCCGCTCATTGAATTCTCCTGCTAGGCTCGCGGGATGTCAGGGCGACGCCTCGTTGCCGAGGCGTCGTAGAGGGTGATTAATATCAGGGTCTGGAGCGCGGATTTCAAGCGCGCCGGGCAATGGGGTCGACAGGGGCCGCCTATCAGGCCCCCCGGCCGGGACCGCCGAGGAGGACGGTTTTGCGACAACCGGAACATCTGGCCGCCATTGATCTGGGGTCGAACAGCTTTCATATGGTGGTGGCCCGCCAGGCGCAGGGGGAAGTGCGCGTGCTGGAGAGCCTCTCGGAGAAAGTGCAGCTGGGGTCGGGCCTGGACCGGCACAACCGGCTGGACGACGCCGCCCAGCAGCGGGCCCTGGATTGCCTCGGCCGTTTTGCCGAGCGGATCACCGGCATCCCCCGTGGCAATGTGCGCGTAGTGGGTACTAACACACTGCGCATGGCCCGCAACGCCATGCAATTCATCGCCCGGGCCGAGGCCCTGCTGGGCCACGATATCGAGGTGGTGGCCGGCCGCGAGGAGGCCCGCCTGATCTACCTGGGGGTGGCCCACAGCCTGGCCGATGACGCCGGCAACCGGCTGGTGGTGGACATCGGCGGCGGCTCCACCGAGCTGATCATCGGCGAACGGTTCGAGGCGGTGGAGACCGAGTCCCTGCACATGGGCTGCGTCAGTTACGGGCAGCGCTTCTTCCCGGAGGGGCGCATCACCGAGGCGGCGTTTCGCAAGGCGGTCACCGCCGCCCGCCAGGAAGTGCTCTCCATCGACGCCAACTACCGGCGGCTGGGCTGGGCCCAGGCGGTGGGCGCGTCGGGCACCGTCAAGGCCATCGCCCAGGTGTGCGAGGAGAACGGCTGGAGCGGCGAGGGCGTGTCCCTGGAGGGGCTCGACAAGGCGCGCCGCAAGGCGATCAAGGCCGGCAGCGTGGACGCTCTGGACCTGAAGGGCCTGCGCGACGACCGCAAACCGATCTTCGCCTCCGGCCTGGCGATCCTGCTGGGCATCTTCGAGCAGCTGGGCCTGGAGCGGATGCAGTTCTCCAACGGTGCCCTGCGCGAAGGGCTGCTCTACGATCTGCTCGGCCGCTTCAGCCATGAGGACGTGCGCGAGCGCAGCATCCAGGCATTGATGAACCGCCACCATGTGGAGCGGGCCCAGGCGGAGCGGGTGTGGGCCACCGCCCGGAGCCTCTATGAACAGGTGGCGCCGGTCTGGCAACTGGAGGACGACGCGGCCCTGGACACCCTGCGCTGGGGGGCGCTGCTCCACGAAGTGGGGTTGGCGGTGTCGCACAGCCAGTTCCATAAGCACGGCGCCTATCTGGTGTCGAATTCCGACCTGCCCGGCTTCTCCCGCCAGGAGCAGCAGGGGGTGGCGCTGCTGGTGCGCGGCCATCGCCGCAAGCTGCCGCTGTCGGCACTGAACGATTGCCCCGAGGACGAGCAGCCGCGCTGGTTGCGGCTGTGCCTGATTCTGCGGTTGGCCTGCCGGCTGCACCATGCCCGCAACGACGGGCCGGTGCCGGCCCTCGGCCTGGCGGTGGACGGCCAGGCCCTGACCCTCTCATTCCCGGAAGGCTGGCTGGCGGAGCATCCGCTGACCCTGGCGGATCTGGAGCAGGAACAGGAGTACTTCCAGGCCGCGGATTACGCTCTCACGCTCCGGTAGGCGACCTTTGCAGGAGCGGCCGGGTCAGCCGCCGGTCAATTCTTCCAGCAGGACCTGCTGGGCCAGGAACGGCGTCTCGTCCTCCGCCGGCTGCAGCCGCGTGTAGGTGCCGTCCGGGTTCAACCGCCAGGCCTGGGCGTTATCGCGCAGATAATAATCCAGCCCCTCGCGGAGGATGCGCTGCTTGAGCAGCGGGTCGTTCACCGGGAAGCAGGTCTCCACCCGGTTGAACAGATTGCGGTCCATCCAGTCGGCGCTGGAGCAGTACAGCAGGTCCTCGCCGGCGTGATGGAAATGGTAGATGCGGGTGTGTTCCAGGAACCGGCCGATGATGGAGCGCACGCGGATGTTCTCCGAGAGGCCCTCGATGCCCGGCCGCAGACAGCAGATGCCGCGCACGATCAGGTCGATCTGCACGCCCGCCTGGCTGCCCCGGTAGAGGGCCTGCATGATGCGCTCCTCGGTGAGCGAATTGAACTTGGCGATAATGCGCGCCGGCTTGCCGGCCTGGGCCTGCTCGGTTTCGAAATCGATCCAGTGGATCAGGCTCGGGTGCAGGGTGAACGGCGAGTGCTTCAGATGCTTGAGCCGGGCCGCCTTGCCCATGCCGGTCAGCTCCTGGAAGATTTTGTGCACGTCCTGGCACAGGCTCTTCTCCGCCGTCATCAGGCCGTAGTCGGTATAAATCCGGGTGGTCTTGGTGTGGTAATTGCCGGTGCCCAGGTGGGCGTACCGTTTGATGCCGTCGCCGTCCCGGCGCACCACCAGCAGCATCTTGGCGTGGGTTTTGTAGCCCACCACGCCGTACACCACCATGGCGCCGGCTTCCTGCAGGCGGCGCGCGCCTTCGATATTGGATTCTTCATCGAAACGGGCGCGCAGCTCCACCACCGCGGTCACTTCCTTGCCGTTGCGGGCGGCGGTTTCCAGATGATCGAGAATCTCGGAATTGATGCCGGTGCGGTACAGGGTTTGCTTGATGGCCAGCACCTTGGGGTCGCGGGCCGCCTCGGCGAGCAGATTGACCACCGGCGCGAAACTCTCGAACGGGTGGTGCAGCAGAATGTCGCCCTGGTCGATGGCGTCGAACACGCTGTCGTGTTTCTTCACGGCCGCCGGAATGCGCGGCGTGAAGGGCGCATAGTGCAGCCGGGGCCGGTTGACGCTGGTGAACATGCGCGCCAGGTTCACCGGACCGTTCACCTCGTAGGCGTCCTGGGGGGTGAGCTCGAACTGTTCGAGCAGGTAGTCCACCAGATGACGGGGGCAGTTGTCCGCCACTTCCAGCCGTACCTCGTCGCCGTAGCGCCGTGACAGCAGCTCGCCCTTGAGCGCGCTGGCCAGATCCTCGGCGTCCTCGTCCACTTCCAGATCCGCGTTGCGGGTGACCCGGAACTGATAGCAGCCGGTGGCGCTCATGCCCGGGAACAGATCGCTCACATGGGCGTGGATCATGGACGACAGGAAGATGAAGTTGTCGTTGCCGTTCTCGCAGATGTGCTCCGGCAGCCGGATCAGGCGCGGCAGGGAGCGCGGCGCCGGCACGATGGCCAGGCCGGTGGAGCGGCCGAAGGCGTCCTTGCCGTCCAGCGGCACGATGAAATTCAGGCTCTTGTTCACCAGGCGCGGGAACGGGTGGGCCGGGTCCAGCGCGATCGGCGTCAGCACCGGATAGACCTGTTCCCGGAAATACTTCTTCACCCACTCCGCCTGGCGCCGGGTCCAGTGCTCGCGGCGCAGGAAATGCACCCCTTCCTCGGCCAGGGCCGGCAGCAGGATGTCCTGCAGGATGTGGTACTGGCGCTGCACCGCTTCATGGGTGATGCGGGCGATCTGGTCGAGAATCTCCTGGGCCAGCATGCCGTCCGGGCCGGGCTGCCCGGTGCCGGTTTCCAGCCGGTTCTTGAGCCCGGCCACCCGGATCTCGAAGAACTCGTCCATGTTGGACGAGAAGATCAGCAGGAAATTGAGCCGCTCCATCAACGGATGGTGCTCGTCCATGGCCTGTTCCAGCACCCTCAGGTTGAACTGCAGCAGGCTTAGCTCGCGGTTGATGTAGTAGTCGTGGTTGTCCAAGTCGATGGCGTGATGGTGGTTGGCGATGTCATTCATGGCGTGCTCCCGGCCCGGACGCGAAAGAGCCCCTATTCCATGACATTACTGTGACAGAGCAATGACAGGGTGCCGCCGGATTCAGATTACCGCAGTGGAAAGCCGCCGGGGAGGGGTTTCATGCTCGAGGACGATACGTATAATGCGAACCATTCGTATTTGCTGTAATGTCCGGAGTCATCCCATGCCCTTTTTCCCCAGCGACGGTCACCGCCGTGGTTCCGCCCGCCTGCCTCTGATTGTTCTCGCGGCCCTCGGTTGGACGCCGGAGCTGATCGCCCAGGAGACCACCTCTACCCAGGAGACCTCCAGGCTGGCGCCGGTGGAAGTTTCCGACCAGGCACCGGCGGAAGAGCCCGCTTACATCCAGGCGGACAAGCCGGCCGCCACCGGCAAACTGGACGTGCCAGTGGCCCGTCAGCCGTTCGCCATCGAGGTGGTGGGCGAGTCCCTGATGCGGGATACCGGCGCCAAGAACATCCAGGACGCGCTGCTCTATTCCCCGGGTGTTTACAGTGGTGGTTTCGGCTTCGACACCCGGGTCGATTCCGCCAAGGTGCGCGGGCTGGACCCTTCGTTCTATGTGGACGGGCTGCGCTACCTGTACGGTTCCTACAATTCCGTTCGCCCCAATATCTACGCGCTGGAAAGCATCGAGGTTCTGAAGGGGCCGTCATCGGTGCTGTATGGCCAGGCGGAGCTGGGCGGCATCATCAATGGGGTGTCCAAGCTGCCCAAGCCCACCCGCCAGGGCGAGCTATGGGCCCAGGTGGGCTCCTATGACCGCAAGCAGGTGGCGGCGGACATCACCGGGCCGCTGTCCGAGGACGGCAAGCTGCTGTACCGGCTGGTGGCCTTGAAGCGCGACAGCGGGACCCAGGTGGATCATGTGGACGACGACGGTTTTCTGTTCGCGCCCTCGATCACCTGGCTGCCCACCGACGACACCACCATCAGCCTGTTGATGAACAGCCAGGAGGATACCGGGGCCATTTCCGCGCAATTCCTGCCGGCCCAGGGCACGCTGCTGCCCGGCCCGCTGGGTGATATTGGCTCGGAGACGTTCGTCGGCGAACCGGACTGGGACCGTTATGATCGCCGCCGCAATGAGGTGACGCTGTTCGTGGATCACCGCCTGGACCAGCAATGGGGCCTGGTGTTTACCGGCCGCTATTCGAAGAGTGAGGCCGAGACCCGCGAACACTGGGCGGCGACCGGCGAGGCCCCGGCGGCGGACGGCACCATCAACCGGGTGATCTACATGGATGACAAGGGCACCGAGGTGAAGAACTTCGACCTGCGTCTTAAGGGTAACCTGCTGATGGGCCCCACCCGCCATCACCTGGCCATCGGCGTGGACCGTCAGGATGCGCTCTGGAAACAGGACAATACCTTCCGGGGCGCCGGCACCCCGATCAATGTCTATGACCCGGTCTACGGCAACGTCAACTACGGGGTCCTGGACCCGGAAGACAAGGACGATAATGAGCTCAAGCAGACCGGCGTCTACCTGATCGACCATGTGGAAATCGGCCGTGTGGCGGTGTCCGGGGCGGTGCGTTACGACGACACCACCAGCACCACCCTGGGGGTCAATGGCGTGGACACGGATAAGGACGATCACGCCACCACCGGCCGGCTCGGCCTGATGTACAACTTTGATTTCGGCCTTTCCCCTTACATCAGCTACTCCGAGTCCTTCAAGCCCAACCTGGGCGTGTCCAATGGCCGCACCCTGGACCCGACCACCGGCGAACAGCGCGAGGCGGGCATCAAATACCTGTCCGAGCCATTGGCGCTGTCGGTCACCGCCGCCTGGTTCGATATCGAGGAGACCAACCGCATTATCCCCGGTCAGGACGCCCAGCAACTGGACCAGACCGGCGCCACCGTGGACGGCTGGGAAATCGGCGTGAAGAAGCAATTCGGCAACCTGAGCCTGCTCGCCAATTACACCAAGCTTGACGCCAAGAAGGACAGCACCGGCGAGCGGCTGCCCTATGTGGCCGAGGAAGTGGCCTCCGGTTGGGGTAAGTACGAAATGGAAAACGGGCTGCGGTTCGGCGCCGGCGTGCGCTACCTGGGCTCCACGGTGGGCAATGACTACGGCAAAGGGGCGGACCCGAAGGTGCCCTCCGTGACCTTGTACGACGCCATGATCGGCTACTCCACCGGTCCTTGGGATTTCTCCATCACCGGCAAGAACCTGGCCGACAAGGAATACGTGTCCTGGTGCCGGGGCCAGAATGGCAACGTGATCTACGATTGCGGCTATGGCGAGCGCCGGGTGATCCTCGGCGACCTGCGTTACCGCTTCTAGGCCGCGTTTATTTCAAGAAAACACTATTTCAGGAACACATAGGTGAGACTGGCCTGCACCCGGGTGGCATAGCCGGTTTCACCTTGCTGATCCTGGTTACGCCCGCGCAGCACCTCAATGCCGGTGGTCAGGCGGTCGTTGTAGTCCCACACCAGATTGGCGGAGCCATAACGGCTGGCGCGGAATTCATCGCCGGCCAGCAGGGCGTTGCGTTCCAGGCGCAGGCTGCCCGCCACCCAGGTGGAGCGCAGCCGGTCCGACCAGGGATGGGTGACGCCCAGGTAGCCGCCGCTGGCGCGCAGCGGCTCCACATCGCCGTCGCCATCCACCACCGCGTCGTAACCGCTGTCGCTGACGTCGCTCAGGTAATGGGCGAAGCCTTCGCCGGTATAGCCGCCGAAGGACAGCGTCTGGCCGGCCAGTGCCACGGTGCCGGTGAGGCCGGCGGCGGCCACCAGCCGGCTGTCCGAACCGTCGCTCAGGCGGCGGCCCACCAGGGACAGCTTCAGGTGGCCCCGGTCGTTCTCGTTCTTGTAGGCCACCACCAGGTCCGGGGCACTGTTTTCGCCGTTGCCGCCGTAGAGTTCCGTGTCCGGGTCTTCCAGGGAGAACAGCAGGGCGTTGTGCTCGCCCAGGGGCTGGCGGTACAGCACGCCGGCCTGCAGCCGGTAGGCGCTGGCGCCGGGGCCCTCGTTGTCCAGGGTGTCCGGGAAGGCATCGATGTCCATGAAGTTGCTGAAGCCGTAGCCGGCGTAGAGCCGGCTTACCTGAAAATAGGCGTGGCGCAGCTGCAGCTCATAGCCGTCGCTGCTGCCGAACCAGTCCACTTCCAGGGCGCCCCGGGAGTCGCTGTCGTGGTCGAGGATTTCCACGCCGATGCGGCTTTGTTTGGCATGGAAACCGAAGTGGTCGTCGCCGCCACCGCCCCGGGTGGGAATGCTGGCGGTGACGAATTGGTCCCGGTTGCCGACGCCGTGGAAGTCGTAAATGCCGTCGAGTTTGATAAAGCCGTGGGCTTTGACTTCCACGCCGTCATTGCCGCCGGAGGTGGGCGGCCAGGCGGCGGACCCGGACCCGAGCCGGGAGATGGTGTCGGGCCGGCCCGCCGGGCTCAGACTGCTCTCCAGTTCACGATCATTGATTTGTTGCTTGAGCGCCTGGACCTGCTGTTCCAGGCGCTCCAGGCGTTGGTTCAGATCGCTGTCGTCGGCCCGGGCCAGCGGCGCGGCGGCGAACCCGGCGAAGGCGATCAGCACGCCCAGGCGAAGGCTATTGTTCATGGCTGGTTTCCTGCGGCGGGCTATCGATGGCGGGTTGCTGTGACTCGATCACCGCTTCCCGACCCCTGATTTGCAGGTTGTCGTGGCGGCCCACGGACAGCCAGAACATCAGCGCCAGCGCCACCAGCGTGACGGTGAGGGTGAGATAACGGACCCAGTGAGGTGAAACGCCGCCGGGGGTTTTGCGTGCCTCCTCGATGTCGTGCTGGCGGTTCAGTGCCAGGGCGTAGAACACCATGGTGGAGATCACGAAAATCAGCGACCAGCGGGTCTGTTCACCATCGGAACCGATCAACGCCAGCAGGCTGTAGGCCGCCGCGAACAGAATGATGATGGTGTACACGGTGTACTGCCGGTGGGGCATTTTCTTGTAGCCGAGTACTTTCAGGGCGATGGCCGAGTAGATGTAGGGCAGCAGGGTCATGATCACCGCCACCGAGGCGATCTTGCCGAATTGCTCGCTGGCGGTGGGGGACATGGTGGCCAGCACCTGCACGCTCATCAGCGCGGCCACCAGCACCAGCCCGGCGGAGGGCACGCCCTTGGCGTTGGTGCGCGCGAACAGATTGCCGAACAGCCCGTCGTCGGCGGCCGCTTTCGCCGATTGCCCGACCAGCAGTGTCCAGCCGGCCAGCGAGCCCAGGCAGCCCAGCGCGGCGCACACCGCCACGATGTTGGCGGCGGTGTCACCGAAGGCGATGCGCGCCGCATCGGCGAACGGTGCCGAGGAGCTGACCAGCTCATGGTTGGGGATCATGCCCATGATCACCGAGGAACTGAGGATATAGGCCACCGACGCCAAAATGACGCCGCCCACCGTGGCGATGGGAATGTTGCGGCGCGGATTCTTCACCACCGCCGCTGACACCGAGGCGCTTTCCACGCCAATAAAGGCCCACAGCGTAAAGGTGAGCGTTGACATGATGGCGCTGCCGGAGCTTTTTCCGGAGACGTTCCAGCCGGAAGTGAAGGTGTGGCCGTCGAACCAGAACCAGCCCAGCAGCGCCGTGGCCAGAATCGGGAACAACGCCAGCATGGTGGTCATCGACTGCACCCGGCCGACCATTTTCGGGCCGAGAATATTGAAGTAGGTGAACAGCCAGATCACCGCGATCTGCGCGATGGCGAAGATCAGCGGATTATGCAGGGCAGGGAAAAAACCGGACAGATAACCCAGGCCGGCGGTGGCCAGGGCCACGTTGCCGACCACGTTGGCCAGCCAGTAGATCAGGTTGGTCTGGTACCCCATGTAGTTGCCGAACGCCTTGCGGGCATAGGCATAGGGCCCGCCCGCGGCGGGGTCCAGAATCGCCAGTTTGGAGAACACCAGCGCCAGGGCCACGGCGCCGCTCAGGGTGATCAGCCAGCCCACCACGGCGATGCTGCCGACGCTGGCCAGGTTGGCGGGCAGCATGAAGATGCCGGAGCCCATCATATTGCCGGCCACCATCAGGGTGACCGGCAGCAAACCGATCTTGTTGTCTTCGGCTACGCTCATGGCCGCTCCCCCGCTCAGTGGTTTTTGAGGCAATAAAGGTGGTAGGTGCCGTCGATCACCTCGACGCCATGGTTGTCGTGCTCAAAGCCGGGGAAGCGGCGGTCGAACTCTTGCAGCGCGTTCAGGTAGCCGAGCACCGGGCCGTCCGCCGGGCCGGCGTTCTCGCCGGGCATCAGCAGGGGAATCCCCGGTGGATAGGGCACCACGCCGGTGGCCAGGGTGCGGCCGGCCAGGGCGGAAAGCGGCAATTGCTCCACCTGGCCCTGCACCAGTTTTTCGTAGGCCTGTACCGGTGACAGATCCGGGGTGGGCAGCACCGAAAAGCTCTCGCTCATCAGCGCGGTGGTGCGCAGCGCGGCCATGGCGTCGAACATGGACCAGGCCAGGCTGCGCAGCCCCTGATCCGGATTCAGACCATGGCGGGCAGCGAACCCGGGCATGCAACGATGCAGCGGCGTGTCGGCGTCGAAGTCCCGTTTGAAGGCCATCAGGGCGTTGATCAGCGTGCCCCACTTGCCCTTGGTGATGCCGATGGAAAACAGGAACAGGATGGTGAAGTCGGTGGTTTTCTCCACCACGATACCGCGCTCATCCAGATAGGCGCTGACCACCGCGGCGGGAATGCCGGAGGTTTTCAGCTTGCCGTCGAAGCCCATGCCCGGGGTGGTAATGGACACCTTCACCGGGTCGAGCATGCAGTAATCCGCCTCCAGATCCTTGAAGCCGTGCCAGCGTTCGCCGGGCTTCAGGGTCCAGCATTCCGGGCTGCCGGCGAGCAGCTCCAGCGGCGCTTCATGGAACGGGTAGCGCTCCTTGCTCATCGGGTCGGTGGCGGTTTCCGGCTGCCAGACGCCGAAGAACCACTCGCCTTTCTCGTCGTACTCCGTGTTCAGGCGCGCCATCACCTGGCGGAACGCCACCGCTTCGCGGATCGCGTCACCGGTGAGCCGTTCGCCGCCGGGGCCGTCCATCATGCCGGCGCTGACGTCGTTGGAGGCGATGATGCTGTACAGCGGCGAGGTGGACGCGTGCATCATGAAGGCTTCGTTGAACAGGCTGTGTTCAATCGGCCGCCGCCCGTCGCGGACATGGATCATGGAAGCCTGGGACAGGGCCGCCAGCAGCTTGTGGGTGGACTGGGTGGCGAACAGGGTGGGTTTGTCGTGGCGATCCTCGCCGGGCTCGCCGTGCATGGCAAAGCGTTCCCGGTAGATCGGGTTGAAGCGGGCATAGCCGTACCAGGCTTCGTCGAAATGCAGACGGTCCACGCTTTCGCCGAGCAGCTCTTCCACCCGGGACACCTTGTAGCAGAGGCCGTCGTAGGTGGAGTTGGTGATCACCGCGTGCACCGGATTGCTGTCCGCCAGCCCCTGACACAACGGGCTGGCGGCGATGGATTGGCGGATCGCCTCGGCGGTGAGCCGTTGCGGCGGGATCGGGCCGATCAGCCCGTAATGGTTGCGGCTCGGCACCAGATAGGAGGGCACCGCGCCGGACAGGGTCATCGCGTGTTCCACGGATTTGTGGCAGTTGCGGTCGCACAGCACCACCTGATCGCGGGTCGCCGACGCCATCAGAATCACCCGGTTGGAGGTGGAGGAGCCGTTGGTCACGTAGTAGGTCCGGTCGGCGCCGAACACCCGGGCGGCATAGCGTTCGCCGGCGCCGATGGGGCCGCTGTGATCGAGCAGGGAGCCCATCTCGCCCACCGAGATGGAAAGGTCCGAGCGCAGCATGTTTTCGCCGTAGAACTCGAAGAAGGCGCGCCCCACCGGCGCTTTCAGAAAGGCGGTGCCGCCGTGGTGGCCCGGGGTGTGCCAGGAGTACTCGTGGACCCGGGAGAAGCGTACCAGGGCGCCGAACATGGGCGGCAGCACGTTCTGTCGATAGCGTTCGATGGCCGCCAGGATGCGGCCGCCGATAAAGGACGGGGTGTCTTCCAGCAGCCAGATATAATCGCTGGCCATTTCCATGGCGCGCATGGGAATGGTCTTGGCCGTTTCCCGGCTGGCGAGCAGGAAGGCGGGCACCTCGGCGCTGCGTTCGCGCAGGCTCGACAATACCTCCAGGGCGCCATGTTGGGTAAGGGCGCCGGGCAGGCTCCAACTGGTGAGTACGCATTGAATGGCCGGTTCCGCCGAGAGCATGGCCACCGCGTCCTCGCTGGTGAGGGCGGTGACCACGGTCATGTCGCGGCGTTCCAGATCCTGGATCAGGGCGGCGATGGCGTGGCCGGCGGCGGTATCGGCGCGGCTATCCTGGCTGGCGATCAGTACCAGAATGCCGAGGGGTTGGCGTTCGAGAGCGGAGGGCATCGGCGGGCTCCTTGCGAGCGGCTGTCCATGGTCGGTGATGCCCCGAGGGGTCGGGGTTGGGGGGATTTTACAGGTGGGTCAATAAAGTTGCCTTGATGTGGGTCAGCAAAATCCGCCGACCGCACCCGGGCCGGCCGGGCCCGGGGCGAATAGCAGGGAAGGATGAGAACGGGAAAAGCGGAGGGTCAGTCGCGGTGGTTGAGCTTCAGCGCGGCGGCCTTGGCGAAGTAGGTGAGAATGCCGTCGGCGCCGGCACGCTTGAACGCCAGCAGGGATTCCATCATCACCTTGTCCTGGTCCAGCCAGCCGTTCTGGAAGGCGGCCATGTGCATGGCGTACTCGCCGCTCACCTGGTAGGCGTACACCGGCACCTTGAACTCGTCCTTCACCCGGCGCACCACGTCCAGGTAGGGCATGCCCGGTTTCACCATCACCACGTCGGCGCCCTCGGCCAGGTCCAGGCCGATCTCGTGCAACGCCTCGTCGGAGTTGCCCGGGTCCATCTGGTAGGTGGTCTTGTCCGCCTTGCCCAGGTTGCCGGCGGAGCCCACCGCGTCACGGAACGGGCCGTAATAGGCGGAGGCGTATTTGGCGGAGTAGGCCATGATGCGGGTGAGGATGTGGCCCTGTTCTTCCAGTGCCAGGCGGATGGCGCCGATGCGGCCGTCCATCATGTCCGAGGGCGCCACCATGTCGGCGCCGGCGTCGGCGTGGGACAGGGCCTGTTTGACCAGGGCTTCCACGGTGGCTTCGTTGATCACGTAGCCGTTGTCATCGAGGATGCCGTCCTGGCCATGGGTGGTGAACGGGTCCAGGGCCACGTCGGTGATCACACCCATCCCCGGTACCGCCGCCTTGATCGCGCGGGTGGCGCGCTGGGCCAGGCCTTCCGGGTTCCAGGCTTCGGCGGCGTCCAGGCTTTTCACCTCCGGCGGGGTCACCGGGAACAGCGCCATGGCGGGCACGCCCAGCTCGGCCAATTGCCGTGCCTCTTCCACCAGCAGGTCGATGCTCATGCGCTCCACCCCAGGCATGGACGGCACCGCCTCGGTGCGCTGCTCGCCGTCGAGCACGAATACCGGATAGATCAGATCGTCCACGGTGAGGGTGTTTTCCCGCATCAGGCGGCGGGAGAAGTCGTCCTTGCGCATGCGGCGCATACGCGTGGCCGGCCAGGGGGCGCGGTGGTAAGACATGGATCGAACCTCTCGGTAGGAAGGCATTGAAAATCGGGAAACGAAGTTTACCAAACCCGCGCCGGTGAGGAAAAAGAGATCAGGCCGGTAGTACATTGGCGGTATTCCGCCGAAACGCTACGTTCAAGGCGACTATAATGGAGGTATCATGCATAAATGGACAATAAATGTATGATCCTGACCTCGCTGGGCATGGACCCGGACCTGGTGGGGAGACTGCGACCGGGGACGAACAACCTGGCCGGGCAATTGGACCGTTTGCATGGATAGGCGTTATGCCGAGCTGAGTCCGGCGGAGCAGGTGGCGCGGCGGCGTGAAGTGCTGAGTCATATCCACGATCATCCGGAGCTGCCCATCCATCGGGTCGTATCACTGCTGCGCGGCGGACTGCGCTTCACCTTGAGCGAATACAGCCGGCTTACCGGCGTGTCCGCGCGGGTACTATCCACCCGAAGCTCGGCCACCCGGGGCCCGGAGGAACGAACCGGAGAATAGCGCATGGGTCGTTGGCGACCGAAAGGCAAACCCGCTTCCAAGTACATTACCCCGGAGGGCTACCGGCGCCTCAATGAGGAGCTGCAGCGCCTTTGGAAGGAAGAGCGGCCGCCGATTACCAAATCGGTGCAGGAGGCCGCCGCCCAGGGCGACCGGTCCGAGAACGCGGAGTATATTTACGGCAAGAAGCAGCTCCGCGAGATCGACCGCCGCATCCGCTTTCTCAGCAAGCGGCTGGATGGCATGACGGTGGTGGACCGGCCGCCGGAGAATCCGGAGAAGGTGTTCTTCGGCGCCTGGGTGGAGTTGGAGGACGATGACGGCAAGCGGGAAACCTACCGGCTGGTGGGGCCGGACGAAGCCGAGGGCAGCGCCGGGCTGATCAGCATCGACGCGCCCCTGGCCCGGGCCCTGCTGGGCAAACGGGTGGACGACGAGGCGTGGGTACGAACCCCCGCCGGCGAGCGCTGTCTGTACATCAATCGCATCTGGTATGGACGCCCATGAGCAATAACCGAGTTTGGTTTTTTATTCGAAAATCCCTGTTGGGCGGGCTGCTGATCCTGCTGCCCATTTCCATTATCGCGTTCTTCTTCAAGTGGATTTACGACGCGGTGACCAGCCTGATCGCACCGTTCACCGGGCTGGTGGTGCGTGCCTTCGGGCTGCCCAAGTTCGCCGCCGACTGGGTGGTGGTGGCGGTGCTGGTGGTGTTCTGCTTCCTGGTCGGCACCCTGGTGGCCACCAAGCTGGGCGGCTGGATCTGGCAGCGGCTGGAAGAGCGGGGCATGGCCCGGGTGCCGGGGTATCGCACCGTCAAGGAAGTGATCACCCAGCTGTTCGGCGGCAGCCAGGACAGCCTGATGCGCGGCGAGGTGGCGCGGGTGTGGTTGTACGGGCGGCAGGTGTCGGTGACGGTGCTGGGTTTGATCACCTCCCGGCACGAGGACGGGGTGCTGTCGGTGTTCGTGCCCACCGGGCCCAACCCCACTTCGGGTTTCATTTACCACGTGGACGAGAACCTGGTGGAGCGGCGCCCGGATATCGGCGTGGAGCAGATGATGAAGACCGTGGTGGCCTGTGGTGCTGGCAGTGCGGCGTTGTTGAAGCATGGGGAGGCGGCGGAGGTGGGTGAGGGGGATCGCGACTGAAGTCGCTCCTACAACGAGGCTCCCCGCTGTAGGAGCGACTTCAGTCGCGATCCCCCGCGATCCTGGGAATCAGACTTCAGCCTCCGCCGCCTCCAGCCTCTCCATGGCGTCCAACAGCGCCATCTCCAGCTCCTCGTGCTGGCTCTTCAGCTCCCCCTGGCGGGCCAGCAGGCTTTGCAGCTCGTCCTTGCGGCCGGCGTCGGTGTAGAGGGTTTCGTCGCCCAGGGCGGTTTCCACTTCGGTGAGGGCCGCGCTTTCCCGGTCCAGGGCCTTCTCCAGCTTTTCCACTTCCTTCTTCAGCGGGCGCAACTGCTCGCGGCGCTTGGCCGCGTCCTGGCGGCGCTGGCGGGCGTCGTCGCGGCCGCCGGCGGGTTCCGTGCGGGCCGCCGCGTTGGCGTCCCGGCGGGACTGCTGCAGCCAGCGGGCGTAGTCATCCAGGTCGCCGTCGAAGGCGCGCACGGTGCCCTCCGCCACCAGCTGGAATTCGTCCACGGTGGTTTCCAGCAGATGACGGTCGTGGGACACCAGCACCACGGCGCCCTCGAATTCCTGCAGGGCCAGGGTCAGCGCCTCGCGCATCTCCAGGTCCAGGTGGTTGGCCGGTTCGTCGAGCAGCAGCAGGGCCGGCTTCTGGTGAACGATCAGGGCCAGCGCCAGCCGCGCTTTCTCGCCACCGGAAAAGCGGCCCACCGGATCGAACACCGCGTCGCCGTGGAAACCGAAGGAGCCCAGCTCATTGCGCACCTTCTGCTCGGTCCATTTGGGATGAGCACGATGGATCAGCTGGTAGGGCGTGTCGTCGGCGGCCAGCCGGTCCACCTGCTGCTGGTGGAAATAGCCCACCGCCAGGTCCGGGTCCCGTTTCAGGTGGCCGTTCAGGGCGGCCAGCTCGCCGACCAGGGTGCGGATCAGGGTGGATTTGCCGGCGCCGTTGGGGCCCAGCAGGCCAATGCGCGACTCCGGCCGCAGGCTCAGGGTCACGTCGGCCAGAATCGGCGCGCCCGGGTAGCCGCAGGTGACCCCGTCCAGGTCGATCATCGGGTTGGGCAGCCGCTCGGGCGTAAGAAAGTGGAAGCTGAACTCGGAATCCACATGGGCGGGGCCGATACGTTCCAGCTTTTCCAGGGCCTTGACCCGGCTCTGCGCCTGCTTGGCCTTGGTGGCCTTGGCCTTGAAGCGGTCGATGAACTTCTGCAGGTGGGCGATCTGCAGCTGTTGTTTCTCATGCATCTTCTGCTGCAGGGAAAGCTGCTCGGCCCGCTGCCGCTCGAAGTCGGAATAGGTGCCGGTGTAGCGCTTCAGGCGGCGGTGCTCGATGTGCAGTATCTCGTTCACGGTGGCGTCCAGAAAGGCGCGGTCGTGGGAGATCAGCATCAGGGCGCCGGGGTGCTGGATCAGCCACTGCTGCAGCCACAGAATGGCGTCCAGATCCAGGTGGTTGGTGGGCTCGTCCAGCAGCATCAGGTCGGCGTCGCTGAGCAGCACCTGGGCCAGATTCAGGCGCATGCGCCAGCCGCCGGAGAAGGCGCTCACCGGTTGCCGCTGCTGGGCCTCGGAAAAGCCCAGCCCGGCCAGCAGGGTGGCGGCGCGGGCCGGTTGTTCCCAGGCGCGCAGGGCATCCAGCTCGGCGTGGGCAGCGGCGATGCCGGCGTCGTCGCCGTCCGCCTGGGCCGTCGCCAGGGCGGCTTCGGCCTGACGCAGCGGGCGGTGGCCGTCGAGCACATAGTCCAGCGCCGGCTGTTCCAGTGCCGGTACTTCCTGGGCCATCATGGCCAGGCGCCAGTCGGCGGGCCGTTGCAGTTGGCCGCCGTCCGCTTCCAGTTCACCGAGAATCAGCCGGAACAGGGAGCTTTTGCCACTGCCATTCTTGCCGACCAGGCCCACCCGGGCGCCTTTGTGCAGCACAAAGCCGGCGTCCTCCAGCAACAGGTCGGAGCCACGGCGCAGATTGATGTGTTCCAGGGAGAGCATAATCGGGTTTTACGACGGACAAGACCGGCGCAGTGTAGGCCAAGCGCCGGGTTAACAGAAGGGGACCAGTATGGACAACGACACCACCCTGTGGCGATTCGCGCTGCGCCTGTGGCGGGACAAGCGGGTGGAACGGGTCTGCCTGCGGCTGCAGGACGACCATGGTGTGCCGGTGGCGACCCTGCTGGTGGCCCTGTGGCTGGCCGCCGCCGGCCGCCGGCCGGACCCGGCCCTGGGCCGGCGTCTGAGCGCCCACGCCGAAGGCTTCGAGGAGCGCTACCTGCGGCCGCTGCGGGCGGTGCGCCGGCGGGCCGCCGAGGACGCCGGTGCCGGCGAGCTGAAACGGCAGATTCAGGAAGCGGAACTGGAGGGCGAGCGGCTGCTGCTTGAGCAGCTGGCCGGGATGGCCCGTACCGTGCCCGGCGAGGGCAGCGAGTCGGCGCTGGGCTGGCTGTTGCTGGTGGTGCCGGAGATGGGGCAATGCGAGGGCCTGCAGACCCTGCTGGAGCAGTTGGCGGCGATTAGCGAAAGCCGGGCAGCGAGCGAATAAGGTGGCGCTGTACTTCCAGCCACTCGCCGATCAGGCGCCAGTGGCGCTGGTCGTCCAGGTGCCGCTGGCCGGAGGGGTCGAGCATGCTGCCGCCGTCGGCCATGGATTGCACGTAGTGCTGGGTATCGCGCAGGGTCACCAGGTAGGGGATCTTGAGGCTGGCGAGAAACTGGCGCAGCGCCTCGTACATGCGGGTGCGGGTGCGCGCCCGGTTGGCGATCACCGCCAGCCGGCGCGGGCGCCGCTGGTAGCTGGGTGCCAGCATCACGTTCTGCACGAAGCGGGTGGTGGCGCGGATGTCGATGGGGCTGGGCAGCACCGGAATCAGCACCACCTGGGCCACGCGCAGCAGATGGTCCAGGGTGTGCCGGTCCATGCCCGCCGGTGAATCGATCACCACCACGTCCCGGGCCCGCTGCAGCTGATCCTGCAGGCGGCCCAGCGACACCGGCTCGTCCGTCGGCCAGCCCAGGGCTTCCACCCGGGGGTCCTGGCGCAGCCGCACCCACTGGGTGGCGGATTGCTGCGGGTCCAGGTCCAGCAGTGTCACGTCCTGGCCGCTGAGGCTGAAATAGGCGGCCAGATTGGTGGCCAGTGTGGTCTTGCCACAGCCCCCTTTGCTGTTGGCGATCAGAATTACCAGCCGCCGTGCGTCCTGGCGTGCCACCCGGCGCGCCGATGACGGCGCCAGGGTGGGGTCGCCATTGATGTTATCGGACATAGTCTGCTTCCCCTCCGAAGGCACTATAACCGGTTTGGCTGCTCATAATTAGTACGGACGTTGGGCCCCTGGCCGGCATCGCCACCGATACCGGAACCGTCAAGGCCCGGCATCAGGGGCGATTTCGTCAATCCTGGTTTTGACAGTGGCTCGCGGAAAGGCACAATGAACCCTCTTCGTCCGCCCGCAATCGACGAAGAGGGAACCAATCGGGGGAAAACGCGGTCATGCGTTAACCAGTAGCGTCGACCTGGATTACCGGCGCAGGGAAAATAAACGTAAGCCAATGGAGGCAGAATGAAGAAGATCGCAATCGTGCTGGCCGGCAGTATCCTGCTGGCGGCCTGTGGCGGAGACAACGAAGACAAGAGCAACGATGTCAAACTGGAGAGCGCCGACCAGAAAGCGTCCTATGCCCTTGGCTTCCGCAGCGCCGAACAGATGAGCGCCATGAACAACCTGGATCTGGATGCCATGATCGCCGGTCTTCGTGACGGCTTCGGTGATAATCCGGAATCCCGTCTCGCCGAAGGCGAGGACATGGACCAGCTGATCCGTGACTATCAGACCCGCATGATGGAAGCGCGTCAGAAGAAACAGGAAGAACTGGCCCAGACCAACCTGGAGGAGTCCAAGAAGTTCCTCGAGGAAAACGCCAAGAAAGACGGCGTGAAAACCACCGACAGCGGCCTCCAGTACGAAGTGCTGGAATCCGGTGAGGAAGGCGCCGAATCCCCGACCCTGGACGATACGGTGGAAGTGCACTACAAGGGCTCGCTGGTGGACGGCACCGTGTTCGACAGCTCCATCGAGCGTGACAAGCCGGCGGTATTCGGCCTCAAGCACATCATCCCGGGCTGGCAGGAAGCCCTGCCGATGATGAAAGTCGGCGACAAATGGAAGCTGTACCTGCCGCCGGAACTGGGTTACGGCGAGCAAGGCGCCGGTGGCGATATCGGCCCCAACCAGGTGCTGATCTTCGAAGTTCAGCTGCTGGACGTGAAGAACAAGGGCGACGACAAAGCCGCCAAGGGCGCTGACGCCGACAGCGAGTAAGCACTCGGTTCGTCACGCCCACAAAGAAGGCCACCTCCGGGTGGCTTTTTTTATTGGCTCCCCTGTAGGAGCGGCTTCAGCCGCGATCCCCACGGGGACCGGATCGCGGCTGA
>CENV01088582.1_pt1 | contig 51489 bp, 50 predicted proteins | sample 530231 | NCBI WGS metagenome assembly CENV01 (sample SAMEA2619815, study PRJEB7988) | marine metagenome | biome: marine biome (ENVO:00000447); feature: surface water layer (ENVO:00002042); material: "saline water (ENVO:00002010), including plankton (ENVO:xxxxxxxx)" | depth 5 m
CTGGCAACAGGCCAGCACGCATACACTGGATGACATTCTCAACCGCTACCTGGATTTAGGCTGCCGTCATGTACTCTGCACCGATATCAGTAAAGACGGCACCATGACAGGCACCAATGTTGAGCTTTATAAACGCTATAAGCAGCTTTATCCGCAGGTCGTCTGGCAAGCGTCCGGCGGCGTCAGTTGCTTAGACGATCTTAAAGATTTGAAAGCCGTAAACTGTGACTCGGTTATATTGGGTAAGTCGTTACTTACCGGCGCTTTCACTATGCAGGAGGCATTAGCATGTTGGCAAAACGCGTAATCCCATGCCTGGACGTTCGCGACGGACAGGTAGTTAAAGGGGTGAAGTTCCGTAACCATGAAATTATTGGTGATATTTTGCCGCTGGCAAAGCGTTACGCAGAAAGCGGCGCTGACGAGTTGGTATTTTACGATATTACCGCATCTGCAGACGGCCGTACGGTAGATAAGTCCTGGGTTGAGCGGGTTGCCCGGGAAATCAACATTCCTTTTACCGTTGCCGGCGGCATTCGTTCGGTTGAGCACGCACAAACCATGCTTTCTATGGGCGCAGATAAAATCTCCATTAACTCGCCTGCCCTGCTTAACCCCAATTTAATTAATACCCTGGTTGAGGAATTTGGCCAGCAGTGCATTGTTATTGGTATCGACAGTTTCTATAACGAACAGTCCGGTGAATACGAAGTGCATCAGTTTACCGGCGACGAGAGCAAGTCGCACAAATCAACATGGCAGACCAAAGACTGGTTACAGGAAGTCATTTCCCGTGGCGCCGGTGAAATTGTGTTGAACTGCATGAATCAGGACGGCGTGCGTCAAGGTTACGATATTGCACAACTGTCGGCATTGCGCGAGCATTGCTCTGTGCCTTTAATTGCGTCCGGTGGTGCCGGTGAGATTCAGCATTTTGTTGATGCCTTTCAAAAGGCGCAGGTAGATGGTGCACTTGCGGCTTCGGTGTTTCACAAAAACCTATTCAGTATCAGCGAAGTGAAAGCCGCAATGGCAGCCAATAATATTGCAGTTCGCCCCATTGAAGCGCTTCAGGAGACGACATGAAAATTGATTTGAATAACATAAACCAGTTGGCCTGGGAGAAAATGTCAGGTTTACTGCCCTGCACAGTACAACACGCTCTAACCGGTGAAGTGTTAATGCAGGCCTATATGAATACAGAAGCCATTAAGGAAAGCTTAGCAAGCGGTAAAACCACTTTTTACAGCCGCAGTAAAGAACGTTTATGGACTAAAGGCGAAAGCTCAAACAACTACCTCTGGCTTGAGGGCATCTATTCGGACTGTGATAACGACGCCTTGCTCATTCAGGCATTGCCCGATGGCCCAACTTGCCACTTAGGCAACCGCAGCTGTTTTGCTGACGCTCCTAAACCCTTGCTGCATGAGCTTGACTCGCTCATTGCCAGCCGCAAAGGCGCAGATACCAACGAGAGTTACACTGCCAGCCTGTTTGCTAAGGGATTAAAACGTGTGGCTCAAAAAGTTGGGGAAGAGGGCGTGGAAGTCGCTCTGGCAGCGGCAACTGCCGATAAAGACGAGCTGGCTAATGAAAGCGCCGACTTACTCTACCACTTGCTGGTTGCGCTACGGGCCAATGAACTTAGTCTAGACGATGTGCTGGAGGTATTAGCGAAGCGCCGCGGTTAAGCGGCGCTGTTTAACTGCTCACGAAAATGCTTACGCTCGTATCGGCGGGATACGCGGCGTAGGCGCAATGACAAGAGTACCGCTGCGACACTTAGGCCACTAATAAAGCCAATCCAGAAGCCTGCCGCGCCCATGGCTGGCACAACCCAGTCGGTCAGCCCCAGAATATAACCAACGGTTAAGCCAAACGGCCAGTACGAAATAAAGGCCAATATCATTGGGTATTTAGTGTCTTTGTAGCCACGCAGAGTGCCAATGGAAATGGCCTGGAAGGTGTCCGACACAGTGAAAATAGCCGCCAGCCCCATCAGCGTTGCTGCCAGATTAATAATATCCTTATCAGGAGTGTAAAGGCTGGCTAACCAACCACCACCCAGATACATAATTAAACCGTTAACGCCCGCAAACACGCCACCAAACAGCATCGCGAGTTTAAAGCTCAACATGGCGTTTTTCGGATTACCCGCACCCAGCGCAAAGCCAACCCGTAAAGTCACCGCCATAGAGATACTCAGCGGCACCATATACACTAACGAACTTATGTTCAGTGCAATTTGATGAGCAGAAACCACAGTCGGCCCCAGCGGCGCAATTAATAACGCCACAGCAGCAAACAGACTGACCTCGAAAAAGAGCGACATGGAAATAGGGAAACCGATACGGATAACGTAGGTAACGTCGTCCCAGTTAGGTCGATACCAGCGCCGGAGCAGACGTAACCGCTTGTAACGTTTGGCGGTAAAGGTATAAACAACCATTGAAAGCGCCATACCCCACAAAACAATGGCTGTCGCCAGCCCACAGCCAGCGCCACCCAGTTCCGGCATACCAAACTTGCCGTAAACAAAAATGTAGTTTGCCGGAATATTTATCAATAGCCCGATAAAACCAATGATCAGCGACGGCATGGTGTTCGACAAGCCCTCACAAAAGTTTCTCAGTACCGCGTAAATAACAAAGCCCGGTATGCCCCAGGAGATGTAAAACAAATAGTCCAGAGTAATGGCGCGAAAGTCGTCTTCAACTTCCATGATGTCCAGCAACCATGGCGCTGATGACATACCCAGTAACGTGATAACACCAACAATGGCGCAAGCATAGAACCCCTGCTGCAATATGTTAGCGACACGCCGGTGCGAATTTGACCCGTCCAGGTGAGAGATAATGGGCGCTAATGCCAGCGCCAGACCAAACACCAATAAAGTTGCCGGCACAAAAATACTGCCGCCGACAGACACAGCGGCCAAATCAACCGCGCCTTTACGCCCGGCCATGACCGTATCCACGACACTCATTAACATTTGAGTTAACTGAGCCACCAGAATAGGGCCGGTCAGTTTAGCCAGCTTATTAAATTCGCCTTTATTATTCGTCCACCAGTTCACGCGCGTTTTCTCTGGGTTAGGATTGCTTACGCAAAAATTGCAGGATACGCTGATTCACATCAGCCGGATGAGTCAAAGGCCCCATATGCCCTGCTCCAACGGAGTCTCGTTGAACATCAGGAAGTATCGTCGATAAAGCCTCTGCGACAGCTTTTGCACTGCGACGAGTGTGTTCGCCCTGCAGCAGCAGAACGCTTTGCCCTACCCCGCGGTAGTCTTCCAGGCGTCGGGGTTCGTTAAGCAAGGCGTCGAAGTCCAGCGCCACTTTGGCAGCCTGACTGACCATGATTTGCTGAATGCGTTCAGGCAAAGCATCAAAATATCCGGCGTCATTCCAGTAATCGACAAAGGTGCGAGTGCATTCGACTGCGTCTTTACCGTTCATAGCGTGACTGATCTCCTGTATTTCCAGCATTCCGGGAGAATCATCCGGTAACACGTGAAAGGCAACAGGTTCGTAGACAACCACATCGGCAATTTTAAATGGCTTTTCCAGTGCCAGCTTTAATGCAACAGCACCGCCATAGGAGTGACCAACCAGTTGCACAGGCCTGGATAACGCAAGTTGCTCAACCGCGTTAATAATACGGGGCAGTTCCTGCTCCAGTCGAAAGTTTGCCGTAAACTCGACGTTAGGCGCCTGCCCATAGCCCAGCAAATCAACCGCAATAACAAAGTGAGTGCTGGTTAATTCTTTTATTAACGCCCGCCACTGGCTACTCGCGCTCTGCGAGCTGTGCAACAAAACAACCGGAGGGTTTTGTTGTTCGCCGTACAAATGGATACCTGATTCTAATTCAGACATAGCTTCACTTTATAATAAACTGACACCAACAAACTGACCGATACCAAAGCCAGCAGCTAACAATAAAACGGCAAAAGTCGTTAATACCCCAATGGTGCGAGGCAAACTCACGCCGACACTGCGGGTTAATCCTATAGCATGACATAAGCGAGCAACGACTAACGCAATACCCAACCCATGGAGCAGAGCAAGCGGAGCGTTTTGTACTTCCATCATAGCAAACAGAATAAGCGCCAGAGGCACGTACTCAATAAAATTCCCATGGATGCGTACTGCAACGTTGAGTTCTTCGGCTTCACCTGTACCAAGGCCTACCCGATGTTTCCAGCGCAAGCGGATAATGTTCACAGCCAGAACAAGATAAATAAGCGTTAAAATGCCCGCATAAAAGCCGGTGATTGTTAGTTGAGATGTCATTGGAATGCCTCTTGTTATTCGTTGGGGCCTTGCTTCATTAAAAAAGGCTCACCATGTGAGCCTTTTAGTAAAAAATTACTTTCTGAGCAAATCGCCCAGTTGCTCACTGACTCTTTCAACGGGTTGTGTACCATCAATTTTGTGATACTCCGTCTTACCTTCTTCAGACAGCTTTTGATAATACTCTACCAGAGGCTCGGTCTGTTCGTGGTAAACCGAAAGACGTTTACGAACCGTCTGTTCCTGATCATCCGGGCGAACAACCAAATCTTCACCCGTTTCATCGTCTTTGCCTTCCACTTTCGGTGGATTGTGCTCAACATGATAAACACGGCCGGAACCAGGGTGGACACGGCGACCACTCATGCGATCAACAATAATTTCGTCCGGAACATCAAATTCCAGCACGTAATCAATTTCAATACCGTTATCACGCATCGCGTCGGCTTGCGGAATGGTTCTTGGAAAACCGTCGAGTAAAAAACCATTCTGGCAGTCTGGCTCTGCAATTCGTTCTTTGACCAACTCGATAATGATGTCGTCCGACACTAACTGTCCGGCATCCATAACTTGTTTGGCCTTTTTACCCAGTTCTGATCCGGATTTTATTGCTGAACGCAGCATATCACCGGTGGAAATTTGAGGGATCCCAAAAGTATTCATCAGGAATTGTGCCTGAGTTCCTTTTCCAGCTCCCGGGGCGCCTAACAAAATAATGCGCATAGAAAACCTCTTTGCATGATTCAAAAGTCTGCCCCGAACTTTACCCTGACAGGCGGGCTATTACAAGCGCAGAAAGCCGCTGCAGGCAATGACTTACCCACAGCGGTTGATACGAAATTAAGCGTTAAGCATTAATTTGTTAAGGCGGGTAACGAAGGAGGCTGGATCTTTCAGGTTGCCCCGCTCCGCTAAAGTGGCCTGATCTAATAACACTTCAGCCCATTCTTTAAAGGTATCATCTTCTTTGGTCAGCATGCGCTGAACCAACGGATGTTCTGGATTTACTTCAAAGATGTACTTAGTTTCAGGAACCGCCTGACCGGCGGCTTCCATCAACTTAGCCATTTGCGTACTCATATCATTGTCATCGGTAATGATACAGGCCGGCGAGTTGGTTAAGCGGTTAGTCACACGAACCTTCTTAACTTTATCACCTAAGGCTTTTTCAAAGCGTTCCAGGTTTTCTTTAAAGGCTTCTTCGGCTTTTTCCTGCTCGGCCTTGTCTTCTTCGTCGTCCAGTTCGCCTAAATCAAGGTCACCACGAGTCACTGACTGCAACTGTTTCTCTTTAAATTCAGTCAGGTGGCTCATCAACCATTCATCAATGCGCTCTGAAAGCAGCAACACTTCAATGCCTTTCTTGTTGAAGATTTCCAGTGCAGGGTTATTTCTGGCGGCTTCGTAGCTGTCAGCAACAATGTAGAAGATTTTATCCTGGCCTTCTTTCATTCGCTCAATGTAGTCGTCCAGGCTGACTGACTGCACTGCGCCTTCGTTATGCGTTGAAGCAAAACGCAGCAGCTCGGCAATACGCTCACGGTTAGTGTGATCTTCCGCCGGACCTTCTTTCAGCACATTCCCGAAGGTATCCCAGAATTGTTGATACTGTTCTTTGTCGTCTTTTGCCAGCTTCTTCAGCATTTGCAGTACTTTTTTGGTACTGCCATTACGCATTGCACGGGTGATTTTATTATCCTGCAAAATTTCACGCGAAACGTTCAGCGGTAAGTCGTTTGAGTCAACCAAACCACGCACAAAACGCAGGTAAGTCGGCATTAACTGCTCAGCGTCGTCCATAATAAAAACACGCTTCACATAAAGCTTAACGCCGTGCTGTTGTTCGCGGTTCCATAAGTCCCACGGAGCGCGTTTTGGAATGTACAGCAAATTAGTGTATTCGGTTGTGCCTTCAACTTTGTTGTGGCTCCACAGCAGTGGTTCATCAAAGTCGTGCGCTACGGTCTTATAGAACTCTTTGTATTCTTCGTCCGTAATGTCTGACTTTTCACGAGTCCAGAGTGCCTGACCTGAGTTTACGGTCTCCCATTCGCCGGGCTGCCCTTCCACTTTGTTGCCTTCGTCGTCTTCTGACTCAGGTACCGGTTCTTTCCACATTTGAACCGGGATACTCAGGTGTTCTGAATACTTATTGATAATGCCGCGCAGACGATTTTCATCTAAGAATTCATCGGCATCGTCTTTCAGGTGCAAAATAATATCCGTGCCGCGACGGGCTTTATCAATGTCAGCAATTTCGAAATCGCCTTCACCTTGCGAGCGCCATTCGACTCCGCGAGCGTCTTTATCTAATGCTGAACGGGTTCTTACGGTAACTTCATCAGCAACAATAAAGGCTGAATAGAAGCCAACACCAAACTGACCGATAAGCTTACTGTCTTTTGCTTCGTCGCCGGACAGCTGACCAAAGAACTCCGCAGTGCCTGACTTGGCAATGGTTCCCAGATTATTCATCACGTCGTCGCGCGTCATACCAACGCCATTGTCGCTGATGGTAATAGTGCGGCTGTCTTTATCAACAGAAACACGAACGTGCAGGTCACTGTCGTCACCGTACAGAGAGTTGTCGCTTAAGGCTTTAAAGCGCAATTTATCTGCTGCGTCGGACGCATTAGAGACCAATTCGCGTAAGAAAATTTCTTTATTGGAATACAAAGAATGAATCATCAGGTGAAGCAATTGTTTTACTTCTGTCTGAAATCCATGTTTTTCCATTTGACCGGCTTCCGCCATAGTATATTTCTCCTACTGTTATTACCTATGGCAATAACAATGGGGGCGCAGGAGACATTTTCAAGTCATCGGGAAAATTGTTTTCGACCACTGAAGGCGTGACCCAGTGTGGTTTGATCAACATAACCCAGCTCACCGCCTACTGGCACCCCGTGAGCAATTCGGGTGGTGTTGATATTCAATTGCGCGGCAATGTCGGCAATATAGTGCGCGGTAGCATCCCCTTCCACAGTCGGGTTAGTCGCCAGCACAATTTCCTCCACCGGCTCGCTCTGCAGTTGCCGCTCCAGTTCATCCAGACCAATGTCTGCCGGCCCAATACCATCCAGCGGCGACAAATGTCCCATCAGCACAAAATAACGCCCCTGAAATTGAGAGGTCTGTTCAATGGCTAATACGTCGGCGGGTGTTTCAACAATACAAAGCACACCATTTTCGCGCCGCATCGGGTTGCTGCAAATGCGACACAAGGGTTCTTCGGTTAAGGTCCGGCAACACTCGCAGTGGCCTACTTTTTCCACCGCAGACTGCAAAGACTCGGCAAGCCTTGAGGCTCCACCGCGATCGCGCTCAAGCAAATGAAACGCCATACGCTGTGCTGACTTTTGGCCAACACCCGGTAGGCGTTTTAAATTCTCGACCAGTTGATCGATTGCCGGACTAATACTCATTAACTGACCTTACTACTTAGAAAGGCATTTTAAAGCCCGGAGGTAAACCCATACCGCCGGTTATTTCAGACATGCGCTCTTTGCTGGTTTCTTCAACGCGACGCACAGCATCGTTGGTAGCTGCAGCAATTAAGTCTTCCAGCATTTCCTGATCGTCTTCCATTAGGCTTGGGTCAATGCTTACGCGCTTTACGTTGTGGTTACCCAGCATGGTAATTTTAACCAGGCCTGCACCGGCTTCACCGGTAACTTCCATATTGGCGACTTCTTCCTGGGCTTTTTGCATGCGCTCCTGCATTTGTTGCGCCTGCTTCATCATGTTACCCATTCCACCTTTAAACATAATTTTATTCCTCGTTTAAGCTTTTAAAAAATTAACGCGCCTGAATTGATGACTCATCAATTTGCGCTTGAAACCTTTGTTGTAAGTCTTGTACGCCGGCGTCTCCGTGTAATATTTCACACGCGCGCTGGTGACGGTATTCATTGATATGCTGTTGCACCATTAAAGGTGTTGGCTGGCTCGGCACGCCAACTTTAAACTCTACCCTTGCAGTCGCCCCTAATAACCCGGCCAAAGACTCTCTGACGGCCTGACTGGTCGATTCGTTCAATAAACTTTTTTGTTCTTCAGCCACCAGAATCAACCAGTCGTCATCGCCAAGCTTTTGCAGTTCGGAGTTTAACAACACCTGACGAGCCAGCCCGGAAATGTCCATGCCTGCTATCATGGCACTCCATTTATCAACTTCGGCGGCTTCGCGGATATCGTCATTTAATTCTGGCAGTTCTTCGTTTAATTCGTCTTTTGATTCCGGCTGATGCTCGGGGTGAGCTTCTGGTTCGGCTTCTGCCGGAACAGTTAACGCCACCGGCGAGCTGTTTTCTGTCTGGCTGTTTAATGTTTTGTTGCTATTGTCGGGATTTTTTTTTTCAGCCAGTTGCTCTCGCACGCGTAAAAGATCGGCTACGCCAGAACTGCTCTGCGCCGCTGGCTCAGGCGTTGGCTCTGCTGTTTGATCTGCTGTTGGCTCAGGTACTGGCTCCGACTTAGCGGCCTCTTCCATATGATACGGAGGCGCATCATTATGATAGAAGCCCGCATCATCATCCGGTTCAGAGTAATTAAATTCAGGAGGCTCTTCATGCTCACTATAAGACGGTTGCATAGGCTCCGATAATTCCGCTTCAGGCTGCGGCTCTGGTCCTGCCTGCGGTGTTACTTCTGCTACAGACCCGGCTTCAGTCTCAGTCACTTCCTGAGCAGGAGCCGTTAGCTTCGACTCAGGCATATCAACAGCAGACGAGTCTGGTTCAGTAATGTTGTAATCGCCCTTTTCTGCCGGGCGGAAACACAGCAGCCGCAATAAAGTCATTTCGAGTCCGCTACGTGCGTCTATAGCGTAAGCCTGCTCGCGGCGACCTTCCAGAACCGTGCGATAAAAAACCTGAATAAGTTCAGCCGGCATGCGTCGCAATAATGGTTTCAGGACATCACTGTTTTCGAACACATTAGCGGCACTGGGTACTTGCTGAACCAACGCCAGCTGATGCAATAAGCTTTGTAGCTCGACCAGCACCGAACTCAAGTCCGGTACCATGGATACCATACTGTCCACACGTTGCATTACAGCTTCTGCATCCCCTTCGAGAACAGATTCCAGTAATGCGGCAATATCGGCCACGGGCACGTTGCCGAGCATACGTCTGACACTGTCGATACTAACCGAACCGCCACCCTGGGCAATAGCCTGGTCGGTTAAGCTAAGCGCATCGCGCATACTGCCACGGGCAGAACGAGCCAACAGTGGCAGCGCTTCGGAATCAGCCTGAACCTGTTCCTGCGATAAAACATAGCTAAGCTGCTGCGTAATATCGTCGTTCGACAAGGCTTTTAAATTAAACTGCAGACAACGCGATAAAATGGTAACCGGTAGCTTCTGCGGATCGGTGGTCGCCAGCAGGAACTTTACGTGCTCCGGTGGTTCTTCCAGTGTTTTCAGCAGAGCATTAAAACTGTGCCGTGACAGCATGTGCACTTCATCAATTAAGTACACTTTATAGCGGCCGCGGGTGGGCCGATACTGGACGTTATCAAGTAACTCGCGGGTGTCTTCAACTTTGGTTCTTGATGCTGCATCAATTTCCAGCAAGTCAACAAACCGTCCCTGCTCTATTTCAAGACAGGCACTGCATTTGCCACACGGCGTTGCCGTAATACCTTCTTCGCAATTCAGTGCTTTAGCCAGGATTCGTGCAATGGTGGTTTTACCAACCCCGCGGGTACCGGTAAACAGATAAGCATGATGAAGCCGCTGCTTGTCTAACGCGTGCTCAAGCGGCTTCAAAACATGTTGTTGGCCGACAACTTCTGCAAACTGCGAAGGTCGCCATTTTCTTGCCAGTACCTGATAACTCATAGGATGGATTATTAACTCTGTTTCATTAAAACTGACATAAGGTATAGCACGCAACGCCGGCCTGCTGCAATTTATCTTCACCGCCGAGCTCAGGTAAAGAGACCACAAAAGCGGCTTCTACAACGTCTGCGCCGGAAGACTTAATCAACTGACTTGCAGCTACCACGGTTCCGCCGGTAGCCAGTAAATCGTCGACAATTAGCACTCTGTCGTTTTCAGTCAAAGCGTTTTCATGCATTTGCAATTCATCTGAACCGTACTCTAACTCATAATTCTGACGTGTCACTTTACCGGGTAACTTCCCCGGCTTTCTTAACAAAGTAACTCCACACCCCATGGCATAGGCTAATGCGGAACCAAAAATAAAGCCACGGGCTTCAACAGCAGCAATTTGTGTTATGCCCTGCCCTGCATAGCGTTGCTTTAACGTATTAATGGTTAATCTGAACGCATCCGGGTTTTGTAGTAAAGGCGTTATATCCCGGAAAATAATACCTGGCTTAGGGTAGTCCGGAATGGAACCAATAGAGTCCCTTATATCAGTCGTGGCTGATTCCATAATCTTAGTCTCATCATTATGCGACAAAGCGCACCGCCCAGGATTTTAGCGTATCCAGCAGAAAATCCTCGTTCAAAGGTTTAGCCAGACATTGAGTCGCACCGGCCTTTAATGCCTTTGGCTCTATCTCTACCAAATCCTGAGTTGACATAAACAACAATGGAGTACGGTGATAAGCGTCTAAATCGCGCAGGTTTTTCAGTAAAGACAAACCGTCCATAACCGGCATTTTGTGGTCAAGCAAAACAATATCGAAGTAGCTCTGTTTCGCTTTGCTTAAGCCATCTAAACCATCCCGGGCTACAGTAACCTCAAAGCCAAGTGGCTTTATCAAGCTACAAATAGACTCCAGAGTTTTGTCTTTATCCTCGACAACGAGCAAAGTGACTGACATAAATGTCGTTTACCTGATAGTTAATGAGGATGTATTTAAGAAGAAAGAATTTGTGTTAAACGCAGAACCAGCGGTAAACAGGCCCAGAATAAGAACAACACTGCCGTAATAAGCAAAAATCGTTTGCCTGCCGGTTCTTTAAAGGTTTCTGATGACATAACTTTTACCTCTTGATGAAATCGGGGCTGATCATACTCGATCCTCGACAACGATAAAAGTTGAATTCAATTCTTTACCTTCAATATCAATTGTTGCCCGGCTAGTCTGTTTAAAGTCTGTTCGGCCCCTTGCTGTAGCTGATCTTTGGGCCATTGAGGGAGTAATTCAGGCAAAAGCTCGAGTAAGCTATTCAGTTGAATACTCTCTCTATTTTGTAGCTCTGTTAACAGTAAAAAAGTCATCGCATTAATGCGAATAAAGCGAACCTTATCGTTGTTATCGCGAAACACGATCAAAAAACGCGGTTCGGGCAAGGATTCCTGAGGCTGAAACTCAGTGCTTATTTCATCAACCGGGTACTGATATGACGAAACCATAGCCGTAGGGTTAAGTACAATAAGAGAGTCCGTCTTGAGCGCCTCTTCCGAGTGAATATAATTTTCAGGCCACGGCTTTTGCTCTACCGCCAGCTCTGCCCATTCATAGTGAGCCAGTTCAGCCGCAAAGATAAACAACTCGTCATGAGATTGCAGGTACTCAACAAAGCTTGCCGCAATACCAGTAAAATATGGTGACTGAGAAGAAAAGGTACGAAAAAACCGCTCTTTGGTTTCTGCCCATTCTTTTTCCGCTGCCAGCTTTTTGAGTACAGGAAATGCACTATCAATAAAACGAAAGATATTATTCCGCAGTAATCGCTGATAAACAGCCAGCCGCCGCGCTTCTATCTCATCCAGCCAAGCTTCGTCTACGAACTTTTCCGGCGCTTTTAACTGTTCCACAAAGCGATTTTGAATTTCTTTAAAAGTCATTTTACTCATGGCGAGCCTGTATCGCTTTTATCCTGTTCAACTCCTGGTTTAACTCTTCCAGCGAAGGGAAGTTGAAATCTCTTTCCAACAAAGTAGGGTAAACGCCGTGCCGCCCATAAGCATAATCCAGAAGCTGGAAAACTTCGTCTTTTACGCTGGCACCATGAGTATCAATATAAAGATCTTCGTATTCTTCGTGATGTCCGGCTATGTGTCCGTAGACAATTCGCTCAGAAGGCAGGCCATCGATGAATTCATAAGGGTCATAGCTGTGGTTTACACTGTTCACAAAAACGTTATTTACATCGAGTAAAAGTTTGCAATCACCTGCCTCAAGAACCTGATTAATGAATTCTAATTCGGTAAATTCCGGAGAGGGACTCGCGTAATAAGAGACGTTTTCCAATATTAAAGCTTGTCCTAACCTATCCTGAACTTGCTTAATTCGTTCGCCAACATAGGCAACGGCATCGACTGTAAAAGGAATAGGCAGTAAATCGTATAACTGGCCGTTATGAGAGCAATAGCTTAAATGCTCACTGTAAATTTCAATATCAAAGTCATTCAAAAAGCGCTTCACATCTTTCAGAAAGCTTTGATTCAACGAGTCCTGGCTGCCAATAGAAAGCGATAAGCCATGGCAGGTCAGTTGATATTTTCCGGCTATTTGGGCGAGTTTTTCCAGACGGGAACCTTTAAAAGGTATCCAGTTCTCCGGGGCTATCTCAAGAAAATCCGCATCAATATCTCCAGCTAAAGCAGCGTCAAGCAACTCGTTTCTTAAGCCAAGACCGACCGAATGAGACCTCATGTTTCTCTCCCCAGAAAACAAAAACCCGACACTGTGGCCGGGTTTTACTATGCAGTTATAAAAACGAAAAGTGGTTAATCGAGATCGATACCTTTTCGTTTAGCTGTAGACTTAATATAACCCTTCCAGCTACGAGCACTGCGACGTTGACCATCGAAGGTTGCAGCTTCATCAACATAACGCATAGCCTGGCGATAGTCACCACCATAGAAATACGCTTCCGCTAATGACATGTAGACACGACCTTCTTCATTACGCTCCAAATAATCCAGAGCCTTTTTTAGGGGAGTTGCTGCCGCAATATACTGTTCATTTAACAGCATCAAGTTACCTTGCTTGCGGTAGTACTCACCTTTATCATCACGTTCTTCAGCTGACTCAGCTGCGCGCTCATACCAGGAAACAGCTTTCTCAAGTTCTTTAGCGCGATGATAACTATTAGCGATAGTCGCAAAGTTCTTCGCAGTCTTTTCGATATCACCCGCTTCTACGTGCTTTTCCATAGTCGCAGCAGCTTTGTACGGAATACCTTCATTATCATAAAGTTGCACCAGCATTTTATACTGACTCTCCTTATCAAGATATCCAGCCAAATACGCGATTTCCATAGTTTGAAGAGACTTAGCTAAGTTTTCTTCTAACATATAAAACTGCGCTAACTGCGGCCACCATTGGGTGACTTCGGGCAACTTATTCAAACCTTCTTCAAGAACTCCTATCGCCTGAGGGTACATCTTACGCTCGTAGTAAGACGCCATCATTAACGTGTAGACATTCTTATCAGGTTTTTCAGCTGCTTCTAAAGACGCCTCGGCTAACGGAATGATTTCAGCGAAATTTTTCATCTGGTAATGCGCATTAGCCATGTACAAGAAGACCTGAGAGTCACGTTCGCCTGTAAATTGAACCCATTTTCTAAGGTATTCAAGGCTCTGCTCGTACTTCTCTTCTTGCAGACTAATTTGCCCAACCAGCTTCATAGCCGCCGCTTGGTCATTCCAACCGAGCACGTCCTGATCCACTGCGTTTTTCAAAACTTTTAAAGCATCAGCCATGCGCTCATCTGCTGCATAAAGATTACCAAGAAAACGATCCAGATACGCAGAGTCGTACCCAGGGTCAGGATCTTGATCTTCAAGAACCGCTATCGCTTCTTTGATTTTTTCTTCTTCATACAGTTCAAACGCATCCATGATTGCCCGACCAATACTCTGCGAAGCAGCCTTATTGTCACGAGCCTTCTTCTGCGCCTCAACGGTCTCTTTGTCCGGGATGTTGAAGCCAAGGTCCTGCGCCGAAGCCGGAACCGTTGTCATCGACATAACCGAAGCAAAAGCCAGGGCACTAACAAATGTTTTAACTGTATATTTCATTTCTTAGTTCCCATCCATTGTGAAGTCGAGCTGGACGGTCATGCCTTCCTGACGAACAGGCTTACCATCAATGACCTTGGGCTTATACTTCCAACGCAATAGCGCGCGCCGTGCCTCACGGTCGAAAACTCGACGAGGTTCAGAATCGATGACTTCAACGTCAGTTACACCACCTTGCTGGTCGATAGTGAAGCGCAGCTGTACCCAACCTTCGGTGCCGTTTCTTGCAGCTGAAGGCGGATAACGCGGTTCGATACGAACAATAGGTGTTGCGTCTCCGTCAGAGTTTAGTCCTCCGCCTGGCCCTGAAAGACCTGTATCAGCACCACCAACATCAACATCAAAACCCATGTTCATGTTCATGCCACTGTCTGATGTATCAGGCTCAGACTGTGGTGTTTCTGGTGGCTGCTCCGGCGGCGGCGGTGGCGGCGGCGGTGTACGCCGACGCTCCTGAACGTCAGACTCAGGTGGCGACGTTACGATGTCAATAACGGGCGTTGGAGCCGGCGCTTCGTTGCGCTGTGCTCCTCCGCCGATTAAGTAAGCCATGAAAGCAAACAGAGCAAACGTAACGGCGGCACCTAGTAGTAAAGATACTAAAAAGCGCACCATATTAGTTATTCTCCGCAGCTATGGATATCTTATCGATACCCGCTTCCTTAACCTGATCCATGACTTCTACAACGACACCATGTTCAGCTTTCTTGTCGGCCTGGATAACAACAACATCAGTTGGTTGTTCGGCAAGCATACGTTCAATGTTAGCGCCTACACGCTCAACATCCACTTGACGTTTATCCATCCAGACTTCACCAGTATCACGAATAGCGATAAAGATGTTAGCTGAAGGCTCCTTTGTCGTATTACTGGCTTCAGGCTTATTAACCTGAATACCCGCTTCTTTGACGAATGAGGTCGTTACGATAAAGAAGATCAACATAATGAAGACGATGTCGAGCATCGGCGTCATGTCGATCGACGCATCTTCCTCTTCTCGATTACGATTACGTGCCATAGTTTTACTCTCTTAGTGATGTGGCAAACTGTCAACAAGGCCTTCTTTCGCTCTACGCACTTTACTTTCCAGGCGTGTCGCGAAAAACATACCGGATAACGCAGCAACCATTCCCGCCATAGTAGGGATTGTTGCCATCGAAATACCCGATGCCATTAGACGAGGGTTACCCGTCCCTTGTACTGCCATGATTTCAAACACCGCAATCATACCTGTTACGGTACCCAGCAGCCCAACTAGTGGACATAAGGCAACACAAGTTTTTATCAACAGAATACGTGCATTCAGTTTATCGTTCGCTTCGGAAATCCATGCTTCACGGATTCTATGGGCGTACCATGAGGTGGTGTCCTTACGGGCATCCCATTTCGCTATAATGTCATTGCGAAGTTTAGGGAAAGCACCTGTAAGGTACCAATAACGCTCAATCATCAGTACCCACATTAGAAAGAGCACCCCCATGACGATGTACAGGACATCGCCACCGGTAGCCAGAAAATCCCTGATAGATTCCCAAAGTTCCATCAGGTAAAGCATGGGTTACTCCTTCTCCGAATGCGCAGCTACGATACCCGCTGCTTGCTCGTCCAGAATATGAACAATAGACTTGCCGCGAGAAGCCACAATACTGTGAGCCAAAATCAATGGAATAGCTGCAATCAGACCCATAGCTGTTGTTACCAACGCCATAGAGATATCGCCTGCCATGATCTTCGGATCACCGGTACCAAACAGTGTAATAGACTGGAACGTACCAATCATACCAACAACTGTACCTAACAGACCAAGCAATGGAGCAATAGCCGCAAGGATCTTAATGACGTTAATGCCACTTTCGACTCTCGGGGTTTCACGTAAAATTGCTTCGTCCAGTTTCAACTCTAAGTTTTCAACGTCTGCATTCTTATTCTCTTGATAAACCTTAAGAATACGGCCTAATGCGTTGTTGTCTTTAGGTTGCTCTGGGTTCTTCAACTGAGAGCGGATTTTTCCTGCAGCAGTTGTCAAGGTAACCAGTTTGAATACAGAAATTAACAGACCAAGAATTAATACTGCAGTAATTACATAACCAACAGTACCACCTTGGTGATAACGTTCAGACAACGTCGCTTTGTTAGTTAACAAGCTAAGAATCTGACCTTTAGAAGGATCTAAGAAAATACCTTCATAACCACTTTCTGTGTTGTAAAACTCTTGTGCTTGTCCAGTTGCGCCACCTTCAGGTTGACGACCTAATGGTTGTACCTGTTCAGTCGTGTCGTTGTAGACTAAGTAGTTGTCACCCTGAATCAAGTTGAAAACCCCAACACGCAATACTTCACGGTTTTCACTACCGCCGTCAAGTAAGGTTACATCAGTATTAAATTTAACAACTTTGCCTGACTCTACCATTTCAGTTAACAAGGCTTTCCAGAGCTCTTCCAGCTCTTCCAGAGTTGGAAGTTCTTTCGCTTCTGACAAGCTTTCCAGAACGTCTTCACGACCTGGATACTGTGCACTGATGATAGAAGTCGCGATACGACCGATAGTTTCTGTCGCAGCACCACGAACCACACCGAACATTTCACCTAAGGTACCTTTAGCATTCTCAAGTTCTTGTTCTTTGTTCGCCAGTTCAACTTCGTTTTCAGAAAACTCTTCCTGCAAACGTTTACCGCGAGCTTTTTCTTCTTCTAATTGCTTCTCTGCACGATTCAGCAATGCTTGCTTATCGGCACGAGCAGCGGTGAATTCACGCTCACGTTCAGCGTTCAGTTCACGAGAAGAAACACGGTTTTTTTCAACAAGCTGTAACAGCTCATCTAAACTTTTAGCTTCAGATTGATCCTGAGCCTGGGCAGCGAGAGTCGTACCTGCAGAAAGGGTGACTGCTGCTGCAATCATTAATGATTTAACTAATTTATTCATTCTGCACTCTCCGCTGCGAATACTGGAAGTTTCACCAGATCGTAAGCAAGTTGCTTACGTGACATACGAATCGCTTGGGTCAGAGGACGGATAAACTCGTCTTCCAAAGCAGTCCACTCATCGGTTTCATTGTTGTAGATCCAAGCATTTTTCAAGTCCAGAGACTGAGCTAAGAATGCAACACGACCCATGTGGAAGTAATCAACAGCAATTTGTTCGCCGTCAATTTCCAGGTTGCCCTGATACGAAATCAAACCTGAACCGTAGTCCATTTCGGTTTGATAAGCTTCGATGATTTGACGAAACTGCTCTGATGTAGAGACGCTTGAGCTGTCCATGATGTCGCGTAAACGCTCAACACGAGCCATACGCTTTTCACGGTGAATTGGAATGTCCAATTTCACAAACTGTTCAAGAGAGTCGATCATTTCATACATCAAAGGAACAACGCCCTGTTTGGTGCGCTCGATTCCGTCGATCTGCTTTTGAAGAGACTCAAGCGTTGCGTTTTGGTCATTAACCAAACGTTGTACATGGTCATTATAGACTTTCAAGTTCTCGTACTCAGCAACCACTGAACGATACTCGATAAGAAGGTCCTGACTTTGCTCGAACAAAGAGTCGATTTTATTTTGCGACTGTTCGCCGGCTTTCAAAACCTTCTGCTCTTCGTTTTGTAGCTTAGCTACATCTACTTGCTGTGCAGCGGCAACGCCAGTGCCAGCAAACGCCATCACACCCATAAGGGTTGCAGCGAGTTTGGTTCTTTTGATTACTTTGGTCATAGTTCCCAACCAATTTGACTTAACTTCCGCTTCAACGCCTAAGGCGTGAAACACCAGTTGTTTGAATGACGAAAAGATCTCGTTCTACACTTTATTATTATTGCCAAAGAAAGCAGCAATACTAAAAGATACTCCCACGATGGCTATACGCTGTCAACCAAGTAAACTGAGTCAACCGCGCTATAGCTGTCGCTTTGTATCCGGTGCAGAACACGGTTCTGGACTCTCGTAATTTCCAGATATTTTCTCGGACGACATCCTGTCGTCAACTCATTTCATACCCCCAGTTTTGGTACATGTATACCTAACTTGGAATATTACTCCTTCCTGAATAGTATCACTTTTTGATCGACGAACAACACTGACATTTCAATTTCAACGTTTTTTAAACAATTAATTTATTAGCCTATATTCAATGGTAGACCCAATTTCGTGACCTAAGTTTCAAAATCCTTTAATATAGAGGGATGAGAGAGATATTAAATGTAACCTCAATACAACATATTGAACAGCTGCTCAACACTTTACAGGGGCGAGCTGAGCAAATTGATGGGGAAAATAGAAAGAAACATCGCCAGCTTAGCGAAAATTGGTTTAGTTCGTCGCTGTTCAGCCAAAGTTCTAACCTGGCTGTAGATTACGTTGCAGAGACCCAAAACCTTTTTCGACAGCTTCAGAAAAGCGACAACCATCATGCTCAACGTTACCTTGCGGAAAAGCTCAGTCTGCAGCTAGAAGCATTAAATACAGCTTTCCGGGCTAATAGACCACCTAAACAACAGCAAGATCATCGCATTACTGCGCAAAATCAACTGCAGCAGATGCATCAACAATTAGTGACTTATCGTGACTACGAAAGACGACTGACAGAAAACCTGGATACGGCTGCTGCGGGTAATAACCCAACCATGATTCAAAGCGCGCAGCAACGCCTTAACCGCTGCCAAATGGCCATTGATTCTCTGGAGAAAAAGATTAGCCGTTATGAAGAAGGTTGACGTTCCTTTTATCTACTCACCTTTATACAGTGAATTAGATTTACCGCCCAGACACCGTTACCCAATAGAGAAATACCGCCTACTAAAAGACTGGGCGGTTAAACACGGAGCAACCAATAATCAATGGCATCAACCTGAGCCACTTAGCTGGGAACAGGCAGCACGAACACACTGTCCGGGCTATCTGTCTCAGTTACGGCAGAACAGCATGGATAAAAGCAGCTGGCGACGCATAGGCTTTCCCTGGTCAGAACAGCTATTGTACCGCACCCTAACCTCCGCTGGGGGCACACTGCTGACGACCGAACTGGCACTCACGAAGGGAGTTGCCATACACTTTTCCGGCGGCTACCACCATGCTCACAAAGACTGGGGCAGTGGTTTTTGTCTACTCAACGATTTAGCAATAGCCTGCAATGAAATACTAGTTCGCCATCCAAAACTAAAAATAGTGGTACTGGATACCGATGTTCATCAAGGCGACGGAACCGCCACGCTCTTCGAAAATGATAATAGGGTGTTTACCTGCTCAATACACGGGGAACGCAATTTTCCATTTTCCAAAGCTAGCTCTAACCTGGATATTCCTTTAGCTAAACATACCTCTGACAAAGAATACTTAGCGGCTCTCGAAAATACCCTCGAACGCATCAACCGCGAAATTAAACCCGATCTTATTCTTTACGATGCCGGTGTCGACATTTATCAGCGGGACGAGTTGGGTCATCTGAATATTAGTCTGGCGGGTATTTTTCAAAGAGACCTCACTGTACTACGCTTTGCTAAAAGACATAAGACTCCTCTGGCTGCTGTAATCGGCGGTGGGTATCAACGTAATTTACCTCGTTTAGTCAGAGCCCATGCTCAACTACTAAGAGCGAGTTATTATGTCTATACTGAGAATAAGCTCACAGAAGGATAAAGGTATGAAGTTTGACGACGACATTCATAATTATTACGAACGCTTAGTTGCAGACCGGATAGAAGAACTGGAACTGGAAAAGCAACACAGTCAGGAGTTTCTGGCTGATCTCAGTTGCCTGGTACTTAATCAGTTGCCGCCGCGTTACATTCGACACGAAGTTGATATGGCTTTCTTTTTACCACCGTCAAAGCGGCTGGACATGGAAATGCAGGTACACAAAGCAATAGCGGAAGCACTGGAATTTTTGAAAGGAAGAAAACGCCCTGACGGCGATTAATAAAGATTGGGTGGCGACTCTACCAGCCACACCTCGGCACACACATCCCTGACTACGGCTGCTCCCTTCCGGGCCTGACCGGGTTCACCAGTTAGCGTTGCGAGGGGACCCGCAGAGTCACCATAAACGCTTTGTTCAAAGCGGGCTGCATTATGAACCAGTTGCCCGGCTGAAACAACCCACAGTTTACCTTTTGCTTACTTTTTCTGCAGCTTTGCAGCAATTGCCTGACGAGCTTCATCTGAGCTTAACGCTTTTGCAAAAAACGTCGCTTCACGACTGATGCGATCAGCTACTGACTCCGTCGGCTGCTTTAATAAATGCTTGGAAATTCGTAATGACTTGCTGGATTGCTTACGCAGTTTATCCAGAGTTTCTTCAACCACAACAGGCAGCCGCTCAAGCGAAACCACATGGTTAACAAACCCGGCTTGCTGAGCCGACTGCGCGTCAAAACTTTCGCCGAGCAACAACAATTCTGCCGCTTTTTGGTAACCACAAATTTGCGGTAACAACAAACTTGAGGCAGCTTCAGGCAATAACCCTAGCTGCACAAATGGCAACGCAAATACTGCGTCGTCACTGCTGTAAACAATATCGCAATGCAGTAAGAGCGTTGTTCCTATGCCTATAGCTAATCCATTTACTGCGGCAACTATAGGTACCTCGGCACGGGCCAGAGTATGCAAAAACTGAAACGCTGGAGCCGATTCATCTAAGTTTTCAGTTGATAAAAAGTCATTTAAATCGTTACCGGCAGAAAAACTGTCACCGCTGGACTCAAAAAGTACTGCATGAACCGAGCTGTCGTTGTCTGCCGCTTTCAACGCTTCATTACATGTTGTGTACATGTCCTGAGTGAAGGCATTCTTCTTTGCTGGTCGGTTCAGACGTATGCGAACAACACCGTTATCTTGCGAAACTTGTACGAGCTCTTCAGTACTCAAAATCTGTCTCCCGTCAATTATTACTGACCGCGATTTTTCCAGGCCTTTTTAGTCGCTTCGTGCATGGGAACAATAAGCTCCAATGCGCTTTTATCTCCGGCCGGTAGCTCCATTTGATTAGGACGTTTGGGCGTGACTCTCTGCCCCCATTTAATCAATCCGGCACCGCAAGTGAGTCCACCACCAAACACGGCTGACATAATGCTGTCACCAGGCTTGATAATACCGTTGTCAGCAGCTTCAGCAAAGGCAATAGGTAGTGTCGCTGAGGATGTATTTCCGTAATTCTGAATATTAATAACGGTTTTCTCGCTCGGCACTTTGCACATTTTACCTAAGAAATCGATTAACCGTTTATTCGCCTGATGCGGAATAAGGGCGTCGATATCGTCGGTGGTCATGCCGGTTTCCTGAAAAACCTTGTCGACAGCCGCACTCATGCCTTTCACTGCACGTTTAAATATTTCCTGGCCAACAAAATCAAATTGCATAATGCCGTCAAAGTTAAAGCGGTCAAAGCTAGAGCCAAAATCGAGGCTTAACACGTCGCGGGCATCTGCGTCACAACTGATGTGGCTAGCTAGCAAACCAACTTCTTCATCTGAGGCTTCAAGTACCATAGCGCCCGCGCCATCGCCAAATAAAACGGCGCTTTCGCGCTTGGTCCAGTCCAGAATGCGGGTTAAACGTTCAGCACCTATGAGTAAGACCTTTTTATGTGCGCCGGTTTTTATGCCTTGAGTCGCAACATGCATCGCGTATAAAAAACTGCTGCAAGCTGCGTTTAGATCAAAGGCTGCAGCATGTTTTGAACCGATATTTTGCTGTACTTTAGAAGCGACATTGGGGATAAGTTCATCTGCAGTACAAGTACCGACAATGATGAGGTCCAGTTCATTGGGATCTAAATCGGCAGCGGCCAGAGCATTACGCGCAGCAACCGTCGCCAACTCAGACGTACCAACATGGCTTACTCGACGTTCGGAAATACCCGTTCGTGAAACAATCCACTCGTCGGAGGTTTCCAGGAAAGTGGCAAGATCATCATTGGTCATTACAGCCGGTGGCAGACATTTTCCCCAACCGGTAATTTCAGCAAATTTAGTCACGGCAAAACCTTTTACTTCTGTCGGCTAGTATCGTCATAATGGTAAGGTATTTTATGACAATACGGTTTCACCGTATGATAGCACGAATCGACGTCAGGTGAATGACCGCCATAAAAAAGGATAACTCCTATGTTCCGAACACTATTTGCCGCCAGTTTTTTGCTTATTATCAGTGCTTGCCAGAGCCAGCCTGACCCATTAATTATTAGCGCTGACACTGTTGTTGATAAACTAAACACCAAGGTAAACCAATTAAAAGTCACGGATAAACGCTCTTATTCTTATTTATACCGTCATAAAAAAGAACAGGACAAAGCAGCATTCGCGCCCACTCTAAGGCCCTTAACCTTAGTTGTTGAAGAGGCTTTACAGCCTGTTACAGGGGCTTATGATGAAAACGGTCTGACATGGTACGTCACCATCGAAAAAGCACTAATTGACGCAACTCTTCATACCGTAAAATACGAACTCGAGCATAGTATTACCATTCGTGTTGAGGCCACCCGGGGAAATCGTCGCTATAGCAACTTTTATTCTGGAACCTATAACTCCACAGGTGGTCTGAAACCAGCCCAGGCAACTTTAGAACGTCAATTCAAACAATTACTGAATTCGGTGCTTACGGAAATCGCTAATGATCCTAAGCTGCGTATGCGTGAACAAGAGGACTTTTAGTCATGACTTTCCTTAAATATTTTATTGGCCTCACCGCAGCTATTTTTATCAGCGTCAGTCATGCTGAAATTCAGCCAGATAACCCCTTCCCGCGGGTAAAAATGATAACTTCTATGGGTAACATCACTGTAGAGCTCAATCGCGATGCAGCTCCGTTAACCGTTAAGAACTTTTTCCGTTATGTGAAAAAAGTACAATACAACGGTACGATATTTCATCGTTTAGTTCCCGGCTTTGTTATCCAGGGCGGCGGCTATGACGAAGATTTTCAGGACAAACCCTCATTTGAAAAAATTGCGAATGAATCCGGTAACGGCTTGAAGAACGAATATGGCACAATTGCTATGGCTCGCGAACGTGAACCTCACTCAGGTACCCGCCAGTTTTTCTTTAACTTAAATGACAATACTTCACTTAATCCAGACAATGGTGACTGGGGCTACGCTGTATTTGGTCGTATCGTTGAAGGCTTAGATGTCCTTGAAGCCATGGCTAAACTTGAATCACAGGCCTATAGCGATGAAATTGGCTGGTCTGATGTACCTGTCGACCCGCCTATTCTGAAACGTATAGAGGTTGTACCTCAAAACTAATGGCTTTAACAAAACCGACTTTCTGGCAAGATTTGAAAGTCTACAAACAGCCTCGCGTATTAGTTATTTTTGTTCTGGGCCTAGCCAGTGGTTTTCCGTGGGTGATGATTGGCTCTGCACTTTCAGCGTGGCTGCAGGAGGTTGGACTAACCCGCTCAGTCATTGGCTATTTCGGTGCGGTTTTTGGCGCCTACTCTATAAATTTTTTATGGGCGCCTATTATCGACAACCTAAAAATCCCGATACTCACTCGCTGGCTGGGTCAACGAAGAAGCTGGATTTTTTTCTGCCAGATGCTCATTGCCGGAGGTTGTTTCGCATTAGCGAGTCTGGATATTATCGACCACCTTCATCTCGTCGGGCTAATTGCACTTGGCATTGCTGTCAGTTCAGCGACTCAGGATATAGCCATTGACGCCTACCGAATTGAATCTTTTGCGGAAAACGAAGGCCGACTGCAAAGCGCCGGTGCAGCAATGACAACCGCCGGATGGTGGACCGGCTACAGTGGTTTAGGTGCCCTGCCGTTCTTTTTTGTCGATGGTATAACCTGGCAATGGCAACACGCTTATTTCGGACTGGGCTGCATCATGTTAGTCCTTGCAGCTGTCGTACTTGTTGTGCGCCGCACCACTTATCATCAAGAGCCCACGGTAAAGACGAAATTGACCCACTTTTGGCCTGCAATGAAAGAAAGAGTCAATCTTGTTGTTATTCAGCCCATTGGTGAGTTTTTTTCCCGCAACGGCGTCAAGCTGGCGTTTTCAATTCTGGCCTTTATCTTTTTGTTTAAAATTGGCGAAGCTTTTCTGGGACGAATGTCGATTGTTTTCTATAAAGAAGTTGGCTTTACTAATGCCGAAATCGGCACCTATTCAAAATTGGTTACCTGGTGGGTAACTATTGTTTTTGCGCTACTAGGCAGTGCCGTCAACTTACGACTGGGCATAATTAAAGGCCTGCTCATAGGCGGCGTAGCCATGGCCTCCTCTAACCTGATGTTCTCGTGGATTGCTCTGGTAGGCCCGGATACAGACCTATTTCTAAGCGCGGTTTTAATTGATGGCTTTACCAGCGCCTGGTCCACCGTGGCTTTTGTTGCCTTTATCAGTTTACTTTGTAACCGAACCTTTACCGCAACCCAGTATGCGCTTATGGCATCGTTGGGAGCTTTAGGAAAAACCGTACTGTCGTCCTCCAGCGGACAAATTGTCGATTATATGGATGGCAACTGGGCTTTATTCTTTGTTTTAACTGCTTTAATGGTTATTCCCAGTCTTATCTTCCTCTGGTTTATTCGTAAACCCATAGCCGAGCTGGAGCGAAAACGTGACGAAGGCTAACCTAAATTGGGTCGTGCTTGGCCCCGGAGCCATTGGTGGGCTTATTGCCGGCGCTCTGCTGGAACATGGGCAGTCTGTATCGGTTTTACCGCGTAAGAACCGAACTCGAGAAATAAACTGGCAAGTCACTCATAAGCAGTTTAAAGCTGACTACAGTGCTCCTGTTATTACACAACCTCTGGCCGAGAATACGGTGTTCGTTATTGCGGTTAAAGCCTTTGATGTGATTCAAGCCTTGCAACGCATAACGACATTGCGCGGATTTAATAAAGCCATGCCCATAATAATAAGTCACAACGGCATGGTGGAACTTCCGGAAGCGTTAAAAGAGCTTAATTTATACCCATTGGTGACAACTCACGGTGCGGTACGAAGCAGGAATGAAAATGCCGACCTTTGTATTGAACACAGGGGGGCAGGCCGAAGCTGGCTGGAAGTCGACCCTGCAGTCCGGAATCAGCCGACGGACTTTGACCCAGGCCTGGTCCTGCAACAGGCTTTTCCTCCGCTTACTCTGGAACAAGATCTAAGTCAGAGGCGCTGGTTAAAGTTCGTTATTAATTGCGTTATTAATCCGCTGACTGCAGTTCATCAGTGCGCTAATGGCGAATTGCTGAAGGAAAGCTGGCAGGCGCAAGTATACAGCCTCGTAGCAGAAGCCGTAGCTGTAGCGAACAGTCAAAATGCGTCTTTGACAACTGAGGAATGCTATAAAGAGGTGCTTTTAGTAGCAAAGGAGACGGCCTTAAACCACTCTTCCATGCTGCAGGATATTCAACAACAACGGCGTACCGAGATACAGCAGTTAACCGGTTATTTAATTAACGCTGGTAAGACGGCGGGTGTTGCCACACCGACTCACCAGCAACTACTCAATGAGTTCCAACAACGTTATAGCGGCTAGTCTTTATCTTCAATAAAGTCGACCACTTCCAGGCCAAAGCCTGACAGTGCAGAGTAACGTTTTGGCGAGCTCATTAAGTGCATTTTATGAATGTTCAGGTCTGCCAGAATCTGTGAGCCTAAACCGACGTTCCGGGACGCATTTGACGCCGATGTTGTTGGTTTTTGCTCTCCTTTATCCTGCGCTTCAAATTCACACACCTGAGCAATGATGCTTTCAGGGGTTTGCTGACGACCAATAATAACCAGCACACCATCGTGCTCAGCAATATAGGACATAGCTTTCTGAATTGGCCAGCTGCGTTTTGCTGCGCGCTCGGTTAAAAAGGTATCGTGGAAGGTGTCCTGCAAATGAACTCGTACGTTAGTCACTTTATCTTGCGAGAGGTCACCGTGAACAAGAGCATAATGTACCTGTTCATCAATAGTGTCCTGATAAGTGATTAACCGGAACTTGCCAAATGCCGTAGGCAAATTACATTCAGCCACCCGCTCTATGGTTTTTTCCTGTATCGAGCGATATTCGATTAAATCGGCAATGGTGCCGACTTTAATACCATGCTCTTCAGAAAAAGCTTCAAGATCAGCGCGGCGCGCCATGGTGCCATCTTCGTTCAGCACTTCAACGATAACCGCCGCAGGTTCAAACCCGGCTAAACGCGCAAGATCACAACCCGCTTCGGTGTGTCCCGCACGGTTCAACACCCCGCCCGACTTAGCCTTTAACGGGAAAATATGTCCCGGCATGACTAAATCTTCGGGCTTGGCGTCTTTTTTCACAGCATCCAGCACCGTTTTCGCTCTGTCCGCCGCGGAAATACCTGTGGTTACCCCCTCAGCGGCCTCAATCGAAACAGTAAAGCTTGTTGCGTATGGGGCGTTGTTCTTATCTACCATTAACGGCAAATTCAGTTGCTCACAGCGTTCTTCCGTTAACGTCAGACAAATCAGTCCGCGACCATAACGCGCCATAAAATTGATAGTTTCCGGCGTCACACACTCGGCTGCAATAATGATATCACCTTCGTTTTCGCGATCTTCGTCATCCATAAGGATAACCATTTTACCCTGACGAATATCTTCGATAATCTCTTCTGTGCTATGCAGTGACATAACGCTTTACCTTTTAATCTTGTGTATGAGGTACTGCTACCAAGCGTTGATCAGGGCCTACCTGCCGACGATCAATAATTTTAAACCTTGGTGCTGAAGCTAAATTCAACGGCTCGTTCATGTCGATAACCGAACGTCCATGATGGCCCAATAACTGACCCGAACTGTAAATCATCAATCTGTCGCATAATTGCTGCTGAATAAGAGCGCCCGCCAAATTCGCCCCACACTCAGTCCATAACTGGTTAATTTCGCGGTTAGCCAATTCAACCATAAGCGCCGGCAGACTCACTTTACCGTTAGGGTCTGCGGCAATAATTAATTCATGACAATGTGGATGCCAACTGGGTTTACCAGGAGTTGTTCGCACTAACCACACCGGCGCCGGAGAGTCAAAAACTCTGGCCTCATCATTCACCCTGTGCTGACTGTCAATAATAATACGTACCGGCTGTTTTAAAGGCTCAGGCAGCGGTCTTGATTTTGGCCACTGGTCAACACGCACTGTCAATTTAGGATCGTCAGCCAGAATCGTTGCAGCACCACTCAGTATGGCATCGGCCTGTGCCCGAAAAAACTGCACGTCACTGCGGGCGGCAGAGGACGTTATCCATTGACTGCGGCCATCTGACAACGCCGTTTTTGCGTCTAGCGAGGTTGCCATTTTTAGGGTTACCCACGGGCGTTGCCGTGTCATTCGGGAAATAAACCCCGGATTCAGACTCTCTGCAGCCGATTGCAGTACACCGACGTCCACAGAAATACCAGCAGCTTTTAGACGCTGAATACCATTACCGCTAACCCGTGGGTTTGGATCCTGCATTGCAACCACAACACGTTTTACTCCGGCCTCAATTAACGCATCGCAACAAGGAGGCGTACGGCCTATATGACTGCATGGCTCCAACGTGACGTAGGCCGTTGCGCCCCTGGCTTTTTGCCCGGCCGAGCGCAAAGCATGTACTTCAGCGTGAGGCTCGCCAGCCTGATGGTGCCAGCCTTCGCCGACAACCTTATTATCAGAAGTAATTACGCAACCCACCGCAGGGTTTGGCCGGGTCGTCATCAGCCCACGCCGTGCCAGCATTAACGCACGGTGCATCATTTGATGGTCAAAGTACTGCGGGTTTAACTCAGTCATTAAGGCGCGCTATTTCTTCACCAAATTCGCGAATGTCCTCAAACGAGCGATAAACAGAAGCAAAACGAACGTAAGCAACCTTGTCTATCTGCTTGAGATTTTCCATTACCAGACTGCCGACGAAGTTACTGCTTATTTCACGCTCACCGGTTGCCCGGATACTGGATTTAATCTTGTTAATAGCCTGCTCCATCAACTCGAGACTCACAGGCCGCTTTTCCAGCGCTCTCAGCAATCCATTTCGGAGTTTATCTTCGTTAAATGGTTCGCGGGAACCATCAGTTTTGATAACCCGCGGCATGACCAGCTCAGCGGTCTCAAAGGTTGTAAAGCGTTCCTTGCAATGATTACATTCACGCCGGCGACGAACCGAGGCACCATCCGCAACCAATCGCGAATCGATAACCTTAGTATCCTGTGTGCCGCAAAATGGACAATGCATTGCCTGACTCCTTTATGTGCGCTCTACAACTGATCGCAATTAACCGTAAACCGGAAACTTAGCGCATAACGCTTTTACTTGCTCGCGAACTTCATTAATTTTGCTTTCGTCAGCAATGTCATCCAGCACGTCGCAAATCCAGTTGGCGACCTGCTCAGCCTCAGCTTCTTTAAAGCCGCGGCGAGTAATTGCCGGCGTGCCTAAACGCAGACCTGAAGTGACAAAAGGTGAGCGCGGGTCATTAGGAACCGCATTTTTGTTTACGGTAATGAACGCGTTACCTAAAGCCGCATCAGCGTCTTTGCCAGTAATATCTTTGTCGATAAGGTCGACCAGGAATAAATGATTCTGAGTGCCGTTCGACACAATTTTGTAACCGCGCGCCTGCATGGTTTTTACCATGGCATTGGCGTTCACTAACACCTGCTTTTGGTAGTCTTTAAATTCTGGCTGCAGCGCCTCCTGAAAAGCCACCGCTTTACCCGCGATTACGTGACACAGCGGCCCACCCTGATTACCCGGGAATACCGCACTATTTAACTTCTTGTGTAACTTTTCATCATCGCTGCCGGAAATAATCAAACCGCCACGAGGACCCGCCAGAGTTTTGTGCGTAGTGGTAGTGACAACATGAGCATAAGGTACAGGATTCGGATAAACGCCGGCAGCAACCAGACCCGCTACGTGCGCCATATCAACCATTAAATAAGCATCAACTTTATCGGCAATTTCACGGAATTTTGCCCAGTCAACAATGCCTGAGTACGCAGAGAAACCTGCGACGATAACTTTCGGTTTATGTTCCAGCGCCAGCTTTTCAACTTCGGCATAGTCAATTTCACCGGTGGATTCATCCAGACCGTATGAAACCGCATTGTAAAGTTTGCCCGAAAAGTTCACACCAGAGCCGTGTGTTAAGTGACCGCCGTGAGCCAGGCTCATACCAAGAAAGGTATCGCCGGCTTCCATCATTGCCATAAAGGCAGCGGTGTTGGCTTGAGAACCGGAATGCGGTTGTACGTTTGCGTACTTGGCGCCGAACAATTCTTTTGCCCGCTCAATAGCCAAGTCTTCTACTTTATCAACAAACTCACAGCCGCCGTAGTAACGCTTGTGCGGATAGCCTTCTGCGTATTTGTTGGTCAGTTGTGACCCCTGAGCCTGCATTACCCGCGGACTGGTGTAGTTTTCCGATGCTATCAACTCAATGTGTTGTTCCTGACGTTCAACTTCACCCTGCATCGCCTGCCATAAGTCCGCGTCAAAGTCGGCAATGTTCATCTCAGATTTCAGCATTACAGCTCTCCAAATCATTAAATGGTCTTAATTTGCCCGCTATTTTACCTTAAAACACAAATGAGTGCCTAGTTCAGCACAACAAAGTTTGGGGATGTCCGTAAATAACAGTAAACTATGCAGTAACTTTTTTGTTGATAAGAAGGATTTTACGTCGCTATGGCGCAATATATCTATTCAATGTCGCGGGTGAGCAAAGTTGTTCCCCCCAAGAAAACGATTTTAAAAGACATTTCTCTGTCGTTTTATCCCGGCGCCAAAATTGGTGTTTTAGGCGTTAACGGTGCTGGTAAGTCGACCTTACTGCGCATTATGGCGGGTGTTGATAATGAATACGAAGGCGAAGCCCGTCCGTTAGCAGGTATCCAAATCGGTTACCTACCTCAGGAACCTCAGTTAGATGAAAATAAAACGGTGAAAGAAACCGTTGAAGAGGCTGTGGCCGACGTAAAAGAGGCTTTCGCTAAGCTTGACGAAATTTATGCCGCTTATGCCGACGAAAATGCAGACTTTGACGCCTTAGCAAAAGAGCAAGGTGAGCTTGAAGCCTTGTTGCAGGCAAAAGACGGGCATAATATTGACAACATTCTTGAACGTGCTGCAGACGCGCTGCGCCTGCCAGAATGGGATGCAAAAATCGGTAACTTGTCAGGTGGTGAAAGACGCCGTGTGGCCATTTGCCGCCTGTTGCTGTCGAAGCCTGACATGCTGTTACTAGATGAGCCCACCAACCACCTGGATGCGGAATCGGTGGCCTGGCTTGAACGCTTCCTGCACGACTACAATGGTACTGTGGTTGCGATTACCCACGACCGCTATTTCCTTGATAACGTTGCGGGCTGGATCCTTGAACTGGACCGTGGTTACGGCATTCCGTGGGAAGGCAACTACTCCTCCTGGCTGGAGCAAAAAGAGAAACGTCTGGAGCAGGAAGAGCGTTCTGAAAAAGCACGCCAGCGCACCATTAAGCAAGAGCTGGAGTGGGTACGTACTAACCCGAAAGGCCGTCAGGCGAAAAGCAAAGCTCGTCTTAACCGCTTTGAAGAACTACAAAGTGGCGATTACCAAAAACGTAACGAAACCAACGAACTGTTTATTCCACCGGGCCCTCGCTTAGGCGACAAAGTTATTGAGGTTAACGCTATAAGCAAGGCTTACGGCAAGCGCCAGTTAATTGATAACTTAAGCTTTAGCGTCCCCAAAGGCGCTATCGTTGGTATTATTGGTCCAAACGGTGCCGGTAAATCTACTTTATTCCGCATGATTAGCGGGCAGGAACAACCTGACAGTGGTTCAGTTGAATTGGGCGAAACCGTGCAGTTAGCCAGTGTTGATCAGTTCCGCGACAACATGGATGACAGCAAAACCGTCTTTGAAGAAATTACTGACGGCAACGACATTCTGAAAATTGGTAACTTTGAAGTTAACGGACGGGCTTATGTTGGTCGCTTTAACTTCCGTGGTACCGACCAGCAAAAACGTATTGGCGAGCTGTCTGGTGGTGAGCGTAACCGTGTGCATTTAGCCAAGCTGCTAAAAGCCGGTGGCAACACCTTGTTACTCGATGAGCCCACCAACGATTTAGACGTGGAAACCCTGCGGGCACTGGAAGAAGCGATTCTGGAATTCCCGGGCTCTGTGATGGTTATTTCGCACGACCGTTGGTTCCTTGACCGTATTGCTACTCACATTCTGGACTACCGCGACGAAGGTGAAGTGGTATTCTACGAAGGTAACTACAGCGATTACGAAGCTTATATGAAAGAAAAATTCGGTGAACAGGCTATGGAGCCGCACCGCATTAAATACAAACCTATTGGTTAATAGGCTGAATAGCAAAAGGGGAGCTTTATCGCTCCCCTTTTTTATTTCCGAATTACATGACATCCAGCGCTTGCTGAAGGTTTTTCACCCCAATAACTTCCATACCCTTGGGTGAGGTTTTGGGCGTATTACCAATAGGTACAATAGCTTTTTTAAAACCATGCTTAGCCGCTTCGTTTAAACGCTCCAGACCATTAGGTACCGGGCGTATTTCACCGGCCAACCCGACTTCTCCAAACACGATTAACTCACGTGCTAAGGGTTCTCCTTTAAAGCTGGAGACAATAGCAAGCAACAACGCTAAATCTGCCGACGTTTCGGATACCTTAACCCCGCCAACAACGTTCACAAAAACGTCCTGATCCGAAACCTGTAAACCGCCATGCCGATGCAGAACCGCCAGCAACAGCGCAAGCCGTGTAGCTTCAAGCCCCACCGCAACGCGCCGAGGATTCGCAAGAGCCGAGTAATCGACCAAGGCCTGAATTTCAACCAGCAAGGGTCGGGTACCTTCCCATATCACCATCACCACAGAGCCATTGCCCTGATCTTCGGCGCGCTGCAGAAAGATAGCCGATGGATTCGAGACCTCTTTCAGTCCGCCACCTGTCATCGCAAATACACCGAGTTCATTTACCGCACCAAAACGGTTCTTGGTGCCACGCAGGGTGCGATAACGGGAATCTGATGAGCCATCCAGAAGTACAGAGCAGTCAATGCAATGTTCCAGCACTTTTGGCCCGGCCAGATGCCCTTCTTTGGTGACGTGTCCGACCATAATAATGGCGACATTTTTTTGTTTGGCGTAACGCGTTAAAAACGCGGCTGATTCACGCACCTGAGAGACACTGCCCGGTGCCGACTGAATATCCGCCATATGCATCACCTGAATGGAATCAATGACCATAATGGCGGGTTTTTCTTTATCAGCAAGCTGACAAATGCTTTCCACTGAGGTTTCAGACAGCATACGCAGCTTATTCGTCGGCAGGTTAAGCCGCTGAGCCCGCATTGCCACCTGCTGCAGAGATTCCTCGCCGGTAACGTATAATGCCGGCATACGTTCTGCCAATTTGCATAAGGCCTGAAGTAATAAGGTACTTTTCCCCGCCCCCGGTGAACCGCCGATGAGTATGGCCGATCCGGGCACAACTCCGCCGCCTAAAACGCGGTCAAACTCCTGAAAGCCCGAGCTAAAACGCGGAACTTCCTGTAAGTCTACCTCGTTCAGGGTTTGCACCCGGCCTTCGGTAATACCGCTGAAACCCCGCCGTTCCGATGAAGTAGGGGTTGTTTTTGATGTTAAACGAATTTCAGTTAGCGTGTTCCAGGCCTTGCATTCCGGGCATTGCCCAAGCCAGCGCGGGAAGTCGGCGCCACAGTCATTACACACATACGCACTTTTTGCTTTTGCCATTCGTCTGCTTCTCGTTTTATGATGAGGTATTATTCAAGAATAACTATAAAAAATATTAGACTTCGATGCCGAACCATTATTTTGACCAACTTATCGATCAGTTAAAACCCGTCGTTTACGATACTGACTTTGACACCTTATTTCAGTCGTTAACTGAAAACGAAGATGGTCCCACAAAGTTCAAGCTTAAAATGGAGCTTAGACGTTTAGCTGCTCCCTGTCATCGCACTGTTGATTTGCGTAATCAGGTCGATGGCGAGTGCCGTCCTTACGAATACAATGGGCGCAGGCATCAGCTTGACGATGTTGCTATTGAAATTTTTGAGCAGGGTCTGGAAACCTATAAAGGCGTTTTCACCCAGGATACTTTTGAACAAATACTGGATGCAGACAATCATTTACGCCAGGCTCGCGAAGAAGAAAGAGCCTTCGCACAAAGTTTAGCGAACCACAACGCCGAGCCCTTAAGTGGCCAGTCACCATTTTTAAACAACGACAACGAGGCTGAATCTTACCTTTTAGAGACATTCCACTTTGGCCAGTACCCTTACCGCGCCGAAGAACGAATGAATTTTACCATCGAAGTCGGGCTTGAAGACAGTAAAGGAAAAAATTATCAGGCGTTAACGGCTGATATTTCCATTACAGGTATGCGCGTGCGTGTTAACGACGAACATAATCTGCAATACGGCGATTCACTTTCGCTTTATTTTACCGGGTTGGCTAAAGAGTTCACGGTAAACCCCGAAACCCGAATTCCCTATCACGTTGTCGGAGTTCAGGAAGTAGACGGCAAACATTACTTAAGTTTGAATCGAGATCCGGATTATCAGTCAGCCGAACTGGATAAGTTTTTTCATCGATTCATTAATGGTTATAAGAAACGCTACCGCGTCAATGTCGACAATACTTACAACACAATACTCAATAAAGGACACGAGCAATTCCTGTTGCCCAGAATGCAGCAGTTACCGGTGTTCTTTTCGGAGGCAAACAAACAACTGGTAGCCGATTACGTATTAACCACCGACAACAACCGCTTTATTTTAAGTAACTGGATTAATGAACTGAATCAAATCAGTTTCGGCTCTATTTTTAACCTACGCCGCAGCCGCTGGTTACTGCAGGACTTAGCTCAAAAAGAGCATGCTCGTTTACTGGTTATGACCTTTTCTATTACCGCACGTGGAAAAATATACAACTACTCAGCCACCGCAGAAGAACTTCAAAAAACCGGGTTATGGGACACTTATATTGCCTTCGGCAGTAAAAAAGCCTCCTGGCGAGTTTATCAAATCGATTTACGTCGGGTAGATTTGAATCAGGCATGGCAACCTCAGAGCGTACCGAAAAACATTAATGTTCCGTTTCGCATCAACCCACCTACAGCACAAGTTAAAAGAGCGATAGCACCTTTGCGATATATGGGAGTGGTCAACGATATAACGGAAAGTTTGCAGGGCTTTTTCAATACCGGTATCGAAAAAGAGCAGTTATCATCATTAAAAGCTTTCGCACACCCACCGTCCACACCTATTCGGACAAAAGAAGCACGCCTTGAATTTATTAACTTACGCAGTGAAAAACGCTTCAGCTACCGCAGCCGCTGCCGGGTTAAAGTTGGCAAGCTGGTTCGTGACGGCATGATCATTGACCTTTCTGTCAGCGGTCTGCAAGTACAAATTGATACACCACTACCGGCAGAAAAAGGTGACAACGTCGACATTTCGCTGACCGGCTTCAAGAAGCTGTATAAAAAAGCCAAGTTAGACCATTTAGCTTACACCATAGCTTCTATTGACGACGCCCGCACCACCTTGCGTTTGAAAATTGAAGGTGACCACGAACAACACATGGGCTCGGAATTCATACGCTTTTTAATTCGTGAACAGCGTGACCTGCTTAAGCTGCAAGTGGAAAACACCTCAATAAATGGGCTGGAACTTTGTCTGCGTAATTTGTACTGCGACGCTCCAGGCTCATTACCGGTTTTCCTGTACAGAAACAAAAAACGTAAAACCTCTGTGCGCCGGGCCGGTCTCTCTAACTGGCCATCCGGATGGACTAAATTATTAGCTAAATTTCCCGGCAGTCAGCCAAGTGCAATTAATTTACAACCGCTGCTGAGAGGCTCTTCGTTAACAGAAGAACTTCTACCCAGGTTAAATGAGATGGACCGTACGTCGGAACCTGTCACTTTATTACTGTTACTACGGTTATATCGTCAAAATGGCGAGGACATTGTTCAGACCCAATGGCTGGAGGGTAATGACAACCAGGCCATTGAATCATTTATTGAGCAAAGTATTCCCAATTCTATCTTTCGGGCTGTCACTGTCACGCTCTCCAGAACAGGACGCCCTGATACTCAATTTATTCAGGCCGAACTGAATTACATTAGCCGCTATGCCGCTTACCGGGCGCAGGAAATAGAAGAAGACTTATGGCAGGTATACGCCATTGCAGACACAGTTGATGTGACCGAAAGCTTACTGGAGTTTGCCTTATCGGGCTCCGATGCCATTAAGGAACAACAGGAGCGCTTAAATAACTGGCTCAATAAGTTCTGACTGTTTAAGGCAGCCTAGTATCTCGAGTAAGTTATTGGAATTGACAGAATAATCCGCAATAGCCTGTAATGCCGGTTTTGCATTAAAGGCTATACCAACAGCGGCGGCTTTAAGCATTACGGCGTCGTTAGCGCCGTCTCCTACCGCTACAGTTCGGTCAGACGGAATATTCCAGTGCCCGGCCAGTTGCTGAAGCTGTTCAGCTTTAACTTTAGCGTCAACAATGTCACCTAATACCTTCCCGGTCAGACAGCCATCGGCTACTTCCAACTGGTTAGCGATAACCGCATCCAGATTCAGAGCCGCCTGAACCCGGTTTGCAAACCAGGTGAAACCACCGGAAACCAGTGCAGTTTTCCAGCCCGCGGCTTGCAGCGCCTGAATAAGTTCTTTAGCGCCGGGGTTAAATGGAATAGGTGAAAATAAACTTTCCAGAGCAGACTCTTTAATGCCTTCAAGGCAGGCCACACGCTGGGTTAAGCTCTCTGCGAAATCAATTTCTCCCCTCATAGCGGCTTCCGTTATGGCCGAGACTTTAGTATAACGGTTGTTTAATCGTGCAATTTCGTCGATACACTCAATATGAATTAAGGTAGAATCCATGTCGAAAACAATTAAACCAGAACTGTGTTTCATTTAACGGGAAACTCCTGAGCTGAACTCATGCGACTAACAGAATCCAGGCAATGGCAAAGAGTAAAAAGTACTTTGCTTAACAACAAAACCAAAGCCATTATTCGTATTATGACGAAACGTGCTCTGCGCTTAGCCGCTGCCGGTGGATTACTGCTAATCATTATTAATGTCTGGAATATTGCCAGTGTCCAGTCGCAACAGCAAATTTTCTCGCAAACTCAGTCGGTAACTCGGCTTATGATGGATCAGGCCGAGCACGAAGCACATTATTGGCTTGAACATCAAAATACCGAGCGCTTAACGGCTCTGACCGACAATATCGCCAGCCACCCCGAAATTATGGCGGCAACTATTCGTAACCGCTTTGGTGAACTGCTCGTGCACAGTGGTGTTAATTCATCCATTATTGACTGGCCCACTAGCGAAGACACTTCTGAGCCATGGGTACTGGTTGAAGAAATTAACCTGGAAGACAATGTGAGTGGTTATTTACAGGTCATTTTCGATAAAGATTTATTATTGAAGCAAAGCCAGACCGCCCATAACGGCCTGATGCAACAAGGTAAACTGTTACTTCTTCTGGCGATGCTGGCCGGTGTGTTTATTATGCTTGGCTTTAACCGGATACGTGATCGTTACTGGCAGGTTGAGCATCATTAAACAGCTCACAACTGTTCTTCCATAAAGCTTCGCTAAGTGAGTCTTTATCAACCTCTCTCAACTCGGCTAAAACGCCCAGAACCTTTGCAATCCTTGCCGGTTCATTACGTTCTCCCTGATGTCCGCAAATAGGCATATCCGGTGAATCCGTCTCAAGCACCAAAGCCGATAGCGGTACTTTGGCTATTGCCTGTCGTGTTTTTTGTGCACGAGTGTAAGTAATTACTCCGCCAACACCCAGCTTATAACCACAATCAACAAACTTCATAGCCTGCTCATAGCTGCCGCTAAAAGCGTGTATAACGCCTTGCTCAGGGCCATATTGTTTGACTAAAGGATGAGTTGTCTCCAGAGTTTTACGATGATGTATAATGACAGGCAGGCGATAGCTCGTCGCTAATTTCAGCTGTTCAATAAAGAGCTCGCGCTGCAGTTCGGAATTATCGCAGGTAGCATCCAGCCCCACCTCGCCCACTGCCCGTAACCGCTCATGCGGAGTATCTAAGGCTTGCTCAAGCTCTTGCAGGTGGTTCAGATTATGTTGTTGAATAAACCAGGGATGCAAGCCTAAAGCAAAGCGCCAGCTTGAAAACTGATTAACTAACTGCTGCAGCCGGGGCCATTGCTCAGCACTAACACCCGGCACCAAAAAGCGCTCAACTCCGGCTTCGGCGGCCGCTTCTAAAACTTGCTCCCGGTCCTCATCAAATGCCTGAAAATCAATATGGCAATGAGTGTCGTAAAGCATATTCATAAGCTTTAGTGTTCGCGTGTGTGAGTAAACTCAATATCAGGGTAACGCTCTTCTGCCAGGCTCAAATTCACCATAGTCGGGGCGATGTAAGTCAGATTATCACCACCATCTAATGCCAGATTCGCTTCTGCTTTACGACGAAACTCATCCAGTTTCTTCTCGTCTTTGCTGCTCACCCAGCGCGCTGTCGCGACGTTAATATTTTCGTACATGGCATCGACTTTGTATTCTGTTCTCAGGCGATGAACAACCACATCAAACTGCAGAACCCCAACAGCGCCAACAATCAAATCATTACTGATAAGCGGACGAAACACCTGCACGGCGCCCTCTTCAGATAACTGCACTAAGCCTTTTAATAATTGCTTCTGCTTAAGCGGATCTTTCAAACGGATACGACGGAAAAGCTCAGGCGCAAAGTTCGGAATACCACTAAACTTGAAGTCTTCGCCTGCGGTAAAGGTATCGCCAATCTGGATGGTACCATGGTTATGAAGACCAATGATATCGCCTGGATATGCTTCTTCCACGTGCGAACGGTCGCCGGCTAAAAAGGTTAATGCATCACTGATACGCACGTCTTTCCCTGTACGCACCTGGCGCATTTTCATGCCTTTTTCATATTTGCCCGATACAATTCGCAAAAATGCGACCCTGTCCCGGTGACGCGGATCCATATTCGCCTGAATTTTAAAGATGAAGCCAGAAAAGTCTTTGTTGTCTGCACTAACACTATCTTGCTGATCGGTTTCGCGAGGCTGAGGTCTTGGCGCCCAGTCGACCAGGCCATCCAGCATATGATCCACACCAAAGTTACCTAACGCCGTCCCGAAAAACACCGGGGTCAACTCTCCGGCAAGAAACAATTCTTTATCAAAGGGGTTTGATGCCCCATTCACCAGTTCAATTTGCTCACGTAGCTCATCTGCCCATACGCCTAACTTCTCATCCAACTCAGGGTTATCAAGACCTTTTATAATGGTTTCTTCCTGAATTCGGTGTCCCTGCCCGGTTTTATATAAAATCGTTTCATCTTTAAGAAGGTGATAAACCCCTTTAAAGTTTTTGCCGGAACCAATCGGCCAGGTAATAGGTGCGCACATAATTTTCAAAACATCTTCCACTTCATCCAGCAACTCCAGCGGGTCGCGAATGTCACGGTCAAGTTTGTTCATAAAGGTGATAATAGGCGTGTCACGTAAACGCGTGACTTCCATCAATTTAATGGTTCGGTCTTCGACACCCTTAGCCCCGTCAATAACCATTAAACAGGAGTCGACGGCGGTCAGGGTACGATAAGTATCTTCTGAAAAGTCTTCGTGTCCGGGAGTATCTAATAGATTCACCAGAGCATTATTATAAGGGAACTGCATGACCGAAGTCGTTACAGATATGCCCCGCTCCTGCTCCATTTGCATCCAGTCCGACTTTGCATGCTGACCAGACTTCTTGCCTTTTATCGTTCCCGCTTTTTGGATCTGCTGACCATGCAGCAAGACCTTTTCAGTAATCGTGGTTTTACCGGCATCCGGGTGAGAGATAATGGCAAAGGTACGACGTTTCGCGACTTCATTCTGCAAGCTGGATTCAGACATCAACAAGACTCTTATTGGTTAAATTTAACGATATTGCTTATTTTCGCTGATCTGCTGCCGATACACAAACCATGGATCGTTATAATCTGCGATAGATACGTTACTAACGTCTAAGAGATAGGATTCCGAGTCTGCGCTAGACTACACAATTGATATGAACAACCAGAGTAACCTGCCCATGCAACTGACGATAAAAGCTAAAGTATTTTCCCTGGCTCTAATACCTCCGGTACTCATCGCTGTATTCTTAACCTGGTATAACTTGTCTCAGTCGACGACCGTCGGCCAAAACGCGGTTGAAGAGTTCACTGCGCAAATGGAAAAAGACAGTCGAGAGGAGCTTTCTAACTATCTGGAGTTAGCATTTACTTCTATCCAGCACCTTGTAAAAGACACTTCTCTGGGCTCGTTACAGGAAAGACAAGAACGCGCAAAGCAAATACTACGGCAACTACGTTTTGATGACTCTGGTGATGTGGGTTACCTCTTTGTTTATGACCGTCAGGGTGTCAGTGTTGCTCATGGCGTTAATCAAAGCCTTGAAGGTAAAAACCTGTTCGACTTTCAGGACCCTAATGGGGTTTACCTTATAAGAAAGCTTATTGAAGAAGCAGAAGGCGGTGGCGGCTTCGTCAAATATGACTGGCAGAATACTCAGCAGCAAGTCAATCCTAAACTCGGTTACGCCAAGCTACTAAACGAGTGGAACTGGGTAATAGGTACTGGCTTTTGGACAGCCGGAATGGAGCAGGAAGCCGCCAGAATTGAAAATAATGTTGATGAAGCACTAGCCGACGCCGTTGTTGAAACCATCGTTGCGTCAATTATTGCATTGCTGATTATCGCCGCGCTGGCGTTGTTTGTGGTCAAAGGAATTACACGACCACTGCGTAACGCCCTTAACGCTATGGAAAGAATTGCAAAAGGTGACGGTGATCTCACCCAGCGCCTCGATACGACCAGCAACGATGAAATGGCCGATCTTGGGCAGGCCTTTAACGATTTTGCCGACCAGGTTTCCGATATGGTAACCAATATCCGTCATTCTGCGAGCTCCGTCAGCCGCTCCACTCAAAAGCTCGACAAAGTTCTGATTGACGCTCGCGAGGGAGTAACCGAGCAGCAGGCAGAAAGTGAGCAGGTGGCAACCGCCATTAACGAAATGTCGACGGCCTCTCATGAAGTCGCCCGTAGCGCCAGCGAAGCGTCATCAGCAGCTGAACAGGCAGAAGAATTGGTTCATTCAAGTAATCACCTGCTGACCAAAGCCGTTAATGTCATTCACGGTCTGGCAGAAAAAGTGGAAAATGGTGCATCAGAGGTTGAACAGCTTAACGCGCACTCAGCGAAAATTGGCTCCGTGCTTGATGTTATTCGAGGCATTGCTGAACAGACCAACTTACTGGCGCTTAACGCGGCAATAGAGTCGGCTCGTGCAGGTGAAGCTGGCAGAGGTTTTGCCGTTGTTGCCGACGAGGTTCGCACTCTGGCAAAACGAACTCAGGACAGCACTCACGAAATTGAATCGATGATAGAGCAACTGCAGCAAGGCAGTAAAAAAGTGTCCAGCGTCATGGCTTCAATAAAAGAAGGTAGTGAAACCAGTGTCGCTGAAGCAGCTGAAGTGGAAAACGCTTTGGCGAAAGTTCTGGAGGCGGTAAACACCATTAACACGCAGAACGCTCAAATTGCGACTGCAGCGGAAGAGCAAACATCGGTTTCGGAAACCATAAACCAAAATATGACCGCAATTGTCGATATTGCGAAGCAAACCGCCGATGGCACTCAACAGGCCGGAGAGCATATGAAAGAGCTTAGTAACACTGCGGCACAACTTGAGAACAACGTTAAGCGGTATCGTGTTAGCTAAGCTTAATCGCCTTGCCTTCTTCCATCGCGGGTAAGTCAAATAGACGACACAGTGTCTGCCCTAAATCGGCAAAACTGTGTCGTTTCCCCCGGTTACCCGCCTGCACGTTTTGACCCGACAGTAATAAAGGAATAAATTCACGGGTATGATCGGTTCCCTGCCAGGTGGGATCACAGCCATGATCGGCGGTTAATACCAAAACATCATCCGGTTTCATTGCCGATTCAATAACAGGCAACCATTGGTCAAACGTTTCCAGTTCCCGGGCATAGCCATCAATATCCCGCCGGTGTCCGTATAAGGTGTCAAAATCCACTAAATTGGTAAAAATTAATGTGTTCTCCGGGGATTTCTCCATTGCGTTTAATGTGGCCGTTAAAAGCCCGTTCAGCCCCGAGGCTTTGACCGACTCGGAAACGCCCTGCCCGGCAAAAATATCCGAGATTTTACCGATAGCAATAACCTTGCCGCCTTTATTTTGAAGCTTATCCAGCACCGTCGGCTTAGGTGGTAAAACAGAGTAGTCTTTTCGATTGGCTGTACGCTCAAAGTTGTCCGCTTTATCGCCAACAAACGGACGTGCAATAACGCGACCAATATTATATGGCTCTATAAGGGCCCTAACCTTCTCGCATACCTGATATAAACGCTCCAGACCAAAATGTTCTTCGTGCGCGGCAATTTGAAACACGGAATCGGCAGAGGTATAAAAAATAGGATAACCGCTACGAATGTGCTGCTCACCTAACTGCTTTAGGATTTCAGTGCCCGAAGCATGGCAATTACCAAGATAACCGTCGAGTTCGCAGGCCTTAAGAATTTGAGTTAACAATTCATTGGGAAAACTGTTCTCTTCATTGAGGAAATACCCCCATTCGAAGTGTACGGGAACGCCCATTAACTCCCAGTGACCAGAGGGTGTGTCTTTTCCCGACGAGAGTTCTGCGGCACAGGCATAAGCACCATAAGTTTCCACTTCGTGAAAACCTTTGGCATAGGTGCCTGTCGCTTCTTTATGAGCTTTAGCTAAACCCAGCCGGGTAAGGTTAGGTAACTGCAGGGGTTGTCCGTGCTGATACCTGTATTCCGCGATATGGCCAAAAGTATCAGCGCCTTCATCACCAAACTTATCAGCGTCGGGGGCTGAACCAATACCAAACGAATCTAATACCAGAACAATGGCTCTGCTCATTCAGTCTCTCCGGCTATGCGCTCATAGATAACAGAGTCGGGCTCCGGCGGGGTAGAGGAAAAACTCAAAGCTTTCAGTATGCTGTCAGCAGCCTCTTGCCAGTCCGACTCGTTACTGGCATGCACTGTTGCAATGACACTCTCTGAGTCCACTTTCGATCCAACTGTCAGGATATCGGTCATACCAACGCTTAAATCCAATTTATCATCAGCTTTGCGCCGGCCTCCACCTAAACAGACAACCGCCATTCCCAATTCTCTTGTATTCACTTCCGATAAATATAGCCCATGATACTCGGCGGGAAGCTTTAACGGTTTTCTCAGGTTTGCCTGGGGCAGGTACTGGTCGCTTTTTTCCAGAAAGTCGTGAGGTCCACCCAAAGAACCGACCATTTTGGCGAAACGTTCCGCCGCCAAACCGCTTCCCAGTACGTTTTCAACCATAACCTCAGCTTGGTCAGTACTTTTAGCCAAGTTTCCCGACACCAGCAACTCAGCAGATAAGGCTTTTGTTACCTGATGCAGGCGTTTATCTCTGCGCTTTCCCGTTAAATAATCGACGGCTAACTGAACCTCAACCGCATTACCGGCAGCTGAACCTAATGCCTGATTCATGTCAGTAATAAGCGCCGTGGTTTCTACTCCCAGTTTCCGGCCAACACTAACCAGACTCTGCGCTAACTCTCTCGACTCATCGTATCCTGGCATGAATGCACCGTTACCGGCTTTAACATCCATAACCAAACCATCAAGGCCTTCAGCCAGCTTTTTTGCCAGAATAGAAGCTGTAATTAACGGAATCGACTCCACTGTCGCGGTCACATCGCGCGTTGCGTAAAAGCGGCTATCAGCTGGTGCCAGACGCCCTGTTTGCCCAATAATGGCAACACCAGCCTGCTTAACCGTGTCGCGAAAGCGCCGATTATCCGGCGCGGTCTGATAGCCGGGGATGGCGTCAAATTTATCCAGCGTACCGCCAGTATGTCCCAGACCACGCCCCGAAATCATCGGAACATAGCCACCACAGGCTGCGACAATAGGACCCAGCATTAAACTAACGACGTCACCGACACCGCCGGTTGAGTGCTTATCCAATACCGGACCATTTAAATTGTCCTGTCGCCAGTCAAGAACATCGCCGGAATCTCTCATAGCAACGGTTAAAGCTGTTTTTTCCTGCGCCGACATACCGCGAAAATAAATAGCCATAGCCAACGCAGCTATTTGCCCCTCACTGACGCTATCATCGCAAATTCCGTTAACGAACTGCTGAATATCGGTGTCGGATAAACTTACAGCGTCACGCTTTTTGCGAATAACTTCTTGCGCCAAAAACATAAACTTAAACCTTAACCAAAAGGCTTTGGAGATCCTGCAACAGGCTACTGGCTCCGATGCGGAAATTATCAGCTGTGACCCAGTCCTCACCCATAATCCGCTCGGCTAACTCAATATACTGAACCGCATCATCCAGAGTCCCGATTCCGCCTGCGGCTTTAAAACCACAATCTGTTTGACTGGATTTAATGACCCCCAGCATAGCTTCCGCCGCTTTCAAGGTGGCATTTATCGATACTTTTCCGGTTGAGGTTTTAATAAAGTCAGCGCCGTTAGCAATAGCTAACTCACTAGCCAGAACAATTTTATCGTGTTGCTGAAGCTCACCTGACTCAATAATGACTTTTAGCTGAACAGAATCGCCGCAAATATCCTTGCACTCTCTTACCAATTCAGCCGGGGTGCTCTCATCACCCTGCAATAAAGCAGCATAAGGCAGGACCACGTCAACCTCGTGCGCTCCGGCCGCTATAGCTCGCTCGGTTTCTGCTGCGGCGCGGGCGACATTGGTACTGCCATCAGGAAAGTTAGTAACCGTAGCGACTTTGGTATCCAGCCCCTGCTCGTTGAGAAACTGGCGAGCCAACGCCACCCATTCAGGGAACACACAAACCGCAGCGACACTCTTTTTATTTATCGAGGCACGTTGGCATAAGTCTTCAATAACCTCTCGGGTATCATCGTTATTCAACGTGGTTAAATCCATAAAGGACAAGGCCTGTAGTGCCCGTACCTGTTGTGTTGATGGCATAATTACTCCATTTGGTTATTAGCTTTCCCAACGCATAACTAAAGCGTCTTCACGCCCGTCGGCGGCTGGATAATAATTGACTCTGCGCCCTACCGTATCAAATCCATTGCCTTCATATAAGCGGATAGCGGCAGCATTGGAAGCACGAACTTCCAGAAACACAACGCAGTGTTTCTTTTCAGCATAGTCTAATAAGTCCTGCATGAGTTTGTAACCAAAGCCCTGCCCCTGAAAGTCAGGATCCACAGCAATATTGTGCAACGTCAACTCATCGGCAACTAACTGGCTAATAGTAAAACCAATAACCCTTGAGTCGCTCAATAGCCGCCGACAACGATACTGTTCACCATGGCTTTCGCTAAATACAGACCAGGGCCATGGGGTGCGATGTGCTTTCTTTTCGACCGAAAACTCAAGCTCACCGGGTCGAAAATCCTCGATATTAAAGCTTTGCATGTTTAAGTTGTTGCCAGAGAGATTTTTTTGTTTCCACCGGAAATGAACCAGTAAGACTGTCAGTGTAATCGAAACACACATCTGGAGTTTTAGAGGGGGCTTTTATAGCAACCGGGCGTTGCTCGAAGTACAAACAAAGATCATCAAGCCAACCGGGCAAAGAAACAGGCAATTCTCTCTCTCCACGCAAATAGAGAGGGCCCAGACGATAATAAAATACCGGTGCCGACGCACGTTTCTTTTCCCAAATGGGAATACCCATAACTTGTAATGCGGCGCGTTGTTGACTGGTCCATTCTGGGAGCATGACGATTACCGTTGAAAACAGATAAATGCAGTTTACTCAAGCTTGGGAAGGATAGCCAGTTAGAAACTGGCAGGGGCGGAGGGATTCGAACCCCCAACCGTCGGTTTTGGAGACCGCTGTTCTACCAATTGGAACTACGCCCCTAACGCTTGAGCGGAGAATTATACCGACACCCAGTATTCAGACAAGCGATATTTACGGCTTAACCTACTGTTTGCAGATAAATTAAACAATTATGGCTAGGCTTCTGTATCAAAAAGCTCCTCATGAACAATCTGCAGCATCTCATCTACCTTAAACTCATCAATTTGAAAATGCTCAAGTACGCCATCCTGAACATACTGCCATTCTTCTTCTCCGGCCAAACTGCGGGTTCTCAAATCAATTGCGTATCGCGATATCTTTAGTATTCCCAATAAGTCGAGGGTTAAATTGTCAAGTTCACTGGAGTGATTGAAAATTGAACTGTCTTCAAACAAATAATAAATGACTTCAACTACAATTTTCGGCAACTTCCATTGTTGTGCCAACAGCGCACCGATAGTAGTGTGTGAAGTCTGGAAAAGCTCTAGCTCTTTAGCTTGTACCTGCTGCCAGGGAGTACTTTCTGCGGCATTTAGTAAGTCAGCATAATCATCGAACTCAGCCAACATAACCGGTATTCCTGAGCTTTGAAAAAGACCCAGCATATAAGCATGATCTCTCAATTCCGGTCGTCCGATGGCTTCAGCGATCATCACACAGGCCCCGGCAACCCACTCGTTATAACGCCAGAACTCGCTGAGATCATAGTCAGATGTCAAAGCCGACTTAAGAGCAACCGCCCTTACAATCGGAAAAACCCGGCGAAAGCCAAGCGTCATGACGGCCTGCTGAATTGAATCGACCTCTCTTGCTCTGCGGTAAGCGGCAGAATTAACAACCTGTAAAACAGCGGCGGCTATACTCATATCAGCCGAAATAGATTCAGCGATAACGTTGACATCAGGTTCACTTTTTTTGGCTTCACGACTCACAGTTAGCAAAGTTTCGGGGCGCGGTGGAATACTTACTCTTTGTAACAATCGTTTTTCTGCCGTCGTAATTTCTATCGCCATAGAGTCTCCGGGTTGAACCAATGATTTACATGAAATCTTAAAGCATGCGATTATGTCTTAACTTTTTGTCTGGTATAACACTTCAATGCGTTACTTTCGATTTATTCTTTTTAGTTTTAGTATACTTTTCAACGGGCTGGCTCTTGCTTCAGTTGAAGTTGCGGTCTCCGGTGTTGAGGGAGACGAGTACGCCAATGTTATGGCGCTATTACAAATAGCCCGTCTGGATAAAGACAAAAGTTACGCCGACTATAGAGTCCGGTATCTACATAGACAAGCACCTGACGACATTAAAAAAGCACTCCGCCCATATGGATATTATCAGGTTGAAGTGAATGCTCAACTAGAAACCATTGAGGGAGGTTGGTCAGCTGCCTACCAAATTGAGCTGAATGACCCGGTAAAAATTGCTAAAAACATGTGGGAAATTCGGGGCGACGCGGCTGAAGACGAGGCGTTCGAGAACATAATAGAGAATAATAGCCTCAAAGAAAAACAACGTTTTATTCATAGTACTTACGAACAAGTTAAGTCCAGGTTATTGTCATTAGCGAGTCAGCGCGGCTATCACGATGCTCGCTTTATAAAACACAATGTCGAAATTGATGTTGCAGAAAACACCGCTGATATAGAAGTGATTTTTGATTCCGGGAAACGCTACGAGTACGGGCAGGTCACATTCGAACAGGATATACTCGACGACGAACTGCTCCATCGCTTTGTTCCTTTTGAACACGGCGAAGGCTACAACACACAGGAACTCAGTCAATTACAAGTAGCATTAGGTGACAGCGGATATTTCTCTCAAGTTCAGGTCAGTCCGGACTGGGGAAATGCCGAAGAGCACACAGTACCTATCTCTGTCAGCTCCGAGCCTAACTTCAGAAACCAGTATCAATACGGTGTTGGTTACGGAACCGATACCGGAGCTCGTATTAGTGCCAGCCTCAACCGCCGTTGGGTCAATACGCAGGGACACCAACTCAGGGGGATGACACAGTTATCAGAAGTAGAAAGCCGCGTTGGTGCAAACTACATCATTCCGGGTCAAAACCCTCAGTCAGATTATTACCAGATTCGAGCCGAGGCCTCTGATAAAGATAACGAAGGACAAACTAACCGACTATATCGCTTTGGCGCATCCAGCGTTGTTGCAATGGGTAAATGGCAACGCGAGTACGGGTTAAACTGGCAACGCGATGACTTCGAAATTGGCGAAAGTTCGGGAACCAGTCAGTTTTTAATTCCGCAAGCCAGTTGGAACTATGTGACAGCCGATGGAAGGTTAAATATCGACAAAGGCTTTCGTTTTGATGTAACACTAAAAGCAGCAAGTGAAGCAGTTTTGTCTGATGCCGATTTAGCCAGCGTGGAACTTGGCTTTAAAGCCGTTGTCCCTGTTACAGACAATATACGTTTTCTTGCCAGAGCCGAAGCCGGCGCTACCTATATAGATGATTTTAATCAGTTGCCTCCTTCGCTACGTTTTTTCGCTGGCGGGGACAACAGCGTGCGCGGCTACGCTTATGAGCAATTAGGACCAGAAGACGATACAGGAACCATTTTAGGTGGCCGTTATTTGGCTGTTGCCAGCGCAGAAATTGATTATCGCTTTAAGGAAAATTGGCGTGTCGCTTTATTCACGGATATTGGTAATGCCATGATTGAACCTAATGAAAAGCTGAAACAAAGTGTTGGATTCGGAATTCGCTGGATTTCTCCTATTGGTTCGGTTCGTCTGGATTTGGCTCAGGCAATAGATGAGCCAGATAAGCCCTGGCGCCTACACTTTACCTTAGGCCCCGATTTATGAGCATTTATCGTTGGTTGGCCATTACAGTTCTTGTTCTGGTTGTTTTAGTCCCACTAATGGCTATCAGCCTGGTTGGCAGTGAAACTGGCAGCCGCTGGATACTAACTCAGGGACAAAAATATCTATCGGTAGACATCCAGTACAAAGCATTTAATGGAACTCTGCTGAATGAGTTTGAGTTTGAAGATTTTCGTTTTGAAAGCGAAACGTTTTCCTATACACCAAACAAGCTAATCATAAACTGGGATCCGCTAGCTTTGTTGTCCGGTGTTATTCGAATAGATAACATAGAAAGCCTTGGTGGCGAGATCCGTCTTCGTGCAGCTCAGAATTCGAGTCAAAACGCGGATTCTGAAGCTTCTGTTGAAGACATTCAAATTGAGCTGCCTTTAGATGTCAACTTGCGTAACTTGCTGGTTAAGGAAAGCCGTTTTTTTATTTTAGAAACTCCTTCTCAGGAACTAACGATTGAAGCATCAGCCAGAGCTAACGCTGATGGCCAGCTTAATATCAGACAGTTTCGTCTGGAGCACCAATACCTAACCACCGAGATTTCCGGAAAAACTAAATTATCTTATCCTTTTAAAAGTGAGCTCGAAAATAACACCCATTTTCACTCACCAGACTTCCCTTCGCTTAAAGTAAAAACGGAGATAGCTGGCGACATTCGATCTCTGACGACAAATAGTGAACTATCCGAAGGACTTGTCGGTGAAGTTACCGCTAAAATCGATAACCCGCTGAACGAGCTTACCTGGCAGTTTGACAGCAATTGGCAGCAGAATAACCTGAGCCTGTGGTTGGCAAGTGTCGGAGCTGACCAGGTTGAATTGAGTTTTGCCGGAGATATACGTGGAGAGGGTGGAGTAACACAAGCCAGTATCGAGCCCGACATAGCTGTCACAGTTAATCAACAGACAATGGATATCGATGGCTCCGTTAGCTATCAAGACAACATAATAAACTTCGCACCACTCAATGTGCACTCTAGAGGCGATATCCAGGGACAGCTAACCTTGCAGGGAAATGTTTCATCACTATCGACTACTCCGGTAATTGATGCTTCTGTAAGTTGGGAAAAAATAACCTACGAACCGAACGGTATCAGCAGCCACGAAGGCCGGTTACAGGCCAAAGGCGAACTCGATGAGCTTGCAATTAATTTAAGTAACGAACTGTCTGGCGTACTTGAAGAAGACTTACAGCTTGTTACTGAAGCTAAACTTAAGTCTGACAGCCTAAATATCTTAAGCCTGAAACTTACTCATAATGATGAAACTGTCAGTGGCAAGGCTGCTATCAATTGGAAAGACAATTTATCTTTAACTACGGATATTTCGGGTGAATATCAACAGCGGACGGTCAATGCAGAAGCGAAATTGCGTTTGTCAGAGCCCTACTTATTTGTTGACCAGTTTAATGCCAGCTGGGGAGCGCAGTCACTTATCGCTGAAGGGGCGCTTAGCCCTGGCAAAAAGCTCACCTGGCAAGTAACGTCTAAAGATTTAAGCGAGCTTTCTGACGTTAAAGGAGAGGTTGTAGCTACCGGTGATATTAGTGGGCAACTAAACCAACCAGAGTTTAAAATAGGTTTTAATAAATTTAACCTGAAGCACCCTGACTACAATACTGTTAGTTTAAATCAACCTATCACGGTCGTTTTTAACTATGAGGACATCACGTTCAATACAACGCCAGTTTGTCTAAATTACAAAGGGATAGATAATCCCTTCTGCCTTAAGTTAGAACAGCAGGACAAGTTAATAAGTTTCGATGCAGATGCCAGTGAGATTCCGCTGGATTTACTGCAAGCTCTTGTATTACCCGACGTCGCTTACAAGCTAACTGGAGAGGTATCGGCTGAGGTTGTCGGTACATTCGATTATGAAAATATGACGTTAAGGAAGCTTGACGGCGCTATTAACGCGGATAACAGTCAAGTACTGGCTGGTGAAGAAAAAGTTATTTTAAATCAGCTTAACTTAACCGCTAAAAACCGCGACGACGAGGGCATTGATATTGGAATGACAGCGATAGCTGACGAACTCGATTTTAACCTGTCAGGGCAGCTTACTATCGAAAAAGTAGCTCCCGACAGTCCTCTTTCCGGAAAGGTTTCATTAAATTCTAAAAGTTTAGAGTTACTGAATTTATTTGCACCGCAAGTGGATATCGGCAATGGGAGTACTAGCGCAGAACTCAATATTGCAGGTGATTTAAATGATCCAACTGCTTCAGGAAAAGTTAACCTTAATGCAGACAGAATCATTGTATTAGCCAGTGGTACATTAATTACTGAGCTCAATGCAAAACTAACGGCAGACGCAAATGTTGGCGAATTTACGGTTAATGCAGACGGCAAAATAGGTGATGGTGATGTCGCTATTGAGGGGGAGCTCAATGCATTTAAACGAACCGGAAACCTCGTTATAAAGGGTAAAGATCTATTGATTTTAGATACCCCGGATCTTCTCCTTGTTGCATCACCTGATATCTCCCTAAAGCTTGAGAAAGATCTTGTATTCGTCAGAGGGGATTTACATCTACCTAAAGCTCGAATAACACCAGTGAATTTAGATCAAGCTGTCACTGAGTCAGCTGATGTTACTTTGAAAAATGAGTCTAAAGATCCTCCTTTGTTTTCTACTAATACAGATATAACAGTGAGTCTAGGAGAACAAGTTCGCGTCGAAGCTCTAGGTTTTTCAGGTAACTTAAAAGGGAAACTCCAAATTACACAGCAACCCGATTCCGTTGCACGAGGTAACGGCAGTATTGGGGTCGTATCCGGTAATTACGAGATTTACGGACAAAAATTAGCTATTGAACGCGGTGATTTGCTTTTCAATGGGGGGCCTTTAGATACTCCATCCCTAAATCTTAGAGTTACCCGTAATATTGAAAAAACCGGTATCGACGAGCGGCCGCCTGAGACGATAGGAGCCAGAGTTACCGGTACTATAAACCGACCTGAATTAAGCCTTTTTTCAACACCGCCTCTTCCGGACAGTACTATCCTCTCGTACCTGTTATTCGGAAAGCCGCCGGGTAGCCAGGGAGATGCGAATAATCTCGAACTACAGGCTGCACTATTAGTTGGTGGCCGTAGCGCCAAGTTTCTAACTGAAGGCATAAAAGACACTTTTGATTTAGATGAAGTGGCTTTGGATTCTGAAACCAGTGATGTCAATGATACCTCTTTGTATATAGGTAAATACCTCTCTCCTCGTCTGTACGTTAAGTATGGAATTGGCTTACTAGAACCAACCTCTACTTTCATACTGCGCTACACACTGTCTGAAAGACTACTTTTTGAATCCACCTCAACCACTGAAGGTCAAGGTGGCGATTTAATATATACCATCGAAACTAAGTAACTCACCTCGCTTTATCACCAAAGGTTGTTTTGTAGTAGCCTGATGCTCTTGCATCAGGTGGGGAGGTTGGGGGTTAAACCCGGGGTATATTATGAGAGCGGATCTTGGC
>CENV01038914.1_pt1 | contig 50846 bp, 64 predicted proteins | sample 530231 | NCBI WGS metagenome assembly CENV01 (sample SAMEA2619815, study PRJEB7988) | marine metagenome | biome: marine biome (ENVO:00000447); feature: surface water layer (ENVO:00002042); material: "saline water (ENVO:00002010), including plankton (ENVO:xxxxxxxx)" | depth 5 m
AGAGCCGCCACCACGGCACGGCCACCGTGGCAATGCAGCTCACCCACATCTTCGCCAGTTACGGAGTTGGGCGCAGGAAAGTAGAGGACCAGCCCGTCATCAATCTGCGCAGCTATGCTATCACGGAAGGGCGTTCGCACGGCCCGACGCGCCTCGGGAACACTGCCGCACAACGCCGCAAGCGCCGTGCGTACCTGCGGCCCGGTAAGACGAATAATCCCGATCCCGGCAGGCGGCGCGCCGGAGGAAAGCGCAAAAATGGTATCCATCAGGCCTGCCTTGCGAAGTTCGCGCTCAGCCCTTGTCAGAAGACTTGGGCGATGATCCACCGCCAGCCGACTTCTGCGCGCCCTCAACGAAGCTCTGGAACATCTTCAGGCCCATCTGCCCCATCGGTGCGAGATGCTTGGCATATTTCTCAAGCTGTTCGACGTTCGCCGCGCCCTTCATCGCCTCAGCGAGGTTGTCGACATAAATGGCGTTGGCTTGCTCGACATCGGGCAGGCCCATGAACTGGCGTGCCTCTTCCGGGCTGCAATCGACTTCGATGGTGATCTTCATGGTCCTCGCCTCTTACTCGTGATCGGCCCCGGCCTGCCACGCAAGCCGGGTGCCAACCACCAATATGAGGGCATCGGCCCGAATTTCCAGCGGCGCGTGCCTACTGGTTCATCGTGGCGAAGAAGTCTTCGTTGGTCTTCGAATCCTTCATCTTGTCGAGCAGGAACTCCATCGAGTCGATCGTGCCCATCTGCATGAGAATGCGGCGCAGCACCCACATCTTCGAGAGCTGCTCCTTCTCGACCAGCAGCTCTTCCTTGCGCGTGCCGCTCTTGCCGACATCGAGCGCCGGGAAGATGCGCTTGTCCGCAACCTTGCGATCCAGCACGATTTCGGAGTTACCGGTGCCCTTGAATTCTTCGAAGATGACCTCGTCCATGCGGCTACCGGTGTCGATCAGCGCGGTGGCAATGATCGAGAGCGAACCGCCCTCCTCAATGTTACGCGCCGCACCGAAGAAGCGCTTCGGGCGCTGCAGAGCGTTGGCGTCCACACCACCGGTCAGCACCTTGCCCGAGCTGGGCACCACGGTGTTGTAAGCACGGCCAAGACGCGTGATCGAGTCGAGCAGGATCACCACGTCGCGCTTGTGCTCAACCAGGCGCTTGGCCTTTTCGATCACCATTTCAGCGACTTGCACGTGGCGCGAGGCCGGTTCGTCGAAGGTCGAGGAGATGACCTCACCGTTCACCGAACGCTGCATGTCGGTGACTTCCTCGGGCCGTTCGTCGACCAGCAGCACCAGCAGGATCACCTCGGGATGGTTGTCGGTGATGGCCTTGGCCATGTTCTGCAGCAGCACCGTCTTACCGGTGCGCGGCGGGGCGACGATCAGCGCGCGCTGGCCCTTGCCCTGCGGCGAGATCAGGTCGATCACGCGGGCCGACTTGTCCTTGACCGTCGGGTCCTTGGTATCGAGGTTCAGCCGCTCATCGGGATAGAGCGGCGTGAGGTTGTCGAAGTTGGTGCGGTGACGCACTGCATCGGGATCGTCGTAGTTGACCTTGATCAGCTTGGTGATCGCGAAATAGCGCTCGCCGTCGCGCGGGGCGCGGATCTCGCCTTCGACCGTATCGCCGGTGCGCAGGCCCCATTTGCGGACCTGGTTCGGCGAAACATAGATATCGTCAGGCCCGGCAAGATAGTTTGCCTCAGGGCTGCGCAGGAAGCCGAAGCCATCCTGCAGCACCTCGATCGTGCCGATGCCGAGAATTTCCTCGCCGTCCTCGGCCACTTCCTTGAGGATCGCGAACATGAGATCCTGCCGGCGCATGGTGCTGGCACCTTCGACGCCCAGCTCCTCGGCCATCGAAACCAGCTCAGCCGGCGCCCTGCGTTTGAGTTCTTTAAGATGCATTTCTTTTGTATTCCAATGAGTTATATCGGGATGCCGGCAGGCCGTGGGGCTTGGGGAAAGCAGGCCTTGATCGCTCGGAACGGCGATCGGTTGCCGATTGGTCTGCGCTAAATATGACCTAACGCGCCCCCGGTCAATCGGAGACGCGCTCTGTCAGCCCGGTACAGGCGAAAATCAGAACGGTTTGACGACCGCCAGGATCACGATCAGCACCGCGGCCACACCCGGAACCTCGTTAACGATCCGCAGCGTCTTCTCGCTCAGCGGACGCTCACCGCGGGCCATCTTCTTGGCGTTGGCGACCATCCAGCCGTGATAGCCGCTCAGCAAGATCACCAACAGCAGCTTGGCGTGAAACCAGCCCTGCGTGAACGCGCCGCTGCTGTAGGCAAGCAACAGGCCGAAGACCCAGACCGCAATCAGGCTCGGTGTCAGGATCACCTTGCGCAGCAGACCGGTGCGCTTGGCCCAGAGCGCCTCCTCGGCCGAGCCGGGAGCGCTGTCGTGCATGTAAACCAGCTGGCGCGGGAGCATGAACAATCCCGCCATCCAGAAGATCACGAAGATCAGATGCCCGGCTTTGAGCCAATAGAAGATCGTCAAAAGGAAGTCCTGCATGGGGGCCTAGATAGGCGCGCCAAGGGCGTTCGTCATCCCTCTTATCGACGAAGCGCCGACAAGACCTGCTCCACATGGGCGATGGGAGTTTCCTTATCGATCCCGTGCCCGAGGTTAAACACATGCGGACGACCCTCAAAGATCGCACAGATGGTCTCCACCGCGCGATCAAGCGACTCGCCACCCGCCAGCAGCAGCATTGGGTCGAGATTGCCCTGCACCGGCATTCCGGCAGGCAATTCGCGGTCGATCCAGGCCGGGTCGACCGTTTCGTCCACGCCCACCGCATCGACACCCGTTTCGCGGGCATAGGCGGGCAGCTTGCCGCCCGCACCCTTCGGAAAGCCAATGACGGGAACACCGGGCCGCGCCTCGTGCAGCCGCGCTGCGAGCCGCGCATTGGGCGCGATCACCCATTGCTCGAACTGCGCCGGGCTTAGGCTCCCCGCCCAGCTGTCGAACAGTTGCACCGCTTCGGCGCCCGCATCGATCTGGCCGAGAAGATAGGTGAAGCTCGCTTCCTCGATGGCCCCGATCAACGAACCAAAGGCTTCAGGGTCGCGATAGGCGAGCTGGCGAGCGGCGTGGTGATCCTTCGAACCCTGTCCTGCCACCATATAGGTCGCCACGGTCCAGGGAGAGCCCGCAAAGCCCAACATGGTCACGTCAGGCTCCAGCATGCCCCGGCATAGCCGAACGGTCTCGTAGACCGCCTCAAATCGCTCTGGTGCCGATTCCAGTGCCTGCCAGGCTGCATCGATCAGCGGCGGAGCCAGCCTTGGCCCCTCGCCCGCCTCGAACCACAGATCCTGCCCCAAGGCATAGGGCACGATCAGAATGTCGGAAAATAGGATCGCGCCATCAAAGCCGAACCGGCGCACCGGCTGCAGCGTCACTTCAGCGGCGGCTTCACTATCGTAAACCAGTTCGAGAAAGCCGCCCTTTTCCGCCCGTAAAGCGCGGTATTCCGGCAGATAGCGCCCCGCTTGCCGCATGAACCAGACCGGAAGCCGGTCCTGGCGCTGACCGTTCAAGGTATCGAGCAAAGGTCCGGGCATCGCGAGAGTCCAATCAATATAATAATATTTATATAAAGGTTTATGGTGTTTGTAGGCCCTGTGGAAAGTGGGGAAAGCGCGTTTATCGCGGATTTGTCCCGCCGTCTTCGGGCTTGCGGGCTGATCGACTCATGCCCCTGCGGTGTCAATCATTGCTTGTCCACGCTATCCCCAACCTGTCGACAATCCGTTGCATCGGGGGATCACTGGCGGGAGGAAATGGCCGTTAGTGGGGATGAGAATCCATCCCATGCTTGTCCGCAACTGCCTCCCGTGGTTTATGCCGGGACTTATCCACATGACCCGTTTGCACCTCCATCTGCTGTCGGATTCCACCGGCGAAACGCTAGAAATGCTAGCGAAAGCGTCGCTCGCGCAGTTCGACGACACCGATGTCGTGCGCCACTTCTGGCCAATGGTTCGCTCGCTTCAGCATCTGGAACGGATCGTCGATGATCTGAAGGCGAACCCGGGCCTCGTGCTCTACACATTGGTCAATTCGGAAATCCGCTCGAACCTCGAGATGCGTTGCCGCCAGTTGGGGCTGCCGCATGTGGCGGTGCTCGATGCGGTGACCGCGGCGCTGGAGGAACGGCTTGGCCAGCAGGCACGCGGAAAGCCCGGCAAGCAGCATCAGATGGACGAGGCCTATTTCCGCCGCGTCGATGCGATTCAATATACCATCGCGCAGGACGACGGGGTCGGGTTCGACAACTGGGAAGAGGCCGACATCGTGCTGGCGGGGGTGTCGCGCACCTCGAAGACGCCGACCAGCATCTATCTCGCCAACCGCGGATTCAAGGTGGCAAATATCCCGCTGGTGGTGGAAAGCCCTCCCCCGCCCGCGCTGTTTGCCTTGCGTCGGCCCATGATCGTTGGCCTTACGACGGCGCCCAAGCGGCTGATCGAGATTCGCCGCAATCGCCTGTTGTCGCTGAACGAGAGCACCACCACCGCCTATGTTGACGAAGAGCGGGTGGAAAAAGAGGTCGCCTTCGCGCGGCGCATGTTCGCCGACAATGGCTGGCCGGTGATCGACGTCACCCGCCGCTCGATCGAGGAGACGGCGGCGGCCATTATCAAATTGCACAGCGAGCGCGGGCAGCGTTCGCGCCAACCCCAGGTCGGACCCAAACCGATATGATTATTCTTGCTTCCAAGAGCGCCTCGCGCCGCGCCATGCTCGGTGATGCCGGGGTCGAATTCGACGTTATGCCTGCCGCCATCGACGAACGTGCGCTTGAGGCGTCGCTCGGTGATGTCGCGCCGGCACAGGTGGCGCTTGAACTGGCGCGGGCCAAGGCTGTCTCGATCGACGGCGGGGAAATTCCCGTGCTGGGGAGCGATTCTGTGCTGTCGGTCGCGGGCGAGCGGTTCGACAAGCCGACCAGCCGCGAGCAGGCCGCCGAGCATCTGCGCTATTTCTCCGGCAAGGAGATGGTGCTCGATTCGGCTGCCGCGATTGCGCTGGGCAGTCATGTGCGCTGGGACCACTGCGCACAGGCGCGGCTGACGGTCCGCCCGCTGACCGAGGACTTTATCGAGCGCTATCTGCGCGCCGAGTGGCCCGAGGTGGCCCAGTGCGTCGGCGTGTTCCGGATCGAGGCGATGGGCGTGCAGTTGTTCGAACGCATCGAGGGTGACTATTTCACCGTGCTCGGCATGCCGCTGCTCCCTGTGCTTGGCGCACTGCGCGAGCTGGAAGAACTGCCCGCTTGATGAGTCTCTATCGTGTCTAGGCCCTATGCCGAGGTGATCGGCGATCCCATTGCGCAGTCGAAATCGCCGCTGATTCATGGCCACTGGCTGGACCGGGCCGGAATCGCTGCCGACTATCGCCATCATCGCCTCGCGGTGGACGACGTGGCGACCTACCTTGCCGAGCGGCGGGCTGATCCCGCCTGGCGCGGCTGCAATGTTACCATGCCGCACAAGCTGGCGGTGATGGAGCATCTCGACGCGATCGAGGAACCGGCGCGGTCGATTGGCGCGGTGAACACGATCTATCGGGCAGGCGATGGCACGCTGCGCGGCACCAACACCGACGCGCCCGGATTTCTTGAGCCGCTGCGCTCATTGCTGGCGGACACCCACCTGTTTCGCATGGCCCGCATCTTTGGCACCGGGGGAGCGGCACGCGCTATCGTCAAGGCGCTGGCCGACGAGGGCTTTACGCTGGTGCTCGCCGGGCGCGATCCTGACAAGGCGCGCCGCCTGCTCGATGAACTCGCACCCAAGGGCGAGCATCATGCCATCGATCTGGCGCACTTTGCCGACCCCACCGACTTTGCCTTCGACGACCGTGAGGGCCTGCTCGATCTGGTGGTCAATGCCAGCCCGCTGGGCATGACTGGCCAGCCGCCGCTGCACTTCGATTTCAGCCACGCCCCTCCGGGTGCCCTCGCCTACGATATCGTGACCAGCCCGCTCGAAACGCCCTTCCTGAAAGAGGCCCGCGCCGGGGGTCTGCCCACGGTGGACGGACTATCCATGCTGATCGGTCAGGCGGCTGTCGCCTTCGAATATTTCTTCGGCCAGAAGCCTCCGCGCGAGGATGGCGATGCGACCTTGCGCGGTCTGCTCACGGTATGAGCGCTGACGGCCCGATCCTGCTCGGCCTCACCGGCTCGATTGGCATGGGCAAGAGCACCGTGGCGCAGATGTTCGCCGATCTCGGCGTGCCGGCGTTCGATGCCGATGCCGAGGTGCGCGCGATGCAAGGCCCCGGTGGCAGCCTGCTTGCCGCGATAGAGGCCGAGTTTCCCGGCTCAACCGACGAAAACGGGGTTCGCCGCGAGGTCCTCGGCGCGCAGGTGTTTGGCGACCCGGCAGCGCTCGCGCGGCTGGAGGCTATCGTCCACCCTGCCGTGGCGGAGAAGCGCCGGCTCTTCCTGCTGCGCAATATGGATGCGCCGGTGCTGCTGTTCGACATCCCGCTATTGTTCGAAAAAGGCGCCGACTATGTCGAGCGGACCGTGGTCGTCTCTGCCCCACCGGAAGTCCAGCGCGCGCGGGTGCTCGCCCGTCCCGGCATGACCGAGGAGAAGTTTGCCGCGATTCTCGCCGCGCAAATGCCTGATGAGCAAAAGCGCGCCCGTGCCGACTATGTCATCGACACGGGCCTTCCCCTCGCCGAAACGCGCGCAAAAGTCGGCGAATTGCTGGCGAGCCTCATTGCCTAGTTGCAACGGCCACCACGAAGGCAGATAACGAATCCATGCGCGAGATCGTGTTCGATACCGAAACCACCGGCCTTGACCCGCAAACCGGGGATCGGATGGTTGAAATCGGCTGCATCGAGATCGCCAATCGCATTCCCACGGGCAACTCCTTCCACGCCTATTTCAACCCCCAGCGCGACATGCCGATGGAGGCTGAACGGGTGCACGGGTTGTCCGCCGCCTTCCTCGAAGACAAGCCGCTGTTTGCCGAGCGTGCCAGCGAGCTGCTCGATTTCCTCGGCGATGCGCCGCTGGTGGCGCACAATGCGCAGTTCGACTTCGGCTTCCTCAATTTCGAGCTGCAGGCCTGCCAGCTCGCCCCGATCGGCCATGACCGGATGATCGACACGCTGGCCATCGCGCGCAAACGCCATCCCGGCGCAAAGCACACGCTGGATGCGCTTTGTTCGCGCTACGGCGTCGATCGCAGCCACCGCGTGCTGCACGGCGCGCTGCTCGATGCCGAACTGCTGGCGCAGGTCTATGTCGAGCTGATGGGCGGTCGGCAGATCGGGCTTGGCCTCGCAGTCGATAACAGCGCCCCGGCTGAACAGACCGCCACTGTCTTTGCTCCCAAGCTGGGCGAACATCGGCCAGCCCGCCCCCACTCTGCGACAGAAGACGAAATTACGCGTCATCAAGAGTTTATGAAAACAATAAGTTCACCTCTCTGGACGCAATGAGGTGTCGTACCCATATTGGGTGCGTTGAATTGAAAAGCAGGAGAAGTCTTATGGATATTCGTGTGTCGGGCCACCAGGTGGATACCGGTTCAGCGCTGCAGGAGCATGCCTCCGACCGGCTCACCACGATTGTCGATAAGCATTTCAGTCGCGCGATTTCCTCTACCGTAACCTTCGGCAAGGCGCCCTCACACGCCTTTGCCGCCGATATCATTCTGCACGTCAACCACGGCTTGATCCTGAAGAGCCACGCCCAGGCGCACGATGCGCATCAGGCGTTCGACCAGGCGGCAGAAAAGATCGAGAAGCAGCTGCGCCGCTACAAGCGCCGTTTGAAGGACCACCACGAGCAGGCTGTCCATGCCGCGCGTGAGGACGAGGCCGCCTACACGGTGTTCGCGCCGTTCGAGGACAACGACAATTCCGATGCCGAAGTCACCGAGGATGCACCCGCGATCATCGCCGAGACCAGCATCGATGTGCCCGAAGCAAGCGTGGCCGATGCGGTGATGCTGCTTGATCTGCGGCACACAAATGCGTTGTTTTTCAAAAACGCTGGCACCGGACGTCATAATATGGTCTATCGCCGCGAAGACGGGGCCGTCGGCTGGGTTGAACCCGCGTGACGGTCTGATCGGGCCTTTCGCCGATAGTGTAAGGCTCTGGTCATAGCTAAGCGACTATAGGGGCCGCGTCTGCCGGATGCGGCCCTTTAGCCGGGGCTGAAACAGGCGCCTCGCGAAAGAACGAAATCACAAGACCATGCATGCCACCTTTGCCATGAACCCGCAGTCGGTCGACATCGTCGATGCGGCCACCAAGGACGACATCCTCGAGCAGCTCAGCGCGCTGTTTGCCCGCGCCTATGGGCTGGACGCGGCGCTGGTGCTTGAGGCGCTGATTGAGCGTGAGAGCCTCGGCTCCACCGGCTTCGGTCGCGGTGTGGCCATTCCGCATGCCCGTATTCCTGGGATCAAGCGGCCGATCGCGGCACTGCTCCGGTTGGAAAAGTCGGCTGATTTTACCGCTGCAGATGGCATGCCGGTCGATCTCGTGTTCGGTCTGCTGTCGCCCGAAGGAAGCGGTGCGATGCACCTTCACGCCCTGGCCGAGATTTCGCGTCTGATGCGCGATGATGATATGCACGAGGCCCTGAGCGATGCGCCCGATGGCGAGGCGCTTTACGGCCTGCTTACCAATGCGACGGATCGTGACGCCGCCTGATCGTGCGGAGCCCGTCCCGGCGAGCGGGGCGCAGGCTCACTATAGTGCGCTTGAGCATCTCTATGCCTCGGCCCCGATCAATCAGTTGTTCGAATCGCAACTGGAGATAACCGAGCCCGGCGTGGCGCGGATTGTCTTCGATGTCGACGAGCGGGTCTATCACGCCGCCGGCGCCGCACATGGCACGATCTATTTCAAGATGCTCGACGACGCGGCCTTCTATGCCGCCAATTCGCTGGTGTCGGACCGGTTTTTGCTGACGACGGGCTTCAATCTCCATTTCACCAAGCCTGTCCGCACGGGCAAGGTCGTGGCCGAGGGGCGCTGGATCAGCGGCAAGCGCCGCGTGTTCATTGCTGAAGCACACCTCACCGACGAAGACGGCGATGAGATCGGCCGTGGCACCGGCACCTTCATGCGCTCGCGCATCGCGCTGTCGGGTCTTGATGGCTACCGGATGCCGGGCTGAAGCGAGGTTGAGGTTTGGACTCAGGGAGAATCCCTACCCATCTTGAAGTAACCGGGCTTCTGCGCGCGGTCGAAGTGCGCGGAGGCTTCGGAACGGTGCTTGCCAAGGGCGAGCGCGATGCGGGGACATTGCTGATTATATGTTGCCATAGAGGCACAGATAATTGCGTGTACGAACGAATGCCACAGCTCGACGGGACCAGAAAATGGACCGTTATCAAGGTGGAAGACACTGAAAACCCGCTAGAAATCATGGAATACTGGCAGCGTCGCAAACGCCAGGATCATGACCTGTGGGTTATCGAGCTAGACCATCCCGAGGCAGCCGACTTGCTCGAATAGTTGCCTGCACTGGTTGACATTCAAATCCCTAGGGCTATTTGGCCCGCGCCTTTCCTGAAGAAGCGTACACCATAACCTCCGGCATTTCGGCCGGTCGAAGTGGTGCGCAGACGGGGAGACGCCGCCGGGTCACCGCAATGGATGTGGCCTTGCCGAATGCCACTGAAGCGCATCGGCAAGGCACTGACCCGGACTGGCTGCTCACCGCCTTGGTTAACGGGATACATGACTGCAGGTCTTTTTCGCGCTGGGGCAATCGCCTCGGCCGTAACTCTGTTTGGCGCGACTCTTGGCACGATTGCCGAGGGCGCGAATGCCCAGGATCAGGGCGTGGGCGCTGAGCCCCAGATGATCGAAAGTTCCTCGTCCGAGGACACCGCGGCTGACGAAGTACGCTTCGTGGCCAGCCCGGTGGTCCAGGACATTGGCGACAAGGCCGACGACGCGCCAGCCATCGTGCTGCCCCCGGTCGATGTCAGCAACCTGCGCGAACTGGTCGCGCAGACCGAGATCCCTGAAACGGTGAGCGGCGACCTGAAGTGCCTCGCGCAGGCGGTCTATTTCGAATCGCGCGGTGAACCGCTGGCGGGTCAGCTCGCCGTGGCTCGCGTGGTTATCAACCGCGCCGATAGTGACGCGTTCCCGGACAGCTATTGCAGCGTGGTTCGCCAGCGGGCGCAGTTCTCGTTCGTGCGCGGCGGACGCATTCCCGAACCCAACCGCCAGTCCACGGCCTGGATGCGGGCCAAGGCCATCGCCCAGATCGCCGAAAACGGCACCTGGGACAGCGATGCCGGCGATGCGCTCTACTTCCACGCTACGCGCATCAAGCCGCGCTGGGCACGCACCAAGGTGGCTCGGGCCACCATCGACAGCCACATCTTCTATCGTTGAGAACACCGGACGGGGCCTGAGTGCCCTACCCGCGTGCCGTAAGGCTCAATCCAGCTCGACCCAGACGGGGGCGTGATCGCTGGCCTTCTCGCGCCCGCGATAATCGTTGTCCACGCCGGCGGCGGTCATGCGGTCGGCGCATTCGGGCGAAAGCAGTAGGTGATCGATGCGGAACCCGTGGTCGCGCTGCCAGGCACCCGCCTGATAGTCCCAGAACGTCCAGACACCGCCGCGCGGGTTGAGCACGTTCAGCGCATCGGTCCACCCTTGCCCCAGCAGCCGCGCATAGGCGTCGCGCGATTCGGGCTGCATCAGCGCGTCGTTGGCCATGGCCTTGACCGAGTAGACGTCCTTGTCCTCGGGGATGACGTTGAAGTCACCCAGCACCACGCAGGGCTTCTCGCTCGCCAGCAGGCCTTCGAGGTGGAGCCGTAGCCGCTCCATCCACGCCAGCTTGTAGTCGAACTTGGGGCCGGGCTGCGGGTTGCCGTTGGGCAGGTAGAGGTTGGCGACATGGACGCCGTTGAAGTCCGCCTCGATAAAGCGGGCCTGTTCATCGTCAGGATCGCCCGGAAGCCCGCGCGAGACGTTTTCCGCCGGGCCGCCGTCGGTCAGGATGGCGACGCCGTTGAAGCCCTTCTGGCCGTGCGTTTCGACGTGGTAGCCGATCGCTTCGAATTCCTTGCGCGGGAAGCCCTCGTCCTGGCTCTTGATCTCCTGCAGGCAGGCAATGGCAGGGCGCGTTTCCTCCAGCCATTCGATAAGGCGCGGCAGGCGTGCCTTGACGCCGTTGATGTTGAAGCTGGCTATGCGCAAGGTCTGTCTCGCGTCAGATGCCGAAGCTGGAACCGCAGCCGCAGCCGGCGGCGGCATTGGGGTTTTCGACCCGGAAGGCCGCCCCACCCAGCGATTCGACATAGTCGACCGTGGCCCCGTTCACGAGATCGAGGCTGATCGGATCGACCACCAGCCGCACGCCCGCCGTTTCGCTCACCGCGTCGTCATCCTCGGCACTGTCGGCGAGGTCGAACTTGTACTGGAAGCCCGAACAGCCCCCACCCTCCACCGAGAGGCGCAGGATGGCGGGCTTGTGCTGGCGTTCGGCAATCGCGTTAACGCGTGCGGCGGCAGCTTCGGTAAGGGTCAGGGGGCTGGTCATGCCCCTGATCTAGGCCTTGCGGGGCACAGGCTCAAGCCGAGGCGATATAATCGCGCATCTGTTCGGCCTCGGTTTCGATCTGATCCATGCGGAATTTGATCAGATCGCCGATCGAGATGAAGCCGATCATGCGGTCTGCGTCCATCACGGGCAGGTGGCGAATGCGCCGCCGCGTCATCAGCGACAGGGCGCGAAGCACGCTGGTGTCGACCGTGATGGTGATCGGCGGGCTGGTCATCACCTCGCCAACCGTGCGGCTGAGCGCGCGTTCCCCCTCGCGCGCGACCGAGTAGAGCAGGTCGCGTTCCGAAAAGATTCCTGCGATCTCGTCCCCCGCGAGCACCGGCAGAGCACCGATGCGCTTTTCTGCCAGCAGCCCGGCAGCAGTCTGGACGGTGTCGCTAGCGGTGCAGGAAATGATCTGCGAATCGTGGTTTTCGAGAATATCGGCAATTGTCATAGATGTGCCTCCCCTGCCCGGCATGGATGCGGGCTTGCCTGCATAATGCCACGCTTTGCCGAGTCTGCGCAAATCGCATGGCAGGCTATCCTTGCAGCGGGCGCCGTGAACGGGCATGGCAGGCCTTATGTCCCGCCCCTCACCGCTCGATGATCCGAAAAAGGCTGCTTACGCGTGGGCGCGCTATCGCCGCTTGATGCGGTTCATGTTCGCCTTCACCGTGCTTACGGTGATCGTGGCGCTGGGCGTGATCTACAGCCAGGTCGAGGACGTTTCGCCGCACTTCTTCATCGCTACGGCGCTGGGAATCGGCTTTTCGATGCTGTTGATGAGCGCGCTGATGGGCTTGGTGTTCCTGTCCAGCGGCACGGGTCACGACGAATCGATCCACGATCCGCTCGCGGACGACGAAAAGTAGCGGACAGTTACTGAGCCGGGTGGAGCCGATATTGCTCGACCGGCTCGCCACCGATCAGGTGCTGCTGGATGATCTGCTCCAGCACTTCCTCGTTGCACGAGTGATACCAGACCCCCTCAGGCCAGACGACCGCGATCGGCCCTGCTTCGCAGATCTGCAGGCAATCGGCCTTGGTGCGCTGAATCGGCCCGATAAGCCCCAGCTCTTTCAGTCGCCGCTTGAGGAACTTCCAGGCGCGTTCGCCATCCTCACGGCGGCAGCACTTCTGCTTTTCGGATAGGGCGCAGAGAAATATCTGGCGGGTGATCGAGTCGCCGCCGATCTTGCCCAGGGCGCGTTGTGCCTTCGTCAGGTCGCTCAGTGCGACTTCCCCGCGATCCGGTCGATTTCTTCGCGCACCAGCTGCTCGACCACGGTGGGAAGGTTCTCGTTCAGCCATTCGGTCAGCATCGGGCGCAGCATTTCGCGCACCATGCCTTCAAGCGGGCTTTCCTTCGGCGTATCGGCCTCGTCCGTCGCGCTGCGGGCGAGCATCGCGAGTGCAGCGAAGCTGTCGTTTACGCTCTTCTGCGCAGCGGTGCCGGTGAGCGCTTCGGGCTCCTCTTCCGGTTCGGCCGCAGCTTCTTCGACGGGTGTCTCTTCGGCAGGAGCTTCTGCAACAGGGGCCTCTTCGACAAGCTCTTCGCTCGGGTGCAGGCTATCGGCCAGCACTTCAGCCTCGCCCAGGTCGAGCACTTCGGCGGTCTCGTTGCCCGAAATCAGGGCGTCCTCGGCTTCGCTCGGGGCTCCTGCGCGCAGGGCGGCGGAGAAGCCGGTCGATTCGCGCTTGCGCTTCTCGACGGCAGCGACTTCGCGGTTCTCGCGTTCGATCACCCGCTTGATGATGCCGAGAATCTCCTCGGTGGATGCTTCCGAGTGCTGCATTCTTATTGCTCCGCCCCTGTGTTGCCCGGAATTTCAGCGTCTTGCGCCGGGATGTCAACCGTGCGTACGCTTTGCGTCACCGGGTCCTCGTCCTGGCTCCAGTCCCACACGTTACCACGCACGCGCTCGTAGTTGGCGACCGGATCGTAGAGCGGGCCATATTCGGACAGACCCAGATCGCGCGCTTCGGCGCGGCCCATGGCGGCAAGCAGGGTGAAACCCGCGACATAAGCGTTGCGCCGCGCAGTCACCAATTCGACCTGCGCGTTCAGCAATTCCTGCTGCGCGTTGAGAATGTCGAGGATCGTGCGATTGCCGACGGTGTTTTCCGCCCGAACGCCTTCAAGGCTGAGCGCGGCGGCATCGACCGCACTTTGCGACGAGAGCACGATGGCACTGGCCGCGCGCCAGCTCGTATAGGCGCCGCGAACCTGCGCGATGATTGCGCGTTCGGTCGCCACGACCTGTTCGAGTGCGGCCTGCGAATTGGCCTGGGCCTGCCGTTCACGCGCCGAAACGCGGCCACCCTGGAACAGCGGCAGGCGCAGGCGCAGCCCGGCTTGCGCCGTGGTTGAGGCTTCGGGCGAGTTCGGGTTGCCGAGCGTGCCGAGATAGTCCTGATAACCGCCGGTAGAGTAAGCCTCCAGCGTTGGCATGCGCCCTGCCCCGGCCACGTTGATGTCGTAGCGCGAGGCCTGCGCACGCTCCATCGCGGCGATCAGGTCCGGGTTGTTCTCGAGCGCGATCTGCACCGCCGTATCGACATCGGCGGGCAGGCCCGGCAGCGGCGGCGGCGGAGCCAGCTCGCCCGGCGCAGTGCCGACCAGCTCGACATAACGCTCACGCGCAGTGATGAGGTTGGCTTCGGCTGATTGCAGGTTGCCGCGGGCCACCGCCAGCCGGGCGTCGGACTGGGCGACGTCGGTGCGGGTGAGGTTGCCGATTTCGAACCGGTCGCTGGTGGCCTGGTAGTTGACCTCGAGTACTTCGACGTTGTTGGCCGAGAGTCGCACGATCGCCTCGTTGCGGATCACGTCCATGTAGGCGGCGACGACCTGGTTGAAGACCATGCTCTCGGTGCCGCGCAGCTCGGCGCGGCCTGCTTCCACGCGGGTTTCCGCGGCGCGCACGCCGTTGCGCACGGCCCCGCCCTGATACAGCGGAACCGTCAGATCGACGCTCGCACTGAGCGAGCGGTCAGGCGAAATGAAGCTGGTCGAACTCTGCTTGAGATATTCGGTATAGGTGCCCGAGCTGCTCGCACTGGGCAGGCCGCTGGCGCGCTGGATCACCACGTTCTCGTCGGTCGCGCGCAGCTGGGCGCGGGCGGCTTCGAGCGTGGGGTTCTCGGCATAGGCCGAGGCGAGCGCGTCCCTCAGCGTATCCGCGCTGGCCGGGCTGGCGACCAGGCAGGCAGAACCGAGCAGCGCCGCAATGGCAAAGCGGCATCGCATGGTCAGAAGCTCCAGCCTTTCGGAGCATCGAAAGCGGCAATGCGCGGAATGCCCAGATCCTGCACCGGGAACAGCGCCGCCTTGGCCCCGTTCGCGTCGGTCGTCTTGCGGCCAATCGCGAGCCGGGTGACGCTGCCTTCAACCGTGCCGGTGACGATGCGGGCATCATCGGCGAGGCGGGCCAGCAGGCTTTCGGGCAGGTGTTCGGCCGCGCCATCGACCAGCAGCAGGTCGGCAGGCTTGCCCCCGGTGCTGGCGGTGATCGCCTCGGCGGGGGTCAGCTCGATCACCTCGGCGACCAGCGGACGCAGCAGCTCGGCCAGATAACCGCTGCCGTTGGCGACCACGATCGCGACTTCGCTGCCCTTTGGGGCGGCTTCCTGCAGGATCGTGCCCTGTACCACCGGAGCAGGCAGCGCGCCGCCGCCGTCAAGCCGAATCGCCCGGTCCATATAGGCAGTGGCGCGGGCGCTCTCGGGCACGAAGTCTTCGCGGGCTACCGCGTTCATGCGGGCGATCACCTCAGGCGCGGTGACGCCGCTGGTGCGCAGCTGGCTGTCGATCATCGCACGGCGTGCAGGGTTTGTCGGGCTTAAGGTGGTTTCCAGCATGGTCTCTTCAGCAAACTCTTGTGGGATGCGGCGCAAAGTGCCTTAAGCCCAACCAAAGCCGAGGCCAAGGCCTTTGACCGTCGCAAACTGTCGCGCGGATGAGGCCAATCGATCAAGAGGAGTTATGAGACGATGAGCGACATGGTGATGATCCGCGAGGATGACTTGATCGAGACGGTCGCCGACGCGCTGCAATATATCTCATATTATCACCCGATGGATTACATCACCGCGCTGGGTGAGGCCTACAAGGCGGAGAAGGGCCCCGCGGCGAAGGATGCCATCGCGCAGATTCTCACCAACAGCCGGATGTGTGCCGAAGGGCACCGGCCGATCTGTCAGGACACGGGAATCGTCAACGTGTTCGTGAAGTGGGGGCAGGACTGCCGCCTCGATTCGAAGCAGAGCCTGCAGGAGGTCGTCGACGAGGGTGTGCGCCGGGCTTACAACCACCCCGACAACAAGCTGCGTGCCTCGATCCTCGCCGATCCCGCCTTCACCCGCCGCAACACCCGTGACAACACGCCCTGTGTGCTGAGCGTCGAGATGGTGCCGGGGCGCACGGTCAGCATCGATGTCGCAGCCAAGGGCGGCGGCAGCGAAAACAAGAGCAAGTTCAAGATGATGAACCCCAGCGACAATATCGTCGACTGGGTGCTGGAGCAGATTCCCTCTATGGGCGCGGGCTGGTGTCCGCCGGGGATGCTCGGCATCGGCATCGGCGGCACTGCGGAGCACTGCGTGAAGCTCGCCAAGCTCTCGCTGATGGAGCAGATCGATATGGCCCAGCTCAAAGAGCGCGGTGCTCAGACCGATCTCGAACAGCTGCGGATCGACATTTTCGATGCAGTGAACGCACAGGGCGTGGGCGCGCAGGGGCTGGGCGGCCTGTCCACCGTGCTCGATGTGAAGATCCTCGATGCGCCGTGCCACGCGGCGGGCAAGCCGGTGGCGATGATCCCCAACTGCGCGGCCACCCGCCATGCGCATATCACGCTCGACGGCTCCGGTCCGGCCTATCTGCCGCAGCCCGATCTCGATGCCTGGCCCGATGTTCACTGGGAGCCCGATGCCGAGGCGATTCGCGTCGATCTCGACAATCTCACCCCCGAAGTGGTGGCCAGCTGGAAGATGGGCGATCGTCTGTTGCTTAACGGCAAGATGCTGACCGGGCGCGATGCGGCGCACAAGCGCATTCAGGAGATGCTGGCCAGGGGCGAAGAGCTGCCGGTCGAGTTCAAGGGCCGCGCGATCTACTATGTCGGCCCGGTTGACCCGGTGATGGGCGAGGTGGTCGGTCCGGCTGGCCCCACCACCGCCACCCGGATGGACAAGTTCACCGAGATGATGCTCGATCAGGGGCTGCTGGCGATGATCGGCAAGGCCGAACGCGGCGCCGATGCGGTCGACGTGATCAGCCGCTTCAAGGTCGCCTACCTGATGGCGACGGGCGGTGCGGCCTATCTCGTCGCCCGCGCGATCAAGGAGGCCAAGGTGGTCGGCTTCGAGGATCTCGGCATGGAAGCGATCTACGAGTTTACCGTGAAGGACATGCCCGTCACCGTCGCAGTCGATGCCGAGGGCAACAACGTTCACAAGCTCGCTCCGCTGCATTGGCAGGAGAAGATTCGCAAGGAAGGCCTGCTTCCGGCCGAGTGAGCGGGGCGGTGTTCGACCAAGCGCCGATCTGGCTCGACCAACCGGCTTTCGCCGGGTGGCGGCCTGCCAGGGCGGGGCGCTAGAGCTTGGCGATGAAATCAGGTCGCACAGTTCAGCCAGCCGCGCGGGTCCCGTTCTGGACCGTGCTAGCCTCGGTCGTGGGGCTGTGGGCGACCTATTTCGTGCTCGTCACCGTGCGCGCCGAGCTGCTTGGCCTGCCGTTTCTGGACGAGATGCTGGGGCTGCGGTTTCTGACCACGCTCTGCGGCATCCTGATCACGCTTGGCCTGTGGCTGGTGCTGCGGGTGTTCGATGGGCAGCCCATGTGGCTCAAGATCGGCGCCGCGCTGCTTCTGGCCATGCCGGCCGCGCTGCTGACGGCGCAGGCCAATGCGGTGATCTTTGCCGAGATGCAGGCCGCGGTCGACGGGCTCAAGATGGCGCAGCAGGGCTTTGCCGAAGACGCGCTGATGGTCGATCAGCAAGACATGGCATGGGCGACTGAGCGCGAGCGGCTGATCGACTTTGCCACCAGCCGCTATTTCCTGCTGCTGGCCTGGTGCGCGCTCTATCTCGCGCTGCTCACCGGCGAGCGTGCCCGCTCGGCCGAACGGCGCGAACAGCAGTTCCGCAGCGCAGCCAAGGCGGCGGAGCTGCGATCGTTACGCTATCAGGTCAATCCGCACTTCCTGTTCAACACGCTCAATTCGCTCTCCGCGCTGGTGCTGACCGGCAAGACCGAGGCGGCCGAGCGGATGATCCAGACCATCTCCACCTTCTATCGCCGCAGCCTGGCCGACGATCCCACTTCCGACGTGCCGCTGCGCCATGAGATCGCCTTGCAGCAGCTCTATCTCGAGATTGAGGCGGTGCGTTTCCCCGCGCGGCTGCGCGCGGTCTATGAGATTCCGCCGTCGCTGGAGAATGCGCTGGTGCCGGGCATGATCCTGCAACCGCTGGTGGAGAACTCGGTGAAACACGCGGTCTCGCCCAGTGGCGGCGAGATCACCATCACGCTGGCTGCGCGCGAGGAATATGGGAGGCTGGTCATTACCGTCTCGGATAACGGTACAGGCGCGGTGGAGGAGGACGATCATTCCGGCCACGGCATCGGCCTTGCCAATGTGCGCGAGAGGCTGGAGGCGCGGTTCGGCGCTGACGCCAGCCTCGTTTCGGGTCTGGTGCCGGGTGGCTATGCCACGCACCTGCGGCTGCCGATCCTTACCCGAGGCAAGTCATGAGTCAGACCCCGCTACGCACGCTGATCGTCGACGACGAACCACTCGCGATCGAGCGGATGCAGGTGCTCTGCGCCGAGATGCCCGGCATCTCCGTTGTTGGCACGGCTGCCGATGGCGAGGCTGCCTTGCGGCTGGCCGAAAAGCTGAAGCCCGACCTCCTGCTGCTCGACATGACCATGCCGGGGATGGGCGGGCTGGCCGTGGCGAAGAAGGCCAGCTCTGGCGAAACCCCGCCTGCAGTCATTTTCGTCACCGCGCATGACAATTTCGCGGTCGAGGCCTTCGATATCGACGCGGTCGACTATGTGTTGAAGCCGGTCGGCAAAGAGCGGCTCGCTCGCGCGATCGAGCGGGCACTGGTGCGGCGGAATGACGCCGCGGAGGCGGGCGAATCGAGCTGGCTTGAAGAGCTGTGGGTGCCCGATCGCTCGGAATTGCTGCGGATCGAGGCCTCCTCGGTGCACCGCATCGATGCCGAGCGCGACTATGTCCGCCTGCACACCGACCCGGCGGGAGAGGGGCGAAGCTACCTGCTGCTGCAGACCATCGCCGGGTTGGAAGAGCGGCTCGACCCGGAAAAGTTCATCCGCATCCACCGCTCGACCATTCTGCGCCGCGACTTCATCAAGGGGTTGCGGCACGAGGGGCTGGGCGTGTGGTGCGCCGAGCTGGCTGATGGCGAGCTCTTGCGGATCGGGCGGACCTATCTGCGCAAGGTAAAGGCGATGGCCGGGCGCTAGGTGCGCGGCTGATCTTGGCTCCACCAAAAAAGCCGCCCCGGCGAGGGGGCGGCTGTCAGGCGATGCCGGAGGGCTTATGAGGGGGCTAGCGCCTCCCGCACCGGGCTGGACGGCGCGATTCAGCCACCCAGATTGGCGTCACGCTTGATCTGCGCGAAGTGGCGGTTGAGCTGGCTCTTGGCGGTTCGGACGCAAGTGCGGGCTTCGCGTGAAAGGATACGGCTGCCGGTTGTGACCCGATTCGCCTGGCATACCTCGCGCGCGGCACTGTCGATCCGGCGGTCCAGTTCGGCTTCGCCTTCGGGGGTCGTCAGATCGAGGTCGGTATAGGTTACGCGGACAGAGTTTTGGTCGGCTTCGGCGGCGGAAACGGCGGGGGCGAGCGCCAGTGCGCTGGCGGCAATCGCGAGCTTGATAGTGGTGGCCTGCATGGTGTCTCTCCTGTCTGCACCCTGGTCTTGGGTAAAAATCTTCGTCTGGGTGCGCCGCGGCCAGTGGGACTGCTTTTGGCCGCGGCGCACAAAAAGACCTAGGCGATTTCAGGACCTTCATCCGCTGCTGCTCGACCTGCCGACTCGCGTGATCGACAGACGGCAGGCTCTGCCGACGAACGGCATACCCCGCTCCATGAGCGGCGATTTGCCTCGACACCGGGCAGGCTGCAAAAGGGGCAGGTGATGGGAATCGCCTTTGCCTTTGTGCTTGGAATCGCCAACTTCTTTGCCCAGCGGGTCGTGCTCGACAGCGGCCACCCGCTGCTGGCGAGTCTTTCGCCTGACCGGTATCGACTGGCCCGTGCGGGCAGTCTCGCCCTCGAATTTGCGCTGCTGGTGGCCGTGATGCTGGCCTCGCGTGAGGGGCCGGATGCCTGGCTTGCGGTCTATGCGCTCTATACTCTTGGCAATGCCAGCGCGGCCTGGCTGATCCGGCGGGGCCTGTGACGGGAACCGGGGCGTCTAGCCAGCATTGTGCAAGCATGGCGGGGAACCAAGGCATCTGGCTCATTCACAACGACGCGAGCGGCAGCAACGATGCAGCCGGGCTTGCGGCCGTGCGCGAACATTGCCGCGCGCGCGGCTTGCCGGTGGCGCGCGAGACCAGCTTTCCGCGCGACGACTTGCCGACGCCGCAGCTGCTCGATGATATCGGGATCGGAATTGCCGCTCTGTTCGCGGGCGATGGCACGATCAACGCTGCGCTCAATGCCTTGGCAGGCTGGGGCGGCAAGGTGCTGGTGCTGCCGGGCGGAACCATGAACCTGCTCTATCACCGCCTGTTCGGCGATCTGGACATGGTCGAGGCGATTGATGCCGTGGCCAGCGGCAAGGCCACGTGCCGCCGGGTGGAGATGATCGAAAGCGCGGCTGGCATTGGCTATGCCGGTGTGCTGACTGGACCGGGCACCCGCTGGAACACCGTGCGCGAAGCCATGCGCAAGCGCGATCTGGCGGGCATAGCACGCGAGGCGAGCGACGCGCTGGAGCATACGCTCGAAGGCTCGCCCGTTGGCTGTATCGACCCGGTGCTGGGCAAGGCCGAAGGCTATCCGCTGATCCAGCTCGCCCCAACGCGCGGGGGTATCGAGATTACCGCCTATTACGCCGAGACCACCGGCGAATATGTGAAGCAGACGGTGGCCCTTCTCCAGCACGATTTCCGCGCCGGGCCGCACGATGTGCTCGGCCACGAGGATAGCATCACCCTGCGCACGGTAGGCGCCGAAGAGCTTGGCCTGCTGCTCGACGGTGAGCCTGCCGAAGCCAGCGGAGCGATCACATTTCGTCTCGGAAATGCCAAGGTGGATATGCTAACGACCCGGCCTGATGGCTGATCCGAAGCTTCTGTTTCACCTTTCCGATGTGCACTTCGGCCTCGTTGACGAGGACGCGATCGCTTGGGTTGAGCGCGAAGTGCGCGAACAGTGCCCCGATATGGTCGCGATCACCGGCGACCTCACCATGCGGGCGCGCCATCGCGAATTCGCCGCCGCGACCACGTGGATCAATGGCCTTGAAGCGCCGGTTACGGTCGATGTCGGCAACCACGATCTGCCGTACTTCAACCTCTTCGAGCGGTTCTTCGATCCCTATCGCCGCTTTCACGGCATGAAAGACCTGGTTGAGCGCGAGATCGTGTTGCCGGGACTGGCGCTGGTTCCGCTCAACACCACGGCACGGGCGCAACCGCGTTTCAACTGGTCGAAAGGCTGGGTGAGCAAAGGGGCGCTGCGCCGCTGCCTTGCCGCGATCGATGCCCTGCCTGCCGGAACGCGCGCGCTGGTCACCGTGCACCATCCGTTGCGCGAAGTGGGCACGCGCGGCACCGCGTTGACCCATGGCGGACGCCACGCGCTTGATGAACTGGCGAAGCGCGGGGTGCTCGCGGTGCTCAGCGGGCATGTGCACGACGCCTTCGACATCATGGAACAGACGCCGCACGGGCCGGTGAGGATGATCGGTGCGGGCACGCTGTCAAAGCGTATTCGCTCGACCCCGCCGAGCTTCAACGAGCTGCGCTGGGATGGCGAGCAGCTCGAGGTCTGTGTGCGCAACCTCGAACACGTCGATACCTTGGCGATGCAGATCGACGATGTGCCCGAGGATGCCTTGCCGCCGCGCGAACCGGGCGAGCCTGTCGCGCCGGTCGGGCATGTGCCAGCCAGCGATCCGCCTGTTTACTAAGTTGACCTGAGACAATGCCGGACGCTCGTCGCGGTGGCAGCACCGTCGCGTCCGGACGAAGGGAACAGGCTCATGCTCAAGATTGCGCTCATCCTCCATGCCGTCATCGCTACCAGCTTGATGGGCATCGGAGTCATTGCCGTGCTGGCTGTCGATATGCACGCCGGTTGGCGCGAGATCGCGCTGGCGGCGCTGGCAGGGTTCGTGCTGGCGATCCCGGCGAGCTGGTTTGTCGCGGGGCAGATCCACAAGCTGCGCGGCGGCAACAGCTGAGCCGCAACGAAAAAGGGCGGCCCTGCGGGGCCGCCCTCTCGTGTTCCGGTGAAGGCTGAAATCAGCGCTTCGAGAACTGGAAGCTACGACGTGCCTTGGCGCGGCCATACTTCTTACGCTCGACCACGCGGCTATCGCGGGTGAGGAAGCCAGCGGCCTTAACCACGGCGCGCAGGGCAGGCTCGTACTTGGTCAGCGCCTGGCTGATGCCGTGCTTTACAGCGCCAGCCTGGCCCGAGAGGCCGCCGCCCGAAACGGTGGCAACCACGTCGTACTGGCCTTCACGATCCGAAATCGCGAACGGCTGGTTGATCACCAGACGCAGCGTCGGACGGGCGAAGTAGACTTCCTGGTCGCGGCCGTTGACGGTGACCTTGCCGGTGCCCGGCTTGATCCACACGCGGGCCACGGCGTCCTTGCGGCGGCCGGTGGCATAGGCACGGCCCTGCGCGTCAAGCTCCTGCTCGCGCAGCGGCATGGTCGGGGCAGCCGGAGCCACTTCGCCAGCCTCGGTAGCTTCACCAGCACCCGCATCGGCAACAGCGCCGGTTACGGTCTTGAGGTCGGCCAGATCGTTGACCGAGTTGGTCTCGCCGCTCTTGTTTTCGTCGGTCATCAGGCGGATACCTTGTTCTTGCGGTTCATGGCAGCAACGTCGAGCACTTCGGGCTTCTGCCCGGCGTGGGGATGCTCGGTGCCGGTGTAAAGGTGCAGGTTGCTCATCTGCACGCGGCCAAGCGGGCCGCGCGGAACCATGCGCTCAACAGCCTTTTCCAGCACGCGCTCGGGGAAGCGACCGGCGAGAACCTTCTCGGCGGTGGTTTCCTTGAGCCCGCCGGGGTGGCCGGTGTGCTTGTAATAGGTGTGCGTCTTCATCTTGTTGCCGGTGAACCGCACCTTGTCGACGTTGAGCACGATCACGTGATCGCCGCAGTCGACGTGGGGGGTGTAGAACGGCTTGGTCTTGCCGCGCAGCAGGTTGGCGATGATCGAGGCGAGGCGGCCAACGACCAGACCTTCGGCATCAATCACGAGCCACTTCTTTTCAACCTCGGCCGGTTTGATCGACCGGGTGACTTTCGTCAGCGCCTTCATGGGCTATGGTATCCTTGCTATCGTCGCTGGCCACAGGCCAGATGGCGATGAGTGAACTGGGCCGCTTCGGCATAAATGCAGAATCATCTGCAATCGGCCTCGCGAAGGGGCGGCGTTTGTCCTGCAAAGGGCTGCAAGTCAAGCGAATGTGCGGGTTAGCGGAGAGGTAAAATAATACCTCTAAGCTTCACCGGCTGCTATCGCCATGGCTCAACGGCGCGGCAATCCGCTCGTTTCCGGCGTTTGACGCCTCAGCTTGCTTGCGGGCCGAGCGCGTTATCAAGCCAGGTCAGCGCTTGCGGCGTCGCCTGATCGGCGGTCCAGCCCACGATTACCGGCGTATCGTAGCTGTGCAATTCGGCAAGGCGCGCAATGGTGTCGTCCATCTTCTCGGCGCTGGTCTTGCACAGGACGCCATATTCCTCGCTTTCGTCGATCTCGCCTTCCCAGGCAAAGACCGACAGCAAGGGGCCGACAATGTTCACGCAGGCCACCAGCCGCTCGGCAACCAGCGCATGGGCCATGCGGCGCGCTTCCTCGCGACTCTCGCAGGGGCACCAGACCAGCGCGAAGCGAGCCGCGCCCGCGCTCATCGCCGCTGACCGATAGCGTGTATCCCCCAGGCGGTGCTGGCGACAAGCAGCGCGCCGACGGCCTGGTGCGCCACCGCGATCCACAGGTCCACCCCGGTCATCACCGTGGCAATACCGAGCAGGATCTGGGTTCCGACAACCGAATGGATCACCACCGAGGCGCGCCGGTCGAGCGGGCGCAGCCGCCGGCCGAGCACCACCAGCACGGCCAGCACGGCGAAGGCCCACCAGCGATGGAGGAAATGGAGCCAGTACGGATCGCGGGTGAAGGTCCACAAGACGCCGTGCGTCCAGTCAGCCTCGGGCACCAGTCGGCCCTGCATCAGCGGCCAGGTGTCTGAGGCGAGGCCAGCGTTGAGGCCTGCCACCCATGCGCCCAGCAGCAGCTGCACGAACAGCATCAGCGCCACCAGCAGGCCAAATGGCGTCACCCGCGCCGAATCGATGCGGCGCGGCAGCGCGCGAAGATCAAGCGCGGTCCAGACCAGACCGGCCAGCGTGAACAGCGCGGTGAGCAGGTGGATCGACAGCCAGAAGTGGCTGACATCGGTCATCTCGGTATTGAGGCCCGAGCGCACCATCAGCCAGCCAAACGCGCCCTGCAGCCCGCCCAGCGCCAACAGCGCCAGCAGGCGCGGCTTGTAACCCGCCGGAATCATTCCGCGCAGCCAGAACACCAGCAGCGGCAGCGCAAAGGCCAGCCCAATCAGGCGGCCAAGCAGGCGGTGCGCCCACTCCCAGAAGTAGATGAACTTGTAGTCCGCCAGCGTCATCCCGGCAGGGCCAGAAACTTGCTGGAACTCTCCGATTTTCTGATAGCCGGCGAATTCGGCCTGCCATTGTGCGTCGGTCAGCGGCGGCAGCGCGCCGGTGACGGGTTTCCACTCGGTGATTGAAAGCCCGCTTTCGGTGAGCCGGGTAATCCCGCCGATTACCACCATGGCGAACACCATCACGGCCACCGCCAGTAGCCAGCGCGCAATTGCCAGCGGCCTGCCGCCGCCTGTAAGAGAATAGCCTTGTGCGACCATAATGCGTCGCGCTCTGTGCCTTTTGCGCGGCCTTGGCAAGAGCAGGTAACGAATGTTCGCACTTGCGCAATGTTATAGCGTTACATACATGCACCACATGGAGCAGAGAATGCCCGGAATTCGTGGTCGACTCGATCGGCTAGGCTTGGCGCTGTCGGCGTTGTGCCTGGTTCACTGTGTCGCGGGCGTGGTGCTGGTGGCCGGAATGGGCCTCGGTGCGACCTTTCTGCTTGATCCTGCGATTCATCGCGTCGGGCTTGTGGTGGCCGTCATCGTGGCGGGCATCGCGATTGGCATCGGGGCGGTGCGTCACCGGCGCAAGCTGCCCTTCGTCGTGGCGATGACAGGCCTCTCGTTCATGGGCGGCGCGCTGGCGGTTGGCCACGGCGCGGAAGAGGTGGTGCTGACCATGATCGGCGTGAGCCTGGTGGCCGTTGGTCACGTGCTGAACTTGCGCCACGGCTGAAGCGCGCTATCTGCTGGCGCATGACCAGCACGATCTCCCTTACCGTCAACGGCGAAAGCCGCCGTACCTCCTGTGCCACCATTGCCGATCTCGTGCGCGAGCTGGGCCTCGCACCGGAGAAGGTTGCGGTTGAGCACAATGGCGAGATTTCGCCGCGCTCGGGGCTGGGAGAGGCGCAGCTTGGCGATGGCGATCAACTCGAAATCGTCCACTTTGTCGGCGGCGGATCGGGCGAGGACGACGATAGCTGGGAAGTGGCCGGACACAGGTTCACCAGCCGCCTGATCGTCGGCACCGGCAAGTACAAGGACTTCGCGGAAAACGCCGCTGCGGTCGAGGCGGCGGGGTCCGAGATCGTTACCGTGGCCGTGCGCCGGGTGAACATTTCCGATCCCAGCCAGCCGGTGCTGATGGACCATATTGACCCCAAGAAAGTCACCTATCTGCCCAACACCGCCGGCTGCTTCACCGCCGAGGACGCGATTCGCACCCTGCGGCTGGCGCGCGAGGCGGGCGGCTGGGAGCTGGTGAAGCTCGAAGTGCTGGGCGAGGCCAAGACGCTCTATCCCAACATGAAGGAAACCCTGCGTGCGACTGAGGTGCTGGCCAATGAAGGCTTCAAGCCGATGGTCTACTGCACCGACGATCCGATCGCGGCCAAGCAGCTTGAAGAGGCGGGCGCGGTGGCGGTGATGCCGCTGGGCGCGCCGATCGGCTCGGGGCTGGGCATCCAGAACCAGGTCACGATTCGCCTTATCGTCGAAGGGGCGAGCGTGCCGGTGTTGGTCGATGCGGGCGTGGGCACGGCCTCGGATGCAGCGGTGGCGATGGAGCTGGGCTGCGACGGCGTGCTGATGAACACTGCCATCGCCGAGGCGAAAGACCCGATTCGCATGGCGCGTGCCATGCGGCTTGCGGTTGAGGCAGGGCGGCATGCCTATCTCTCCGGGCGGATGGGGCGGCGGCGCTATGCCGATCCTTCCTCGCCGCTAGCCGGACTCATCTAATTGCCGCGTTAACCTTAAAATAACCGCGGGGGGCGACAGTCCATGCAGGAATCGCAAGGACCCCGGCCTCATGTCGTACCAATCCAGCACCGCTTCGCTTGCCATTGCCGAAATGCGCGAATTCGCCGGCTTCACCGCCGACGAGCGTCAGTTCATCGAGCGCAGCCTCGATATTGCGCTGGGGCGCGGCGATGCCTTCAAGCAGTGGTCGCCCGACGGGGGTGATGCCCGCGCGATTCGCAAGCAGTATCTCGCCTATCGCGAGCTGCGCACGCTGCGCGAAGCCGCTCCCGAGCCGCACGCGATGGACGGCATTTCCTTCTACATGGGCGCCCTGATTCGCATCGCAGCCAACGATCTGGCGCTCGAACAGATCGAGACGTTCTCGGCTTTCCGCTTTTTGTACGAACGGCTGCTTGGCGCGTCGGCTCGGCCCTATCTTCCCGCCGTGTTCTGCGCCGCTGCGGCCCTGCCGCAGATTCGCCCCGGTATCCGCCGGGTGCTGCTGCAGAGCCTGTCGGAAACCGCCGCCACGGCACCGGGCTGGTCCGAGCGCGAGCCGAGCTTCTTCCCCGAACGGGTTCTCAGCGACGCGGCCTGATTCGCAAGCTGCCGGTCAGTAAAGCGCTTCCAGCTGCTCGCCATAGGCGGCGCGGATGAAGGGGCGGCGAATCTTCATCGTCGGTGTCATCTGATCGTTCTCGACGGTGAAGGGGGCGTCGGCGAAGGTGAACTTGCGGATCTTCTCGATCACCGACAGGTCTTCGTTGGTGCGATCGATCACCGCCTTCATTGCGCTGCGGAAGGCGGGTAGCTCGCGCAGTTTGGCGAGGTCAGCCGGTTCGCCGTTCTCCTGCGCCCAGGCCTTCATCCATTCTTCATCAGGAACGATCAGCGCGACCATGTAGGGCTTCTTGTCGCCTGCCACCATCGCCTGCGCGATCTCGGCTTGCAGTGTGAGCATGCCCTCAAGCTTCTGCGGCGCGACGTTGTCGCCCTTGTCGTTAACGATGATGTCCTTCTTGCGGTCGGTGATCGCCAGCCGTCCGCGTTTGTCGATATGGCCGATGTCGCCCGTGTGCAGCCAGCCGTCTTTCAACGCGGCTTCGGTGTCGCGCGGGTTCTGCCAATAGCCTTTCATCACCAGTTCGCCGCGCACGAGGATCTCGTTGTCCTCGCCAATGCGCACCTCGACATCGCGCATGGGCGGGCCGACGGTGGTGAGATCGATCCCGACCGAGGGCAGGTTGACGCTGATCACCGGCGCGCTTTCGGTTTGGCCGTAACCCTGAAGCATGGTTAACCCCATTGCCTGGAAGAACCCGCCAACCTCGGGATTGAGCGGCGCTCCGCCTGAGACCAGCGCCTTGATCCGACCGCCGAACAGCGCGCGCACCTTGGGCCGCAGTGTTGCAGCGAGCAGCGCTTCGGTCGGCTTGTCGATCAGGCTGCGGCGATTGGTGGCCACCTTCACGCCCAGCTTGAGCGCCCGCGCGAGCAGGAACCGGGCGCTGCCGCCCTTCTTTTCGACCTGCTTGATGATCTTGGCCCGCAGCACTTCGAACAGGCGTGGCACCACGATCATGAAGGTAGGTTGAGCTTCCTCCAGATTGCTCGAAAGCTTGTCGAGTCCTTCGGCAAACCAGATGTCGGCACCCAGCCCGATGGGCAGGTAGAACCCGGCGGTGTGCTCCATCGCGTGGCTGAGCGGGAGGAACGAGAGGAACCGTTCCTGATCCCACCCGAACTCGCGGCTGAGCAGCTCGCCCGCCGCGCTGACATTGTGCAGGATCGCGCCGTGGTGAAGCATCACTCCGCGCGGGCTGCCGCTGGTGCCGCTGGTGTAGATGATGCAGGCAAGATCGTCGCGGGTTACCGGCGTAATGCGCGCCTCGACCGCGGCGCGGGCGGCGGCATAGTCGCCGCTAACCACCTCATCCCACTGGTGGACGCGAAAATCACCCGCCTGCGCCGAGGGGACAGGGTCCATCGCGATCACATGGCCGATCCCGCCGGTGCGCAGGATGGCGGGAAACAGCGTCTTGCCCAGCTTCTCGCCCGAGAGGAACACTGCGCTGGCATTGGAATTGTCGATGATGTGGCAGTGATCGCTCACCGTGTTGGTGGTGTAGGCGGGCACGGTCACGCAGCCTGCGGCCATGATCGCCAGATCGGCGATGCACCATTCGGGGCGATTCTCCGAAACGATTACCACCCGGTCGCCATTGCCGAGGCCCATGTTGTGCAAGGACTGGGCCAGCAGGCAGACCTGACGCGCGGCCTCGGCATAGGAAATCGCGGTCCAGCTGCCGCCCACCTTGGCAGTCAGGAACGGGGCGTCGCCCTGCTCGTCGGCGCGCTGCAGAAACAGGGCGACGAGGTTCGGAGCCGTTGAAATATCGGTCAGTTGCACGCGTGTGCCATCCTCTCGTGCGGTTGCTGGTTGCAACCTGTCATAGGGGCGGACTTACGCAACGTGCGAAGGCACGGCAAGTTTCGCAGATCGCTCGCGCTAGTTGCCGAGCGCCACGCCTTCGCTGCGCGGATCGGCCGCGCCAAGCCATTGGCCACCGACGAACTCGACTGCATTGGCCTTGAACGGCATATCGTGCTCGACCACCTTGTGGCCGAGGGCCTCGAGGTCGCCCTTCATCGCCAGCAGCGAGGAGCCGGGTTCGAGCACGATCGTGTCGCCGGGCGAGAACAGGCCGGGCAGGGCGATGGCCTCCTGCGCGGTGAGGCCCCAGTCGAGCACCCCGATCAGCGCCTTGGCGGTCTGCACCGGGATGGTGGCCCCGCCCGCCGCGCCGATGGCGATCCGCAGGTTGCCCTCGGGGCCATAGACCAGCGTTGGCGACATCGAGCTGCGCGGGCGCTTGGAGCCTTCCACGCGGTTGGCCACGGGCACGCCGTCGACCAGCGGCACCATGGTGAAGTCGGTCAGCTCGTTGTTGAGGTAAAACCCGCCATACATCAGGCCCGAGCCGAAGGGGCCTTCGACGGTCGAGGTCCAGGACACGGCATCGCCCTCACGGTCGACCACGGCGAAGTGGCTGGTGCCGTGCTCTGGCCATTCGGGCCCCTCGGCCAAGGCAAGGTCTGCGCCCGGCGGCACGCCCGGCTCGGGATCGGCCAAGGTCGAGGTGGGCGAAATCAGGCTGCCGCGCGCGGTCAGGTAAGCCGAATTGACGAGGCCCGCCACGGGCACGTCGACGAAATCGCTATCGCCGAGATAGCGCCCGCGGTCGGCATAGGCGAGGCGCTGGCTTTCAGCGAACAGGTGCCAGGAGGTCGGCGAATCGGGGCCGAGCGCGGCAAGGTCGAACTGCTCCAACTGCTTGAGGATCGCGAACACGGTGGTCGCGCCGGAGGACGGCGGACCCATTCCGCAAATGCGATAGACGCGATATTCGCCGCAAACCGGGCTGCGCCACTTGGCTTCGTAGTGGCGCAGGTCAGCCGGGACCATGGCGCCATCGCGCGGGGTGTCGGCGGCGACATAGTCGGCCAGCTGAGCCCCTGCCGGGCCCTGATAGAGCCAGTCCGGCCCTTCGGCGGCGATCTGCGCGAGCGAATCGGCCAGCGCGGGGTTTTTCACCAAGGTGCCCACGGGCAAGGGTTCGCCCGCAGCATCGTAAAACAGCGCCTGGCCTTCGGGCACGCGACCAGCGCGATTCTTGGCTCTGGCAAGGGTGGCGTTGAGCCTTGGGGTGATGACGAAGCCGTCACGCGCGAGCTCGATGGCGGGCTCGAACAGCGCCGCCCATTCAAGCTGGCCGTAGCGTTCGTGCGCCTTCCGGGCGAGCGCGAGGTTGCCGGGCACACCCACGCTTAGCCCACTCATCACCGCGTCCATAAAGGGGATCGGCTGGCCATTATCGTCGAGGAACCAGTCCGGCCCCGCCCCGCCCGGCGCTTTCTCGCGGCCGTCTAGCGTGGTCACTTCGCCTTCCGGCGTGCCGTGGACGAAAAATCCGCCGCCGCCGATGCCTGAACTCTGCGGCTCGACCACGGTCAGTGCGAGCATCACCGCGATGGCGGCGTCGGTGGCGCTGCCGCCCTGTTCGAGCATCGCCATGCCCGCCTCGCTGGCACGCTGGTCGGCGGCGGAGACCATGCCGGTGTGCGGCGCTGCAGCGGCGGTCGGCGCGGCGGCGGGAGCCTCGACCACGGGCGGCACAGTGGCGCAGGCGGCAAGCAGGAGCGAGAGCGCCAGCGGCGCAATTGTGCGGTGCGACATAGGGCGATCCTATGACGTTCCCACGGCCTCCGCAATGCTGTTGAAACCGTCGCGTTGCATCAGTCGTTCGAGCCCGGCGACGATCTCGCGGGCGATGCCCGGACCGCGATAGACCATCGCGCTGTAAAGCTGGACGAGGCTGGCACCGGCGCGGATGCGTTCCCATGCGTCATGCGCGGTGGCGATCCCGCCAACGCCGATCAGCGGCATGGCGCCGCCCGTTTCCTTGCGGAAATCGCGCAGCCGCGTGAGCGCCGGTTCGCGCAAAGGTGCGCCCGAGAGGCCGCCGGTCTCATCGGCATGGCGCGAGGCGAGCGGCGGGCGGGCGATGGTGGTGTTCGATACGATCAGCGCGCCGAGCTTCTTGTCGAGCGCGATCCGGGAGATGGCGGTCACGTCGGCGGGCTCAAGATCGGGCGCGACCTTGAGGAACACCGGCGGGCCTTGCTCGCCGCGCGCTTCCATCACCGCGTCGAGCAGCTCGATCAAAGCGCCTTCGTCCTGCAGCGCGCGCAGGCCGGGGGTGTTGGGGCTGGAGATATTGACCGCGAGATAGGAGGCGAGCGGCGCCATCGTGCGGGTCATCACCGCATAGTCGTCAATCCGGTTGGCCGAATCCTTGTTCGCGCCAATATTGATCCCGACAATCCCGCCGCGCTCCTTGCGTGCGGAAAGTCGCTCAAACGCCAGCGCTGCGCCGCCGTTGTTGAATCCCATTCGGTTGATCACCGCGCGATCCTCTTCCAGCCGGAACAGGCGCGGGCGCGGGTTGCCCGGTTGCGGCAGCGGGGTCAGCGAGCCGACCTCGGCGAATCCGAAGCCAAGGCCGAGCAAGGCATCGGGCACTTCGCCATCCTTGTCGAAGCCGGCCGCCATGCCAAGCGGGTTGGGAAAATCGAGCCCGGCTACGCGCGTGGCGAGCGGACCTGCCGGGGCTGGGCCGCTGGCCGGTGCAAACGACAGCGCGAGCAAAGCCAGCCGATGCGCATTCTCGGCATCGAGGCGGAAAATCAGTGGGCGCAGCAGCGAATAGAGCATGCACGGCCTGTGGCAGCATCGGGCTGCACCGCGCAATCGACAATTTTCCAAAAGCACGAGTTTGGCGTTTTCTTACAATTCGCGCGCGGGAGAATCGGCTAGGCAATTCGGGCGACCCGAAGGGCTCGAAGCCAATAGCTACGAGTTCTCGACTTAGGGCGGTAGGATCTCAGGATCCTGCCGCCCTTTTTTCTGCGACATATTTTGTGTGCTGCGCTGCACAACCTGCGCTATGGGCCCTCACCTGCAAGCGGAGTGGCGGCAATGTCCTTCGCGTATAAAGCAAGAGCGGGGCGCAGCGGACATGGGTAGCGAAGGCAGGCGGAGCCTCGATCTTGATGGTGAGCTGACCCAGACATCCCGGTTCGAGCTGCGCTATCTCCCGGTGCCCGAACAGCTCGCGCACCACGTCACCACCTTCTATCACTTCCGCTGCGACGAGCCGGAGATTCGCGAGGTCCAGCCCGCTGCCGTGGGCCAGCTGGCGCTGTTTCCACGCGGCCAGGGCACGATCCATTTCCGCGACGGTTCGATCGATCGCGCGCATGAGACCAACCTGCTCAGCCCGGTGTCGGTGGCTGCGCCGTTCGTGGTCGAGGGGCCGTTCCATGCCATCGGCGCCGCGCTCACGCCGCTTGGCTGGGCCGAGCTGACCGGTTTGCACGCCGGCGAACATGCGAACAGGCTCTATGCCGCTGAAGAGTATCTCGGGGAAAGTGTCGGCAATCTCGGGGCCAGGCTGTGCGCCGCCTATCGCGAGGGGACGATGGATGCGGTGGCCTGTGCCGAGGCGCTGGGCCAATGCATCGGTTCTCACCTGAGCCCGCTCAGTGACGAGCATCGCCAGCTGATCGCTCGGACCGCCGCCTGGCTTAGCGGCGATCTCAACCCCGATCTGGACGAGTTGTTCGCCGCCAGCGGCTATTCGCGCCGCCAGACTCAGCGGCTGGTCGATCGGTTCTTCGGACTGGCGCCGACCACGCTCAGGCGCAAGTACCGCGCACTGCGGGCCGCGGCGCTGTTTTCCCAGCCCGATCTCGCCCCGGAAATGGAGGCGATGGTGCGCGAGTGCTTCTACGACCAGTCGCACCTGATCCGCGAGATTCGCCTCTTCGCCGGTCGTACCCCGGCGCGCCTGTCAGACGATCCGGACAGCTACCTCACCGAGATGCTCGACCTGAGGAACCTGCGCGAGTTGCGCTGAGCCCCCGCAGGCGCGGGTTGCTAACGACTCGCAACAGGCAATCGGGCGTTGAAACCCGCGGGAAAGGCCATTAGCTGCAAATCGGAACGAATTGATCTGATTATGCCCCGAGCCGAACCATGCGCCTCTCGAACCTAGCTGACTATGCCGTTGTCGCAATGTGCGCTGCCGCGCGCCACTGCGGCCATGCGCGCGTGTCAGCCACGGTGCTGGCGGAGGAGACGGGCCTGCCCGCCCCCACGGTGCAGAAGCTGGTCAGCCAGCTGTCGCGCGCCGGATTGCTTAACAGCACGCGTGGGGCAGGCGGCGGGATCAAGCTCGCACGTCCGGCGGCGGCAATCACTCTGGCCGACATTGTCGAAGCGGTCGAGGGGCCGATTGCGCTCACCGCCTGCGTCGAGACCGAGCGGTCGGAATGTGCGCTGGAGGCGAGCTGTCAGGTCCGTCCGCACTGGGCGCTGGTGAACGAGGCGCTGCGCGGCGCGCTGGCGGATATTCCGCTGACGCAGCTGGCGCGGTTGCCCGAAGAAATGAAGTTGGAAGCATGACGCAAGAGATCGAAGTTCAGGATCAGGCCGCGCGCGACGCCGCTGCCAAGGCCGCCGACTATGAGTTCGGCTGGTCGAGCGAGATCGAGCAGGAGTTCGCGCCCAAGGGCCTGAACGAAGACACGGTGCGCTTCATTTCGGCCAAGAAGCAGGAGCCGGAGTGGATGCTCGACTGGCGACTCAAGGCCTTCCGCCTGTGGCAGGACATGGCCGAGCCGGACTGGGCCAAGCTGCACTATCCGCCGATCGACTATCAGGACGCCTACTATTACGCGGCGCCGAAGAAGAAGCCCGAGCTGGAATCGCTTGATGACCTCGATCCCGAGATCAAGTCGGTTTACGACAAGCTGGGCATTCCGCTGGCCGAGCAGGAAGTGCTCGCCAATGTGAAGACCGACCGCAAGGTCGCGGTCGATGCGGTGTTCGACAGCGTCTCGGTCGCCACCACCTTCCGCAAGGAGCTGGAAGCTGCCGGCGTGATCTTCCGCTCGATTTCGGAGGCGATCCGCGAATATCCCGAGCTGGTGAAGCAGTGGCTGGGCAAGGTCGTGCCGGTGCGCGACAACTACTTCGCCGCACTCAACTGCGCGGTCTTTTCGGACGGCACCTTCGTGTACATTCCCGAGGGCGTGCGCTGCCCGATGGAGCTGAGCACCTATTTCCGCATCAACGCCGAGAACACCGGCCAGTTCGAACGCACGCTGATTGTGGCCGAGAAGGGCTCCTATGTGAGCTATCTCGAAGGCTGCACCGCGCCGCAGCGCGACGAGAACCAGCTCCACGCCGCCGTGGTCGAGCTGGTCGCCATGGAAGATGCCGAGATCAAGTATTCGACCGTGCAGAACTGGTATCCCGGCGATGCTGACGGCAAGGGCGGGATCTACAATTTCGTGACCAAGCGCGGCCTGTGCCAGGGCGCGCGCGCGAAGATTTCGTGGACGCAGGTGGAAACCGGCTCTGCGGTGACGTGGAAATATCCCAGCTGCGTGCTCAATGGCGAGGATTCGGTGGGCGAGTTCTACTCGGTCGCCGTGACCAACAACCACCAGCAGGCCGATACCGGCACCAAGATGATCCACAACGGGAAGAACACCCGTTCGACGATCATCTCGAAGGGGATTTCGGCGGGCAAGTCGAACAACACCTATCGCGGCCTCGTGCGCGTGGGTGCCAATGCCGACAATGTCCGCAACTTCACCCAGTGCGATTCGCTGCTGCTGGGTGATCAGTGCGGCGCGCATACGGTGCCCTATATTGAGGTGAAGAACCCCACCGCGCAGATCGAGCACGAGGCGACCACCTCGAAGATTTCCGAGGACCAGCTGTTTTACGCGATGCAGCGCGGGCTCGATGAAGAGCAGGCCGTGGCGCTGATCGTGAACGGGTTTGCCAAGGAAGTGCTGAAAGAGCTGCCGATGGAATTTGCCGTCGAGGCGCAGAAGCTGCTGGCGATTTCGCTTGAGGGGAGCGTGGGGTGATTAGAGCATTTATCAGATGTAACGTTGGTAACGGCGTCGATGCAATCGGCGAGGCATATGAATTCTACGCATTGCCTCGACCGGGAGACACGGTCCGTGTCGATCATGTTGAACATATCGAGGAAGTTCGAGTCTTCCGGGTCATTCACAATGTGACAACCGACAGAGCAACCTCAACGCCCCGGCATCCGATCATCATCGAATGTGAATATTTAGGGCGGATCGACCCGGAAGGTGCTTTCCTTGACTGACCGTAAAACCCTAAACCTCCGCCCGGCGTCGCACCCCACCTCGGACACGCCCGAAATCCCCGGCCTCAAGAAGAAGGGCCGCGGGTGGGAAATTTCCGAGAAGCGCCTCGATGCGCTGCACGACCGCGCGCGCGAATTGCGTCGCCACTCCACCGAGGCGCACAAGGCGCTGGCCGAGCGCTTCGCCAAGGCGGACCTCGGCAAGTACAAGTTCACCCGCCACGCCGTGGTCGGCAGCGCGATTGTCGACTTCAACTGCCATATTCTCGGCATGGCCGTGGTGATCGACGAGGGAGACCAGCCCGAAGCCATCGCCAAGCGCTCGGACCGGGCGCTGGAGGCGGTCGGTATCCGCGTCATGCGGATCAAGGCTGAGGAAATTCTAACCGATATGGATAACGTGCTTCACCGCATCACCGCCGGCATGCGCATGCGCATCGGCGACAAGCGGCAGCGGCGCGGCCAGCACGAGGCGGCCCGGCGCGATGCCCGCACCTCGCGCGAAACCGAATACAGGAACGACTGATGCTGAAAATCGAAAACCTCCACGCCGAAATCGGCGGCAAGGAAATCCTCAAGGGCCTCAGCCTCGAACTGGGCGCGGGCGAAGTGCACGCGATCATGGGGCCGAACGGCGCGGGCAAGTCCACGCTGTCCTATGTGCTCGGCGGCCGTCCGGGCTATGAGGTGACCGCCGGTTCGGTGACCTTCAAGGGCGAAGACCTGCTGGCGATGGACCCGCACGAGCGTGCCGCCGCCGGGTTCTTCCTCGGCTTCCAGTACCCGGTCGAGATTCCGGGTGTGTCCAATGTGCAGTTCCTGCGCGAGGCGCTCAATTCGCAGCGCCGCGAGCGCGGGGAACAGCCGCTCACCGGCGGCGAGTTCCTGAAGCTCGCCAAGGAAAAGGCGGCGCTGCTCAAGCTCGACATGGAGATGCTCAAGCGTCCGGTGAACGTCGGCTTTTCGGGCGGCGAGAAGAAGCGCAACGAGATGGTGCAGATGGGCATCCTCGATCCCATGCTGGCCGTGCTCGACGAGACCGACTCTGGCCTCGATATCGACGCGCTCAAGGTGGTGGGCGAGGGCATCAACGCGATCATGCGCAAGCCCGAAAAGGCCGTGCTGCTGATCACGCACTACCAGCGCCTGCTCGATTACGTGAAGCCTGACCATGTCCACATCCTCGCCGCTGGCCGCATCGTGAAGAGCGGCGGGCCGGAGCTGGCGCTTCAGCTCGAGGAAGAGGGCTACGACGAGGTCATGGCGGCATGAGCTACATGCCCACGATCCATGACGAGGAATGGCGCTACGCCGATTTCGACGCGCTGGAGACCGTGCCCGAGGCGCAGGTCACCGGCTGGAGCGAGATCGCAGTGGCACCGGGCGAGGTGCTCGCGCGCAGCTTCGTGCTCGATGGTGCCACGCCCGATGTGCAGCGGCTGCGCGTGACGCTGGGCGAAGGTGCGCGGGCGGAGATTTTCGCGGTCAATGTCGCCAGCGCCTATGCCCGGCTTGAGATCGAGGTCACGCTTGCGCCGAAGGCGCATTTCGAGTTCGGCGGCGTGCTGATCGGCGGCGGCGATGTGACGCGTGAATTCGTCACCCGCACGCTTCATGCCGAGCCCGAGGCAACCAGCAACCAGACCGTCCGCGCGGTTCACTGGGGCACGGCCTCCGGCAACTACCTTGGCCGGATCGACGTTGCCCGCCACGCGCAGAAGACCGACGCGGCGCAGGATTTCAAAGGCCTGCTGCTCGAAAAGGGCGCGAGCGCCAACGCCAAGCCCGAGCTGGAGATCTTTGCCGACGATGTGAAGTGCGCGCATGGCGCCACGGTGGGCCAGCTCGATGAGATGGCACGCTATTACATGGCGAGCCGCGGGATTGCCCCCGATGTGGCCAAGCACCTGCTGATCCGCGCCTTCCTCGCCGATGCGCTGGCCGCGCTGGAAGACGAAGCCGAGCAGGAACGCCTGTTCGATCATGCGCTCGCCGCGCTGGAGCAGGCGGCATGAGCGAAGCGCAGACCATCAGCCGCAAGGCAGACTTTCCGGGCCTCGTTCGCCCCGATGGCTCGTCCTGGCACTATCTCGATACCGGCGCGACGGCGCAAAAGCCGCAGGCCGTGGTCGATGCGGTCACCCGCGCGATCGGGGTCGACTACGCGACGGTCCACCGCGGCGTCTATGCCCGCAGCGCCGAGATGACGCGGAGCTACGAAGCGGCGCGGCGCCGGGTCGCCAGCTTCATCGGTGGGCGCGAGGAGGAGCTGGTCTTCGTGCGCGGCGCGACCGAGGCGATCAACCTCGTCGCCTACAGCTATCCCAACAAGGGCCGCGTCCTGCTCTCGCAGCTCGAGCACCACTCGAACATCGTGCCCTGGCAGCTGGCGGGCTGGCAGGTCGACGTCTGCCCGCTCACCGAGGACGGGTTGATCGACCTCGATGCAGCCGAGGCCATGCTCACGAGCGAGCACACCATGGTCGCCTTCGCGCATGTCTCGAACGTGCTCGGCTCGGTGCTCGATGCCGAACGCGCGGCGCAGATCGCGCACAAGGTCGGCGCGAAGCTGCTGCTTGACGGGTGTCAGGCCGTGCCGCGGATGGCGGTCGATGTGGCCGCGCTCGATTGCGATTTCTACGCCTTCTCGGGCCACAAGCTTTATGGCCCGACCGGGATCGGCGCGCTGTGGGGCCGGGCCGAGCTGCTTGACGCCATGCCGCCGTGGCAGGGCGGGGGCGCGATGATCGACAAGGTCGCTTTCACCGGCACCACCTTTGCCCCGCCGCCGCAACGCTTCGAAGCGGGTACGCCTGCCATCGTCGAGGCGGTCGGTCTGGCAGCGGCCTGCGACTATGTGAGCGCCCTCGGCATCGGCGCAATCGCCGCGCACGAGGCAGAGCTGGTGGCCGAAACGCGCGCGCGGCTGGGCGCGATGAACGACGTGACGCTCTACGGCCCCGACCGGTCGGCGGGGATCGTCAGCTTCATGCTCGACGGCGTGCACCCGCACGATCTGGGCACCATTCTCGACGAGGAAGGCGTGGCGATCCGCGCCGGGCATCACTGCGCGCAGCCCTTGATGGAGCATCTCGGCGTGACCGCCACCGCGCGCGCCAGCTTCGGCCTGTACTCGGACGAGGACGATGTGGCCGCGCTGATCCGCGGCATTGAACGAACGAAAAGGATTTTCGGCTGATGGACGAAAAAACCAAACAAACCGATTTCATCGTCGCGCCTTCGCCTGCGGAAGACGTGTTCGCCAAGCCGCCGCGCGCGCGCGTTTCCGATGCGCCGATCGAGGAGGAAAGCGCGAGCGAGAAGCTCGAACGCAAGCGCGACTACCTTGAGGGCTTTCTGCAGCAGAAGCCCGAAAGCACCACGTCGGGCGAACCCGGCGGGGCGACCTACGAAGCGGTGATCGAGGCGCTGAAGGAAATCTACGACCCCGAAATTCCGGTCAACATCTATGACCTTGGCCTGATCTACAACGTCGAGGTCAGCGAGGACGCTGACGTCGCCGTCACCATGACACTGACCACGCCGAATTGTCCGGTGGCCGAATCGATGCCCGCCGAGATCGAGCTGCGGGTCAGCTCGCTGCCCGGTGTGCGCGACGCTGAAGTGATCGTCACCTGGGACCCGCCGTGGGACCCGGCCAAGATGAGCGACGAGGCCCGGCTCGAACTGGGCATGCTCTAAATGGCAAGCACCGCGCCTGCTCTGGTGATTGACCGCGCCGACTATGCCGACCCGCGCGATGCGGCGGATCTGGTCGCGCTGCTCGATGCCTATGCGCGCGATCCGATGGGCGGCGGCGAACCGCTGAGCGACCATGCCCGCGCCCATTGCGTTTCCGGCCTTGCCGCGACACCCGGCGCGTTCAGCCTGATTGCGCGGCGCGATGGTGAGGCCGTGGGCCTTGCCAATTGCCTGACCGGCTTTTCGACCTTCGCTGCCGCACCGCTCGTCAACATCCACGATTTCGCCGTTCTTGCGCAGGCGCGCGGGCAGGGCATCGGGCGGGCGCTGATGCAGGCTATCGAGGCCGAGGCGTTGAAACGCGGCGCGACGAAGATCACATTGGAAGTGTTGAGCGGCAATGCTCCCGCGCGGGCGCTCTATGCCGCCTGCGGCTTTAGCGACTACCAGCTGGACCCGACGGCCGGACAGGCCATGTTCTGGCAGAAGAGGCTTCAATGACCGAAACCACCAAGACCCGTCCCGCACCCAAGGCTGCGGTTGTGCTTACCCCCGGTGCCGAGGCGCGCATTGCCGACCTGATGGCGAAAGCGCCCGATGATGCCATCGGGGTCAAGCTTTCCACCCCGCGCAGGGGCTGCTCGGGGCTCGCCTATTCGGTCGACTATGTGACCGAGGAACAGGCCTTCGACGAGAAGATCGAAACCCCCGGCGGCACCTTCTACATCGACGGCGCTTCGGTGCTCTATCTCGTCGGCAGTACGATGGACTGGGTGGAGGACGACTTTTCCGCCGGGTTCGTGTTCGACAATCCCAACGCCAAGGGCGCTTGCGGCTGCGGCGAGAGCTTCATGGTCTGAGGCTCCGGCTTTCACCGCCGCTGTAACGCCCGCGCGCAGGCGGCGCGATCCACCGCTGCTCCATCGCTGGCCCGCCGCGCCTCGACCCAGGTGGCGACTGGCTCGCTGTTCGGCCTTAGCGGATAGAGAAACACGTCGAGCACGCAGGCCGGCCCTGCGAACTGCAGCTTGCGCATATCACCCTCGGCCACGTCGAGCCGCGCTTCGCCGAACCGGCGCAGCAGTGAATCGCCGTCCTCGCGAATAATCCCGGCAAGGCCCGGTTCGTTCATGATCTCTGGCGCGCGGAACCCTGCCACCGGGCGTGGCGGTGGTTGCGTCGGCGGAACGGGCACCGGCCCGCGCGGGGGTGGAGGAGCCTGCGGCCTGGGCACAGGGGCGCTTGAGGCGCAGCCGGCCAGGGCCAGCAGGACCAGCGGCGCGAGGGCCGTACGGAAAGCGATCATCAAGAGGCCTTATCTGCGCGCGCGGATTGCGAGCGGTGAACGAGGTGAGTGGCGCTCGCCGCGCCAAGCACGGGAGCGAGGAAGTTGACGAAGGGCACCAGCATCAGTGCGGCCACGACACCGCCCAGCGTCAGTCGCGCTGCCGTGCTGACCGGGGCTTGCTCGCCCGCTGCGTGGGCATGGCGCAGCCACACCATGTCCTGCAATTCGCGCCCCAGCAGCCAGGCGTTGACGGCCCAGAACAACAGCGCAGTGCCGATCCCGGTGAAGGCCAGCGCCAGCGCAAAGGGCGCGGCGATCAGATTGGCGAGCAGCGCGCGTCCGGCTCCGCGCAGGGCCTGCCGCAGCTGCGCGGGCATGGCCAGTTCGCGCGCTTGTGTCGCCGCTTCGGGATAGTGTCTGCGCTCCACCGCGAGCACGATCTCGTCGGCGTAGAACTGGATCACCGCCAGCGCCACGATGCGCCAGAGCAGCCAGGCCCCGATCAGTGCCAGAATCGCAGAGGCCACGCTGCGCACCGCGCCTGCCCCGGTGAACAGGTGCTCGCCGAGGCCCGCCAGCGCCAGCAGCCAGTCCGCGCCATACCAGCCCAGACCCGCCAGCATGGTGAAGATCAGCAGTGTTACCGCCGCGCTCTTCAGCAGCAGGCGCAGGACCACCCCTTGAAACATCTGCCCGAAGCCAAGGGCAAGGCTGGAAAGGACTATGCCCATAACGGGTTGCGATTGCCGTTAGCTTGCGCCAAGTCAACGCCGCCGCGCGGCCTGCGTCCGATGAACGCCGCAGAAAAGGGAATTTCATGACTGAACCTCGATACGATGTAATCGCCATCGGCAATGCCATTGTCGATGTTGTGGCCTCCTGTTCCGACGAGCTGATCGAAGAGTTCGGCATGGCCAAGGGCGGCATGACCCTGATCGACGAGGACGGTGCTCGCGATCTCTATGCAGCGATGGGCCCGGCGCGCGAAATTTCCGGTGGCTCTGCCGCCAATACGCTGGCCGGCCTCTCGGCGCTCGGCGCGCAGTGCGCCTTCGTGGGGCAGGTGGCTGACGACCAGCTCGGCCAGGTCTTTGCGCACGATATCCGTGCCGTGGGGATCGACTTTGACGTTCCGCTGCGCGCAGGTCAGCCCAGCACCGCGCGCTGCCTGATCTTCGTCACCCCCGATGGTCAGCGCACCATGAACACCTATCTCGGTGCTTCGCAGTTCCTGCCCGCCAGCGCGCTGGACGAGGAAGCGATCGGCGGGGCGGGAATCCTCTATCTCGAAGGCTACCTGTGGGACCCGGAAGAGCCGCGCGCAGCGATGCGCCGGGCCATCGAGGCGGCCAAGGAGGCTGGGCGCAAGGTTGCCTTCACGCTGTCGGATGGCTTCGTGATCGCGCGTCATGGCGATGATTTCCGCGCCCTGATCGCCGAGGGCCTGATCGACATCCTGTTCGCCAACGAGGCTGAACTGGCCGCGCTGACCGGCGAAGACGACTTCGAGGCGGGCCTCGCCCAGCTTGCGCCGCAGGTGGAAACGCTGGTGGTGACGCGCAGCGAAAAGGGTGCGGTGTGTTTGCGTGCTGGTGAGCGGGCCGAAGTGCCTGCCGAACCGGCTACGGTGGTCGACACGACCGGCGCGGGTGACCTGTTCGCAGCCGGGTTCCTGTTCGGTCTGGCACGCGATGAAGCGCTGGCGACTTGCCTCAAGCGCGGCGCGATCTGCGCGGCGGAGGTGATCTCGCACTACGGCGCGCGGCCCGAGGCCGACCTCAAGGCGCTGATGGCCGAAAAGCTGGGCTGACCCCTGGCGAACTTGTCGAAGTTGACAGGGTGACAGGTGCTCTGTTCGGCAAGTTCGTCGTTTGACTTCAGGCGTTTGGGGGCAGAAAAGCGAAGTTGACACTTCGCCCGCACAAGGCCGGGCGCGCAGGAGTTTGGCAATCGTCATGGCCCCACCCGCAGCACGGTGGGGCCGACGTAGGAAAGCCAAAATCGTTCGCGTCAGTCGCTCCCGCCCTCGATCAGTTCGTCGAGGAACAGCGCCATCAGCGTGGGCTGGCCGCTGACCCCGGCCTTGGCATAGACCGACGACAGCTGCGAACGCACGGTGCCGGTGGCCGATCCGCGCAATTGCGCAATCTCCGCTGGGCCAAACCCCTTGAGCGCGAACAGCGCGACCTCCGCCTCGCCCGGCGAGAGGCTCCATTCGGCAAACCGCTGCTCGATGATCCCGGCGAGCGCCCCGCGCGCCACCGCCAGCGCTTCGGCCTGGCGGCGCCCGGCGGCGAGCGACCGCAGCAGGGCGCGGGCCGCATAGGCGATCCCCGCCAGCAGTGCCGCGCCCACCAGCAGGTCAAGCAGCGACAGCGCCCCGGGGCCAGCCTCGGCCACGGCATCGGCAAGGAAGTAGATCGCGGCGGCCACCTGCAGCACGATGGCCGCCAGCGCCAGGCCCGGTTTGTCGCCGCTCACGATGGCACTCGCGCTGATGGCACCCGATTTGAACTCCTGCTTATGGCCGTTTCGTCGCCCTGAAGCGTAGCCGCCGTGTCATTCCATGCAGGAGAACACGATGGACAAGCAAATGCAAAGCGCGCTGACCAAGGTTCCGGCGGTCACGCTTGGCTTCTGGGTGATCAAGATCCTCGCCACCACCTTTGGCGAGACGATGGGCGATACTGTTTCGATGAGCTGGCTGGGTGAAACCGGCGCCAGCGCGGGGCAATCGGGGCTTAACGGCTATGTGGTGGGCACGGCGATTTTCGGCGGGCTGCTCGCGGTGCTGGTATGGCTGCAGATCAGGGCGCGGGCCTTTCACCCGTGGCTTTACTGGGCGACGATCATCGCCTCGACCACGGCAGGCACCACGCTGGCCGACTTCGCCACCCGCTCGCTGGGGATCGGCTATCCGGGTGGTTCGCTGGTTCTGCTGGGGCTGGTGCTGGCCTCATTGATGATCTGGCACCGCGCGCTGGGCAGCATTTCGGTCAGCTCGGTGCACGAACCGCGGGCCGAGCTCTATTACTGGCTGACGATCACCTTCTCGCAGACACTGGGCACGGCGCTGGGCGACTGGGTGGCTGATGGCGCGCTGGGCTATCTTGGTGCGGCGGTGATTTTCGGGAGCGCGCTGGCGCTGCTGGCACTGGCCTATCGCTTCACCGCGGCCAACCGCGTGGCGCTATTCTGGGCCGCGTTCATCCTCACCCGGCCGCTGGGCGCGGTGGTGGGCGATTTCCTCGACAAGCCGGTGGCGCATGGCGGGCTCGAACTGAGCCGCCTCGCCGCCTCGCTGGTGCTGGCCGGGGCCATCGGCGCGCTGATCTGGCTGGTGCCGCAGCGCGCCGGAGAGGTGTCGCACTAGGCCTCGCGCGCGATCTCGCGCCAGCCGATATCGCGGCGGCAGAAGCCGCTGGCGAAATCGATCTTGTCGACGGCGGCGTAGGCGGCGTCCTGCGCCGCCTTCGTATCCGCTCCGCGCGCGGTGACGTTGAGCACACGCCCGCCATTGGCGCGCAGGGTGCCGTCCTCTTCGTCGCGCACGGTGCCGGCGTGGAACACCACCGCGCCCTCGGCCTCGGCGTCACCCAGATCGATCAGGCCGCCCTTTTCGGGCGTGCCGGGATAGCCCTCGGCCGCCATCACCACGGTCAGGGCAACCTCATTGGCAAACCTCAGGGGCTCCTGCGAACCAAGGCGGTCCTCCGCGCAGGCCAGCAGGTAGTCCGCCAGATCGCTTTCGAGCCGCATCATCAGCACCTGGCACTCGGGATCGCCGAAGCGGCAGTTGTATTCGACCAGCTTGGGGCCGTCCTCGGTCAGCATCAGCCCAGCGTAGAGCACGCCCGAATAGGGTGCGCCGTCGTCTGCCATCTGCCGCACCGTGGGCGCGATGATCTTCGCCATCGCTTCGGCCTGCAGCTCGGGTGTCAGCACACGGGCGGGCGAATAGGCGCCCATGCCGCCGGTGTTGGGGCCGGTGTCGCCGTCGCCCACGCGCTTGTGATCCTGCGCGGTGCCGAAAGCCATCACGGTTGCGCCGTCGGTGAGCGCGAACAGGCTCGCCTCCTCGCCTTCCATGAATTCCTCGATCACGACCTCTGCGCCGGCATCGCCGAATTGGCCGTCGAACATGTCGGCGAGCGCGGCCTCGGCCTCCTCGCGCGTTTCGGGCAGGACCACGCCTTTGCCCGCCGCGAGGCCATCGGCCTTCAGCACATAGGGCGCTTCGAACCGGTCGAGCGCTTTCAGCGCCTGTTCGAGGCTGGTGCAGTGCTCATAGCCGGCGGTGGGAATGCCCGCGCGGTCGCACAGGGCCTTGGTGAAACTCTTCGAGCCTTCGAGCTGCGCCGCTGCTTGCGACGGGCCGAAGGTGGCAATGCCTTCGCCGCGCAGCGAATCGGCAAGGCCGTCGACCAGCGGCGCTTCCGGCCCGATCACCACCAGCCCGATGCGCTCCTGCTCGCAAAAGCCGACCACCAGCTCGTGGTCAGTGATGTCCATCGTGAAGCATTCGGCCAGCTGTTCCATGCCCGGATTGCCGGGGCTAGCGAACAACTTGCCCCCATCTTGAGCAATGGCGCGGGATTGCGCGAGCTTCCATACCAGCGCATGTTCGCGCCCTCCCGACCCCAAAACGAGGATATTCATGGCTTGCCCGGCCTCTTATTACGATGACAACGATCCGGCGCTCGTAGCGGCGAGCCGCTCCGGCGACAATTCCCAGGCGCTCACGATCACCGAGATTTCTCAGGCGCTCAAGCGCACGGTGGAGGATCGCTTCGGCTTCGTACGGGTGCGCGGGGAGCTGTCGGGGGTGAAGCGGGCGGCTTCGGGGCATCTCTATTGCAGCCTCAAGGACGAGAAAGCGGTCATCGACGCGGTGATGTGGAAGGGCACAACCGGGCGTCTGGCGTTCAAGCCGGAAGACGGGCTGGAAGTGGTCGCCACGGGCAAGCTGACCACCTATCCGGGCCGCTCGAAATACCAGATCGTGATGGAGTCGATGGAGATCGCGGGCGAGGGGGCCTTGCTCGCGCTGCTCGAAAAGACGCGCCAGCGGCTCGCGGCAGAGGGGCTGTTCGCGCCCGAGCGCAAGCGCCGCCTGCCCTTCGCGCCGAAGGTGATCGGGGTGGTGACCTCGCCCACCGGGGCGGTAATTCGCGATATCCTGCACCGGCTGCGCGATCGCTTTCCAACCCATGTGATCGTCTGGCCGGTGCTGGTGCAGGGGCAGGGTGCAGCCTCGCAGGTTGCCAATGCGGTGCGCGGGTTCGGCGCGCTGGACGAGCACGGCCCGGTGCCCCGGCCCGACTTGCTGATCGTAGCGCGCGGGGGCGGTTCGATCGAGGACCTGTGGAGTTTCAACGAGGAAGAAGTGGTGCGTGCTATCGCGGCCTCGCCGATTCCGGTGATCAGTGCCGTGGGCCACGAGACCGACACCACGCTGGCCGACCATGCCGCAGATGCCCGTGCGCCCACGCCCACCGCGGCGGCGGAAATGGCCGTGCCGGTGCGGCGCGAGCTGGCGGCTTTCCTCGAAGATCTCGGCTTGCGGCAGAAGCGCGCCGTCTGGCGTCCGCTCGAAATGGGGCGCGAACGGCTGGCTGCGCGTGCGCAGCGGCTGCCAACGCCCGAGACGCTGCTCCAGCCCGCGCGCCAGAGGCTCGACGATCTGGCCGAGCGTCTGCGCCGTGGCCTGACCGACCGCGCGGCGGCGGGGCGCGAACGTCTCGCCAAGGCGCGGCTCAGTCCGGCCATGCTGAGCCGCAACCTGCGCGATGCGAAGGGGCGGCTGGCGGCCGTGCGGCTTACCCCGGCGCTGCTCACCCGGCCTCTGGCGGACAAGCGCCAGCAGCTCGCGGCCCTCGAACGGCTGCGCTTGCAGCTTGATCCCGAAGCACCGCTCGCACGCGGCTATGCGCTGGTGAGCGCGCCGGGCCACCGGGCCATTTCGTCACGCGAGGTGGCCGCCGGGCAGCCCGTACTCACACTCAAGTTCGCCGATGGCACGCTTGATGTTGCCACCGGCGGCGCGCGCAAGGCACCGCGCAAATCCGGGCCATCTGCCGCAAAAGTATCTCCGCCGGGCCAACCCAAATTGCTTTGAGCCCCCCGTGCCCCTACATGAGGCCACATGCTGATGTCATCGGATACCCCTTCGCACCGGGCCGCCACGCTGATCTACGGTCCAAACGACTTCCGCGTGGTGAAACCCGGCCACTTCGTGACCTGCGCCATGAGCGGCGAGCCGATCCCGCTTGAGGTACTGACCTACTGGAGCGTCGAGCGGCAGGAGGCCTATGCCTCGGCTGAGCTTTCGACCCGCCGCGCGCTCGAAGACCTGTGAGGAGCGCTGTTGCCGCCGGAGCGCTGCTCGGGGCGGCGCTGCTGACGGTCGCCTGCATTCCGTCCGCCGAGGCGGGGGAAGACGTACAGGCGGCGCGGGTTCCTGCGCCGGTCGCCACACCTGCGCCCGTTCCCACCCCCACACCGACGCCGACACCCACCGGCCCCGCGCAGTTCACCTATGCGGGTGAGACCGAGCAAGGCGGCTGGATTCGCGGGCAGGCCCCGGCGGGCGCGGTCTCGGCCATGCTCGGCGACGTTCCGCTTGATCTCGATCCCGAGGGCTACTTCTTCGCCGCTTTCGACCGCGACGCTGGGCCGGAAGCGACACTCACTGCGACGCTTGCCGACGGCACCACCAAGAGTGCGACGATCACGGTGCGCCCGCGCGCCTGGCAGCTCGAACATATCAACGCGCCTTTGCGCCCGGGTGGCGGCTCGTCGGAGGCCTTCAAGCGCCGCCGTCAGCCCGAACTCGACGCGATCTGGGATGCGCGCACGGCCGATTCACCGGTCGATGGCTGGCGTGAGAGCTTTATCTGGCCTGCGCAGGGGCGGATTTCCGGGAAATTCGGCGCGCAGCGAATCTATCAGGGCGAGCCGGGCAGCTATCACTCCGGCCTCGATATTGCGGGCGGCGCGGGTGCGCCGGTCGTGGCCCCCGCCTCGGGCAAGGTCACGCTGGCGACCACACGGCCGTTCAGTCTCGAAGGCAACCTCGTGATTGTCGACCACGGTGACGGGCTGAACTCGGCCTTTCTGCACCTGTCGCGAATCGACGTGACCGAGGGGCAGATGGTGAAGCAGGGCGATCCCATCGGCCTGATCGGGCAGACCGGCCGGGTGACCGGCCCGCACCTGCACTGGAGCATCAAGTGGCATCTCGCGCGGCTCGACCCGCTGCTGTTCGTGCCTCCGCGCTGACCGCCGGTTCCATGGGCAAGGTTCGGATCAAGCGGCTGGCAGTGGTGGCCGTGCTGGCGCTGCTGATTGCGCCGGGCACATGGTGGCGCGACGATTCGGGCGCGGTGGCGGACGACCGGGTGTGGTTTGAGCCGCTCGACGTGGCGCAGCCCGAGGGTTGGCCCGCCGGCCTGACGCTCGAAGGGGCGTGGAACGTCATCGACCGCAACCCGGCATTTGGTGGCTTTTCTGCCTTGCAGATAGATCCGGCGGGGGCAGGCTTTATCGCCTATTCCGATCGCGGCACCTATGCGCGTCTGCCGCGTCCGCCTTCGACCGCTGGCGTGCCTGCGCTTACGGCAGCTTTTCCGCGCGATCCCTTGTTGGGCGACCCGCAGGATATCGAATCGGTCACCGCCGATCCGGCCAGCGGCGCGATCTGGCTGGGGTACGAGAATCACAATGCCATCCGCCGCTATGTCGCCAATGGCACCTCGCAGTTTGTTGAGCCCGAGGCCATGGCCGACTGGAGCAAGAACTCCGGACCGGAGGCGATGGTGCGGCTGACCGACGGGCGCTTTGTCGTGCTGGCGGAGCGAGGCGGGGAGGGCTTGTTGTTTGCAGGCGATCCGCTCACCAGCGACGAGCCGATGCACTTTTCCATCGATCCGCCGGGCGATTTCCTGCCGACCGACATGGCGCAATTGCCCGATGGCCGGGTGCTCATTCTCCTTCGCGACCTGGAGCTGGCCTTTCCCCCCTTTGCCAGCCTGCTGATGGTGGCCGACCCGGCGACGATTCGCGATGGCGAGGAATGGCCGCTGGTGGAACTGGCGCGGGTCGACGAGGCGTGGCTACGCGAGAACTACGAAGGCATGGCAGTCGAGCCGGATGGCACGGGTGCGGCGACCGTGTGGCTGATTGCCGACGACAACCAGTCGCTGCTCCAGCGCACCTTGCTTCTGAAGCTGCGCTATCAATATGCACCGGACACGCAAACGGCCCGCGAGGCGCTGTCGCCTGCGGGCCGCTAGCTAAGCAGCAATCACGCGCTGTTTACGCGGCGGTGATGGCCTTCTTAAGCTCGCGCTTCACCTTCTGGGCGTTGGTCGAGAGCTTTTCGTCACGGGTCTTCAGCAGCCAGTTATCGAGGCCACCGTTGTGCTCCACCGAACGCAGGCCCTGCGTCGAAACGCGGAACTTGAAGCTGCGGTCGAGCTTCTCGCTGATGAGCGTGACGTTCTGCAGGTTAGGCAGGAACACGCGCTTGGTCTTGTTGTTGGCGTGGCTCACGTTGTGGCCGACCTGACGGCCCTTGCCGGTAAGTTCGCAGATGCGCGACATGGCGAAATCTCTCGTTCGAAACGGTTTCAGTGAATCAGCAACTAGGCTGGGAAAGGCGCGCGCATACATAGTGCGGGCAGGGCCGTCAAGAAAATGGCGCCCAAAACGCGATATTGCCGCGCGCATTTCGATGGCCTAGCGCCGTGGAATGACCCGTTGGCCCATGCCCCTTCCCATGCAGCGAGCCCTTGAATTGGCTAGAGAAGCTGCCGCGCTGGGTGAAGTGCCGGTTGGCGCGGTGGTGGTCAAGGACGGCGAAGTGGTGGGCGAGGGGTACAACCTCACCCGCACCACAAACGACCCGACCGCCCACGCCGAGATCGTGGCGATTCGCCGCGCCGCCCAGGCGCTGGGGCAGGAGCGGCTCGAAGACTGCGCCTTGTTCGTGACTTTAGAACCCTGCGCGATGTGTGCAGGCGCGATTGCCCACGCGCGGCTCGCCTCGCTGACCTATGGTGCGAGCGACCCCAAGGGCGGCGGGGTTGAGCACGGCGCGCGGGTGTTTGCTCAGCCGCAGTGCCATCATCGGCCCGAAGTGGTGGCTGGCGTGGGCGAGGGCGAGGCGGCAGAGGTGTTGCGCGGGTTTTTTGCCGGGCGGCGGTGATGTGGCCCATCCGGTGCAAGGTTTGATGGAGTGAAAGTGATGGTGGTGAACAAGGTCAGGGAGATTCGCGGATCAGCAGTGGGCTTGCTGCTGTTGCTGGTGATTGTCGCAATTCCCCTCCTGTTCCTGCTTGGGCTTGCCGAGTTCAGCGTCTGGGCGCTCAACTGGATACCGGACGTGTTGTGGGTCGCGATGGTGATGTGCATCGCGCTCATTCCCCTCGCGGTGATTCCTGCCACCAGAGCTATTGCCGGCACGGCCTACGGACTTGCGGCCTTTGTGTTTATCGCAGGCCTGTGGCTCTATTCACTGGCCTTTACCTACACCGAGTGGGGCCTGATCGGCGTGGTGCTGGGCGTGATCGTGGCGGGCATCGGGGTGGTGTTTACCGCGATCCTGGCAGCGCTTTTCAGTGCGTCGTGGGCGGTGTTGGGCAATGTGGCTATCCTGATTGCGCTTGGCCTTGTTACGCGGTTTCTGGCGGCATGGCTCAAGGCTTCGGCGCAGGAGCGCTTCATGCGCCAACGAATGCAGGACCATCCGTCCGAGGCGATCATCACGCAGCCACCGCGCGACGAATAGCGCGTCTTACAGGCCCCGCCAGATCCGCACTCGCACATCGTCGTCCGGCCCCAGCCTGCGCCGGTCGCAGCGGGTGGGCCTGAAGTCTCTCCCGTAGCATAGGCGCATCTCGCGCAGCCAACCGCGTTCGTTCACCACCAGCCCGACCATCTCGGGGTCGAACGCGGCGTTGGCGTCGGTAAAGGCGCGGCGCACGTCACCGGCGGTGAGGCCGTCGCGGCGAGACAGCGCGTCGTAGTCAGGCAGGCGCAGAGAGCGCCACAGGATGCGCGTAACCCTCAGGTAGACATCAGGATCGGGCACCATGCAGCTGCCGTGCTTAGCCCATTCATGCGCGAGGAGCGCGGCATCGGGCGTCATGCATAGGGATTGGCGCAGTTCGGTCTGGCTCGGTTGGCGGGAGCTACCGCACCATTGCGGCCAGCTTGAGCGGCCTTCCGGCCACAGGCCGTGGACGATCAGCCCGAAGCTGCCCGCACGGCCTGAACACTGGCGCGCGTTGCGCGGGCGATTCTCACGGGTGCGGCAGAACTCCGGACTCCAGCTTAGCGCCAAGGTATAGCCGGTGACGGGCATCTCGCGGCGCGGGCCATCGGGCGTGACGCGTGGCACGCTGATGCGCCCTTGCGGTATTGTGCACTGGTAGGCCTGAGCCTGAGCGATCCCGCCGTGGCAGAGAAGCGCCAGCAACGGGCTGACCCAGACAGCTCGCAAGGTAGACCGGTCAGCGCGGCGGCTTCTGCGCAGCCAAGGGGCTGCGAGCCAACTCATAGAGGCGTGAAATCCAGCCCGATGTCCGCCGCAGGCGCGCTTTGGGTGAGGCGGCCGACCGAGCAATAGTCCACCCCGGTCGCGGCCTTGGCGGCGATGGTGTCGAGGTTGATCCCGCCGCTTGCTTCGGTCCGGGCACGGCCCGCGATCACGCGCACGGCTTCGCGCAGTGTCTCGGGGTCCATGTTGTCGAGCAGGATATGGTTTGCCCCTGCCTCCAGCGCTGGTTCGATCTGGTCGATCCGGTCGACTTCGCAGATGATCGAGCGGATACCTGCCGCGCGTGCGCGGGCCACGG
>CENV01005972.1_pt1 | contig 49355 bp, 38 predicted proteins | sample 530231 | NCBI WGS metagenome assembly CENV01 (sample SAMEA2619815, study PRJEB7988) | marine metagenome | biome: marine biome (ENVO:00000447); feature: surface water layer (ENVO:00002042); material: "saline water (ENVO:00002010), including plankton (ENVO:xxxxxxxx)" | depth 5 m
ATCACCGCCTGCTGGTGCCTGCTACGCGTCCATGAGAAATGAGTTGAGTTCCGCGACCCGCACCTCTGACAGTAAGCAAGGATTGTGCACTGTACCACAATTGGTACAATAACACGGCTCTTAGCCCGTCGGCTGAAGAAGGTGAAACGCTATGAATAAGCATGTCGGATCGGACTTCGATGACTTCCTGGAAGCGGATGACATCCTGGAAGACTGCTCTACAGCCGCTATAAAACGCGCCATAACCTGGCAAATTAAGGAACGGATGGGTCAGGCGAAGATGACCCGGAGCGCCTTGGCGAAGCGGATGAACACAAGTCGGGCGGCTGTGGCGAGACTGCTGGACGAACGCGATGAAGGGATGACCATCGATACTTTATCGCGGGCGGCACGAGCGCTGGGTAGTCGCGTTGACGTTCAGTTCGTTACCGCGAATCCTCTATTTGGGCTCAAGCAGGGGCAGCGCGAATCCATCGAGCGCGAGGTGCGCCAGCTTCGGCGGCCCCGGCAGTTTAAAGAATAGCTCAAGCAGCTTAATCGGCTCTTGAGTTCCGTAATATCCCTTATCCTTCGAAACGGCGCACGCTTCGCTGACATAGATTGAGGTTTTGACGTACAACCTGATCGGCCGCGGCTCGCCATACTTTCTTTCACACTTTTGGAGGGAAGTATGGATGACCATGACACTAGCTACCGGTTGCTGTTCTCTCATGCCGAGATGGTCAGGGACTTGCTGACGGGATTCGTGCCTGAGAGCTGGATCGCCGAGTTGGATCTCAACTCTTTGGAAAAGATGAACGGCAGCTATGTCAGCGATGACTTGCGCAGCCGCCACAATGACGCCATCTGGCGAGTACGGTGGGGACAGGAGTGGATTTATATTTATTTGAGGCGGGATTATGTGGAGTGGCTGCGTCGCCGCTTGCGTCGTTGGGCACCCACCGTAAACTTGCCTGAGATTCATGACCTGCAGGAGACCTATAACATGGTTAGAGACACTGTTCAGGAGTGGAAGGACCAACACCACCAAACCGGCCTGCAGCAAGGCCTTGAGCAAGGTATGGAGCAGGGCTCCACCAATGAGGCCCGGGCCATCCTGCGCCGCCAGTTGGTGCGCCGTTTCGGTGACGTGCCCGCTGAGGTCGATGCCCGGCTGGGGCGCGCCACCCGCACCGAACTGGAAGGCTGGATTGACCGCCCCTACGAAGTCGACACGCTGGAAGATGTCTTCCGCCCCTCCTAGCAGCCGCCTATTCAGGCGGCGGTGCCCAGCATCCGACGAATCAGAATACTGACCTGCTCGAGCGCCTGGTCGGGCGTCATCTGGCCCTTGGGGTTGTACCAGTAGGCCATGCGGTCGCACTGGCTGAGCAGGGCCAGGGTGACCACCTTGGGGCTCACCGGGGCGTCGTCGGCGACGTAGTCGCGCACCAGGTCCTGGACGGTGTGGCGGTAGCCGGCCATGCGGCCGCTGAAGTGCCGGGCGGTGTCCTCGGGCAGGAACATGCGCGCGAATTGCGGATCGATCAGGCGGTCGTTGGCGCGGGCAATCAGCCGGTGGCGCATTTTGTAGCCGGCGTGGCGGCGCACGATTTCGAACAGCCGCTCTTCGCGGGGCACCTCGTCGATGCCTTCCAGGATGTAGCTGAAGAAGTCGGTCATGCCCAGCTCGATGGCTTCGATCAGCAGCTGTTCCTTGGAGGCGTAGTAGTTGTAGAGGGTGGGGGCCTTGAGGCCCACCCAGCCGGCCAGGGTGCGCATGTTGAGGTTTTCGTAGCCGCGTTCGGCGAACAGGGCGATGGCGGCCACCAGGATGCGGCTTTGCATGGTGCCGCCGTCGGCCCGTTCGCTGACTTCCCGCAGATCCTTCTCGATGTTCTCGCCGAGGTAGCGCGGTGCCGCCTGGTCGGCCGGCAGACGGGCGCCGTTGCGGGTGCGCCGTATTTTCGGTTCGCTCATAGGTCCTGTACTTCCCGCCACATGATCTTGCCGCTGCCGTTCTTGGGCAGGGCGTCCACGAAGTCCACGATTTTCGGCACTTTATACGCGGCCATATTTTCGCGGCACCATTCTATCAGGGTCTCGGCGTCCAGGCCCGGGTGAGAGGCGCGGCGCACCACCACGGCGCGTACGGTTTCGCCCCGGTAGGCGTCCTGGCTGCCGACCACGCAGGCTTCCTGGATGCCCGGGTGGCGGAACAGCAGGTTTTCCACTTCCGCGGGCCACACCTTGAAGCCGGAGGCGTTGATCATCCGTTTGATGCGGTCGGTGATGTAGAAGTAGCCCTCGCCGTCGCGCCGCCCCAGATCCCCGGTGAGGAAGTACTTACGGCCGCCGATGTAGAGGAAGCTTTTGGCGGTGGCTTCGTCGTTGTTCCAGTAGCCCTGGAACACCTGCGGGCCGTGGATGGCGATTTCGCCGGGCTGGTTGTCGGCGCACTCTTCGCGGGTGTCCGGATCCAGCACTTTCACGTCGGTGCTCATGAAAGGAATACCCAGGCACTGCAGCTTGGGGCGGTGGCAGGGGTTCATGTGGGTGGGGCCGGAGGTTTCGGTGAGGCCGTAGCCCTCCACGAAGTTCAGCCCGTAGGTGTCCCTGAGGCGTTCGGCCACGGCTTCCGGCATGGCCGCCCCGCCGCCGCCGATAAACGCCAGCCGCGACAGGTCGTAGCGTTCCAGATCCGGTGAGGCGAGCAGGTCCACCACCATGGTGGGGATGCACAGCCAGTGGCTGATGCCCTCTTTTTCGATCAGGTGGCTGGCCAGGTCGCGCTGCCAGCGCGGCAGGATCACCAGGGTGCCGCCGCCGAAGATCGTGCCGTGCATCACGCACACCAGGCCGGTGATGTGGAACAGCGGCAGCACCGCCAGCATCACGCTTTCCGGGTCGCCGTTGATCCAGTGCCAGCTGGCCACGGCGTTGTGCATGATCGAACCGTGGTGGTGGACGCAGCCCTTGGGCGCCCCGGTGGTGCCGCTGGTGTAGGGCAGCAGGCAGGGCGTGTCCGGGTCGCCAATCAGCACCGGCGGCGGCAGGGTGGTGGCCAGCGCCTCCAGCCAGGGGGTGACGGGTGTGTGTCCGTCCAGGGGCAGGTTGCAGGTGTAGAGCCACTCCTTCCACTCTTCGGGCACCGGCAGGTCCTGGCTGGCGCCGCGGTCGAAGGCGTCGGCGTAGCGGGTCACCAGCAGCCGCTGCAGTTGCTCGTCGCGGGGCAGTTCGTTGTTGGCGTCGGTGAGCTCGCGGGCCAGCTCCGCGGAACAGATCGCCGCTTTGGCGCCGGCGTTGCGGATGTAGTGGCCCAGCTCGGAGGCTTTGTTCATCGGGTTGATCGGCACCACCACCGCGTTGGCGCGCATGATCGCGTAGTGGGCGATCACCAGCTGCGGGCAGTTCTGCATCATCACCAGCACCCGGTCGCCGGGGCGCACGCCGGCGCCGCTGAGCCAGGCGGCCAGGGTCTCGCACTGGCACAGCAGCTCGCGGTAGCTGAGCGCGCGATCGAAGAAGCGGATCGCGGTTTTTTCCGGATAGCGCCGCGCGCTGGTGACCAGGTTGTCCCACAGGGTGGTGCGCGGCGGCCGCAGGCTCTTGGACAGCCGCGGCGGCCAGTGATGGTGAAACGCGTCGGGGGTATGGGTGGTCATGATTGAGGCTCCGGTGCCGGGTTGGGGGTGCGGACACGGCGGCGCAGGGCGTCGAGCTCGCCCATGATGCCGCGCCGGAAAGCGAGTACGCAGATCACGAACACGATGCCCATGATCATCATTACCGACTCGCCCAGGGTGGCGAACCAGCCGATGCCGGTGACGCCGGCGAGCAGCGCGCCCAGCTCGCCGATCTTGTTCTCCAGGGTGACCAGCACCACCGCGCCGACCACCGGGCCGGACAGGGTGCCCAGGCCGCCCACCAGGGTCATCAGCAGGGCGTGGCCGGAGGTCATCCAGTGCACGTCGGAGAGCGTCACGAAGCCCAGGCCGATGGCCTTGAGCGCGCCGGCCAGGCCGGTGAGCGCGGCGGACAGGGTGAACACCAGCAGCTTGTAGCGGTCCGGGTGGTAGCCCAGCGATACCGCGCGCGGCTCGTTGTCCTTGATCGCGGTGAGCGCCTGGCCGAACGGCGAGCGCACCACCCGGGCGATGAACAGGAACGCCGCCACGCCGATGGTCAGGGTGGTGTAGTACATGACGCGGTCGTTGTGCAGATTGATGAAGCCGAACAGCAGGCCCCGGTCGATGCCCTGCAGGCCGTCCTCGCCGCCGGTCTGCGGAATCTGTACGCACAGGAAATAGACCAGCTGCGCCAGCGCCAGGGTGATCATGGTGAAGTAGATGCCGGAGCGGCGGATCGACACATAGCCCATCACCAGCCCCATCAGCGCGCCCACCGACAGGCCGGCGAGCAGCGCCAGCTCCGGCGACAGCGCCCAGGCCTTGATGCCGTAGCCGGCCACATAGCCGCCGACGCCGAGAAAGGCGGCGTGGCCCAGGGACGCCAGGCCGGTGTAGCCGAGCAGCAGATGGAAGGCGCAGGCGAACAGCGCGTAGCAGAGAATCTTGGTGCCGAGCACCGGGTAGAGCCCCATCCAGGGGGCGGCCACCAGGGCCAGCAGCAGGAAGCCGTAGCACATCAGGCGGGTCATTCCACACCTCCAAACAGACCGTTGGGCCGCACCAGCAACACCAGCACCATGACCAGGAACATCACCATGGAAGAGGCTTCCGGGTAGTACACCTTGGTCAGGGCTTCCACCAGGCCCAGCCCGATGCCGGTGACCACGGTGCCGGCGATGGAGCCCATGCCGCCGATCACCACCACCGCGAACACGATCACGATCATGGTCTGGCCGGTGAGCGCGGACACCTGCATGATCGGCGCGGCCAGCACCCCGGCGAACGCCGCCAGGGCGACGCCGAAGCCGAAGGTCAGGCTGACCAGCACCGGCACGTTGATGCCGAAGGCTTCCACCAGCTTGGGGTTCTCGGTGGCGGCGCGCAGGTAGGCGCCCAGGCGGGTGCGCTCAATGGTGTACCAGGTGGCGGCGCATACCAGCAGCGAGGCGACGATCACCCACAGCCGGTAATTAGGGATCATCAGAAAGCCCAGGTCGGTGACGCCGGAGATCGGCGCCGGGCCGTAGGGCTTGCCGGACACCCCGTAAACGGAGCGCACCGCGCCTTCGATGATCAGCGTCAGGCCCAGGGTCAGCAGCAGGCCGTACAGATAGTCGAGCTTGTAGATGCGTTTCAGAAACAAACGCTCCAGCACGATGCCGAACACGCCCACCACCAGCGGTGCCAGGAACAGCATCACCCAGTAGTTGAGCTCGAAGTAATAGAGGCCGGCCCAGCTGAGCAGGGCGCCCAGCATGAACATGGCGCCGTGGGTGAAGTTGATCACGTGCAGCATGCCGAAGATGACCGCCAGCCCCAGGCTCAGGACCGCGTAGAAGCAGCCGTTCACCAGGCCGATCATCAGTTGCGCCATGAGTGCCTGCACCGGCACACCGAATATATCCATAGCCTTCCCTTTATTGTTTTCAGACGCTGAGCATGCGAGCCACTTCGTCGGCGTTGTCGTCCACTTGGTCCGGGGTCAGGGTGTCGATGATGCGGCCGCTTTCCATGAACAGCAGCCGGTCCGACAGCGCCGCCGAAAAATGGAAATTCTGCTCCACCAGCAGAATGGTGTAGCCGCGCCGGCGCAGCTCCTGGATCGCCTGGCCGAGGGTGTCGACGATCACCGGCGCCAGCCCTTCGGAGATTTCATCCAGCAACAGCAGCCGTGCGCCGGTACGCAGAATGCGCGCCAGGGCGAGCATCTGCTGTTCGCCGCCGGACAGCGCCATGCCCGGGCTGTGCTTGCGCTCCTCCAGGTTGGGGAACAGCCGGTAGACCTCGTCCAGGGACAGCCCAGCTTCGGTGCCCTTGAACAGCGGCGGCAGCAGCAGGTTCTCCTCGCAGCTGAGACTGGCGAAGATCCCCCTTTCTTCCGGGCAGTAGCCGACGCCCAGCCGGGCGATGCGGTGCGTGCTCAGGCCGATGACTTCCTCGTCGAACACCCGTATTGACCCGCTGCGCCGGCCGGTGAGGCCGAGCAGGGCGCGTAGCGTGGTGGTGCGTCCGGCGCCGTTGCGGCCCAGCAGGGTGACCACTTCGCCGTGCTGAACGTGGAAGTCGACGCCCTGCAGCACGTGGGATTCGCCGTACCAGGCGTGCAGGTCGCGCACCGCCAGGGCCGCTGTTTGCGTTGCGGTGTTCATGCCACGCTCTCCTTGCCGTGCCCGGGGGCGGTGCCCATGTAGGCCTCCATCACCCGGGGGTTGGTGGACACCTCCTGGTAGCTGCCGCTGGCGATCAGCCGGCCGCGCTGCAGCACCGACAGGGTGTCGGCGATGGACGCGACCACCTTCATGTTGTGCTCCACCATCAGCACGGTGCGGCCGACGGCCACCTGCTGGATCAGCGCGGTGACCCGGTCCACGTCCTCGTAGCCCATGCCCTGGGTGGGTTCGTCCAGCAGCATCAGCACCGGGTCCATGGCCAGGGTGGTGGCCAGCTCCAGGGCCCGCTTGTGGCCGTAGGGCAGGCTACCGGCGGCGTGCGAGGCGACGCCGGTGAGCCCCACGGACTCCAGCAGCGCCATGGCACGGTCGTTGAGCCGGTTGAGCACCCGGTCGCTTTTCCAGAAGTGAAACGACATGCCCAGCTCGCGCTGCAGCGCCAGCCGCACGTTGTCGAGCACGCTCAGGCTGGCGAACACCGCGGAGATCTGAAACGAGCGCACCATGCCGCGCCGCGCCACCTCGCGGGGCGGCAGCGCGGACACCGAGCGCCCGTTGAAGTGGATCTCGCCGGCGCTGGGCTCGGTGAAGCGGGTGAGCAGGTTGAACAGCGTGGTCTTGCCGGCCCCGTTGGGGCCGATCAGGGCGTGGATGTGCCCCTTTTGCACGGACAGATCCACGTTGTCGACGGCGGTGAAGCCCTTGAAGCGTTTGCTCAACCGCCGGGTGCCCAGTACCTCGTCCGTCATGTCTGTCCCCTTTTTAACCGGTCACCAGAGGGCAGCGTGACTCGGAGAGCGGCTGGTAGGCTTTTTCCGCCGGCACGGTTTCGCGCAGCTTGTAGTAGTCCCACTCGCCGTCGGACTCTTTCGGGCTTTTCACTTCGTAGAGATAGACGTCGTGGACCATCTGGCCGTCCGGGCGGATGCGGCCGTTCTTGGCGAACAGGTCGTTGATCTCCTGCTCGTGCAAGTGGGCCAGCACCGCGTCGGCGTCGTCGGTGCCCAGCTCCTGGGCGGCGCTCAGGTAGTTGGTGACCGCCGAGTAGGTGGCGGCGTTGAGCATGTTGGGTATCTTGCCGGTCTTTTCCTTGAAGCGTTTGCTCCACTCGCGTGCCGCGTCGTCCTGATCCCAGTAGAACCCTTCCACCAGCAGCATGCCCTGGGTGACTTCCAGGCCCAGTGCGTGCACGTCGGTCATGCTGGCGGCCAGGCCGACGATTTTCTGCGACTGGTTGATGCCGAACTCGTTGGCCACGCGCACCGCGTTGTGCAGGTCGCCGCCGGCGTTGGCGATGCCGATCACGTCGGCGCCGGAGCTCTGCGCCTGCAGCATGAAGGAGGCGAAGTCGGAGGCGCCCATGGGGTGGTGCAGGGAGCCGAGCACTTCACCGCCGCTGCGTTCCACCGCCTTGGTGGCGTCGTATTCGATGGATTTGCCGAGCGCGTAGTCCACCGTCACGAAGTACCAGGACTCGTCGCCTTGCTCGGTGATGGTGCGGCCCAGGCTGTTGGCCAGGGAGTAGGTGTCCCAGGCATAGAGGATGGTGTTGGGCGAGCACTGCTCGTTGTTGATGGTGGTGGAACCGGCGCCGGTGACCATCAGCACGCGGTCCTTGTCGCGGGTGACTTCGGACACCGCCAGGGCCACCGCCGAGTTGATCACGTCGGTGATCATGTCCACGCCTTCGGTGTCGTACCACTCGCGGGCGCGGCTGGCGGCCACGTCGGTTTTGTTCTGGTGGTCGGCGGTGACCACTTCCACCTTGAAGCCGGGTTTCTGCTCGGCGACGAAGTCGTCCACCGCCATGCGCGCGGCGGTGACGGCGCCTTCGCCGCTCAGGTCGGAGAAGATGCCGGACATGTCCGCCAGCACGCCGATTTTCACGGTGTCGCCGGAGATGCCCTTGGCGTTGTCTTGCTTGGCGCTGTCGTTCGCGCCGGCCACGGCGCTGGCGAGCAGGGCGATGGCGAATAGGCTGTTTGTTATTGGCTTATTCATGATGCGTCCTCGTTTTGTTGTTGTGGTTCTGATCGTTTGCTTCAGCCGGTGACGCGGCGCGCCCAGCGGCTGATTTCATTGAGGGTTTCGGTGGTTTCCGGCAGGAACGGGAACAGGGTGTAGACGTGCACCGAGTCCTTCACCGGCACCATGGTCACGTCCACGTCCGCTTCCCGGGCGCGTTCCAGCAGGCGGCTGCTGTCGCTGTACAGGGACTCGCCCTCCACGGCGGACAGGAACAGCGGCGGCAGGCCCTTGAGGTCGCCGAACAGCGGTGACACCAGCGGGTCGCGGGGCTCGTGCTCCTGGAAGTAGGAGGCCGCCATGAACGCCAGGGTGTCGCGGTTGGCCGCCGGGTCCTGGCCGGCGAATTCCTTGATGCTGGCGCCGGACAGGGTGAGGTCGGCGAACGGGCAGATGGCGATGATGCCGGCGGGCTGTTGGTCGCCGGCCATCTTCAGGGTGAGCGCCAGGGCCAGTGCCAGGCCGGCGCCGGAGGACTCGCCGCTGAGCAGAATCCGCGACGGGGCCACGCCGCTTTTGACCAGCCCGCGGTAGGCGTCCACCGCGTCGTCCAGCGCCGCCGGGTAGGGGTTTTCCGGGGCCAGCCGGTAGTCCACGGTGACGCAGTCGCCGCCCACCGCCTTGGCCAGCCGGCCGGCGTACTCCACCGAGCCCTTGGCGGAGCCGAGCATGTAGCCGCCGCCGTGGAAGTGCAGCACGGTGGTGCGATTGTCGGCGGCGGTGGCGCCGGCGGCGCGCACGCGCAGCGCTTCCACGCCGCCCAGCTCGGCGTTTTCCACGGAAAGGTCGTCCGGCGCCGGGAAGTGGGTGGTCAGGAAGCGGTCGTAGCCTTCACGCATGCCGTCGTGGCCGCGCGCCACGTCCTCGGCGGTGAACGCGGACTTCCACATATCGAAGGCGCGCTGGCTTTCCGGGCGCTCCATCTTCTTGTCTTCGCGGGTGGCGGACAGGCCCTGCACCTCACCGGCCGGACGCTTCACCTCTTCCAGCACGTTGTAATCCCAGACGAACGCCCAGGTGGCCTCGGTCATCGGGTCGATGTGCTGCATGCCTTTCCAGCGGCCGTTGCGCGCCTTGATGCGCTCCGGCTCGGACTCGTGCACCAGCTTGACCATGGCGCGGGCGCCGGACTGAACCCGGGTGGTGCGCGGGCGGCGGCGTTGTTCGTACTCCTCGAGCGCGGTTTCCAGATTGTCTTCGCCGTAGTGCTCCAGCATGGTCGCCAGCACCCAGGCGTCCTCGATGCCCTGGCAGGCGCCCTGGGCCAGGAACGGCACCATCGGGTGGGCGGCGTCGCCCATCAGCGTTACCCGGCGGTCGGTCCAGCGGTCGATCGGGTCGCGGTAGAACATGCCGGTGAGGAAGGCGGTGTCGATCTGATCCATCATCGCCTGGGCGCGCGGCTCCAGGTCGGCGAACGACGCGCGCAGCTCGTCGATGTCGCCGCTCTCGGTCCAGGACTCGCGGTGTACCTCGCCGGAGGGCACCGAGGCGAGAATGCTGTACAGGTTCTTGGGGCGGATCCAGTAGGTGATCAGGGTGCGGCCGGGGCCGAACCAGTAGTTGCCGCGCTCATCCAGATCGATGCCTTCCAGCTTCTCGGCGGGAATCAGCGCCCGCCACATCAGGATGTTGGAGAAGTGCACGTCGTCCTCGCCGAACAACTGCTTGCGGATCACCGAGTGGATGCCGTCGGCGGCGATCAGCACATGGCCGTGCAGGTCGTCGCCGTCTTCCACATGCACGGTGACGCCGTTGTCATCCTGGGTGAAGCCGGTGCAGTGCACCCCGAGCCGCACCGACTCGGAGGGCAGGGCGTCGGCGAGAATCTCGATCAGGTCGGCGCGGTGGATGTTGTACAGCGGCGCGCCCCAGCGCTGCGCGCCTTCCTCGCCCAGCGGCGACACGTACAGCAGCTTGCCGTTGCGGATATCACGCATGTCGAACGACTTCGGGATCACCGACTTGGCCGCCACGGCCTGCTCCAGGCCGAGCTCGCGCAGCACCACCGAGCCGTTGCTGGCGATCTGGATGCCGGCGCCGATCTCGGAAAGCTGCGGGGCCTGCTCAATGATGGTCGCGTCGATGCCCTTGTGGCGAAGCGCGATGGCGGCGGTCAGGCCGGCGATGCCGGCGCCCACGATCAAAACGTGCATGGTTGCTCTCCCTTGTTATTCTGTTTTGCGCATTACGAACGAATGTTCGTACGTAGTAACCGGCAGTGTTCCCCAACCGTGAAAGCTCTGTCAACACTTTTGCTTTGTGGGCGGTTCTTGTGGGCGCGGGCCCCGCCCGCGAAAGGCCGGCAAACGCCGGCCGGCCATCCCGCCGGAAATCTCCTACATCCACAATCGCCCCTGACCGACAGACCGGACAGTCTGGCCTTGTCATAGTCGCTGTACTTCTTATCGAAACCATTTTGTTGTCATTTGACAACAAAATGGTTTCGTGGCACGCTTCCAAGGACATGTAATGGCACGAAAAAAACACCCGAAAGCAGCTGTCGAAGAGGCGGTTCAGTACGCGGAAAAGCACGGTTGGCAGGTGAAGGCTTCAGGCAAAAGCGCTCACGCTTGGGGCATTTTGCAATGCCCGAACAACGACCCGGCTTGTCGATGTGGGCGTTTCTGCCGCAACAGCATTTGGTCGACACCTCGAAATGAAGAGGGGCACGCCAAAAGCATCAGACGATGGGTCGATAACTGCGAATTCGGCCTGCGATACGTGGGAGATTTGGACGATGAATGAATACGTATTTCAGTTGTACTACCAGCTCCCGGAAAGCGAACCTGATCCGGAAGCCTGGCTTGATGCCCTGTTCGAAGCCGGTTGCGATGACGCGCTTGTCGGGGTCGCCGTTGCCGGCCACATGGCGCTCGATTTTACCCGGCAAGCTCAGGGCCCGCTGGCGGCGCTACGTTCCGCGATTGATGATGTGGAGCGTGCGATTCCCAACGGGCGGCTGGTCTGTGTCGGACCTGACCTGCTGAATCTTTCCGAGCTTTCAGCGCTACTGTCCGAACGTCTTTCGAAAGTCAGTCGTCAGGCGATGAGAAAATACGCCACCGGCGACGTACGCAGAGTCAAAACGCGCTTTCCGCCAGCACGGGTATCCGGTTCAACACCGCTATGGCATCTCGACGATGTCATCAAGTGGATGAAGCACAACGGCAAATTCAAACCGGAGGCGGGCCGGCGCGTGGATGCGCTTATTGAGCTTTCAGCCGCTATCAGGACACTGAATGCTCTTGACGAATATGCGACCAGCCGTGCCGCTTATCCGGACCTGATTGAACAGGCCCTTAACCTTGCCTCGGCATTCGGCCCACCCGTGATTCGATAAAAAGTGGCGATAAGCGTCCCCTTTTCGTCCTTGCAAAGCCCTCTGAAATGCTTTTCAATCCGCTTCAAAGAATGAGTAATAAGTCACACTTTGGGTTGTTGGAAGGACAGGGGTCCGCATATGGAGCGTGTGCATTCTGGGGGAAAGTTTTGCCTGCTGTTTGTTTTCTTTTCTCTGCTTACCGCTTGCACGCATCTGCGTGAGTCTTCGCTTGATGGTGGCTGGGTACTGATCGCGCCGAATGATCGGCGGCTGCCCGTCGATATCACCTCTCTGGATTCTAATCGTTATTCCCTCTACCACCCCGATTTGATTTTGTCCGGTGTTTATCGTCTCGAGGACGGAGTTTTGACTCTGGAAGAGCCTAATAATCCGCGTGCCGTTGGCTTTGTGCTGTCGGTATTGGCCGATGGCCACCTGCGGGTGGTGGCGGCGCCGCCGGTGCGGCTCACCGGCGAGCGCTATCTGGGGGCCGATCTGCGGCGTTCCGAATAGTTCCAGAGCAACGGGGGAATCATGCCAAGACTCGCACTTCTGGTGGTGCTGCTAGGCGCCGTCTGGGCCGGCGCCGTGTCTGCTACCGAGAAGGTCTACTTCGCCGGGTTCGGTTACCTGGGCAATAGCGAAGACATCGCCGCCAATTATCCCTATACCCTGAAGCTGGCGCCGGTGCGTAACGGCGGACCGCGCTCGGACTTGGAGGTGGCGGTAGAGCAGGCGGTGCGTACCGCCCGACCTGAAGGCTACCACCTGATCACCGACAAGTATGGCGACCTGGCCGAGGGCGAGACCCTGTCCCTGGCACTGACCCTGGACAGCGAAACCGTGTCCGTGGAGCCGGTATGCGGCGAGTACAAGGTAGTGGTGGACCTCGCCGTGCAGGCTTTGGTGTTCGATTTTGAAACCATGGCGATCATCGGCTCCTATCCGCTGACCGTTCAGTACATTGATGTCTTCGAATCGGCACCGTCGAAGGCGGAGATCGCCAATCTGGTGCGGCAGCTGTATCTGGGCGATCTGGAAGTGAATGTCCTCGATCGCTTCGCGGCATTGCTAAACGATGTGCGCATACGCCGTAACTACGGAAACCGTATTCAGGTAACCGACGTATCTCTGGGTGAAAAGGCGCTGACGGCTTTGCCGCCGCGTTACCGAGACCGGCCGGACGCTTTCCGGGCGTTCGTCGCCCAGAGACTGGGCTCCGCTCTTTCCAGTGAGCACGGGATCTCCGTGCTCCCTTACACCAAGGGCCACGCCATCGGCAACAAGATGTCGGCGCGTTTCGCCAATAGCCGTGTGTATACCCTCTCCGTGCCGGAGCCGGACTACCACATTGATTTGCGGGTGCGCGGCTTCAAGAAAGTGGCCTTTGATGAGCGGGCCAGTGGTCGCTCGGTGGTTTACGGCAGCTTCATCGGACTGAAAGTGTACGAGCCGCTCTCCGGCAAGGTGTTCATGGACCAACGCTTCAAGCGCGGCGCCACCCGGGTGATCCCGGCCTGCCAGCTCAGCGCCAGTGACTGGCCCGCTTATCAGGAATCCCTGTTGGGCCTGTTCGATGAGCTCGCCCACCAGATCACGGCCCGGGAGAGAGACTGGGCGAAGTCCCATGCCGGCGGCACCCAGGCACTGGAATCACTGCGTAATCTGAAAGAGGTAATGGAACGATGCGAGTAGTGACTTATCTGGTAGCCGCGGCGCTGATGCTGTGCAGCGCCGCGGCTCTGGCTCAGATTTCCGAGGCCAAGGGCATGGGCGAGGTGAAGTACGACAGCTGGCACCTCAAGGACGAACAGAAAGCCCAGGCCCTGCGCAACGCGAAGATCAATGCGGTGGAGCGCTACGTGGCCCAGGGCGGGGTGTCCGTGGGCCGCAACTTCAGCCTGGTGCGCGATCAGGTGGCGTCTTCCGTGAACGAGTATGTGCTCGGCTACAACGTGGTCTCGGAGCGTCACGACGAGGACGCCAAGCGCTACACCGTGGTGATTCGCGCGGAGCTGAACGCCTCGCGCCTGGCGCAGACACTGCAGGCTTCCAGTACCGTGGGCAGTGCCGCCACGTCGGAGAAGTCCTACATCACCTTCATGTTCGTGGCCCGGCAACAGGCCTCGGTGCGTGAGTACGACGAGAAGCGGGTGACGCGCAAAGACACGGAAGCTTATGTGGAAGGCGGTGACCGCCAGGCCCGCTCCGGCGCCGGTATCACGTACAACTCAGATGAGTACCGCTCCGATAAGACCACCACCGGCGGCAGTACCACGCGCAAAGCCGATGACATCGAATACCGGGTCACTACCACCGAGGGCATCAACTCGACCATGACACGGGTATTCAGCACCGGCGGTTTCGAGGTGGTCGACGCGGCCTACCTCGAAGCAGAGACCGGCGGACTGATCTCGCTGGATGCCCTCAAGGATGACTACCGTACCGGCAACGACATCTCAGCGGCCACCAAGCGCGATGCGGTCAAAGGTGCCCGGGCGGTGGACGTGCCCTACGTGGCCGTGGGCACCTTGGATGTAGGCCTTGGCGACACGGACCCGGTGTCGGGACTGGCACGGGTATTCGTCACCGTATCCGGCAAGGTGCTGGACGTGCGCGGACGTTTTCCGAAGGCGGTGGCTTCGGTGGGACCGGTGCAATACACCGGTACCGGCCCGGATAACGGGGTGGCGCGCAACAACGCTCTTGGCAAGGCCGCTGATCAGGCGGCCAATGCTCTCACCGCGCAGCTCAACGCGCGCAACGTGAAATAACTTCAAAAACCAACTGGGGAGAAATCACCATGAAAACACCAATTCGTACTTTCGCCGCACTGGCGGCTCTGGCTCTTGGCTCCAATACTTTCGCGCTGGGGCTGGGCGATCTGCCCGGCGGCGACAAGGACAAGGGTGCCGCGACCACCAGCGTGGACGATGTGGCCGGGCGCCAGGAGAGCCTGGTTAAGCGCTACGTGAGCGCCGCCACCGATATCAACGATGCTCAGCTTCAGATGAGCCAGGCCCTGGGCCTCAAGCAGCAAGAGGCCAGCCTGCAGGATGCTGCTACCGTGCTGGGCAGCGGTGCGGTGCTCGACAAGGACGCAATCAAGAAGGTGTCCGCCACCTCCCAGGAAGCCGACGCCGCCATTAGCGAGCGCTTGGAAGCCGGTGAAGTGCTGTCCACGGAAAGCAAGCAGATGCTGGCGCAAAGCTTGGTGCCTTTCGGCATGGGCCTCAATGAAACCAAAAACCTGGCCAATGAGTTCAAACCTTTCATGCAGTCCGCCACCACTGCCATTAAAGACGCGCCCATGACTCAGAAGCTGCAGGCTAAAAGCAAGCTGGCGGCGGGCCTGTACGTGGCCAAGAACACCCCCGGGCTGCTCAGTGATCTGATCGGCACCAGCCAGCAACTGATGGGCTATATGCAGAGCCAGAATGTCAAAGTCCCCGACGAAGCCAGTGATGCGCTCGGCGAGCTCTGAAACCCGGGGGCTGCACCGGTGGCGGCCCTTGCTTCTGGTGATGGCGTTGCTGGCCGGCGGTATTGCGCGGGCCGGGGTGGAGCACGTGGAAGTGCGCACCCAGGGCCGCGCCGAGAGCCTGCCGGTGGCCATCAACAGCGCGCTCCTGGAAGCACTGGGACGGGTGAACGGCAAGGCACTGGCCGGCGACACCGCGATGGTGTCGGTAGAGGTTTCGGAGACCAGCGCCGATTCGGAAAGCTATTACGCCTCGGAGGCGTTCGCGCGGCATATACAGGAACGCACCGAGGGTGCAGTGAGCGATTACCAACTGCTCGACAAGCGCCGCGATGCCAACGGTCTCTGGGTGGTGGAGGTGCGTTCGCGCATCGCCAAATTCCAGCGTGCCGCCGCCTCTCACCGGCTCAGTATCGCGCTCGTGCCGCTGCGCGTTGAGGACGGCGAGTTCGCGGTGGCCGGTGGCCGGGTCGACGCCGGCCGAGTGCGGTCGGCGGTGGGGCGCGGCATCGCCGACTTTCTCACCCAGACCCGCAAGTTCGCGGTGCTGGACCGGGATTACGCTGACGCCACCGACGCTGAACGGCGACTGATTGAGGCCGGGGAAACGCCGGTGGAGGACATGGCGAGGCTGGGGCAGACCCTGGCCGCGGACTATGTGTTGGCCGCCACGCTCAGTCACTTCGACTACACCCGTGTGGAGCACGTGACCAAGGCCTCGGGGCGGCGCTACACCACCGCCAGCGGTCGGGCGGAACTGGGGTTCCGGGTGATCGATACGGCCACCCGGCAGATTGCCGTCAGTGACACCGTCAGCGTGCGACTCGGCGATGATGGTTTGTCCGCTGACCAGGCTATCTCGCGGTTGTCCCAGCAACTCGGGCAGGCCCTTGCGGAGCGCATCCAGACGCGGATCTATCCGCTCATGGTGGTGGCCGTCAGCAATGGCGAGCTGGTGCTGGGCCAGGGCGGTGACACCCTGGCAGCTGGTGAGGTCTACAAGCTTTATGAGTACGGCGACAAGACCTATGACCCCTACACCAAGGAATATCTGGGTCGTACAGAGCGTTACGTGGGCAAGGTACGCATCAACCGGGTAACACCGAAGACGGCGTATGCCTCTGTGATGGACACGGACGAGGATGTGTTGGCCGGCTTCGACACCCGCAAGTATATCCTGCGCGAGAAAGTTACGGCGCCCAAGGCGCCCCAAGCGTCCCCGGAGCGGGAAGTACGGCAAACCCGGGAACAACATCGGGAACGATTGAGGAACGACGATGATTGGTGAAGCAATGAAACTGATCGCCGGCGCGGCCCTGTTGACCCTGGTCGCCGCGCCGGCGCTCGCCCAGCCGGTGGAGTACACGTTGCCAGACGCCGACGCCCTGGCCTCGGCGCCGAGCATGATGGGCACGCTCAGCGAATACCGCGACCAGCTTGGCTGGTCCGACAACCTGGTACGGCGCGCCGATGGTTCCAGCCTTTATGTGTTCAATGGAATTGCCATGATTGCCGCGCCGGTAGGTTCACCGGCGTTCATGACTTCGCGGCAGAACGCCTTCGACAAGGCCATGCTGCAGGCTAAGAAGGCCATGGCCGAGTACATGGCCGTCGAGATCGGCGGCGAACTGGAGGCCATTTACTCTGAGCCGTCCCAAGCACGCCAGGAGATGGAAGCCGCCCGGCGCCGTGAAGAAGGGCTGCAGTTGGAGGCCTCCGGCCGGATGGCCAACGACGCTGCCGATGAGATCGCCGCCGATTCCAACTCGCTGACGCTGACCAGTGCCGCCGAAGAAACCCGAGTGCTGTTGCAGCGGCGCATTGACGCGCGCCTGCGGGAACTGGGCTACGACCCGGACCAGCCGGTGGATCAACAGGTGCTCAAGAAGATCACCAGCGACGCCGGCTTCCGCAAGCAGACCCGCACCCTGGCCGAGCAACGCGTCGTGGGCCTGCAGCCGCTGCGAGTGTTCGAGCAGGTCGAGGCCGGCGGCCCCCGAGAGCTGGGCGTAGTGGCGGTCTGGTCGCCCAAGCTCAATGCCACCGCCCACGCCATTTACAGCGGTGACGGTGTGCGCCTGCCCAAGGCGGAAAACGCCGGCAAGTCGTTTCAGGCGCAGATTCCCGAAGACGAAGCGGTGTTGATGTCCACTTTCGGCGCCCGCCAGGTGATCGGTCCGGAAGGGCAGTACGCGGTCATGAGTTTCGCTCAGGCCGCGCCGCGCGCCAAGAGCACCCGGTCACTGCAAGCCGCTTACAACAAAGCCAAGCAGGCTGCCAGTTTCGGCATTCGCCAGTTCGCCGGCGAAATTGCTTTGGCGGAAACCCGGCTCGACACGCGAGAGAGCACCACCACCTACGACGACGGAACCGCCGTCACTGAGTACGACGAAAGCTACCAGGAGCGCATCCACGCTCAGGCCAAGACCCTCTCAATCTCCGGATTGCGTGTGCTCAAGAACTGGCAGGCCAGACATCCGGCCACCGGCCAGTTGGTGGTCGGTACCGTCATGCTCTGGACGCCGGACAGCGGCGCGAACGCACGAGCCCTGGAGCGGAGCATTCGCGACCCGAACGCCGGCGAACCGGCCTCCGGGCAAGGCTTCAGAGGCGCCGGCCAGGAAGCCGATCTGGACGCGTTCTGAGCGACACCCGGGCGCCGCGTTGGCGCCTTACCGCTGCTTTTCTGCCTCATCAGTACGTAGGACCCATGTTCCATGTTTGCACAGCATATCGAGCAATTCATTGTCACCATCGGTGCTGCTTGGCTCACCGAAATCGTCGTTGGCCTTCTCCTCTTGCTTTTCGGCCTTGCCGCTCACTGGAAGCGAACGAACCAGCATCACGCTTTCACCCAGTACGCCCCCACTCTATTAACCACGCTAGGGATTCTTGGGACCTTCTGCGGCATCGTGGCCGGTCTGCTCGGGTTCGACGTCAATCAGATCGATGCCAGTATCGGGGCGTTGCTCGCCGGCATGAAAACCGCATTTACCACGAGCCTGGCCGGGATGGCACTGGCACTGTTGTATAAGGTGCTGACCACTACCGGTCTGCTAAGCACCAGCCAAGAGAACGTGATTGACGAAGACCAGGTCGGCGTAGCCGAGCTCTATCAGATGATGATGGAACAGCGAGATGGCATTCATGGTTTGAATGAAACGATGAAGTTAATAAGGGCCGATGCCAACGATCATCGTAAGCTGGCCCAGCAGGAGTTCGAGGCTTTCCAGGACCGGCTCTGGCGTAATCTGCAGGAATTTGCCGACGTACTCTCAAAATCAGCCACTGAAACGGTCATTGAAGCTCTTAAACAGGTCATCGTTGATTTCAATCGTAACCTGACGGAACAGTTTGGCGAGAACTTCAAACAACTCAACGAGGCGGTGTTCAAACTGGTTGAGTGGCAAGAGCGCTATAAAGAGCAGATCGGGCAGATGGTTGAACAATATGCGCTTGGCGTCTCGGCTATTGATCAAACGGAGACCGCTGTCTCTGAAATCACTGCACACACTCAGCGTATCCCGGAATCAATGGATACATTGCGAACCGTTCTGGATAGCAATCAGCATCAGATTCAGGAACTGGACCGCCATCTCAATGCTTTCGCGGAAGTGCGTGATCGAGCGGTGGAAGCGGTTCCGCAGTTGCGAGAGCAGATTGATACGACCTTGCAGGGAGTGAGCCAGGCTTCCGTGGAAATCTCCGCGGGCATGAAGGAAGCGGGTGCCACGCTTCAGAGCGCCATCGTCGGCGGGGCGGAGGAGTTCGTTGCGTCAAGCAGCCGGGTTAACGGCGCACTGCAAGAAAGCTCGGACGTTATCGTTAAGAACAGCGAGGAAGTAAAAATACAGTTCAATGATCTGGTGGAGGGTTTGAACAACCAGTTCCGAGACATGCTTCAGACGCTGGAGCGTATCGCTGAGCGGCAATCCGAAGAAGCTCAAAAAGTGTTCAACGGATTACGCAAGCAGATCGAGGAAGCCCTGTCCGACACCGGAGACGTGGTCCAGAAGCAGGTTGGCATGCTGGACACGGCGCTGGAACGGGAGCTTAGCCATGTGATGACGGAGATGGGCCGGGCCCTTGGCCAGATATCCGGCCAGTTTACCTCTGATTATCAGCGGTTGGTTGAACAAATGCGGCACATCACGCGCGCCTGAGGTGGTTGATTATGTCCGACTTGTTCAACACAAAGGCGGCGGCGCAGGAAGAGCATCATTGGCTTTCGGTTTCCGATTTGATGGCCGGGCTGATGGTGGTTTTCCTTTTTATCGCTATCGCTTTGATGCGTAACGTTCAGGAGGAGCAGCGAAAGGTCGAGAAAGCCGCTGTCGCTTATCGTGATACACAGGTGGCACTCTACGAGGACCTCAAGAGTGAGTTCGGTAAGGATCTCGATGCCTGGGACGCTAGTATCAATCTCGATAAGCTGAACTTCGTCTTTAATTCCCCGGATACTTTGTTCGAGCAAGGTAAAGAAGCTTTGAATTGGCGATACCGGTCTCTGCTCAGCGACTTCTTTCCCCGTTACATCAAGGTCTTGGAGAAGCATAAGGAGCAGATCGACGAAGTCCGTATCGAAGGCCACACCAGTAGCGTCTGGAATCAGTATGTGACGCCTGAGAAAGCTTACTTCCTGAATATGCAGCTCTCCCAGGGGCGTACCCGGAATGTATTGAAGTATGTCTATGGGTTGCAGGAAGTAGAGCCACATCTCCCCTGGCTCAAGAAGCACGTCGCTGCGGTGGGCCTCTCATCTTCAAGGCCTGTTCTGGATACTCAGGACCGCGAGGACCGTAATGCAAGCCGTCGCGTGACATTCCGAATTATCACCAATGCTGAAACCAAGGTTCGTGAGATTCTGGAGTTGGTGCAATGAAACTCACCACCAACTTCAAACTGCTCTGGCAAAGCGTGCGGGAGATGGGTGCCGAGGATCGTGAGTTCAGTTTCCAGTCCATCAACGCTAAAGATATGGAGGTTGATGATCAGCTCGAAAGTGGGCTGACTAATGTTGATCTGGACGAAATCGAATCGATTGCCGGCTTGCTGTCTTATAAAGGTCGGCAGATTCTGCTCTATATCCCTGATCAAGGAAGAAATATACGGGATGCGCTGGAAGATGCCGAAAAGGGCCGTCGTTTCCATGTGGCTGAATGCCGCACTATCGAGACCATGCGCCGTGAAGGCCGCTTTGAGCGTTTCACGATTACCACGGATTTGTCCGGCGTATTTCCTGTTTCTGGTTGGGATCAGCTCTCCGGATTGGTCGAAGGCCGTGCGGAACTGAAAGTTTGCCGTAATTGCCTTAGTTTCCTGAATTATCGGGGCTATAGAAGCGAGCAAGGCTGGCGTCGGGATATCGCGGTTTCGTTTTCCATTGATGCCTTTTTTAAGACTTATAGCACGCAATTCCGGCATCTGCCTAAGAAAGGGACGGACCGGTCAGCCGGTTATGCCGCTGATTGGGATGGTATCTCCCGGCGCTTCCGGGAGAGTAAAAGCTGGACTTGTGAGATCTGTCATGTCGATCTTGGGCAATATCCGCGATTACTGCATACGCATCACCGTGACGGTAATAAGCGCAATAATGTCCTGAGTAATTTGCAGGCGTTGTGCATAGATTGCCACCGCAAACAGTTCATGCACGAATCCATGGCGGTGAAGAAAGCCGACATGGTGCAAATTCAAAGGTTGCGCCGATTACAAGGTCACCTCCATTCTGCTAAAGGCTGGGACAGAGTTTTGGGCATGGCGGATTCGGCCTATGAGGGTGTAGCCAGGCGCGTCCGTGAAACAGGTAAAGGGGTGCCGGAAGTCGCGGTTGATGTGGTTGGTGCTGATCGGGAAACGGTCGTTACTCCAGAACTTGCCTGGCCCGATCAAAAATTCGCCATCGTCGAAAATGAGGAGCAGCGACACCGATTAGAGACGGCCGGTTGGAGCGGTGTGACTATCGAGCACGTATTGAGGGAGTAGAACGTATAGAGGCCTGTCAGGCGATTTGGTAGAGGCGCTGCCTGAGTCCCGCGCCTACAATTACACCGCGATTAATGAGAAAATAGCCGGCTTCCGGGCGCGTGGCCCAAAATGACTGGCGAAAAGGCGTTTTTGTGAGCAGACAGTGTTGAGCGGAAAGCGGATTCTCAGTGTCTTCGGCACCCGCCCGGAGGCCATCAAAATGGCGCCAGTGGTGAAAGCCCTGGGCGCCGCCCCCCGCTTCGACAGCCGGGTGTGCGTGACCGCCCAGCACCGCGAGATGCTGGATCAGGTGCTGGCGCTGTTCGAGATCACGCCGGACCACGATCTGGACATCATGGCGCCGGGCCAGGATCTCTACGACATCACCACCCGCATTCTGCTCGGCCTGCGCGACGTGATCCGTGCCGAGAAGCCGGACATGATCCTGGTGCACGGCGACACCACCACCACGCTGGCGGCCTCGCTGGCCGCCTTTTACGAGAAGGTGCCGGTGGGCCATGTGGAAGCGGGGCTGCGCACCGGCAACCTGCTTTCCCCCTGGCCGGAAGAGGCCAACCGCAAGCTCACCGGGGTGCTCGCCGCCGCCCACTTCGCGCCCACCGCCAGCGCCCGCGACGCCTTGCTGGCCGAGGGCGTGGACGAGGCCCGCATTCTCACCACCGGCAATACCGTGATCGACGCCTTGCTGTGGGTGCGGGAGCGCATCGACGGCGACGCCGCGTTGCGCGATGAGCTGGCGGGGCGCTTCCCCTACGGCCTGGAACGACCCATGGTGCTGATCACCGGTCACCGCCGGGAGAGCTTCGGCGGCGGGTTCGAGCGCATCTGCCAGGCGGTGTCGCGGCTTGCCGAGGCGCACCCGGATACCGATTTCGTCTATCCGGTGCATCTCAACCCGAACGTGCAGGAGCCGGTGAACCGGCTGCTCAGCGGCCGGCCCAACGTGCACCTGATCGAGCCCCAGGACTACCTGCCGTTCGTCTGGCTGATGGGCAACGCGACGCTGATCCTCACCGACTCCGGCGGCATCCAGGAGGAGGCGCCGTCGCTGGGCAAGCCGGTGCTGGTGATGCGCGACACCACCGAGCGCCCGGACGCGGTGGACGCCGGCACGGTGAAGCTGGTGGGCACCGGCGTCGACGCCATCCACGATGAAGCGCACCGCCTGCTCACCGACCAGGCCGCCTGGGACGCCATGAGCCGCGCCCACAACCCCTACGGCGACGGCCGGGCCTCCCAGCGTATCGCCGACTACCTGGCCGGCAATTAGTGTTGGATACTTTCAAAAAATGAAAGTATCCTACATTTTATGGAAACGTTGACCCGGACTCTGATCGATCAAGGACTGACGGAGCAGGTGCTGACCGAGAAGCAGCTGGCACGCTTGCTTCGGGGTACCGATCAACGGCGCTATAACCTGGTGAACCGCGCATTGCACGCCCAGGAGCTGTGGCGGCTGCGCCGTGGGCGCTATTTGTTGTCCCCGGTGGTGTCGGGCTACCGGCCGCACCCTTTCGTGATTGTTCAGTCTCTTCATCCGGGGGCCTATGTGTCGTTCGAGGCCGCGCTGTCGCATCACGGCTGGATTCCTGAATCAACGCCTTTGGTTCAGGCGGTCACGCCGGGGCGGCGCCGGGATTTGGTTACTGTCACCGGGGTTGGAGAGTTCCGTTTCTATCCGTTGGCATTGAATCCTGGCGGTTTTTTGCGCGGTGTTGAACGCTCTGTCTTGTCCGGCCATCCGGCACTAGTGGCCAGGCCGTTGCGCGCGTTGCTGGATTTGCTCTGCTTGCGTAAGGAAGAATGGCCGGGAGAAACCGCCCTTCTTCAGGGCCTGCGCATTGATGAGCAGGCCTGGAAGTCGGTGGACGTTTCAGAAATGGACGCATTGCGGGCGGTGTATAAACATCGCCGCATGCAGCGTTTGATCGACGCTCTACAAAAGGATTTGGCCGATGATTGATCTGTTGCGTCAGCGCCTGGAACGCTACGCGTGCACGGATGCTCTTCAGGAGGAGCACGCCCTCAAGGAAATTCTTCAGGAAGTCGCGCTGTATGGCTTATGGCGGGCGAATTTCTATGAAGTGGCGGCGTTCCAGGGTGGCAGCAGTCTGCGAATACTGCATGGGTTGCCGCGCTTTTCGGAGGATCTGGATTTTATTCTTATCGAGCCCGATAAGGATTTCCAGTGGCAGCCGTATTGTGATGAGCTTCAAGAGGTTTTGCTTGAGTTTGGTGTCCGAGCGGAGCTTTCCGACCGGGGAAAGATGGACCGCGCCGTTCGGCAGGCGATGCTCAAGGACGACTCCATCGGTCGGCAGCTGGACCTCTCTTTCATGCAAACCGATTCCGGAAGAAAGCTACGGGTTAAACTGGAAATCGATACCCGGCCCCCGGCAGGCAGTGGCTTTGAATCCCATTACCTGGATTTCCCTCTCGATTTCGAGGTGCGCAGCCAGGACCTGGCCAGTAACTTCGCGTTGAAAATCCACGCCCTGCTTTGCCGGGACTACCTGAAGGGGCGGGACTGGTTCGACTTCAATTGGTATATCAAGCAAGGTGTGGCGCCGAATTTGAGCCACCTGCAGGCCGCGCTGCGACAGACCGGTCCATGGCAGGGGACGGATCCGGTGGTCGACGCGGCCTGGTTGGACGCGGCACTGACGGAAGCCGTGAACGCCATCAGCTGGCGAGAGGCGGCGGATGACGTCGACCCTTTTCTGTCGCCGGCGGAACGTCATGGCCTTGCCTTATGGAAGGCGCCGTTTTTCTTGGATAAGGTTCGCAAGCTCAACGCTTTGATCCTCCAAAACCCCATTGCCAAGGATTAACCCTCTTATGGATTTCAACACCGTTTGTGTCGTCGGCCTGGGTTACATCGGCCTGCCCACCGCCGCGGTCTTCGCCGGCCGCCGCAAGAAGGTGATCGGCGTGGACGTGAACCAGAACGCGGTGGACACCATCAACCGGGGCGAAATCCATATTGTCGAGCCGGAGCTGGATATCGCCGTGCACGCGGCGGTGAAAGAGGGCTACCTGCACGCCACCACCGAACCGGAGCCGGCGGACGCGTTTTTGATCGCGGTGCCGACGCCGTTCAAACGGCAGGCGGACCCGGACGCGGTGCCGGAACCGGACCTCAGTTTTATCCGCGCGGCGGCGCGTTCGGTGGCGCCGGTGCTGCGCAAGGGCAACCTGGTGATTCTGGAATCCACCTCGCCGGTGGGCGCCACCGAAGCGATGGCCGCCTGGCTGGCGGAAGCGCGCCCGGACCTGAGCTTTCCCCAGGACGCGGGGGAGGGCGCCGACATCCGCGTGGCGCACTGCCCCGAGCGGGTGCTGCCCGGGCGCATCATGCACGAGCTGATCGAGAACGACCGCATCATCGGCGGCATGACGCCGGCCTGCGCCGAGGCCGCCGCCGAGCTGTACCGCACCTTCGTGCGTGGCGACTGCCTGACCACCACGGCGCGCACCGCCGAAATGGCCAAGCTCACCGAGAACGCCTTCCGTGACGTCAACATCGCCTTCGCCAACGAGCTTTCGATTATCGCCGAGCGGCTGGACATCAACGTCTGGGAATTGATCGCGCTGGCCAACCGCCATCCGCGCGTCAACATTCTGCAGCCGGGCCCGGGCGTGGGTGGTCACTGCATCGCCGTGGACCCCTGGTTCATCGTCAGCGAGACGCCGGAGCTGGCGCGGCTGATCCGCGCCGCCCGGGAAGTGAACAGCGGCAAGCCGGACTGGGTGGTGGAAAAAATCAAAACGGCGGTGGGGGAGTTTCTGCAGGCGAACCCGGACAAGCGCGCCGGCGACGTGACCATTGCCTGCTTCGGTCTGGCGTTCAAGCCGGACATCGACGACCTGCGCGAAAGCCCGGCGCTGGATATCGCCACCCGGGTGGCGGCGGAGCACCCCGGGCCGTTGCTGGCGGTGGAGCCGAACATCAAAGCCCTGCCGGCGGGCCTGGCGGAGCACGGCGTGGGCCTGGTCTCCGCCGACCAGGCCCTGGCGGACGCGGACGTGGTGGTGGCCCTGGTGGCGCACCGCTCGTTCCGGCGGGTGGCGCCGGCGGCGCTGGACGGTAAAAGGGTGGTGGACGCCTGCGGGCTTTGGAACCAGGGAGACACGGCTTGAAGCGAGATATTCTTTATGTGCTCACCACCCCGGAGTTTTTTACGGAAGGCCCGTGCGGACGGGTTAGCCACGCCAGCGGGTTTGTTGAGGGGGCCTGTGAGAACGGCGCGAGCCTGACACTGCTTTCAGGGCCTGGTGCGGAGGAGTTCGTTGACATCGCGCCGATCAAGAAGCGCCAGGTCCGGCCCGGTTTTTTATGGTGGCCGGCATTACTGATAAAGGCTTTGGCTCTTGTGTGCCGGCACCGTGTGGTTGTGGTGCGCTGGCGGCCGATCCTACCTTTTTTGTTCTTGCCTTTTTTGTTGTTGAACCGACGAATCTGGTTCGAAGTGAACGCTCTAACGGGCCTTGATTCAAGTAATCCTTTGATCCGTGCGCTGGTCCGCGTATCGGTGTGGCTGTCCACTCATTGCTTCAATGTGTTGACGGTTTCCGAAGTGTCCCTGGACCGTATTGCCGGGGTCTCTACGTTGCGCCGGCTTAGCCATGTTATGCCGAACGGCTTCCGCCCGGATCAGCTTGAGGAATTTCAGGTAAACCGTGTTCCTAATGCACCTGTTTCTCTCGTCTATTTCGGCATTCGCCAGCCCTACTACGAATGGGATTTGCTTTACCAGGCCTGTGAGAATCTCTCTGACGACGGTGTGATCAGCGAATTCCATGGTTTCGGTTATGACGAGACAGGCGTGCCAGGTTCTGTCCGTCCCCGGGGCGTGTTCAACAGAGCCTCATTGGTGCGGGATTTAACTGAGATCGTGAATCCCGTTTTGGTGGTGCATTCCGCTGGCAGTGATGTGGCCAGAGCCACCAGCCCGGTTAAGTTGTTCGAATACGCCGCTTTGGCGCTCCCGGTGGTGTGCTCCGCGTCCATGCGTCGCCAGGCGGCGGCTCTGCCGGCCTTCCGCTTTTACGAACCGGGCGACCGGGCAGGGTTTGAGGCCGCGGTTCGTGATGTCGCCATCAACTACGATGATGAACTGTCACGAGCCGGCACGTCGCGAAAGGTTGCAAAAGAGCGTTACACCTGGCCGGCCGTTGTTGGTCAGTGGATGCGGAGAGTGCTGTGAATGGCCGCCGTTTGCTCGGGCTCAAGCTGCGCACTGCCTGGGCGTTGCGGCCGCTCAATATTGCCCGGGTGCTGGCCTACCGCCTTAGCCTGAAGCTCAAACTCAACCGCGCGGTGCGTCGGCCACCGGCGGCGGTGACCGGGCCTTTCTTCCGCGCCCCGGACCGGCTTCGCCTGGAGCTTGCCCCCCGCCGGGGATGGTATCAGTGGCGCGAGGCGTTCGGTTTGCGTGTCGACGACGGCGCCGACATGGAAGCGCCGCCGGAATGGGCACGCAGCCTTGTTACCGGCGTTGCCGTCCCCGACACGGATCGGCCCTGGTGGCGGATCGCGGATTTCGATCCTCGTGTCGGCGACATCAAGGGGGTTTGGGAGGCGTCCCGCTACGATTGGGTGCTTGCCTGTGCCCAGCAGGCTCTGGCCGCCCGCGACGCTCGTGAACGCGGCCGTGCGCTGGACCGGCTTAATGCCTGGCTGAGTGACGCGGCGGAGCACAACCCCCCATGGCGGGGGCCGAATTGGAAATGCGGTCAGGAAGCGTCGATCCGCGTTATGCATCTGGCTGCGGCGGCGCTGATGCTGGGACAGGTTTCGCGGCCGGAGCCGGGCTTGCCGGCGTTGTTGGCGGTGCATTTGAAACGCATTGCGCCGACGCTGCATTACGCCATGGCTCAGGACAATAATCACGGTACTTCCGAGGCGGCCGCGCTGTTCATCGGCGGCAGCTGGCTGGCGTCCCTGGGGCTGCCCGGCGGCGAGCGCTGGGCCCGGCGCGGGCGTTACTGGTTGGAAAACCGCGCCGAGCGCCTGATCGGCGCCGATGGCAGCTTCAGTCAGTACTCGGTGAACTATCACCGTGTGATGCTGGATACCCTGTGCCTGGCGGAATGCTGGCGCCGACAACTGGCCGTGGCGCCGTTCTCTTCCCGCTTTTACGAGCGTGCCCGCGCTGCCACCGGCTGGCTGGGTAATCTGGTCGACCCCGGCAACGGGGACGCGCCCAATCTGGGTGCCAACGACGGTGCCCGCTTGATCCCCCTGACTGACAGCGACTACCGGGATTACCGGCCGACGGTGCAGGTCGCCTCTGTTTTGTTCGCCGGGGCGCGGGCCTACCCGGACTGCCCGTTGGCGGACCAGGCGCTGCTTTGGCTTGCTTTGCCGGTACCGGAACCGGTGCGCTCCTGGCAGCATAGCGCGCTTTACGCGGATGGCGGCCTGGCGGTGGCCCGCAGCGGGCCGGCGATGGCGGTGCTGCGCTTTCCCAATTTCCGGTTTCGTCCGGCGCAGAGCGATCTGCTGCATCTGGATCTGTGGCGTGGTGGGGAGAACCTGCTGCGTGACGGCGGCACTTACAGCTATAACCCGGGCCAGGAGGACGGCGACTGGCAGGACTATTTTCCGGGCGTGGCCTCTCACAATAGCGTGCAGTTCGACGGCCGCGAGCAAATGCCGAGGCTGGGCCGCTTCCTGTTCGGCGCCTGGCCTTCGGTGCGGAATCTGGACGGCCCGCGTGCCGATAACGGCGACCAGACCCTGGCCGCCGGTTACCGTGACTGGCGGGGTGCCGGTCACTATCGGCGGGTGTGGTTGGAGGCCGGGCGGTTGAAAGTGGAAGACCGGGTCGACGGCTTCAGGGGTGAGGCGCGTCTGCGCTGGCGGCTTTGCCCCGGTGATTGGCAATGGCGGGGCGACGATCTGATTAACGGCACGCTTCGCATTCGTGTCGGCGCTGATGTTCCGGTGCGTGAGCGACGCCTGGTGCAGGGTTGGGAGTCCCGTTATTACAGCCAAAAAACGCCGATACCGGTGCTGGAAGTGGTGCTTGAGGAAGCCGGTGTGTTCACCACGGAGTTTGAATTTCCGACATGAAGGTTTTGTATTTCCATCAACATTTCTCGACCCCCAAAGGCTCCGCGGGCACCCGTTCCTATGAGATGGCGCGTCGGCTGCTGGCGGAAGGGCATCAGGTCACCATGGTGTGCGGCTCCTACCATGGTGGTCAGACGGGCCTGCAGGGGGCGTTCCGCAGGGGCCGCCGCGAGGGCGAGGTGGACGGTATCCAGGTGGTGGAGTTCAACCTGGCCTACTCCAATGCCGACGGCTTCCTGAAACGCGCCGGGTTGTTTCTGCTGTTCGCGTTGCGCAGTGTTCTGGTCGCTTTAACCCGGCGGTACGACGTGGTGTTCGCCACCAGCACGCCGCTGACCGCCGGTATTCCGGGTATCGTGGCGCGCTGGCTGCGCGGCAAGCGCTTTGTTTTCGAGGTGCGTGATCTGTGGCCGGAGCTGCCCAAGGCGATGGGCGTGATCACCAACCCGTTGGTGTTGTGGTTGATGTCCGGGCTGGAGTGGCTCTCCTATCACTCCGCGCATCGTCTTGTGGCGCTGTCGCCGGGCATGGCCAAGGGCATCCGGGCGCGCGGTATCGACCCGGCGCGCATCGCCATGATCCCCAACGGCTGTGACTTCGGCATTTTTGCGGCGCCCGGGCCCGGTTGGCGCCCCGAAGGCGTGGAAGCGACCGACCTGATGGCGATTTTCACCGGCACCCACGGTATGGCCAACGGTCTGGATGCAGTGCTGGACGCGGGCGCCGAGCTCAAACGCCGTGGCCGTACCGATATCAAGCTGGTGCTGGTGGGGCAGGGCATGCGTAAACCGGCGCTGCGTGAGCGCGCCGCCGCCGAGGGCCTGGACGGCGCCGGTGGCGGCCCCCTGGTGTTCCATGATCCGGTTGATAAGGCGCGCCTGGCCGGCCTGATGGCGGAAGCGGATCTGGGCATGCAGATTCTGGCGAACGTTCCCGCCTTCTACTTCGGCACCTCGCCGAATAAGTTTTTCGATTATATTTCCGCCGGTCTGCCGGTGCTGAACAACTATCCGGGTTGGCTGGCGTCGATGATCGAAGAGAGCGGGTGTGGTTTTTCCGTGCCCCCGGATGATCCGGCCCGCTTCGCCGACGCCCTGGAAGCCGCGGCCGACGACCGCGACGCCCTGGCCGCCAAAGGCGACGCCGCCGCGCAACTCGCCCGGGAGCGTTTCGACCGGGATACACTGGGCCGTGATTTCGTGGCCTGGGTGACCCGTGGCGAGCCGCCCGCCGGCCGCGTTCAGGAGGGCCCCGATGCTTAAACGCCTGCTTGATATATGCATATCCGGTCTGGCCCTGCTGCTGTTGTCCCCGGTGCTGGTGGTGCTCGCCATACTGGTGCGGGTTAAGCTGGGCTCGCCGGTGTTGTTTCGTCAAACCCGGCCCGGCCTGCACGGCGAACCGTTCGAGATGATGAAGTTCCGCACCATGACCGATGGCCGAGATGCCAACGGTGAGCTGTTGCCGGACGACCAGCGGCTGGTTCCATTCGGTCGTTTTCTGCGCAGCTCCAGCCTGGACGAACTACCGGAGCTGCTCAACGTGCTGCGCGGTGACATGAGCCTGGTGGGGCCGCGTCCCCTGTTGATGGCCTATCTGCCGCTCTACAACGCCCACCAGCGCCGCCGTCATGAGGTGCGCCCCGGTATTACCGGCTGGGCGCAGATCAACGGTCGCAATAACGTCACCTGGCAGGAAAAATTCGATCTGGATGTGTGGTATGTCGACCATGCGGGTCTGTGGCTGGATCTGAAAATACTGCTGCTCACGGCCTGGACGGTGCTGCGCCGCGACGGCGTTTCCAAGGACGGCCACGCCACCACGGACTATTTCAAAGGTAATGACGACGAATGATTAACGTACTTTTCATGGGCCGAAAGCCCGTGGCCGCCAAGGCGCTCGCCTGGCTGCTGGAACGCGATGACGTCTCGGTGGTGGGTGTCATCACCGACAGTCACCTGGCGGTGTCTCCGACCATTGAGGTGGCCCGCGATGCCGGCGTGCCGATACTCAGCCGTGAGGAGGTGGAAGCCGGGGTGACCGACGGCTCCTTGTCCGTGGATCTCGGGCTTTCCATGCTCTACTGGCAGAAAATCCGCGCTCCTTTGCTGGATCATTGCGGTCGAGGGGTGGTCAATTTCCATCCCGCGCCCCTGCCGGAATACAAAGGCACCGCCGGCTATAACCTGGCGATTCTCGAAGACCTTCCCCGTTGGGCGGTATCCGCCCATTACGTGGATGAAGATATCGATACCGGCGAAATCATCCAGGTGCGTGAGTTCCCGGTGGACCGGCAGCGCGAAACCGCCCGCACCCTGGAGGCCAAGGCGCAGCCCCTGCTGCTGGCCCAATTCCAGGAGATTACGGAGAGGCTATTGGCGAGCGAACAGCGCCTGGCCACCACGCCCAATACCGGTGGACGCTACGTCAGCCGGGCACGGATGGAGGCCATGAAGGAGGTGAAGGAGGGCGATGACGTGGAGCGTAAAATTCGCGCCTTCTGGTTCCCTCCCTATGACGGCGCCTATAAAGTCATCAACGGGGTGAAGTGCACCCTGGTCAGCCGCACCATTCTGGAGTCCCTGGCCGATCCGTCCACCAGCAGCCTGTTTACCCAGCCCTCGGATTGAATCTATGTTGAACGGACCTTTCCCGCCCTGGCCGAGCTATAGCGAGGATGAAGCGGACGCCGCCCGCCGGGTGCTGCTCTCCAACCGGGTCAACTACTGGACCGGTGAAGAGGGGCGTCATTTCGAGCGCGAGTTCGCCGCTTTTGCCGGCACCGAGCATGCGGTGGCCGTGGCGAACGGGACCCTGGCGCTGGATCTCGCGCTGCGTGGGCTGGACATCGGCCCGGGCGATGAGGTGATTGTCCCCCCGCGCACCTATCTCGCCACTGCCAGCGCGGTGGTGAACGCCGGCGCCCGGCCGGTATTCGCCGACGTGGACCGGGATTCCCAGAATCTCACCGCCGCCACTGTGGCGGCGGCACTGACGCCGGCGACGAAAGCCATCCTGTGCGTGCATCTGGGCGGCTGGCCCTGCGATATGGACGCCCTGGGCGCGCTGGCGGAAGAACACGGGCTGTGGCTGATCGAGGACTGCGCCCAGGCCCATGGCGCCACCTGGAAAGGCCGCCCGGTGGGCAGTCTGGGACATGTGGGCTGCTGGTCGTTCTGCCAGGATAAGATTATGACCACGGGCGGCGAGGGCGGCATGGTCACCACCAACGATGCGGCGCTGTGGTCGCGGATGTGGAGTCTCAAGGACCACGGCAAGAGCTGGGAGGCGGTCTACGAGCGTGACCATCCCCCCGGTTTTCGCTGGCTGCACGAAAGCTTCGGCCATAACTGGCGACTCACCGAAATGCAGGCGGCCATCGGCCGCATTCAGCTACAGCGCATGGGCGAGTGGACCCGGCGCAGACAGGCACATTGTCAGACCCTGTGGGAGGCCGGCCGGCGTCTGCCGGGCCTGCGCGTCCCGGCACTGCCGGAAGCCGCGGCGCACGCCGGGTATAAAGGCTATGTGTTCGTGGAGCCGGAAGCATTGAACCCGGGCTGGAGCCGTGACCGGATCATGACCGCCATGGTGGAGCGGGGCGTGCCATGCTTCTCCGGGTCCTGTTCCGAAGTGTACCTGGAGCGCTGTTTCCAGGACGCGGGGCTGGCGCCCGCACGGCCCCTGCCGGTGGCCCGTGAGCTCGGCGAGACCAGTCTTATGTTCTTGGTTCATCCCACCCTGGAGGACGCCCACATGCAACGCACCGTGGACGCTCTCGGTGAGGTAATGAACGAGGCCGCCCGCTGATGTCCTTTCAGCTGACCAAGCTGGCGGCCGCGCTGTTGATGCCGCTGCCGCTGATTCTTGGTCTGCTGATCCTCGGTTTGGTGCTGTTGTACCTGAACCGTGCCCGCCGGCTGAGTCTGGTGGCGCTTACGTCCGGGACGCTCCTGCTGTTGCTGTTGTCGGTGCCGCTGCTGCCTCGACAGGCTGCCACCGCCATAGAGAACGACTACCCGCGTCTCTGGATGCCGCCGGACGCTTCCTGGGTGGTGGTGCTCGGCGCGGGCTCGCGGCCCGACCCGTCCCTATCTCCGGTGAGCCGCCTGTCCACGAACTCCCTGCACCGACTGGCCGAGGGGGTGCGGCTTTACCGGCAGTTGCCGGCAGCGACATTGATCGTGACCGGAGGTGTACCGGATGTCACCGAGCACACCCTGACCACGGCGGACGATCTGGCAACCGTGGCGGCGTCCTGGGGCGTGCCGCCGGAAGCTATTCTGCGTGCCCGCGAGCCGGTCAATACTGAAGCTGAGGCGGACGCGGTGGCGCGCTGGGTAAAACCCGGCGAACTTATGATTCTGGTGACCTCGGCCCTGCATATGCGCCGTGCGGTGGCACTGTTCGACGAAAAAGGGCTGGCGGTGGTGCCGGCGCCTACTCAGGGTCTGGTGTCGGACGGTGTGGTCGGCAATCAGATACCCAGATCAGGCAACATCAGTCTTATGGAACGAAGTCTCAAAGAGATCATCGGCCTGTGGTGGGCGAGGCTGAGGGGGGAGGCCGGGGCGCCGCGGGAGACCGAGTAGCTGAAGCGCCTGCTGCCAAGATGCGCTAACCTTGCTTGTAAGGTGTGTATCGGGTGAAGATGCGCGCCGCCGGCCCCGGATGTGGAGTGAATCGCCGTTGAAAGCGCTGTTGTATAAGGTTGCTGCCCTGGTGCTGCGCTGTAATAGGTCGCAGAAGCGGGCGATTATGATGCTCTGCGATGCCGTGGCGCTGCCGATACTGCTGTGGGTGGCCTTCGCCCTGCGCTACAGCTCCGTGACCCCGCCGGTGGACGGCAACTGGATATTCGCCGCCGCCACCATTTCGTCTCTGCTTTCATTATACGCCTTCGGCTTCTACCGGCCGATGGTGCGCTATTTGGGGGCTGAGGCCGCCAAGTCCGTTTTCACGGGTATGGCCGCCTCCGTCGTGGCTCTGGCGGCTCTCTCCTACATGGTACCGGTCATGGTGCCGCGCTCGGTCTTCATTATTTTCTGGCTGTTGGGTTGCGGTTATCTGGGTGTGAGCCGTTATCTGGCGCGTCGCTGGCTAGGGCGCTTGTCCACCCGTGGACTGCAGCGGCGCCCCGTGGCGGTGTTCGGCGGCGGCAGTGCCGGTGCCCAGCTTGTCGCCGCGCTGCAGGCGGGCCGCGAATTGTGTCCGGTGCTGGTGGTGGACGACGACCTGGGTAAGCAGGGCACTTTGCTGAGCGGTGTGCCGGTGGTCAGCCGGCAAGGCTTGAGCGAGGCGGTCCGCCGCGGCCGCTTGGACACCGTCCTGCTGGCAATGCCCGCCATGCCCCGGCACCGGCGTATTGCGCTGGTCAACTGGCTTGAGCAGCTTAATGTTCGGGTGCAGACGGTGCCCACTTTCAGCGATATCGCCAGCGGTCGCGCCCGTCTCACCGAGATCCAGGACGTGGTGATTGAGGATCTGCTGGGCCGCGATACCGTTCCGCCGAGGCGGGATTTGCTGGGTCGCTGCATTACCGGCAAGAGTGTGGTGGTCACCGGAGCGGGGGGCTCCATCGGTTCCGAACTCTGCCGTCAGATCATCAAGCTGGCGCCCAGCCACCTGGTGCTCCTGGAACAGAGCGAAGTGGCCCTCTACAACATAGAGATGGAACTGGCGGACCTGATCCAGCGCCATCACTTCGACCTTAAGCTGGTCGCCATGCTCGGTTCCGTGGTGGATCCGGGGCATGTGGAACGGCTATGCCGCGAATTCGACGTGGATACGCTGTATCACGCCGCCGCCTATAAACACGTCCCCATCGTTGAGGAGAACCCCGCCGCCGGCGTGCGCAACAATATTCTGGGCACGCTGGCCGCGGCCCAGGGCGCGGAAGCCGCCGGCGTCAGCCACTTCATCCTGGTTTCCACCGACAAGGCGGTGCGCCCCACCAATGTGATGGGCGCCACCAAGCGCTTCTCCGAACTGGTTCTGCAGGCCATGGCGGGGCGGGGCAGCAGCACGGTTTTCTCCATGGTCCGCTTCGGTAACGTGCTGGGCTCCTCCGGATCGGTGGTGCCGCTGTTCCGCGAGCAGATCCGCCGTGGTGGGCCGGTGACGGTGACGCACCCCGATGTGATTCGCTACTTCATGACCATCCCCGAAGCCGCCCAGCTGGTGATCCAGGCCGGTGCCATGGCCAAGGGCGGTGAGGTGTTCGTGCTGGACATGGGCGAGCCGGTGCGGATTCTCGATCTGGCGCAGACCATGATCCGCCTGATGGGGCTGTCGGTGCGCGACGAGTCCAACCCGGACGGTGATATAGAGATTGTATTCAGTGGCTTGCGGCCCGGGGAGAAGCTCTTCGAAGAACTGCTGATCGGTGACGCCAGTGTGCGAACCGAGCATGAAATGATCATGCAGGCCCACGAAGAGGCGCTTTCCAGCGAGGAAGTCGCGGCGGCCTTGCAGGCTTTACGCGCGGTTCTGGATCGGGGCCAATCGGCGTCGTTGAAAGCGCTGCTGTGCCGGTACGTCAACGGCTACCGGCCCCGCGAAGAGGTCGAGGGCGAGGATCCGGAGTTGCCCTGCATTGAGGCCGATGAGACGGCCGCCGCCACGGTGATCGACCCTCAAGTGGCGTCCGGAAAGGGCGTCCATTAAAAAGGGCGCCATAAAGGCGCCCCGGGCTCGAAGTGACGGAGACTCTTAAGACATCACTACGATACTTCGCGGTCCGGCCACGTCCCTGTCGTTACTGTCCATTCCGCGAAGCGCAAGAGCCTGCCACTGTGAGACCCCGGTCTCAATTCACAGCCTGATACTTTCTGTATACCCCCTGCCTGCTCCCTGCCTTCTTCCCGCCCATAAAAAAGGCGCCCGTGGGCGCCTGAAGTCACACAAAACGACTGTGAAACGATGCCCCGGGGCCTACGGGAAGGGGGTGAGATAACCCCGGGGCACACTCAAATCCTGCCATTTTGTGATTTCCATCACAATATCAATTTAGAGTACCTTGGTACGAAAAAGTCAGCTTTTGCGTGAAGAGTAATAATACTTGCCGCAATTTTTGTAATTATTAATGCTTAGTTTTAACTAGGCCGATTTTATTGTTTTACGCTCTTTAATCAAAAATACGATTAAAACCCTGGTTTTCAGCGTGTACAGCTTTTGTGTCGATGTGTACCATTTCCGAATCTGTGATGGGGTTGGCATAAAAATAAATTTGTATGCGCTAGGCAATATCATGCTTATGCCCGGGCGCAGTGCCAGTTCCAATTTGTGATCTGTACCTGGGGACGTCATGAATTCTTATCATGAAATTGAGCGTTTTCAACGCAAGACCGGCCAAGCCGATTTCCTTTTTCGTGATACCGGTACGCCGGCCCATGAACACCGCGAGACCGGTTGGAGCCTGATCGACCAGGTTGCCGCCGGCGTTTCCGTTTCTCCTTCCACACCGTCTTACGAACCCGACCCGAGGCCGCCGATCCAGGTAAGGCGGCCGGCGCCGGAGGTGACCGAAACCGCTGAGACGCCGGCCCCCGGCGATGAAGAGGCCCAGGACGCCGCGCTGGAGCGTTTCGCCTCCTTGCTGCAGGCACGTCACCGCCGTGAGGTGGAGCAAGACCACCCGGAAGCGGGCGACGAACAACCCCTTAAACAATTGCTGCGCCGCATCGCGGTGGGCCCGGGCGAAACCAATGAGAGGTGGCCCACGCGGTGTTGATCGCGGTCGCATCCCCAAAAGGGGGCGTGGGTAAGACCACGTGCGCGGCGCACCTCGCCTACGGTATTGCCGCCGCGGGCTACCGCACCCTCGCTCTGGATCTGGATCCGCAGAACAGTTTGCGCCTGCATTTCGGCATTCCCCTGGGCGAAGCCGGCGGGCTGGCGCGGGGCGGCCCGCCGGCGGGCGACTGGACGGCGCGGGTGCTCGACGGCGGAGGCGGCGTCGGTGTGCTGCCCTACGGCGCCGCCGACGGCGCCCAGCGCCGCGAGCTGGACCAGGCGCTGCGGACGCCGGGGTTTGTGAGCGCGGGCCTGCGCGGCCTGGCGGAGCAGCCGGACACCGTGCTGGTGGTGGATCTGCCGCCGGGGCCGTCGCCGGCGCTGGACGCGGTGTCGCCGCTGGCCAACCTGCGGCTGACCCTGTTGCTGGCGGATTCCGCTTCGGTGTCCCTGCTGCCGGGGCTGGAGGACGGTTTTTATCCGCCCGGCGTGGCGCCGGGTTCCGAGCACCGGCTGGTGCTCAATCAGGTTGATATTCGCCGCCGGCTCAACCGCGAGATTACCGAATTTCTGCGGACCCGGTACCGCGACAGTCTGCTCGCCACCCTGCACCGCGACGAGGCGGTGCCGGAAGCCGGCGCCCGTCAAATTTCCGTGTTTGAACATGCCGAGTCGTCGCGCGCCGCCCGCGACCTGGGGATGCTTTGCCGGCGTTCGCTGGCGCTGCTCAATGGTGCGGATTCAGCGGGTGTTTCACCGCTTTGGGGACACAACAGGTAATTCACAATGTCGAAGAATAAAACTCGACCACCGCTGGGGAGGCGGTGCGTGTTCGCGCTCGCCTGTTTGTTGGCGATACCACCGGTGCTGTTGTTTATCACCACGCCCATGGACGCGGGGCATCAGGCGCTGCTGGGTGCCGCCAGCGTGCTGTTGATGGCGCTGGTGAACCGTGTGCGGCCGGATTCGCGGCGCGTGTCCCTGTGGCTGGTGGCGCTGTCGTTGATCGTTTCCAGCCGCTATATCTGGTGGCGCGCCACCGCGACGCTGCATTTCGAAAGCGTGCCGGAAGCGGTGCTCGGCTACGGCCTGTTCCTGGCCGAGTTGTACGCGCTGGTGATTCTTCTGCTCGGCTATCTGCAAACGCTCTGGCCGCTGGAACGCAAGCTGGTGCCGCTGCCGGACGACACCGGCCTGTGGCCCACCGTGGACGTCTATATTCCCACCTACAACGAAAGCCTGGAGGTGGTCAGCGACACGGTGCTGTCGGCGCAGAACCTGGATTACCCCGCCGACAAGATACGCATCTACATACTCGACGACGGCCGACGGGACAGTTTCGAGGCGTTCGCCAAAAGCGCCGGGGTGGGCTACATCACCCGCGAGGACAATCAGCACGCCAAGGCCGGCAACCTGAACAACGCCCTCGGTCAGACCGATGGCGAACTGATCTGCGTGTTCGATTGCGACCACATTCCCACCGCCGGTTTCCTGCAAGCCACCGTGGGCGGTTTTCTCGACGACGCCAAGCTGGCGATGGTGCAAACCCCGCACTATTTCTATTCCCAGGATCCGTTCGAGCGCAACCTGGGCGTCGGCGAGGAGCTGCCCCGCGAGGGCGAGCTGTTCTACGGGCCGGTGCAGAAGGGCAACGACTTCTGGAACGCCACCTTCTTCTGCGGCTCCTGCGCGGTGATCCGCCGTGAAGCGCTGGACGAGACCGACGGCTTCGCGGTGGAGACCGTCACCGAGGACGCCCACACGGCACTGCGCTTCCAGCGCAAAGGCTGGCGCACCGCGTTCGTCAGCCTGCCGCTGGCGGCGGGGCTGGCCACCGAGCGGCTGTCCCTGCACATCGGCCAACGGGCGCGCTGGGCGCGCGGCATGACGCAGATACTGCGGGTGGACAATCCGCTGTTCGGCCGGGGCCTGAGCCTGGCGCAGCGGCTCTGCTATCTGAACGCCATGCTGCATTTCCAGTTCGCCCTGCCGCGGGTGGTGTTCATTACCGCGCCGCTGGCCTACCTGCTGCTTGGGCAGAATATTATCGCCTCGTCCGCGTCGATGATCTTCGCCTACGCCTTGCCGCACCTGTTCCATGCGATCTGGACCAACTCGCGGCTCAACGGCCGTTTCCGCTACACCTTCTGGGGCGAGATTTACGAGTCGGTGCTTTGTTTCCACTTGATCAAACCGACGCTGGTGACCCTGTGGGATCCGAAGAAAGGCTCGTTCAACGTCACCGAAAAAGGCGGCCTTCTCGAAAACAGCTTTTTCGACATCAGCGCGGTGCGTCCGCATCTGGTGGTGGCGTTTCTGCTGGCGCTGGGGCTGGGCAGCGGCCTGGTGCGGTTCTATTGGAACGAGTACTACGCCATCGAGCGGGACGTGATGCTGCTCAATGTGTTCTGGGCCGGCTTCAGTTTGATCACCCTGTTGGCGGCGATCGCCGCCGCCCGCGAGCAGCGCCAGGTGCGTACCAATGTGCGGGTGCCGCTGGTGCTGCCGGCGTCGATCTATCTGGCCGACGGCCATGTGCTGAAAACCCGCACTCTGGACGTGTCGTTGGGCGGGGTGCGGCTGGCCAACCCGCTTGAAGAGACCTTCGACGGCGAGGTGGAGGACGTGGAGATCCGCCTCGACGACTTGAGCGTGGTGTTGCCGGCGCGGCTGGTCGACGCCGACGGCGAGGACCTGCGTTTGCAGTTCGGCCTGATGAATCTCAGCCAGCAGCGGCAGATGCTGCGCATCGTCATGGGTCGCTACGACGCCTGGCTGCCCGACCACGCGCACCCCAAGGACCGTCCGTTGCATTCGTTCCGCATCGTGCTGCGGGTGGTAATCCTGATGTTCTTCGGCCGCTGGCTGGCGCGCGGCACCAAGGAGCGCGAGATCGACGAAACCATGCGCGCCAACCGCCTCTGGCACCGCTTCATGCCCCTGGCGGTGCTGCTGCTCCTGGCCCTCCTGGCCCTTCTCGCAGTCCGCCCGGCCCTGGCTGATGATGTGCGAGCGGGCTCTGTGGGAGCGGGCCAAGTGGGAGCGGGCCCCGCCCGCGAAAGGCCGGCAACGCCGGCCGGCAGGATCCCAGAGCCCTCTCTAAAAGACGGCTCGCAACTGGAAACCCGCCCCCACCAGCAGACGTTAACCTTCCGCCAGCTCGGCCAGGTCGACGGCCTCACCCTGGCCGGCGCCCAGTCTCAGGCCGGGCTGGGTTTCTCGGTGGGCCGCGATGAAGTGGTCACCGAGGCGGAGATGTATCTCAAGCTCCATTACGGCGACGAGATTCTGCCCGGCACCGGCCGGCTGGTGGTGGAGATCAACGGCGCCCGGGTGAAAACCCTGGAGCTGGACCGCGACGCCACCGAAGCCGAATTCCGGCTGCCGGTGAACCCGGCTCTGCTGGTCACCAACAACCGCATCAACTTCCGGCTGGTGGGGCTCGCCGACCGCGCCTGCCCCAACCCGCTGGATAAGCGGGTGTGGCTCACCGTGGATCCGTCCTCGGCGATCGAATACCGGGCCGACCGGCTGCCGCTGGCCAGCGATCTGGAAATGCTGCCGGAGCCGTTCTTCGACCTCACCTCGCAGAGCCGGCTGGACCTGCATCTGGTGCTGCCCGATGCGCCGGACAGCGACGTGCTGCGCGCCGCCGCCATCACCGCCTCCTGGTTCGGCGCCCAGGCCCGCTACCGGGGCACCCGGTTCTCGCTGCACGACAACGCACTGCCGGCCGGCCACGCCATCGTGCTGAGCACCGACGCCAACCCGGTTTCCGGGCTGGGCGCCGAGAAGGGCAGCCACCTGTCGGTGATCGACAACCCGGCGGACCCCTTCTACAAGCTGCTGGTGCTGCACGGCACCGACGGCGCCGACCTGGTGCGCGCCGCCCGCTACCTGACCCTGCGCAGCGCGGAACTGAGCGGTCGCCGTCAGCCGGTGGAGGACGTGGCCAGCCCGCCCCGTGCCGCCAACGACTCGCCGCGCTGGGTCTCCACCGACATGCCGGTGGAGCTGGGCAGCCTGGTGCCCGGCGATCAGCTGCGTACCCGGGGCCTCTATCCGGGCGTCATCGATGTGGGCTTCCGGGCGTCGCCGGACCTGTTCCTGTGGCCCGGCGAAACGGTGCCGCTGCGGGTCCGTTACCGGTTCGCCGAAGGGCCCTGGCTGGACAACGAAAAGTCGCGTCTGGACGTGGCCCTGAACGGCCGGTTCCTGAAATCCCTGCCGCCGCCCCGGCGGGACTGGTGGGGCAGCATCAAGCGGGAGCTGGGCGCCGGCGACAGCCGCCAGCAGGAGGCGGTGATTCCGGTGCCGCCGGATCTGATCCACGGCGAGAACCGCCTGACCTTCTACTTCAATATGCGCTACACCCTGGAGGACGAATGCGACCCGGTGCTGCCCGGTGACGTGGTCAATCAGGTGTTTCCCGGCTCCACCCTGGACCTGACGCACACCCGGCACCTGGCGGTGATGCCGTCACTGTCCGCGTTCGTGGCCGCCGGCTATCCGTTTTCCGCGCGCGCCGATCTCGGCCACACCGGCCTGGTGCTGCCGGCGTCGCCGGATCGCGCCACCCTGGCCACCGCCCTGGATTTGATGGCGCGCATCGGCGCCGCCTCCGGTTATCCCGCCCTGGGCGTGGAGGTGGCCCTGGGCGTGGGCGGTCTGCATCGTTTGCGTGACCGGGATCTGCTGGCGGTGCTGCCGCTGGAGGATCCGGCCTTGCCACGGCTGCTGCGCGGCAGCGCTTTCCAGCGCGACGACCAGGCGCTGCGCGTACGGTCGCCTTCGCTCACCGTTCGCCTGCGGCATGCCGCCCTGGGCGACTGGTTCCTGGAGCACGAGGAAGCGGCCATCGCCCTGGCCGGACAACGTGAGCCCCGGGCGCTGATGGCCATGCCTTCGTCCCTGAACTCGGACCATTGGCAGGTGCTGGTCACCGCCGAGGATTCGGCGCAGCTGCCGGCCATGGCCGAGGCCCTGGGCGACAGCGAGGTGACCTCGCGGGTGCGCGGCGATTTCCTGCTGCTGGACGCGGACCAGCCGCGCGGCTTCCGCGTCAATCCGCAGCGCCTCAGCGGCGATGTGAACTGGCTGACCCAGTTCCGCTGGGGCTTCGGCAAGCGGCCGCTGCTTCTGTTTTTCCTGATGTGCGTGATATTCGCCGTGCTGGTGATCCTGTTGGTGCCGCTACTGAAATGGCGCCAGGCGCGGCGCCTGGGTGAATAAGGAAGGGTCCATGAAACGAGCGACTTTGGCTTTGCCGATGGTGTTGTGGCTGGTGATGACGCCCGCTTGGGCGGCGGCGCAGCAGGGCAGTGAAGCGACCGGGGACCAGGCGCCCCGCGCCGGCGAATCCTCCCTGGACGCGCTGTTCAGCCAGGCCACCTTCTGGCGGGCGAACAATCGCCCGGACCTGGCCCGGGACGCCCTTGAAAGGGTGCTGGCGGTGGAGCCGGACAACGCCCGGGCGCTGCGCGGCATGGGCGAGCTGGCGCTGGCCGCCGACGACCGGGACGGGGCCCGCCAATGGCTCGACCGGCTGCGTGAGCGGGCCCCGGGCAGCGAAGACGCGGCCCGCCTGCAGGCGGCGCTGCGCCGCGAACAGATCAGCAACGGCGATCTTATGGAGGCCCGTGCGCTCGCCAAGGCGGGGGACGCAGGCGCCGCCGTGGCCCGTTACGAGGCGCTGTTCGATGGCGCCGGGCCGCCGCCGGACCTGGCGCTGGAGTATTACCAGACCCTGGCCGGCGTCGACGCCCGTTGGCGGGAAGCCCGCGACGGGCTGCAGCAGGTGGTGCGCCGTAACCCCGACGACCCGGCCGCCCGCCAGGCGCTGGCGGAGGTGCTCACCTACCGTCAGGCGACCCGCGACCAGGGCATCGAGCAGCTGGCCGGGCTGTGGCGCGACCAGGAGCGCCTGCAGGTGATCGCCCCCTGGCGGCAAGCGCTGCTGTGGCTGCCGCAGGAGCCGGCCTCGGCGGACGCGCTGCGCGACTACCTGGCGGTGCGCCCGGACGACGAAGTGGTGCGCGAGCGGCTGGACAGCGTGCTCAGCGGCAGCGGCGGCGCCGCCGTGGCGGACGCCTACGACGCCCTGGAAGCGGGCCGCCTGAGCGCCGCCCGCCGCGGGTTCCAGGGCGTGCTCGAGGACGACCCGGACAGCGCCGAGGCGGTGGCCGGCCTGGGGCTGGCCGACTTGCGCCAGGGGCGCTTCGGCGCGGCGGAGCGACGGCTGGCACGGGCGATCCGCATGGCGCCCGACCGGCGCGACGATTGGGCGCCGGCGCTGGAGGATGCGCGCTTCTATGGCCGGCTCGCCGAGGCCCGCGCCTTGAACGAGCAACAGAACTACGACCAGGCCCTGCAGGCGGTGATTCCGCTGGCCCGCGCCGGCGGCCGCCGGGGCCGCGACGCCGCCTTGCTGCAGGGCGACATTCTGCTCGCCCAGGACCGGCCCCAGGTGGCGGAGACCGTGTTCCGCGACCTGCTGGAAAGCGACGACGCCAACAGTGACGCCCGGGTCGGTCTGGTACGGGCGCTGATGGCCCAGGAACGGTACGACGAAGCCAACCGCATCTACGCCGAGCTGCCCGCCGAGGAGCGCATGCGCTACGGCTATGTGCGCGACCAGCAAAGCCAGGTGTTGCGCGAGCGGGCGCAGGCGTTGATCGATGACGGCCAGGTCTACGCCGGGGAAGCGCTGCTGCATGAAGCGGTGGCGGCCGCGCCCCGCGACCCCTGGGCGCGGCTGGCGCTGGCCAAGCGCATGCAGGCGCGCGGCCAGAGCGGCCAGGCGGCGGCGATGCTGGAGCCGCTGGAAGCGCCGGACGCCGAGCCGGAAGCGTTGCTGGCGGCGGCGCAGTTCGCCGCCGACCAGGGCCGCTGGCAACACGCCCTGGATCTGCTCGACCGCCTGCCCGCCGACGCCCGCGACAGCGACACCCAGGCGCTACGCCGGCGCGTGGAGAACGGCGCGCGGATGGCCGAACTGGCCCGGGTGTTCGACAGCGGCGACCGCTGGCGCATTCAGTCGGAACTGGAGCGGCTTTACGCCGAGCCGCCGGAGACCCCGGCGCAGACCGGCCAACTGGCCAATTTCCTGGTGGAGCGGGGCGAAAGCAGCCTGGCGCTGACCCTGGTGCGCAAGGACCTTGCCAAGGGGCTGGATCGGGGCGCGCCCAAGGATTTCGTGCCCCATGCGCTGGTATTGGGGCGGCTGGGCTACGACCGCGAAGCCGGCGAGCTGCTGCGCGAGCTGGAGCGGCGCGCGGAACGCCGGCCCGGCGGCGCCGGGGCCTTCGCCGACGCGCGCCGGACCCTGTCGGTGGCGGCGGTGGATCACGCCCGCCAGGGCGGCGATTTCGCCCGCGCCTACGACGAGGCGGTGATGGCGCTGTCCTCGGACCCGGATAACGAAGCGCTGGTGCTGGCGCTGGGCCGGGTCTACCAGGAGGGCGGCCTGCACCGGGAAGCGGCCACCACCTACGACTGGCTGCTGGCGCGCCCCGGCCCGCAGTTGCCGGCGCGCCGCGCGGCGGTGGCCAATGCCCTGGCCATGGACGACGTGGACCGGGCGGAACAGTTGCTGGAAGAGGCGGCGCCGCTGGACGACGGCGAGCTGCTGTTGCTGGCGGCCCGCACCGCGCGCCGTTCCGGCGACAGCCGCAGCGCGCTGGCGCTGGCGGAAAAAGCGGCGGACGCCCACTACCGCGACAACCGTGCCGGCGCCCCGACGGCGCTGGCGGGTAGCGCCAACCCGTTCCGCAAGAGCGCCGGCAAGACCCCGGAGAACCGCTGGCTGGCGTTGGCCGATGGCGACGGCGGCAACGACGAGCCCCGCGCCGATGTCTGGCTGCCCGGCCAGCGTGCCCCCGGCAACGAAGGTCAGCACTGGCGGCCGCCGGTCCGCGAACAGGCGGTGGCCGCCTCGGCGCCGTCCGCGGGCTACTACCAGCCCGGCGCGGCGTCGCGCCAGGCGCCGGCGCCCACGCCGGTGCAGGAGAGCGCCCGCGCCGAGGCGCGCATCGACCGCTTCCGCGAGGACGTGCGCCAGGATATCGCGCCGCGCGTGGAGACCGGTCTGGCCCTGCGTAACCGGGACGGTGAATCCGGCCTCAGCGAGCTCACCGAAGTGAGCGGCGAGCTGGCGTTCTCCGGGGTGCCGTTCCGGGGCGGGCGGTTCCGCGGCGTGGTCACGCCCACCTTCCTGAATGCCGGCTCGGTGAGTGGCTCCGCCAGTGAGCGGTTCGGTTTCGGCCCGCTGTCCGACGGCGCCGCCTCCCTGGCCGGTACTCTGGACGGTGCCTACGATCTGATCGCCGAAGTCGGGCAGAGCGCTGACCAACTGGAGAGCGCAGGGGCCAACCTGGATGAGGCGGAGATGGCCTTCGACACCGCGCAGGTCGACTTTGAACAGGCCGAAGCCGCCTACCAGACGGCGCTTGCCGACCCGACATCCACTGTCCAGGAGCTAGCGGCGTTGGAAGCGGCGGTGGCGGTCGAGCAGGCCGACCTTGACGAGGCAGGAACGCAGTTCGTGAATGCGAACGAGCAGCGGGAGATTGCGGAGACACAATTCGACAATGCCAACGATCTCGACGTCTTGGCCGAACTGGGTATCGATCTCGACGCGCTGTCCGACAAGCAGCGCGCTTTTATCGACGACTTCTTAGTGTCTAATTTCGGCAGCGCCGACTTCTCCCTGGAAGCGGACACCCCGGAAGAGTTCGAGGCCCGTTCGCAGGCGGTGCGCGATCTGATCGGCGGGCTGCAGGCGCGCGCCAACGGCTACGCCCGTGGCGCCGCCGCCGGCAACCAGACCGAGGCGGGCATGGGCGTGGGCTTCGGCTATCAAGGTCGGGCGTTCGCCGCCGATATCGGCAGCACCCCGTTCGGGTTCGAAATCACCAACCTGGTGGGCGGCCTGAGCTGGGCGCCGAAGCTGGGCCGCAACGGGCGCTTTATCCTCGCCGGCGAACGCCGCGCGGTGACCGACAGCCTGCTCTCCTACGCCGGGGTCGAGGACCCGGGAACCGGCGACCGCTGGGGCGGGGTGACGCGCACCGGCGGCCGTCTCGGGCTGACCTTCGACAACGGCCCGCTGGGGCTGTACGGCGACCTGGGTTTCTACCACTACGACGGCCACAACGTGGCGGATAACCAGTCGGTGGAGGCGTCCCTGGGCGGCTATCTGCGGCCGATCCGCGAGGACGGCCGCGAGCTGAAGACCGGGGTCAATGTGCGCTACATGAGTTTCGACGAGAACCTCAGCAAGTTCACCTACGGCCACGGCGGCTACTTCAGCCCGCAGGATTACGTCAGCCTGTCGTTCCCGATCGAGTACTCGGAGGACTACCGCCGCTGGACCTGGAGCGCCACCTTCGCGCCCGGTTTCCAGAGTTACAGCAGCGACGCGGCGGCGTTCTTCCCGACCCTGGCGGAGGAGCAGTTCTGGATGGAAATCCTGGCCTCTTCCGGGGTCATCGACAGCGCCTACTACGCCGCCGAAAGCGAAAGCGGCTTCGGCGTCAATCTGGGCGCCGGCCTGGATTACCGCTTGTCGCCGGGGCTCAAACTGGGCACCCGGTTGGGTTACGACACCTTCGGCGACTACTCGGAAACCAAGGCGTCGGTGAACCTGAATTACACCCTGGAGGAATAATATGGACCGCGATGCGATCAGCGCGCGCAGCCTGGCTTACCACCGGGACCAGCAATGCGCCGTGCAGTGGCGCGATTTTCTCTCGGTTCTGGTGGCGGAGCTGGGCCAGGTGTCCGGCCGCGAGGAGTCCCTGGAGTTTTTCCGCCATCTGGGCCACCGGCTGGCGGAACGGCTGCCGCTGCAGGAGCAGGACACCCTGCACGGGCTGGAGCAGGCGATCAACGCGCATTGGCGCCGCATGGACTGGGGCTGGTGTTTGTTCTCCGCGCAGCAGAACATGATCACTATTCTGCACGGCGCCTGGCCGGAACTGGACAAGCGCCCCGGCTGCCTGTGGCCGCTGGCCATGGCGTCCCTGCTGGAAGGGCTCTATGAGCGCTGGCTGCGCGGGCAGGGCGGCGGCGAGGTGTCGGTGAAGATGCTCACCGCGGTGGCGGGGGAACCGATGGAATTTTGTTACGGCCGATAAGAATGGATATGACGATGCACCTACGACCACGGAAGGTCGGACCCTTGGCGCGGCGCTGTTGGCCCGTGCTGCTGTGTCTGACGCTGTTCACCGGCCTGGCCGCCACGGCCGGGGCCGAAGAGCGCTACTCGATTTGGCGGGATTACGCCCAGCGTTTTATCACCGGGGAAGGCCGGGTGATGGATACCGGCAATAATAATTTCAGCCACACCGAGGGGCAGGGCTGGGCGATGCTGTTCGCCGAGGCGTTCGATGACCGGGCGCGTTTCGACGCGCTCTGGAACTGGACCCGCGAGCACCTGGATGTGCTCGACAGCGGCCTGCTGGCGTGGCGCTACGAGCCCGGCGAAACGCCGCCGGTGCAGGACCTGAACAACGCCAGCGACGGCGATCTGCTGATTGCCTGGGCGCTGCACCGCGCCGCCCGCAAGTGGCGGACACCGGAATACGAGCGGCAATCCCGGCGTTTGCGCGGCGCGATCGAGCGCCACCTGATCCGTGATTACGCCGGCTATTCGGTGCTGCTGCCGGCCCGGCGCGGCTTCGAGCATGACGGCTATGTGGTGCTCAACCTGTCCTACTGGGTGATGCCGGCGCTCCAGGAATTCGCCCTGGCGGAGCCGGACGGCCCCTGGCGGCGCTTGCTGCTCGACGGTGAGCGGCTGCTGCGCGCGGCCCGCTTCGGCGCCCACAAGCTGCCGCCGGACTGGTTGAGCCTGACCGAGGGCGGCGAGCTGCGGGTGGCCGACCAATGGCCGCCCCGCTTCGGTTTCGAAGCGGTTCGTGTGCCGCTGTACGCAGTTTGGGCCGGGCGCTCGGAACAAGCCGGGCTGGAGGCGGTCAGCGCTTACTGGCGCGGCGCGGCGGATGACCGGCCGCCGGCCTGGGTCAATCTGGTGGACGGCGACACCGCCGACTATCCGCTGTCCCGGGGCGGCATGGCGGTGCGCTCGCTGTTACTCGGGATGCCGGGTAAAATGCCCGAGCACATCCGCCCGGAGGATGATTACTACTCCGCGTCTTTATTGGTTCTGTCCTGGCTGGCGGCGTTCCTACCGGAACCGGCCGTCCCCCGGGCCCCCCTACAAGGAGGTAAGCGACCCCGTGATTCGTAAAGCGGTGATTCCCGTGGCCGGCTTCGGCACCCGCATGCTGCCGGCGTCCAAGTCGATCCCCAAAGAGATGCTGCCGGTGGTGGACCGGCCGGCCATCGCCTATGTGGTGGACGAAGCGGTGCGCGCGGGCATTACCGAAATCATTCTGGTCAGCCACGCCAGCAAGAGCGCGGTGGAGAACTATTTCGACGGCCATCCGGAGCTGGAAGCGCAGCTGGAAGCCAAGGGCAAGACCGACCTGCTGGAGCAGGTGCGCCACCCGCTGCCGGACGGCGTGCAGGTGGTAAGCGTGCGCCAGGGGCCGCCGCTGGGCCTCGGCCATGCGGTGCACGCCGCCCACCAGCTGGTGGGCGATGAGCCGTTCGTGGTGATTCTGCCCGACGTGCTGGTGGACGCGCTGGACGACACCGACGACCTGACCGCCATGGTGCGCCGCTTCGAGGAGAGCGGCGCCGCCCAGATCATGGTGGAGGCGGTGCCCGACGACCGGGTCGACCAGTACGGCATCGCCGAGCTGGACGGCCCGTCGCCGGCGCCGGGGGCGAGCGCGCCGATGCGCGCGGTGGTGGAAAAGCCCAAGCCCGCCGACGCGCCCTCCAACCTGTCGGTGGTGGGCCGCTATGTGCTGCCCGCGGGCATCATGGGCCTGCTCGCCGACACCGCGCCGGGCGCCGGCGGCGAGATCCAGCTCACCGACGCGATCGCCGACCTGATCGCCCGCCAGCCGGTGGAAGCCTACGCCATGCGCGGCCGCACCTTCGACTGCGGCAGCAAGGCCGGCTACCTCCAGGCGATCCTCCACTACGCCGCCAAGGACCCGGCCCTCGCCGAAGTTCTGGCTGGAGCTGGCCTTGTGGGAGCGGGCCCAGCCCGCGAAAGGGAGCAAAGCGACCGGCAGGATCCCAGAGCCCCCTCTAAATACGCTTCTTCAGGCGCCTCTGGTATCCCGCCGGCCGGCGAGGCCGGCCTTTCGCGGGCGGGGCCCGCTCCCACAAAGCCCGCTCCGTCAGGCGATGGGAGCAGGGACTAGCCATGCGAATCGATGTCTTCGGCGACACCCTCTGCGCCTCGGTGACCGCCGCCGCCTTGGCGCAGAGCGGCCATGAGGTGTGCTGGTTCATCCCCGAGGGCCGGGTGCTGGACGCGGTCAACGAAGACCGGGTGCCGTACCGCGAGCCGGGGCTCGGCGAGCTGCTCGGTGAGCAGCGTGCCGCCGGGCGGCTGCGCTGCGAGCCGATGACGCTGAACGGTGCGCCGGCGGCGCCGGCGGTGTTCCTGGCGCTGCAGCCGGGCGCCCAGGCGCTGGCCGGGGAGATCGCCGACTGGCTGGCCGGCTCCGGCGCCTGCGGCCTGCTGGTCAACCAGAGCGTGTTCCCGGTGGGCACCAGCGAGGCCCTGCAGGGGCGGCTCGCCGAGGCGCGCAGCCCGGCGCGGGTGGTGGCGCTGCCGGAAACCCTGCAGGAAGGCGTGGCGATCGACAGCTTCCTGCGCCCGCACCATATCCTGCTGGGCTGCGACGACCCCCAGGCGGAAACCCTGATGCGCGAGATCCTGCGCCCGTTCAACCGGCGCCGCGACGTGATCCGCGTGATGGGCCTGCGCGAAGCGGAATTCACCAAGCTGGCGATCAGTGGCATGCTCGCCACCCGGCTCAGCTATATGAACGACATGGCGCTGCTGGCGGAGCAGCTCGACGTGGACATCGACACGGTGCGCCAGGGCGTCGGTTCCGACCCGCGCATCGGCGAAGCCTATCTGTACGCGGGCTGCGGTTTCGGCGGCTCCGGTTTCAGCCGCGACGTGATGAGCCTCACCGACACCCTGCGCAGCAAGGAAGTGAGCGCCAAGCTGCTGGAACAGGTGATGGAGATCAACGAGCGCCAGAAGGAGGTGCTGTTCCGGCGCTTCTGGCGCCACTTCGAAGGCGAAGTGGCCGGGCGCCGGGTGGCGATCTGGGGCGCCGCCTTCAAGCCCGGCTCCGACCGGGTGGACAACGGCCCGGCGCTGAAGCTGATCGAGGCGCTGTGGGCCCAGGACGTGCAGGTGCACGTGCACGACCCGCTGGCGCTGCCGGAACTGGAGGCCTGGGCCGGTGGCCACCCGGATCTGATTCTGCACGACGACCCCTATCAGGCGGCGGCGGAGGCGGATGCGCTGATGCTGGTGACCGAGTGGAAACAGTACTGGAGCCCGGAC
>CENV01005068.1_pt1 | contig 48473 bp, 48 predicted proteins | sample 530231 | NCBI WGS metagenome assembly CENV01 (sample SAMEA2619815, study PRJEB7988) | marine metagenome | biome: marine biome (ENVO:00000447); feature: surface water layer (ENVO:00002042); material: "saline water (ENVO:00002010), including plankton (ENVO:xxxxxxxx)" | depth 5 m
GAACTGGGCCGCGACAGCGACACCGAGACCTTCGTTGCGCTGAAAGCCCATATCGATAACTGGCGCTGGCAGGGCACCCCGTTCTATCTGCGCACCGGCAAGCGCTTACAGCGCCGCGTGACTGAAATCGTGGTGCAATTCCGCGAGATTCCACATTCGATCTTCCCCGGCGCGAAGGTGAAGCCAAACCACATGGTGATCGGCATCCAGCCCGAGGAGAACGTCACGCTCTCGGTCATGGCCAAGGTGCCGGGTATCGAGCAGGACGGTATTGCCCTGCGCGAGGTGCCGCTCAACATCGCCATGCCCGATGCCTTCTCGGGCAAGGAAAAGCGCATCGCCTACGAGCGGCTGCTGCTTGATCTGGTGAAAGGTGACCAGACACTGTTCGTGCGCCGCGATGAGGTCGAGGCGCAGTGGACGTGGATCGATGCCATCCGCCAGACTTGGGAATCGGAAGACCTCAAGCCCAAAACCTATGGCGCGGGCAGCTGGGGGCCGAGCGCCGCCATTGCGCTGATCGAACGCGACGGAGCAAGCTGGCATGAGTGATCTTCACCCGACAATAGAACGCGTCACCCAGCGCATCATCGAACGCTCGAAGCCCACGCGCGAAGCCTATCTCGCGCTAATCGAGCGTGAAGGCGGCAAGGCGCAGGACCGCACCATGGTCTCCTGCTCCAACCTCGCCCACGCCTTCGCCGGAGCCGAGCAGGATCAGGAAGCGCTGAAGACCAACGCCGGCCCGAACATCGCCGTGGTCAGCGCCTATAACGACATGCTCAGCGCCCATGCGCCGTACTACCGCTATCCCGAGCGGCTGAAGGTCTACGCCCGCGAAGCTGGTGCCACAGCGCAGGTCGCAGGCGGCACCCCGGCCATGTGCGACGGCGTGACGCAGGGCGAAGCGGGCATGGAGCTGTCGCTGTTTAGCCGCGATGCCATTGCCCAGGCCACCGGGATCGCACTCAGCCACGCGATGTACGATGGCATGGTGCTGCTCGGCATTTGCGACAAGATCGTGCCCGGCCTCTTGATGGGCGCGCTGCGCTTCGGGCACCTGCCTGCACTGTTCGTGCCCTCGGGCCCGATGCCGAGCGGGGTCTCCAACAAGGAGAAACAGCGCGTGCGCCAGCTCTATGCCGAGGGCAAGGCGAGCCGCGCCGAGCTGCTCGACAGCGAACTGGGCTCCTATCACAGCCCCGGCACCTGCACCTTCTTCGGCACCGCCAACTCCAACCAGATGATGATGGAGATGATGGGCCTGCACATTCCCGGCGCGGCCTTCGTGCGCCCGGGCAGTAAGCTGCGGCAAACGCTTGATCGCGCAGCAATTCATCGCGTGGCGGAGCTAGCCAAGAGCAAGGCCCGTCCGCTCGGCCACTGCGTTGACGAGAAGGCGATTGTGAACTCCGCTATCGGCCTGCTCGCCACCGGCGGCTCGACCAACCATGCGATCCATATCCCCGCCTTCGCCCGTGCGGCGGGCGTGATCATCGACTGGAGCGATCTGGCCGAACTGTCGAGCGTCGTCCCACTGGTGGCGCGGGTCTATCCCAATGGCTCGGGCGATGTGAACCACTTCCACGAAGCGGGGGGCATGGGCTACGTGATCCGCGAGCTTCTCGGCGCAGGCCTCGCTCACGCCGATGTGCTGGCTTCGGGTGCCGATGCCATGAGCACCTACGGCGAAGAGCCGTGGCTCGATGACGACACATTGGCCTGGCGCGATCCCGGCCCCTCGGGCGATCCCGAAATGCTGCGCCCCGCTGCCGAACCTTTCGCAGCCGATGGCGGCATGCGGCTGGTGGCAGGCAACCTCGGCCGCGCCTGCTTCAAGTCGAGCGCGGTCGATCCTTCGCGCTACACCATCGAGGCGCCGTGCCGCGTGTTCGAAACGCAAGCCGCCGTCGCCGAAGCCTTCAAGGCCGGTGAGCTTGAGCGCGACGTCGTGGTGGTGGTCCGCTTCCAGGGTCCGCGCGCCAACGGCATGCCCGAACTGCACAAGCTGACCCCGCCTTTGGGCGTGTTGCAGGATCGCGGCTACAAGGTGGCGCTGGTCACCGACGGGCGCATGTCCGGCGCATCGGGCAAGGTGCCGAGCGCGATCCACTGCTCGCCCGAAGCATTGGGCGGCGGTCCGCTCAGCCGCTTACGCGATGGCGACATCGTGAAGGTCTGCGCGGTAACGGGCGAACTCTCGACCAGCGCCGACCTCTCTTCGCGCACCCCCACTCCCGATCCCGAGCCAGAAGACGGCACCGGGCGCGAGCTGTTCGCGATGTATCGCTTGCTGGCCGACGAAGCAGAGAAAGGCGCCTCCCCGATGCTGGCAGCGGCAGGATTGTAATGGACCTCGTTGCAGTCGACATCGGCGGAACCCACGCCCGTTTCGCGCTCGCCAGCGGCTCGGGCGGCAGCATTGCGCTGGAAGAGCCGGTGACGCTCCACACGCAGGATCACGCCAGCTTCCAGACCGCCTGGGAAGATTTCCGCAGCCGCAAGGGCGGCTCGCTGCCGCGCAACGTGGCCATCGCCATCGCCGGACCGGTGCAGGGCGAGGTGATCCGCTTCACCAACAATCCCTGGCTGATCCGCCCCGCGCTGGTGCGCGAAAAGCTCGGGGTCGACGACTTCGTATTGGTCAACGATTTCGAGGCGGTGGCCTATGCCGTCGCCCACGCGCCGGAGGATCAGTTCCTGCATCTGGCCGGACCGGAAGGGCCCCTACCCGCCAGCGGCACGCTCAGCGTGCTCGGGCCGGGCACCGGGCTTGGCGTCGCCCACCTCTATCGCGACGGCGCTGGCTACACCCATGTGCAGGCGACCGAAGGCGGCCACACCGACTTCGCGCCGCTTGATGCCATCGAAGACGCGCTGCTCGCGCGGATCAGGAATCGTCATCGGCGGGTCTCGGTCGAGCGGGTGGTGTCCGGCCCCGGCATCGTCGATATCTATGCAACGCTCGCCGCGATGGAGGGCCGCGCCATCGCCGAGCAGGACGATGTCGCGATCTGGACCGCGGGCATGGAGCGCACAGACAATCTTGCCGAAGCCGCGATTGACCGGTTCTGCCTCTCGCTGGGCGCGGTCGCTGGCGATACGGCGCTGTGTCAGGGCGCGAGCGGCGTCGTGATCGCGGGCGGTCTGGGCTACCGCCTGCGCGATCTCCTGCCGCGCTCCGGCTTTGCCGAGAGGTTCCGCGCCAAGGGCCGCTTCGAAAGCCTGATGGCAAACCTGCCCGTCAAACTCATCACCCATCCCCAACCCGGCCTGTTCGGCGCCGCTGCCGCCTTCCTTCAGCGCCACGGAGACCTTTCTTGAGCAAAATCGAAAAAATCATGCGCATGGCGCCGGTGATCCCCGTGCTGGTGATCGACGATGTCCATCAGGCCCGCCCCATCGCCGAAGCGCTCGTCGCTGGCGGCCTCAAGGTGCTTGAGGTTACACTGCGCACCCCCGATGCGCTGGAGGCAATCAAGCGCATGAACCTGGTGCCTGACGCTATTGTCGGTGCCGGTACGGTGACCAACAAGGAGCAGCTTGATGCCGCTCTTGCAGCGGGCGCCGAGTTCATCGTCTCGCCCGGCCTTACCGAGCCGCTGGGGCAGGCGGTGAAGCACAGCGGCGTGCCCTATCTGCCCGGCATCGCCACTCCGGGCGAGCTGATGGCGGGTCTCGACATGGGTTTCGACCACTTCAAGTTCTTCCCCGCTGAGGCCAATGGCGGCATCCCGGCGCTGAAGGCGCTCACCGCCGTGTTCAGCCACTGCAAGTTCTGCCCCACCGGCGGCATTTCGGCCAAGACCGCGCCCGACTGGCTCGCTATCGAGCAGGTGCTGTGCGTAGGCGGCAGCTGGGTCGCGCCCAAGGGTGCAAGCCCTGCCGAAATCGAGGAACTGGCGAAGCAGGCAGCAGGCCTCGGCCAGTGAGCGAACCCCTCGCCTCCGTCACTGCCCTCACCGATCGCCTGCAAGACCTGCACCAGCGCACGGTCGAGACCCCGCTGTTCAACCCGGTGTTCCAGCTCTCGCTCGACCTATCGCGACAGCTGGAGACGGGGGAACTCACCCTCGCCCAATGCGAGGCGATGATCGCCGAACTGGAAGTGGCAGCGCTCAAGAACCGCTGCGAACGGATGACCAGCTTGGTCGCCCCCATTGCGCAGGACGACAACACCAAGGCCCTGCAAGCCAGCCTCGACAGCGCCACTTTCGCCGCCTTCAAGGAGCGGTGGGAGCGCCCGCAGCTGCACGCAGTATTCACCGCTCATCCAACATTCCTGCTCACCCCGAAACAGACCGCAGCGCTGGCCAATTGTGCCTCTGGCGAGGGCACAATTGATGCAACCTGCGTCGGCGAGGAGCGTCCCAAGGTCACGCTCGGATACGAACACAGCCGCGCCATGTTCGCCATCGCCAATGCCCAGGATGCGCGCGACAAGGTGGTCGCCACGCTGCTTGGTCATGCCGCTGCAAAATGGCCCGGCGAATGGCACGACCTCGCCCCGCTGCCGTTCCGGTTTGCCACCTGGGTCGGCTACGACATGGATGGTCGGACCGATATCACATGGTCGAACTCGATCGGCTTCCGCCTCGCCGAAAAGGCTGAACGGCTGGCGCGCTATGTCGCGAAGCTCGAAGAGATCGACTCCGCCCATCCGCTGCTGTCCGAACTGGTCCCCGCGCGCGACTATGCTGCCGAGCGGGCGAAGGACTTTGCCGCCGACCTTTCCGATCCTGCCGCATTATCGGTCGCCGCCAACCGGCTGACCGCCAGCGATCCGCGCAAGCTGCTGTCGCTCAAGGGCATGATCGACAAGCTCGAAGCCGAAGCCCGCGACGCCGACCAGAGCCGCGCCATCGCCTTGAAAACACTCGCCGCCGCCATGCGGGCCGACGGGCTCGGCATGGGCTGGATCCACTTCCGCGTGAATGCCAAGCAGCTGCACAACGCGATCCGCCGCCGGCTCGATCCCGAAGGCAAGATCGACCTCGCCAGCAAGGGCGCCGTGGTCCACCTGCGCAAGGCCATTGCCGAGGCCAAGCCGCTGCGTTCCAACTTCGGCGCACTGGCGATTGAGGCCAGCACCGCCACGCGCCAGTTCCTCGCCATGGCGCAGATCATCGCCCATATCGACGCCGACGCGCCGATCCGCATGCTGATCGCCGAGTGCGAGGAACCCGCCACGGTGCTGGCGGCGATCTACTACGCCAAGCTGTTCGGAATTGCCGACAAGGTCGATTGCTCGCCCCTGTTCGAAACCGAAACTGCACTCGAACATGGCGGCCGCTTCCTCGACGAACTGCTCGCCGAGCCCGAATATCAGGCCTATGTCCGCAAGCGCGGGCGCATCGCGATTCAGGCGGGCTTTTCCGACGCCGGGCGCTTTGTCGGCCAGCTCCCCGCCAGCCTTGCCATCGAACGCCTGCAGGGCCGCCTTGCCGAAGCCATGGACGCCAACGGCCTTGGCGATGTCAGCGCGCTGATCTTCAACACCCACGGCGAAAGCATGGGCCGCGGCGCGCATCCCACCAAGATGGCCGACCGGCTAGACTGGGCGCTATCGCCCTGGGCCAAGCGCCGCTTCGTGCGCGCCGGGATTGCGCTCGAACCCGAGGTGAGCTTCCAGGGCGGCGACGGCTACCTGTGGTTCGACACTCCCGAGCTGGCGCTCGCAATGCTCAGCCGGATCGCGATCCTGCGCCCCAACGACACCGATCCCGATGCGCCGACCGACGAATTCTATCGCCGCACCGACCTCTCGCTCGACTTCTACCGCGCGATCAAGGAGCATCAGCGCCAGCACCTAGAAAGCCGGACTTACAGCCGCGCGATCACCGCTTTCGGGCTGGGCCTGCTCAACTCCACCGGCAGCCGCGTCAGCCGCCGCCAGAGCGACCTTAACGCCGACCGCGATATGAGCCTCAGGCAAATCCGTGCCATCCCGCACAATTCGATCCTCCAGCAGCTCGGCTATCCGGTCAACGTGATCGCGGGCGTGGGCGAGGCGGCCGAGGGCAACTACGAGGAAATCGCCGCCTTGCTGCGCGACAGCCCGCGCGGGCGCGAGCTGATCCGGCTGGTGCGCGCGGCCAATGGCCTCGCCAGCGTGAAGACGGTGGCCGCATTCGGTGAGCTGTTCAACTCGGCCTACTGGGCCAGCCGCCCCTATCGCGGCACCGAAACCCACCTGACCGACGCCTGCGAAGCCCTGAGCGAATACCTTGTGAAGGACGACCGCGCGGGCGTGTTCCGGCGATTGGCCAGCCGCCTGCGCGTCGATGCGATGAAGCTGCACCGGCTGCTCGCGCTGCTCCCGGAGGAAGACGCCGATCCGGCCCGCGAGGAAAAGCGCCGGATGATCGGCGCGGCGCAGGCCCTGCGCCTTGCGCTGCTCCAGCACATGTTCCTGCGCGCTGTCAGCGTGCCGGTGTTCAGCCGCGCCAACGATGTGAGCCGCGACGACGTGCTGGAGATGGTCTTCACCCTGCGCGTGGACGAGGCGCTGGCGCAGCTGCGGCGCGCCTATCCGGTAAGCTTCCCGCAGATCGACCAGTTCGACCTTGCCGAACCCACCGACTGGCCCGAGAACGCCGACCACGGCTACGAGGCGATCCATCGTGACTTTATCGAGCCGATCGACGAGGCCCATGCACTATCGCTGCGCATCACCACGGTGATCGCCAATGTCTTCGGCGCCCACGGATAGAGCGTCCAGCCACAGGCCATTGCTCCAGACCGCGTCTCCTCACGAGACAGCGGCTGGAACAGTCTGGAATTGTTAAGGCATTTGCCCCATTATCGCGCCCATGGACGCAGGCGTAAAATGGATCGGCGGCATGAGCCTCGTGCTGGTGGCAGCAATCGCGCTGGTGCTGGTGGCAGACCCTTCGGGCGAAACGCAGGACACGATGGACGGCTGGCTGCAAAGCGAAGACGTGCTCGCCGATAGCGCTGAGGTGACAGACCCCGCAGACGGCGTGGAACCGCTCGCCGACGCATCCGATGCCGTGGCGGACCCTTCCGCCGACTATGACGGCTTCGATCCGGTCGATCCGCAAGCCATGGCCGAGGCCGAACGCGCGCTGGCCACCGCCCCCGACTTTGACCCCGACGATCCCTTCATAATCAAGCGTGTGCTGCCGATCGACGGCCCCATCCGCTACGGTGAATGGCATTGGGACGATGCCGGCGTGCCCGATGGCCCGCTGCGCATCACGGTCGATCTCCAAGCTCGGGTCATCAGCGTGTTTCGCGCAGGCTACGAAATCGGCGCCGCCGCCGCCATGCTCGGCACCCCGGCGCACCCCACACCCACCGGCGTGTTTCCGATCCTCACCAAGGAGCGGCACAACGTCTCCGAGAAATATGGCAATGCGCCGATGCCCTGGACCCTGCGGCTGACATGGGACGGGATCGCCATTCACGGCGGCAGCGAGGTCGAACGCGGCTATGCCAGCCACGGCTGCATCGGGGTGCCCGACGCCTTTGTCTCGAAGCTCTATGACATTGCCAAGCTGGGCGATGTGGTGATTATCACCGATGGCGTGCGCACGGGCGTTGGCGGTTCGCTGCAGGCGAGCTGAGCTAACCCCACTTCCTGACCTCGGCTGGTCCTGAGCCTTTTGCCAAGATCCGCTCACCCTTCGACAAGCGCAGGACGAGCGGTGTTGGTGTTTGAGCGCTAGGTTCGCCGCACCGGCTCCGCCCCCAGCACCCATTCGCCGCCCTTCACCCGCGCCAGCACGCCCGCGACATTGCCGCCCTCGCCCGCTTCGAGCCTCATCAGCAAGCGCGCCACGTCGCCGCCGCGCGGCCTTCCGCCCAGCTTTTCGAGCACCCGCGCCAGCAGCCGCCGGTTCATTTCCCGCGCCGCTACCGGGGTGAGCACATAGCCCTCGCCCTCGACGCGAACGGCCTGCGGCCACAAGAGATCGGCATAGTCCTCGATCGCCTCGTAGGCCTCGGCCAGAATGCTGGCAGAACGGGCAATGGCCAGCGGATCGAGCCAGTCACAGCCCGCAAGGTTCTGCCGCATCGCCACCCGGTCATAGCGCGGATCGTGGTTCGAAGGATCATGCGCAACCTCCTCGCCCGCCACCACCTGCGCCAGTTCCGCCCGGCGGAAACCGAGCAGCGGGCGGATAATCGCGCAATCGAACTGCGGTGGCTGGTTGCGCTCACGCACCCCGGCTAGCCCCGCCACGCCGCTGCCCCGGTTCAGCCGCATCAGCAGCGTTTCTGCCTGATCATCCGCATGGTGCGCGGTGGCGACCGCAGCAAGGCCCTGCGCATCGGCCCACTCACATAGCGCGTCATAACGCGCCGTCCGCGCCTCGGCCTGCACATTGCCCTCACCCACCGACACCGGGAGCATCGCGCAGGCAATGCCGCGCGTCTCGCAAGCCGCAGCAACCAGCGCGCATTCGTCGGCTGCCTCAGCGCGCAAGCCGTGGTTGACCGTCGCCACGGCAAAGTGCCCCGGAATGGCAGCATGGGCCATCAGCAGCATAGCCATCGAATCCGGCCCGCCCGAAACGGCGAGCCCGATTGTGCGACCTTCCGGATTGAGCCGCGCGAGTGCCTCGCGAAACCGCGCGACCAGCTCGGGCGGCGGGGCCTCGCTCACCGGATCAGCTGCAGGTGACGCGGCCCTTCAGCCCGTCGTACATCGATTGCAGACGGCCCGTTGCCAGCGCCGGATAGGTCTCCCCGAACTCGGCGAGAGCGATGCAGGCGCGGCGGGTATCTTCAAGCTGGATCATGCTATCGGCAAGATAGAGCAAGCTGTCGCCAGCGCGCGCGCCCTGCTTGTCAGCCTGATAGTTCTCGAAGAAGTGCGTCGCCGCGCTGCGCGGATCGCCCGCATCGAGGAAAGCACGGCCAAGCAGGTTGCGGCCATAGGAGATCAGCCGGTGGTCCGGATACTTCTCTATAAAGAGCGCCAGCTGCTGCTGCGCCTCAGGGTAGTAGCCGGCATCCCACAGACGGAAACCGTAGGTATATTCGTCTTCGCCCATATCGCCGGTGGCAGGCTTCGCGATGGCCTGCACGCCTGCCAGACGTTCCGGACTCGGCCCGCTGTCACCCGAACCGGGAACCGCGATCACGCCGCTCGGCTGGTTGTCTTCAGGAGCCGGCGTCGGCGCCGAGGTTTGCGCCGGGGTTTGCAGAGGCGTCGGGCTTGGCGTGTTGGCCGCGCGAAGCGCCTCCATTGCCGTTACCCGCTGTTCAAGCGCGGTCAGCGCATTCTCGTTGACCTCGGTTGCCGCCGTGAGCCGGGTAAGCTGGCTCTCGATTGCAGAAAGGCGCGCCAATATGTCGGTCATCGCGCTGCTGGAAATGCCGGGCGTCGGCGTGTTCGCGGCGTTGCCCTGCGCGGTGATTTCCGGTTCGAAGTAGCGCTCGTCCCCGCCGGGGAACACAGTGCGCTGGAGCGCACGGATCTGGGCCTCGATCCGCTCAAGCCGCGCATCCACCTGCGCCGCTGCCGGAGTGCTCACAACCATGGCCAGCGCCACCGCGCTGCTCACCATCAGGCCGTGCCGTGCCCGTGCAATCTGCTGGATCATCGTGCTTGCTTATCCTCCTGCCTCGATGTCGCCCCGCTGGCATGGATGCCAACGTTAACCAAAATAAGCGCTTAACCGGTGCGGGGAATACGCAAGCCGCGCTAATCCCCCACCAATAGACTGTTTCGCCTGCCCTAGCGCGGAGCTGCGGGGCTGCCCGGTTCTGCCTGCGGTTGCTGCCCGCGCGCGAGCAGTGCCGTCGCGCTGAACGGCTCGTCAATGAAGGTCTGCATTTCCTCCGCCAGTTTGGGCACTGCCTTGCCGCCGATCGTGATCGCGAGCAGATCGGGCCGCGCGGTGGATATCTGCGCATTCTCGGCGTCGGCGGGAACGGTGTAGCTATCGCCCTCGTTCAGGATCACCTCTTTCAGCACGCGTCCTTCGCCATCGGCGATCCGCACCCATGCTTCGCCCTCGGCCGTGATGACGACCTCGCCGCCAGCCTCCGGCTCCTCAGCGGCCGCCTGCCCGGCTGCCTCGTCGGCTGCAGCCTGCGCCACCGCCACGGCCTCTTCCTGCTCGACCAGCGAAGGCAGGTCAGCGGCCGGAGCAAACAACTCGCGCGCAAAAACGAACAGGCCCGCCAGCAGCAGGGCCGCGGCAAAAAGCGAGAACCACAACAGCTTGCGCCCCGGGGCCCGGGTCGGATCGCCCGGCTCGAAGGTGGTGTCGTAATGCGCGGAATGGGCTTCCGCCTCGCCCATCTCGGCGCGGACCTGATCAGCGATCGCATCGGGATCGAGGCCAACTTCCTTGGCATAGGTCTTGGAAAATCCGATCGCATAGATGCGACCGGGAAGCTCGTCGAACTCGCCCTCATCGAGATGCTTGATATGGCGCGCCGCGATACGCGTGCTCTCCGCCATGTCGGCTACCGACTTGCCCTGCGCCTCGCGCGCAGCGCGCAGTTGTGCGCCGACGCTTGCAGGAGGCGTCTCGGAGACTGCCTCGGAGTTTTCTTCGTCTTGCGTCATTACCCTACCTGCGACCCTTCGGGCCTCGCGCACCACGGAAGCCCGAGCCACCATTTGCCCCAAAAGAAAGACATGCGTGCGGCAAGTCAAGGGAGGGTCAGCGCTAAATCAGGGCATTAAACCGGCCCCTACTCGAACGCGATCCCCTGCGCCTCCGCCCAGTCACGCAAGGCCCCGCGCATATCGGCGGGGGGATTGGCCAGCCATTCGTCCATCTGGGCCGACAATGCGCGGGTATCGATGGAACCGATCAGCTCCTTCAGCGGCGCCACCGCCGCCGGAGTGATCGACAGGCGCCGCAGCCCGATCCCGATCAGCGCCAGCGCCTCCAGCCGGCGCCCGCCCATCTCGCCGCAGACCCCGAGATCGACCGGCCACGGCGCGCAGGTCTTCACCACGCGCGAAAGGAACCGCAGGATCGCCGGGCTCAGCCAGTCATAACGCTCGGCCAGCGCAGGGTTCGAGCGGTCAGCGGCGAACAGGAACTGCGTAAGGTCATTGGTGCCGATCGACACGAAGGCGATCCGGTCCATCAGCAGGTCAAGCACTTCGGCCAGCGAGGGCACCTCGAGCATGACCCCATAGTTCACCTTGCTCGGCAACTGGTGCTTGTGCATCCGCAGATAGGCGGCCTGCCCCTGGAACACCTTGTGCGCCTCATCGAATTCCCATGGCTCTGACACCATCGGGAACATCACGTTGAGCTCGCGCCCCGCTGCCGCCTCCAGCAAGGCCCGCGCCTGCGCTTTAAGCAGCCCGTCACGCTCCAGCGAGAGGCGCAGCGCGCGCCAGCCCATCGCCGGGTTCTCGTCTTCCTCGCCGGTCTTGTTGACGAGGTAGGGCAGGCTCTTGTCGCCGCCGATATCGACCGTGCGGAAGATCACCTTCTTGCCCTTGGCCGCATCGAGCACGTCGCGATAAAGCCGCGCCTGCCGCTCGCGCGCAGGCAGCGCCGCCGAAACCAGAAACTGGAACTCGGTGCGATAGAGGCCGATCCCGTCCGCGCCCGTCATGCCGAGCATGGCCACATCGTCGCGCAGGCCGGCGTTCATCATCACCTCGATGCGCACGCCATCCTTGGTGCGCGGCTCGACATCGCGCAGCTTGGCATAGCCCGCGCGCTTCTCGCGGCTGCGGGCCAGACGTTCATCGAAGGCATCGGCCACCGCCTGCGTGGGGCGCAGCGTGACCTGCCCGGTATCGCCGTCGACCAGAATCTCGTCGCCCTCGCGCACCAACCCGCGCAGGTTCCTGAGGCGGCCGACCACGGGAATGCCCATGGCGCGCGCCACGATCACCACGTGCGCGGTGAGCGAGCCTTCTTCCAGCACCACCCCGCGCAGGCGGCGCTTGTCATATTCGAGCAGCTCGGCCGGGCCGAGGTTCTTCGCGATCAGGATGGAATCGCCGGTCAGCCCGCTGGTCGCCGCCGTGCCGACCTTGCCCGAAACGATCCTTAGCAGCCGGTTCGACAGGTCTTCCAGATCGTGCATCCGGTCGGCCAGCAGCGGGTCCTGAATCTGGCGCATGCGCATCCGGGTGCGCTGCTGCACGCGCTCGATCGCCGCCTCAGCGGTGAGGCCGGAATCGATCGCCTCGTTGATGCGGCGGCTCCAGCCCTCGTCGTAGGCGAACATCTTGTAGGTCTCGAGCACCTGCTCATGCTCGCCGCCGACGCCGAACTCGGCCTGGCTCGACATCTGCTCGATCTGGTCGCGCATGCGGTCAAACGCCTGATAGACCCGCTCACGCTCGGCCTCGATATCCTCGGCCACGGTCTGCTCGATATGGACACGCGGCTGGTGGAACACCGCCTTGCCGCGGGTGAGGCCCTTCACCAGCATCAGCCCGTTGATCTGCGTCTGCCCGGTCTGGGCATTGCTGGTGCCGCCCAGCTGCTCACCATCGACCAGCCCGGCGTGATTGATCAGTTCGGCCAGCACCATGGCCACGGTCTGCAGCGCCTCGATCTCCACCTCCTGGTAGAGCCGGGGTTCGACATGTTGCACGGCCAGCACCCCGATCGCCCGCTCGTGCCGCACGATCGGCACGCCCGCGAACGAGTGGAACCGTTCCTCGCCGGTTTCGGAGCGATACTGGAATTCGGGGTGGGTGGCGGCCTCTTCGAGGTTCAGCGTCTCGATATTCTGGGCGATGGTGCCGGTCAGCCCCTCGCCAATGCCGAGCCGCGTCACGTGCACAGCGGCCTGGTTCAGCCCGCGCGTGGCGAACAGTTCAAGCATGCCCTCGCGCAGCAGATAGATCGAGCAGACTTCGCTATCGAGTGTTTCGCCGATGACCTCGACGACATTGTTCAGCTTGGCCTGCGCGTGGGTACGCGCCGCCATTACCTCGTGCAGCCGGGTGAGGATCGTGCGGGCAGCGGAGGCGGCGGACAAAGGCATGACCTGCAGGCCTATAGCACGAAATGGAAAATGCAAATCGGCGCGCGGCCGATCCTGCGTTGAAAATCAGGCAGGAACGGACCCGCACGCCGTTTACAACGCCGTCAATCCAGCGCGATTTCTTCCTTCAGCTTGAGCTTGGCTTTCTTGATGTCATGGACGAGCGTCGCATCGGGGGATGGGCGACTCATTTCTTCCTTGAGGCGGCGGTCAAGGCCTTCATGCTTTTGCTGAAGCGCGCTGACATGTGAAGATTGCATAGGGCTGTTCTCCTTTCGCCATGGCCGGACCGGGCCGACCGGTTTGGACCGCGCGGCAAAGACCGTCTCGACAGGCCGACTCGGCTGGCCGGTGCATCAAGACAAGCCGCGCAATTGTCATCAAATCACAATAGTCCTAAGCGGACAATTACGGGATGCGGTAAAGCGGTAGAACGCAAGGATATGTCGCTGCCCCGGTATGAGGAGCGTATCGAGGATGGGCAGGATTGCCGCATGACGGAAGAAGAGATGCGCAAGACGCTTGCGATGCTGCAGGTTGAGCATCGCGATCTCGACATCGCCATTGCCGCGCTCACGGAAAGTGATGGGCCGGACCTGCTGCAGGTCGCCCGGCTGAAAAAACGCAAGCTGCGGCTGAAAGACCAGATTTCCGCCATTGCTGACTATCTGACGCCCGATATCATTGCCTGATTGCACTTGAAAAAATTGTGCCCTAATGGGACACGTTTTCGCTTGTGGGAAAGTCGTACCATACCGTACTGGCGCAGTGGTTAGCCGCGCGCTAGCCCAACGGTCGTTATGCGATCTGCCCCCAATGTATCCCCCGCTATCATCGACACCCTCTATGAAGAAGCGCTTTGCCTAACCGAGGCCGCCCGTGCCGAATTCGACATGGCGAGCAACACGCAAGAAGCAGTCTGGGCGGTGAGCGACCTTGGCCAACCGGCCATCGGAACCGATGCCCGCACGAAGGCCCGCGTCGCGCTTTCAAGCGAGGCCTTGCGAACCACCACGCGAATGATGCACGCGATGGCCTGGCTGCTCAATCACAAAGCCTACTTCCGTGGCGATCTCAGCGCATTCGAGCTGCACCGGACCGGCCGCCTGCCAAGCCCTCAGAAAGCGGCTTCGGCGGCAGAGCGGGAAGCCCTGAGCGAACATGCCAAGCTGGTGGTCGATGCCACCTGCGCATTCTATAACCGACTGACGAGGCTCGACGAGGCCTTCCAGCGCAGAGCTGAGCCGCAACCGCCGGAGATCGAACGTCTCTACAGCCGGATCGACCGCGCCTTCGCCGCACACTGACGCTCGCTCCGTCGCCAGCGCGCGACCGGCTTGCCAAGCGTGAACAGTATGGCCTGCATGATCGCTGCTGCCTGCATAGCGAACGAGAATATGCTCGTCGCGCATGGCAATCCGCCGTCCTTGCCGCCATATGGCGCACATGTCCCTGCCCCCGCAACCTTGGCCGACCGGCGACCTTGACCAGCTGGAACCGCTGGTCGCGCGCGTGCTCGCGCCCAATGCCTCGCCTTACACCTACACCGGCACCCAGACCTATCTCGTGGGCACCGACGAGGGGCTGGCGGTGATCGATCCCGGCCCCGCCGAGCCAGCCCACCTCGATGCCCTAACCCGCGCGATCGGCGAGCGCCCGGTGGTCGCCATCATGTGCACCCACACCCACCGCGACCATTCGCCCGCCGCCGCCCCGCTGGCGCAGGTGACGGGCGCTCCGATCATCGGTTGCGCGGCACTGCACATCCGGTCTGACGCACCGCGCGTCGATGCGCCGTTCGATCAGGACTATGCGCCCGACCGCACGCTCACCGACGGCGAGCATGTGCAAGGCCCCGGCTTCACGCTCACCGCTATCGCCACGCCGGGGCATACCTCGAACCACCTGTGCTATGCGCTGGAAGAGACCGGCGCGCTGTTCACCGGCGATCACGTGATGGGCTGGTCGACCAGCGTGGTGGTCCCGCCCGATGGCGACATGGCCGACTATCTCGCCAGCCTCGATAGGCTCTATGCCCGCGAGGATCGCATCTATTTCCCAGCCCATGGCCCTGCGGTGGAGAAGCCCAAACAGCTCGTGCGCGGCATGGCCGGGCACCGCCGCGCCCGCGAAAGGCAGATCGTCAAGCTGCTGGGCGAAGAGGCCCGTTCCATCGCCGCTCTGGTGCCGGTGATGTACAAGGGCGTTTCCGAAAAGCTCTGGCCCGCCGCCGGGCAGAGCGTCCATGCCCACCTGATCGATCTGGAACGGCGCGGCCTTGCCACGCGTTCAGGTGACATCTGGGCGATAGCCTGACAAACAGCGCCCAAAGACTACATGAGGATTCGCGCATGAGCGACGCTGCCAAAATTCCCGCCGGGACCGACCTGATCGAAGAGATCAACCGTTTGCGCAAAGAGCGCAATGCGGTGATCCTAGCCCACTATTACCAGAAGCCCGAGTTGCAGGACCTGGCCGATTTCGTCGGCGACAGCCTGGAACTGAGCCGCAAGGCCGCCGAGACCGATGCCGACGTGATCGCGTTCTGCGGGGTAAAGTTCATGGCCGAGACCGCCAAGATCCTCAGCCCCGAGAAGATCGTCGTGCTGCCCGACATGGAAGCCGGGTGCAGCCTCGAAGACAGCTGCCCGCCCGAGAAATTCGCCGCCTTCCGCGCGCGCCATCCCGATCACATCGCGATCACCTACATCAACTGCTCGACCGAGGTGAAGGCGCTCAGCGACGTCATCGTCACCTCGTCCAGCGCCGAGACGATCCTGCAGCAGATCCCCAAGGATCAGCCGATCATCTTCGGGCCTGACCGGCATCTGGGCGGCTGGCTCAGCCGCAAGTTCGACCGTGAAATGCTGCTGTGGCCGGGCGTGTGCATCGTGCACGAGGCCTTCAGCGAGACCGAGCTGCTCAAATTGATGGCGCAGCACCCCGGCGCACCGGTCGCCGCGCACCCCGAGTGCCCGCCCGCGATCATCGACCATGCCGATCATGTCGGCTCGACCAGCTCGATCCTCAATTTCGCGCGCGATTTCCCCGGCGACACGCTGATCGTGGCGACCGAGCCGCATATCATGCACCAGATGGAAAAGGCCCTGCCCGAGAAGACCTTCATCGGCGCGCCCGGGGCTGACGGCAACTGCAACTGCAACATCTGCCCCTACATGGCGCTGAACACGCTGGAGAAGCTCTACGTCGCGCTGCGCGATCTCGAACCGCGCATCGAGATTGAAGAAGGCCTGCGCCTGAAGGCCAAGGCCAGCCTCGACAAGATGCTGGAAATGGCCAGTGCCACGGTCGGCAAGGGCGATCTGGGGCCGGTTGCGGCGGGCTGACCCCCAGCCATGAAAGCCAATCTGCGCTGGTTCTGGGTCCGCCTGACCGCCAATTACTGGTTCTTCCCCTCGCTGTTCGCGATTGGCTCGGCGGTGCTCGCCTTCCTGTGCGTGTGGGCCGATCGTTCGGGGCTCGTTGCAGGGCTGACCGACGCCAACTGGATGGTCGCCGCGCAGCCCGAAAGCGCGTCGAACATGCTGTCGGTCATCGCCGGATCGATGCTCGGGGTGGCCGCGACGGTGTTCTCGATCACCATCGCCGCGGTCGCCTATGCCAGCGGCACTTACGGCCCGCGCCTGCTGACCAACTTCATGGAGGACAAGGGCAACCAGCTGAGCCTCGCCACCTTCATCGCCACCTTTGTCTATGCCCTCACAGTGCTGCACACCGTGCGCGGTGCAGACGAGACGGCCCTGCCTGGCAGCACAACCGGCGCAACCGATGCTGCCGCCGGTTTCGTGCCTCAGCTATCCTTGTTGGTCGCCTATGTGCTGATGGCGCTGTCGGTGGGGGTGCTGGTCTATTTCCTCAACCACATTCCCTCGACCATTCGCATCAACAAGGTGCTGCACGATATCGGCCAGCGCCTGCTCAAACTGGTTCGCGATGACTTTCCCGAAAGCGCCAACTGCGAAGGCCCCCGCGAACGCCCCACGGGCGAACCGCTGCTGGCGACCAGCACCGGCTATGTCCAGCTGATCGACTTTGACGATATGCTCGGCGCCATGAGCGAGGGCAAAGGCCGCTTCGTGCTGTCGGTGCGCACGGGCGACTTCGTGCACCCCGGCATGGCCCTTGGCGAAATATGCGGCGCCGAGGCCAGCGACGAGCTGGCGGCAAGGCTGCGCGCTGCCTTCACCTTCGGCTTTGCCCGCACGCCCGCGCAAGACCCGCAGTTCCTGATCGACGAGCTGGTCGAGATCGGGCTGCGCGCGCTATCGCCCGGCATCAACGACCCGTTCACCGCAATCACGGCGCTGCACTGGCTCGGCGCGGCAACCGCCGAGCTGGGCGCGCGCAATCTCGACAAATTGCTGTGTGACGATGAGGACGGCGAAGGCAGCGGCTGCGCGATCTACCCCCTGCCCGACGACTTTGGACACTATTTGAAGCGCGGCTTTGGCGCGTTCTGCAGCGCGGCTGCCACCAGCCCGATTGCAACCGAAGTGATGTTCGATACCTTGCGCCATGCGGCCAACGCCATAACCAGTACGGAACGGCGTGCGTTGCTGGTGCGGCAGGGAACGCGGCTGCGCGATCAGGCGCGCGTTTGCCTGGTCGGCCCCGATCTGGCCGATGTCGAGGCGCGCTATAGCGAGTTCGCCCGCTCGTTCACCAACTAGAGAGGAGCACCCCTGCAATGGCGACCCGATCCTGGCTGTTCGTTCCCGGCGATAGCGAGAGGAAGCTGGCCAAGGCCGCCGCTGCCGGCGCCGATGCGGTCGTGATCGACCTTGAAGACGCGGTGGCCGAAACGGCCAAGACGAACGCCCGCGAACAGGCGCGCGCGTGGCTGCATGTTCATGGTGCGGAAGTCACGGCAGGCCCGCATCTGCGCCGCTGGGTGCGGATCAACGCGCTCGACACGCCGCATTGGCGCGACGATCTGGCCGCCGTCATGCCTGCTGCGCCGCACGGGATCGTTGCACCCAAGGTCAGCTCGCCCAAGCAGCTGCGCACGCTCGCGGCCGAGCTTTACGAACTGGAACAGCGCGCCGGTGTGCCGACCGGCCAGACCGAAATCATGCCCATGCTCGGCGAAAGCGCGACCTCTGCGCTGGCGATCCCCGCCTTTGCTGATCCCGACTTCACATTGAACCGCCTATCCGCCTTCGCTTGGGGCTCGGAGGACCTTGCCCGCTCTGTCGGCGCCCAGCGCAAGCGCGACGAGCAAGGCCGCTGGACCGACCTGTTCCGCCATGTCCGCACGCAGGTACTGCTGGCTGCCGGAGCCAAGGAAGTCGCTGCCATCGAGACCATCCACGCCGATTTCCGCGATCTTGAAGGGCTGGCCCGGATCGCCGAAGATGCCTGCGCCGATGGCTTTGCCGGGATGCTGGCGATCCACCCGGCGCAGGTGCCGGTGATCAACGAGGCCTTCACCCCGAGCGAAGAACAGATCGCCCGCGCCCGTGCCATCGTTCAGGCCTTCGCCGAGCAGCCCGAAGCGGGGGCGCTCCAGCTCGGCGGCGAAATGATCGAAAAGCCGCACCTCGCACAGGCGCGGATACTGCTGAACCGCAGCTAGTCGGCCTGATTGGCCGCTTCGCCTTCGACAGGTGCAAAGGCCTCTTCAAAGGTCTCGACGGTCACGGTCTCCTCCTCCGGCTCAGCCGTATCGTCGTTGGCGTTGTCAGAGGTGGCCGCATCGCTGGCGCTGGTTTCCGGCCCGTCAGAAGCCTGCGGAGCAGCCGATTGCAGCTGATCGATTGGCAGCATGGCGTCCGAAATCGTGCCTTCCAGCACCTCGCCGCTGACGTTGCTTTCGTCGATGGCAGCCTCTTCCGGCTTGTCCGAAAACAGGTCGCAGGCCGTCAGCAGGCCACTAGAAGCGACAAGGAGGCTGGCGATCAGGATAGGTCGGCGCATGGTCACTCCGCAGCGGTGAGCGCAGCAAGAAACTCCTCGCTGCGGGCTCGCAATGCCTCATCCCATAGCTCGGGCGCAAGCGGCTTGCCCAGCCTTTCCATGCTGGTGACGCCGTAGTCGGCAATGCCGCAGGGCACGATACCGCCGAAGTGCGAGAGATCGGGCGACAGGTTCACCGCCAGCCCATGCATCGTCACCCAGCGCCGCACGCGCACGCCGATAGCGCCGATCTTGGCCTCGCGCCCGTCGATATCGTGGGTCCAGATGCCGATCCGCTCGGGCACGGCGAAGGCCTCGACCCCGAAATCGCCCAGCGTGGCGATCACCCAGTTCTCGATCCCGTGGACGAACCGGCGCACATCGCGCCCGCGCTTGGCCAGATCGAGCAGCACATAGGCCACCCGCTGCCCCGGCCCGTGGTAGGTGTAGCGCCCACCGCGTCCGGTCTCGACCACGTCAAAGCGCGGATCGACCAGATCGGCGATGTCGGCGCTGGTTCCGGCGGTGTAGACCGGCTCGTGCTCCAGCATCCAAATCAGCTCATCCGCTTCGCCAGCGGCGATGGCGCGGTTGCGCGTTTCCTGCTCGGCAAGAGCGGCGCGATAAGGGATCGGCGCAAGCGACTGGCGCCATTCAATCGGCTGAAAGCTCATAATCGGGTTTGCGTGCCGCTTGGTGATGCGCTTATCAAGCCCCCGCTGCGATTGTGGCCGCGATTATGAGGATCAAGTGATGAAATTCGACATGGGTGCCGCATGGAACGAGGCGGTCGCAATGATCTCCGCCAATCGTGAGGTGCTGGGGATCGTCGCCGGGATTTTCTTCTTCCTGCCCTCGCTGCTGCTAGCAATTTTCGGGCCGGATCTCAACGCGATCATGGCCGCACCCATGACCACGCCCGAGGAGATGGAGCGGGTCGGCGAACAGGTCATGTCCGCCTATTCCAATAGCTGGTGGATCTTCGCGATCGCCACCATTGCCCAGATGGTCGGCTATATCAGCCTGCTGGCGCTGCTGCGCGACAGGGGGCGGCCCACGGTGGGCGAGGCGATTGCGATTGGTGCCAAGGGGCTGCTGCCGTCAATCGCGGCCTATCTCATTGTAACCCTCGGCCTGTCGGTGCTGTTCGTGGCGTTCGTGGCGCTGTTGGCAGCCATTGGGGTGGAAGCGCTGATCGCCCTGGGCGGGCTGATCGCGTTCGTCGTCATCATCTATGCCATGATCAAGTTCTCGCTCGCCGCTCCGGTCATTGCGATCGAGAAGGTGACCAATCCGATCACCGTGCTGAAGCGCAGCTGGGACCTGACGAAGGGCAATTCCTTCCGGATCCTGCTGTTCTTCGTGCTGATCTTCCTCGTCTATTTCGTGATGTCGATCGTGGCGGGAATAGTGATCGCCGGACTTGTCGCGGCTGTCGGCGGCGAGATCGGCGCGCTCATTCAAGGCGTCATCGGGGGATTGCTGGGCATGGCCGCCACCGTGGTGATGGTGGCAGCACTTGCCGCCACCCATCGCCAGCTTTCAGGTGGCAGCGCCTCTGCCAGCGCCACCTTCGACTAGAGGATTTCCTCGACCCGTTCCTTGGGCCGGCACAGGCGCACGCCCTTGTCGGTCTCGACCAGCGGGCGCTCGATCAGGATCGGCTCGGCCACCATGGCATCGAGCACCGTGTCAGCGTCCGCCTCGGGCAGTCCGCGTTCCTCGGCGTCGGTGCCGCGCAGGCGCAGCCCTTGCGCAGGAGTCATTCCGGCATCGGCATAGAGCTGCGCCAGCTTGGCGCGGCTCGGCGGGGTCTTGAGATATTCGATCACCTCGACGTCCACCCCGTCACGCTCCTCCAGGATGGCAAGCGTGTTGCGCGAGGTGCCGCACTTGGGGTTGTGCCAGATCGTCGCCTTCATTCTGTTGGTCCTTCTTCGTCAATAGCCATAGCCGGAACCGCACGCGCGGCATCGGCGGGATCAATACCCGGTGCGGGCGCGGCGCTGATTCGCTCGGCCCGGCGCGCCACGCGCCCCGCGCGCTGTACCGCCGCAACCAGCCGCGGATAGACCCCGCAGCGGCACAGGTTGGGGATCGCCTGGCGGATCTCGTCTTCGCTCGGATCAGGGTTACGCTTGATCAGCGCCGCCGCCGCCATCACGATCCCCGGCGTGCAGAACCCGCACTGGATCGCCTGTTCGGCCACCATCGCCTGCTGCACCGGGTGCGAGCGATCCCGCGCCAGCCCCTCGATGGTGGTGATGAAGCGCCCTTCGGCCTCGGCCAGCGTGATCAGGCAGCTGCGCAGGGCCTCGCCATCGACGAGCACCATGCAGGCGCCGCAATCGCCCTGCCCGCAGCCATATTTGGTGCCCGTCAGATTGGCCGCCTCGCGCAGCGCCCACAGCAAGGGCGTGGCCGGATCAAGATCGAAGTTCACCGGCCTGTCGTTGACGGTCATGGCAGTCATGACGCCAGCCTATATCAGTCGCGCCAGCTGGGGTCGATCCGATCTATCTTGCGGGTCCAGGCTTCGAAATCGAGCTTGCCGAACTCGTCGGTCAGCTGGTTGTCGCGGTCACGCTGGTGCACGGCGATAATATCGTCCGACACCTCAAGCGCATCGCCCATTGCCGCCGTCTTCACCTGCACTTCGCAGGCCCGCTGCAGCATGTAATAAAGCAGGAACATCTCGTAGATCGTGGTGCCCATCACCACCGGGCCATGGTTGCGCAGCAGCAGCACCTTGTGCTGGCCGACGTCCTCGATCAGGCGCACGCCCTCTTCCGAACGCACGGTGATGCCTTCGAAATCGTGGTAGCCGACTTCGCCAGCAAAGAAGCACGAATAGAAATTGCTCTGCCGCAGGCCGCCTGCGCTGCTGCATACCGCCATGGTGTCAGCCGTGTGGGTGTGGACGATGGCATGGGCATGATCGAGATGCTTGTGAAACACCGAATGTTGGGTGAAACCGGCGAGGTTCACGGGATAGGGATTGTCGCCGACCTTGTTGCCCTCGCCGTCGATCTTGACGAGGCTGGAGGCGGTCACCTCTTCCCACAGCAGGCCATAGGGGTTGATCAGGAACGCATTGTCTTCGCCCGGCACGCGCACGGTGATGTGGTTGTAGATGCTCTCAAACCAGCCGAGGTGCGCGAAAATTCTGTAGCAGGCAGCCAGTTCCTGCCGGGCCTTCCATTCGGCCTCGCTGCATTCGACGCGGGGTTTCAGTTGCGTTGCCATGATCGCCTCTCTCGTTTGACCTATTTGACTCGTGCAAGTTTATAGACTCGTGCAAGCTTCATTGACTTTCTCTGCGCCCTGCGCAAGCCTTTCGGGAAAGGTTGGCCGGAGAGCTGACCGGGGAGAGACAATCGATGCAGCAGCTTGGCTTTGGCCAGCCGATGGGCACGATCGCCCAGACGGCCTTTATCGTGCCCGACCTGATGGCGGCCATAGAGCGCTGGACCACCGACATGCGCGCCGGGCCGTTCTTCGTGCTGCCACACCTGCTGGCGCCGGGGCAGATCTATCGCGGCCATGAAAGCGAGGCCGATGTCACGCTTGCCATGGGCTTTGCCGGGCACATGATGATCGAACTGATCCAGCCGCTCGATACGAACCCGAGCGTTTACCGTGAGACAATCCGCCTGCGCGGCCACGGGTTTCATCACTTCGGGATTGCGGTGAAGGATGTCGACGCCGCGAGCGAGAGCTATCGGTCGCGCGGCTATCACGAGGCCTATCGCGCCTCCGTGCCTACCGGCGGCGAGGTCGTCTATCTCGACAACGGCGCTGGCCCTGCCACCGGCTTCCTCGAGCTGCTGCCCGTCAATCCGGAAATGGACGCAACCTTCACCCGCTTCTGGAAAGCGAGCCACGACTGGGACGGTTCGGACCCCGCCCGCCCCTTCGCCTGACCAGCCCTCAACGCCATAGCCATAACAGGATCGCCCCGACCATGTCCGCACCCCGCACCGACACACCGCAACAGGGCAACTGGCTGACCAATTCGCCCGCCTATCAAACCTTGCTGGTGTTCCTGCTGGCGCTGAACTTCGGGATCGTCTTCTTCGACCGGCAGGCGCTCAACGCGCTGATGCCCTTCGTCGAGCCAGAGCTGGGCCTGTCGCAGACGCAGATCGGCCTGCTTGCCTCGGGCCTGTCGTTCAGCTGGGCGATTGCGGCCTTCTTCGTCGGGCGCCTGTCCGACAGCTTGGGCAAGCGCAAGATCCTGCTGGTTCTCTCGACCGTCGCCTTCTCGCTATGTTCGTTCCTGTCGGGGATCGCGACCAGCTTCCTGTTCCTGTTCGGCGCGCGGCTGCTGATGGGCGCGGCAGAGGGCGGCGTAATGCCCATCAGCCATGCGATGGTCGCCAGCGAGGTCGATCCCAAGCGGCGTGGCCTGGCGCAAGGCGTGGCGCAGAACCTCGGCTCGAACCTGCTCGGCAGCTTTCTTGCCCCCGTGGTGCTGGTGTGGTTCGCCACCCAGTTCAGCTGGCGCGAGGCGTTCTATCTTGCCGCCCTGCCCGGCCTGCTCAGCGCGGCGCTCATCTGGTTCGCCCTGCGCGAACCGGCCAAGGCCCCGGTGACAGAAGAGGCCGCGCCCAAGGGTAGCTATTTCGCCGCTGTCGCCAGCGCGATGAAAGTGCGCAACATGTGGATCAGCGTGGTGGTGGGCGTGCTGATGGTCGCCCATTTCGTCACCACCTGGGCCTTCATGCCGCTCTACCTCACCGAGGTGAAAGGCTACGATCCCAGCACGATGAGCTGGATCATGGGCTCGCTCGGGATTGCGGCGGCGATCTATTCGTTCACCGTGGCGGGCATTTCCGACGTGATCGGGCGCAGGCCGGTGATGGTGGCGCTGCCGCTGCTGGCAGTGGTCGGCCCACTGGGCGCGATGTACTGGGAGGGCGGAGCGTTCGGCCTTGCAGCGATCTTCTTCGTCGGCTGGGCGGTGAACGGGGTGTTCCCGATCTTCATGGCCACGATCCCTTCGGAGACCTTCCGCCCGGTCCACCATGCTACCGTGCTTGGCCTTGCCATGGGCAGCTGCGAGGTGCTCGGCGGTGTGTTCGGGCCGATCATTGGCGGCGCGCTGAACGATGCCTTCGGGATGGACAGCTTCCTGTGGCTACTGATCGGCCTGTCGCTGGTCTCGGGCGTGATCGCCATGGGGCTGCAGGAAACCGCGCCCGCTGCGCTCAAGCGCAAGGGCCTGACCTTCCAACCCGTCTGACCCGGCATGAGCGCGATCCAGCAATTCACCACCCGCGACGTCGCCCCGGCAGAGCGCGCGCGATACTGGAACGACATGGCCGCGCTGCGCTATGCCGGTAGCCGGGTGGAGGCAGCTTACGGCGAGTTCACCGGGCGGATGTGGAGCTGGAACATCGGCCCGCTGGCGATGCTTCGTCCGCGCACCAACCCGTGCCGGGTGCTGCGTTCCCCGCTTCCCGGCAGCGAGGACAACCTGATCCTGCACCTGCAATCGCGCGGCCACGGCAGCTATTCGCAAGGAACGCAGACCGCGCGGCTCGAACCCGGCGATGCGGTGCTGTGCAGCACTGCCGAGCCTTACGAGATCGAGCTCAGCCATCACGAGACGCTGGTGGCCGAGTTCCCGCGCGACCTGATCGAGGCCAGCTTCGGCCCGCTTGATGACCGGCTGGTGCGGCGCCTGCCCGGCACCTCGCCAAGCTTGCGCATCTTTCACGATTTCCTGCTCTCGCTATGGCAGCAGGGGTTTCGCGAAGAGCACCATCTCGGCTGGGAGGAAGAGGTCGCCCGCCTGTTCGCCGGGATGCTGGCCATGGCCCTGCACGGGGCCGATTTCGAACAGGCCAAGCGCGCCGAGCCGGAAATGGCCAGCCGCGTGCGCGCCATCGTCGAGGCGCGGCTGCAAGACCCGGAGTTCTCGGTCATCCATATCGCCGAGGCCTGCGCCATCTCGGTGCGCGCGGTGCAGAAGGTGTTCGCGAGCATGGGCACTACCCCCAGCGCCTATATTCAGGAGCGCCGCCTCACGCGCGCGGGCGAAAAACTGCTCGCCTATCCCGAGGCCACGATCACCCAGATCGCCTTCGACCACGGCTTTAACGACAGCGCCTATTTCACCCGCTGCTTCCGCCGCCGCAACGGCATGACCCCGGGCGCGTTCCGCGCGCTGCGCTAGGGCACTTGCGCGAAGATACCGGGCGAGGTTCGCCTCAGTCCTAGCCGCGCCCTCGCCAGCAGTGTAACCTCGCAGGCAGTCTGCACCTCAAAAGAGGGCAGTTCCTTGGTGAGAGGAGAGCACATGCCCGAAGCCCCCACGACAGAACCCTGGGCAGGTACGCCGCCCGTGCCCCATGCCCTGCGCCCCGGTGCCAAGCCCGAGGCCTATATGGCCAAGATCGCGGAAGGCCCGAAGGAATACTGGGTCCCCATCGTCGAGGGCGTCTATTCCAAGCCGGTGTGGATCAGCCCGACGCTGAACATGTGGGCCGACGTGCTGATGGCCGAGAAGGCATGCATCGTGAACCGGCACTATCACCCCAAGCCGATCTGGGCTTACACGATCAGCGGCAAGTGGGCCTATCTCGAACACGACTGGACCGCCACCGCGGGCGATTTCATCTTCGAGACCCCCGGCGAATCGCACACCCTAGTGTCTTACGATCATCCCGATCCGATGAAGGTGTTCTTCGTCGTTTCCGGCCCGCTGATGTGGCTTGACGAGCAAGGCAACTCGATCGGCCACTATGACGTGTTCGACTACATGAAAGCCGCCCGCGAACATTACGACAGCGTCGGCATCGGCGCCGACTATGTCGATACCTTGATAAGATAACAGGAGAGTACCCATGGCAACCATGACCGCACCGCCGAGCGACAAGGCGGAAATCGTCGATATCAAATATCCCTATGCCGATCTCGTGAAGCGCACCTCGCCCGGCGGCCGCTACATCGACGCGCCGAGCGACGAGGAAAGCCCCTGGGTTCCCTTCGGCGACAATGCCGCGATCAAGCACATCGCTTTCGACGTGCGCCAGAACCTGTTTTCGAACATCCTGTGGGTGAAAAGCCCCGGCGTGATCGGCACTCACTTCCATCGCGGCACGATCATGATGGTCTGCCTTGAAGGCTCGGTGCGCTATCTCGAATATGACTGGGTGGCCACGCCGCACGGCGTGATCCTCGAAACCCCGGGCGAAAGCCACACGCTGGTGACTGATCACCCTGAGGGCGTGAAGCTGTTCGGCTGGATGCAGGGCCCGATCGACTTCTTCGATGGTGACGGCAAGTTCGTCGAGACCACCGACGTGTTCTGGTTCATGAACCACTACGAGACCTATTGCCGCGAGAACGGCCTGCCCATCAACGAAAAGCTATACCTCTAGGAGGGCACCGCCAGTGGCCAATGAGACCAGCAAGCTGGGCGGGATCAAAGCCCCGCCCTCGGGCGCCTACAAGATCGTCAATGTGCCCGAAGCGCACAGCGCCGTGCTCGATCAGTATTGCGTGTCGGGCACCTATGTCGGCCTGTCGGAAGAGGAGAGTCCGTGGGTTCCCTTCGGCGACAATGCCGCCATCCGCCACCTCGCCTTCGACGTCCGCAACAACATCTATGCCAACGTGCTGTGGATCAAGTCACCCGGCGTGATCGGCACGCACAAGCATCGCGGGATGGTCTGGGCGATCGGGCTGGAAGGCTCGTTCCGCTACCTCGAATATGACTGGGTGTGCCGCCCCGGCGAGTTCATCACCGAGTTCCCCGGCCACGCGCACACGCTCGTCACTGACGACCCGAACGGCATGAAGGCTTTCTTCTGGATGCAGGGGGCCAACGAGTTCTACGACGAGAACGGAAATTTCGTCGAGACTCTCGATGTCTGGTGGTTTATAAGTCACTACGAAAGCTACTGCGAAGAGCACGGGTTGGAGATCAACCGGCAGCTCTACTTGTAATTGGCGCGATGAAGGGGGGAGAGGCCTTCGTCGACGCCGTTCGCGGTCTCATCCGTGCCGTCGCTCCGGCGATGCCGGGCGAGACCGCGACCCTTCCCCCGGCAGCTAACCCCACCTGCTCTGGAAGGATAGGCCCATGAAAACGCTCGATCAGTTTGATCTCACCGGCCGCTCGGGCCTTGTCACCGGGGCCGCCTCGGGCATTGGCCTCGCCTATGCCGAAGTGATCGCCGAAGCCGGCGCGAAGGTGACGCTCACCGATATCGATGCCGAGGGCGCGGCGCGCGAGGCGCAGCGCCTGTGCGATGAAGGCTACGAAGCGCGCTGGGACGCCTGCGACGTCTCCAATCTCGCGCAGGTCGCTGCCGCTTTCGACAATCACGTGGCGGCCTATGGCGGCTGCGACATTGCCTTTGCCAATGCGGGGCTCGATGTGGGCAACGGCTTCTGGGGCCCCGACGGCAAGCGCAACCCCGAGGGCCAGATCGACGTCTACGACCCTGACCGCTGGGACAAGTCAATCGACATCAACCTCTCCGGCGTATTCCGCACCGTGCGCGAGGCGGCGCGGGTGATGAAGGCCAATACGCAACGCCGCGGCGGGGCCATCGTCATCACCTCGTCAAACGCGGCGGAGGTCAACGAAGCGATTGTCGGCGTGCCCTATATGGCAGCCAAGGCGGGCGTGAAGCACTTCATGCGCCACGCCGCCTATGAGCTGGCTGCCTATGGCATCCGCGTGAACGCCATCGCGCCCGGCCCTTTCGCCACCAATATCGGCGATGGCTGGGTGAAGAAGAACCCCGCCGCGAAGAAGGCGTGGGACGAACTGGTGCCGGTGGGGCGCATGGCCGAAACCTACCAGATCAAGCCGCTCGCGCTGCTGCTCGCCTCGGATGCGGGCAGTTATATGACTGGCGCTCATATCATGATTGACGGCGGTATGCAGCTTGGCCCGGTTAAGCCGTTGAACGGCTGACAGCGCAGGCATAAGTACACCTCACGAAAGTCGTTCAACCTGGAGAGAATTACCATGACCACCCTCGCCCGCGCCGCCATTTGCCGGGGCAATACCGAGCCCTTCGCCATCGAAGAGGTCCAGCTGGACGACCTGCGCCCCGACGAACTGCGCGTGCGCATCGTCGCCTGCGGGGTGTGCCACACCGACATGGCCGTGCGCGACAAGCAACTGCCCGTGCCGCATCCGGTCGTGCTCGGCCACGAGGGCGCCGGGATCGTCGAGGAAGTCGGCAGCGCGGTGACTGTCGCCAAGCCGGGCGACCGGGTGGTGATGAGCTTCAACTCCTGCGGCACCTGCCCCAGTTGCGAGGTCGACGCGCCCACCTATTGCTACAACTTCTTCCCGAACAACTGGAGCGGCGTGCGGGCCGATGGCAGCCCCGTGATGTTCAAGGACGGCGACAAGATGAACGCCAACTTCTTTGGCCAGTCTTCGTTCGCCACCCACGCCATCGCGCATCAGCTGAACACGGTGAAAGTGCCCGACAGCGCCGCGCATATCCCGCTCGCCCAGATTGCCCCCATCGGCTGCGGCCTGATGACCGGCGCAGGCGCGGTGCTGCGCTCGATGAAGGTCCGCGCGGGAATGCCGATTGCGGTATTCGGTGCAGGCACCGTGGGCATGGCGGCGATCATGGCGGCCAAGATCGCTGGCGCGAACCCGATCATCGCGGTCGACGTGAACGATGGCCGCCTCGAACTGGCGAAGGAACTGGGCGCCACCCACGCCTTCAACGGCAAGGATGGCGCGGCTGACAAGATCAAGGAGCTGTGCCCGCAAGGTCTCGGCTATGTGTTCGACACCACCGGCATCAACAAGGTGATCGAGGAGGCCTGGAGCCTGCTCGCGCCCAAGGGCATCTGCGGGATCGTCGGCGCGAGCAATCCGGCGGACAACCTCACCTTCAACGAGGCCGAATTCATGGGCAACGGCCGCACCGTGATGGGCATCCTCGGCGGCGACAGCGATGTAGGCTCATTCCTCGTCGAACTGCTCGACTACCACGTGAAGGGCCAGTTCCCGTTCGAGAAGCTGATCGGCTACTTCGACTTCTCCGAGATCAACGAGGCGATCGAGGCCAGCGAGAATGGCTCGGTGGTGAAGCCCGTGCTGAAGATCTCGGAAGAGTAAGCCGCGCGATGAAAGCCGTCACCTTCCAGGGCCTGCACACTCCACTAAAGTGGGAAGAGGTGCCCGATCCGGCTCCTTCGGCGGGCGAACTGGTGGTGAAGGTCGGTCGCTGCGGCATCTGCGGCAGCGACCTGCACATGACCGAGGATGCCGCCTACGGCTGCCAGCACGGCGACATCCTTGGCCATGAGTTCGCGGGCGAAGTGGTCGAAACGGGCAAGGACGTCAGCGGCTACAAGACCGGTGACCTCGTCTCGGTGATCCCGCTCAAGAGCTGCGGCCACTGCGAGCAATGCCGCAAGGGCACCGTACAATGGTGCGAGCAGTTCGGGCTGCAAGGCGGTGGCTATGCCGAATATGCGGTGACGCGCCCGAACCAGTGCGTGCCGCTGCCAAGCGACCTCACCCTCGCCGATGGCGCGATTATCGAGCCGCTGGCGGTGGCGCTGCACGGTGTGAACCTGTCGGGCATGCGGACTGGCAACAAGGTGCTGGTGCTCGGCGCGGGGCCGATCGGGCTGGCAGTTGCCTTCTGGGCCAAGCGCATGGGGGCCGGACGGGTCGCCCTGCAGGACATCGCACCCCATCAGGAACAGCGCGCGCAGGAAATGGGCGCTGACGTGTTCGTGGTCGATCCTGCCGATCCGGTCGGCAGCGCCAATCGCGCTCTCGGCGGTCCAGCCGATGTGGTGTTCGAATGCGTCGGTATTCCGGGGCTGATCGCGCAGGCGGTGGAGCAGGTGCGGCCCGATGGCACGATCCTGCTGCTGGGCCTCTGCACCAAGCCCGACACGTTCAATTCCTTCGCCATGCTGAGCAAGCAGGTGCGCCTCGTCACCAGCGCCTTCTTCACCCGGCAGGAATATGTCGCCACGCTGGCGGCGCTCGAAAGCGGGGCGCTCGCACCGCGCACGATGGTGACGGACACCATATCGCTCACCGACACGCCTGAGGTGTTCGAAAGCCTCAAGCAGCGCAGCGGCCAGTGCAAGGTGATGATCGCACCCTAACTTAGCGCTGTTGCTGCGGCGCAGCACAGGCTATCGGCTCGACCATGAGCGAAAAGGCACGATTGGTCCGCGGCTCCATTGCGGGCCATCTGGTGCGCCAGACGGCGCCCATGATTATCGGCGTTTCGGCCATGGTTTCGACCGGGATCGTCGATGCCTATTACATCGGCCGCCTCGGCGCGACCGAACTCGCCGCGATCAGCTTCATCTTTCCCGTCGGCACCGCCCTCTCCAGCCTCGGTGTGGGCGTCATGGTCGGCACCTCCTCGGTGGTGAGCCGCGCTCTTGGTGCTGGCAGAGAGCGCCGCGCGGCCTCCTGCGCGACCCTCGGTGTGTTGCTGGGGCTAAGCTTCGGGCTGCTTATCGCCGTGGCGCTGGCCTTTGGCGCGACCTCGCTGTTCTCATTGATGGGGGCCGATGGCGAGGCGTTGCGGCTGATCGGGCTTTACATGATGCCCTATGCGCTGGGCTTTCCGCTGCTGCTGAGCCTGTCGGGCCTCAACGGCACCTTGCGTGCGCAGGGGCTGGCCAACCGTTCAACTTTCGTCTCGCTGAGCTTCGCGCTGGCGAACTGGGTGCTTGATCCGATCCTGATCGACGGTGCTTTCGGGTTCGAAGGGTTCGGCATGGCGGGCGCGGCCTACGCCACGGCGGCGGGCTGGCTGCTGGGGCTGAGCGTGGGCTTGTGGGCGGTGCAAAGCTCCGAGATCCCGCTGCGCCCCGCCCTGCTGCGCGAGGCTGACGTGGCAGAAGGCGCGCGCGACGTGCTGCGCGTGGCCCTGCCCGCCAGCTTCACCAGCTCGATCAATCCGCTCGGCCTCGCGATCCTCACCGGCCTGCTCGCACGCGAGGGCGAGGCGGCAGTCGGCGGCTTCGGCATCGGCGGACGGTTGCAGACTTTCGCGGTGGTACCGCTGCTTGGCCTGTCGGGCTCGATCGGGGCCATCGTCGGGCAGAACTGGGGTGCAAAGGCCTATGACCGCGCGCGGCTGGCACTGGTGCAATCGGGCCTGTTCTGCCTTGTTTACGGCCTTGCCGTCGCCACCGCGCTCTATTTCTTCTGCGACCAGCTGGCCGGCTTGTTCACCGACGATCCGGCCACGCGCCACTCCGCCACCGCATACCTGCGGATCGCGGCCTGGGGCTATGCCGCCTATGGCGTGTTCATCGTGTGCAACGGCGCGTTCAATGCCGTGGGCCATGCGACCAAGGCGCTGGTGCTGTCGATCGCGCGCGTGGGGCTGGCGATGGTGCCCTTCGCCTTGCTGTTGCAGCCAAGCTGGGGCGCAAGCGCAGTCTACAGCGGCGAGCTGGTCGCCAACCTTGCGGGCGGGCTGGTGGCAGCGGCGCTGGCCTATCGCCTGCTGGCCTTTTCCAGCGCCAACCGGAAGCCTCCAACAGCGCCTTGAGCGATGACTAGGCTTCGGGCGGCGCAGGCCGGTCGCGGAGCATCGTTTGCAGCACGTCTTCGCTGGTGGGCACCGCGCCCATCACCCGGTCTTGCAAAGCGCGATAGGCGACGAGCGCCCGCTGCCCGGCATCGCTAACGCGGGCACCTGCCTTCTGGCCGCCGCCGGGCGTGGTATCGACCAGCTTTTCCTTGAAGCAGCGGTTCATCACATCGACCATCAGCCAGGCCCGGCGATAGCTTAGCTCCATCGCGCGCGCGGCAGCCGAGATCGACCCGGTCTGCGCGATCGCTTCGAGCAAGTCGGCCTTGCCGGGCCCCATGGCGATTTCCTCGCCGCAGTATAGCTGTAGCTTGAGCTTCAATCGCTTCATGCGGCCACCTGCGGCGCGCCAGCTCAGCTCAGCGGCTTGCTGGAGCCGAAGAACAGCGCCTGGCTGATCGCGGCCCGCACGGTCGCTTCCTGGAAGGGCTTGGTGATGAGATAGGTCGGCTCGGGCCGGTTGCCGGTCAGCAGCCGCTCGGGATAGGCAGTGATGAAGATCACCGGCACCGAGGCGACGGCGAGAATGTCGTCCACCGCATCGAGGCCCGAGGAACCGTCGGCCAGCTGAATATCGGCCAGCACGAGGCCCGGCATCGAATCCTTGACCACTTCCTGCGCCTGGGTGCGCGTGGCAGCCGTGCCGCAAATCTCATGCCCGAGCGAGCGCACGAGGTCTTCCAGCTGCATCGAGATGAGCGGCTCATCCTCGATAATCAGCACGCGGGTGGTGCTCTCGCGCTCGATCTCGGTGATGGCATCGCGCACCAGCGCTTCTACCTCGGAAACTTCGAGATCCATGATCGTGGCGACTTCCTGTGCCGTGAAGTCCTCCACCGTGGTGAGGAGCAGCGCCTGCCGGTTGGCGGGCGTGATGCGGCCAAGCTGCACCTGGGCGGCAGCCTCGTGTCCCGAGCCGTCAGCCGAAGCCATCTCGGACTCGACTGCAGCGCTCGACCAGATCTTGGCGAAGGCCCGATAAAGCGGCACTCTGCCGCCGCGCAGTTCCTCGGCGAGTTCTTCGTCCGCCAGCGCGGCTTCCAATGTGGCAGTAACAAAAGCATCGCCACTCGCCTGAGACCCCGTCAGCGCGCGCGCGTAGCGGCGCAGGAACGGGAGGTGCGCAGCGATTTCAGCTCCGATTGACATAGATATTTCCCTCTTACGACTAGCCCTGAACGCATACCGACGCAGAGAGTTCCAGCCATTATCCCTCGTGTCCTAGACCTCTGAAAAACAGAGCGCAAAGACCTAATAGCGGCGCGCAAAGCGCAGGAGCCTAGATAAAAATACGTATCTGTCATTTTTTTGGGAACGGCCCGCCAGCACGAGCATTTCCCCCATGTCACCGGCGCTTATCCCCCCTCTTCCCGTCCCGCGCCGGGTGACACGATCCAAGATAGGCCCCCGCCCGAAACCGGACGGGGGCCTTTTTTTGTCAAGAATCCCCGCAGGCTGCGCCAGCACACCGGCGGCCCGGGGGGAAAGATTAGCGCGAGGTGCGGCGAAGCCGCGTGAACAGGCCCGTCTTGGGCCCATCGACAAGGGCCGCGACCAGATCATCGGGATCGTAGGGCTTGCCGAAAACCGGGCCGAGCGCGGCAACATTTGCGGGAATGTCTTCGGGCGATCCGGTTGAGAACGCAATGCGGGGCGGCCTCGGGCCGAGCATTGTGACCAGCTCGGCCAGGGCCCAGCCATCGTCGCGGTCGGCCAGGTGCACGTCGATCACCATGGCATCGGGGCGCGGCTCGCGATCGAGCACGCGCACGGTCTGTTCGACGCTGGAGCAAATCGTCACCTTGCCGGCACCTGCGCGCAACAGCGCATCCTCCAGCGCCAGTGCGAGGATAGCATCGTCCTCAACCAAGAGGACGCGCGCGAGGCCTCGCGCTGGCTTGCGCTGCTGATCAGCAGGCAGGTCTGTGGATGTCGACGACAAGAATATTCCTCCGTGCCGAACAAACGCGCCAACAGCCTTTTGGCTCCCGCGTCAGACCAACGGCTTTTCGTAGATCCTGTATTCGCGGTTGCACTTGGAATCGATCGCGTCGGCGATGGCGACCATGCCCTGGTTATCCTCCAGCACCCAGCCCACCTCAGCGCGCGTAGCGTTGTATTTGCCCACCGCTACCCGGCGGATATATTCGATCATCATGAAAGCGAGCTGGCTGGCCAGCCGGGTGTTCTGGTGCTTCTTCACCACCCCCATCAGCGGCACGCGGAAGTCAGCCGGCACCGGGTTTCGCAGCCACCACAAGAGGCGCAGCACGTTAAACGGAAACAGCTTGCCCTTCATGTTGATGAGCAAGCGGTTGATGTCGGGCCAGGCGAGCATGAAGGCGACCGGTTCGCCGTCCAGCTCGGCGATCATGTTGGTGCCCTTCAGGATCAGCGGCTTGAGCTTCTTCTTGGCATATTCCTTCTCCGTCTCGGTGAAAGGAACAAAGCCCCAGTTCTTCGACCAGGCATCGTTGAGAATGGAAATGGCGATCTCGGCATCTTCGTCGAACCGCGCGCGGTTGACGTTGCGCACGGTGATCTTCGAATTGCGCTCGCCCGATTTCACGATCCGATCGATCAGCGGGGGAAACCCATTCGCCACGTTAAGGTCGTAAGTGAAGAGGCGCTTGGCCAGCGTGTAGTCCTGCGCCTCAATCCAGCCCTGATATGCCGCCTTGTGGTGGCCCATCATGAGCATTGGCGGGTGATCCTGCCCCATGGTGAGCAGGCCCGGCTCTTCCCACACCGAAAGACTGATCGGCGCCAGCACGCGGGTCATCCCCTGATCGCGCAGCCAATCTTCTGCCGCGGCGATGAGCGCAGCCATGGTGGCCTCGTCGGCCGCTTCCATCAGGCCCCAGTTGCCCGTGCCCGGCCCCATGCCCTGCTCGGGCGGCTGTTCGAGCGCGAGTTCATCGATGTGGGCGGAGATGCGCCCCACCACCTTGCCCCCGCGCCGGGCAAGGAACAGCTGCATCCGCGCATGTTCGTGAAACGGGTTTTTGCCGGGGGTCAGCAGCTCGACCATATCCGCGCGCAAAGGCGGCACCCAGTTGGGATCATCCGCGTTCAGCGCATAGGCGCATTCGATAAAAGCCTTGAACTCGGCCTTGCCGCTCACCGGAGTGACACTTATTTGATCGGTCACAAATACCGCCTTTCGTTCATCGGGCAGAAGCCCGCCATATGCTTGGAAGGGCCACTGCCGCGCCAGGTAATGGCGCGCAATGCCCATATGCGCTAAGCTGACGGGAAATCTATTCGAAAAGACCATGCAGATGAATGCCACTACCACGATCGAGCCCGCGCATAGCGGCAGCGGCACCGCCCGCCGGCGCGTGCATGCGCAGATCCCTGACGACAAGGCCATGCTGCGCGCCGCAGCTGAGCTGACGCGCGACATCAATGTGGCGCGGCCCGAGATATATTGGCCCGACATGCTCGGCTCGGCGCTGATCGGTTATGGCCTGCTCGCCGCCGCGATCCTGCTCGACAATGTGCCGCTCGCGATTGCCTGCGGTGTGCTGGCGGTGTTCCCGCTCTATCGCGCGCTGCTGTTCATTCACGAGATCACGCATCTCCACCGTGACGCCCTGCCCGGCTTTCGCACCGCGTGGAACCTGCTCGTGGGCATCCCGCTGCTTACGCCCAGCCTGATGTACGAGAACGTGCACAACCTGCACCATTCGCGCACGCGCTACGGCACGATTGAAGACCCGGAATACAAGGCACTGGCGCTGATGAAGCCGTGGACCTTGCCGCTGTTCGTGCTCGTCGCGGCCTTGGCTCCGATTGGTCTGCTGCTGCGCTGGGGCGTGATCGCCCCGCTCGGGCTGGTGATCCCGCCACTGCGCCGGATAGCGTGGGAGCGGTTCTCCTCGCTGTCGATCAACCCGTCATTCCGCCGTCGCCCGCCCGAAGAGAAGGAGCGCGGCTGGTTCCTGTTCCAGCAGATCGGCGCGAGCCTGTGGGCGATATTCTTGCTGAGCACGCCGTTCTGGCTCGGGTGGAAGCCCCTGCTGGTGGCGATTGCCGTGACCTCTGCCGTGGCCACCTTCAATCAGCTGCGCACGCTCGTTGCCCATCTGTGGGAGAACGAGGGTGAGGCGATGACGGTTACCGCGCAGTATCTCGATTCGGTGAACGTCCACACGAAGATCGGCGCGTTGTGGGCGCCGGTGGGCCTGCGCTACCATGCGCTGCACCACCTGCTGCCGAGCCTGCCCTACCACTCGCTGCCGCTGGCTCACCAACGCCTTTCCGCCAAGCTTGGCCCTGCCTCGACCTACGAGGAAGCGAGCCATCCGGGGCTGGTGGTGCTGGTCATGCGGATCGCGCGCAGCACCATGGGCAAGCGCGGGTAAGGCTTACCGCCTCGTCCCGGTCGATCAGTTCGGCTCTTCGGCGTTATCCTGTTCGATATCGTCCGCGATCTTCTCGCGCGTTTCGGCCGTGACCGGGTCCGTAGGCATTTCGACGGCTGCTTCGCGCACATCGGGATCGGGCTGGTCGATCGTTGCTTCGACCTCGTTGGTAGGCACATCGTCGTTGCAACCAGCCAGAGCCAGCAAAGCAGCGGCGCCGGTAGCGGCAGAAAGCAATTTGAGCGTCATATCTGTTTTCTCCGTTGCGTAACCTGGCAACGGATCCCAGGAATTATAGTTCCAAATAGGAACCTTATTCCTCGGTCCTGACCAGCACCGTCTCGCCCACGAACAGGAAAAGGAAGAACGGTGCCCAGGCTGCCAGCAGCGGCGGATATCCGCCAAAGCTCGCCATCGCGAGCGCGGCATTGTCGACCACGAAGAAGGCAAAGCCCAGCGCCATACCAAGCACCGCGCGCGCCAGCAGCTGGCCCGAACGAGCCAGCCCGAAGCCTGCCACCGCCCCCAGCAAGGGCATCAGCACCGTCGACAGCGGGCCTGAAATCTTGTGCCACCACTTGGCATCCAGCTCGGCCGTGCGGCGGCCTGCGGACTTCAGCGCATCGATGCTCTTGGTCAGCTGCGGCAGCGGCTCGCTATCGGGATCGACGCGGCGCAGTTCTGCCTGCGCCAGCGTAACGCCGGGGGCCACCACCGTGCCATCGGGCAGCGCTTCCTCTGTGGCGCTTGCCACGCTGAACTCGCGCGCGCCCTCCAGCGCCCAGCCCGGGTTGGCAAAGGTCGCCCGGTCGGCGCGGATCTGGCGTGCGATCATGCCCGCATCGTCGCGTTCGTAGAAGCTCACGCCGGTCAACACGCTGTCTGCGCCCTGCCCGCTCATCACCGATGCCATCAACACGTCGTTGCCATCGTTGAAATAGACATTGGTACGCGCATCCGGCTCACGCGTGATGGTGCCATAGTCGACCGCTTGCCACGCCTTGAGCGTCATGGTCGCACGCGTGACCACCCGCTCGTTGAAGGTGAAGCTTGCCGTAGCCACCACCAGCGCAGTGAGCAGCAAGGGCGCAAGGATCTGGTGGGCAGACAGCCCCGCCGCCTTCATCGCCACCACCTCGGAATTGGCATTCATCGCCGCCAAGGTAATGATCGTGGCCAGCAGCACCGAATAGGGCAGGAACCGGGCAATCAGCTGCGGCAGGCGCAGCGAGGCGTAGCGCAGCAGCTCCGGCTCGCCATTGCCGGGGGAAGCGAGGATATCGCCCGTTTCGCCAAGCAGGTCGAGCATCAGCAGCACCAGCACCAGCATACCGAGCACGGCAATGATGCGCACCGCGAAGGTCTTGGCCAGATACCAGGTCAGCTGGCGTGACGGGAAGAAATCAAACAGCACCCAATGATCCCTCATCCTCGGCGTCCGAAATCCGCAAGGCCTTGCGCCGGTTGGCTCCGAACATCTTCTTCAGCCATTTGCCCAGCTTGGCAAAGAAGCTTTCCAACACACCTATCGCCTGCCCGCCGGGAACGAAGGCGACCTGATAGTACATCCACAAGATCATTACCGCGAGCAGCGCAAACGGCCCCCACAGGGCAAGGAACGGATCGACCCGCCCGATGGCGGCGACCTCGGCGCCATACTGGTTCACCTTGTGATAGGCGACCACGATCACGATCGAGACGAACACGCCCAAGGCCGATGTCGATCGCTTGGGCGGTATCGCCAGCGCCAGCGCCATCAGCGGCAAGAGGATCATCATCACCACCTCGACCATGCGGAAGTTGAAATTGGCCTGGCTACCCGCGCGCTCGTCGGCTGTGCTTTCGGGGCTCCAGCCGATCTTCAGCAATTCGGGCAGGACATATTCCTGTTCGTCCGCCCCGCGCGAGCGGAAATCCTCCAGCGCAGGCAGATCGATCGGCAGATCGTGCTGGCTGAAGCTGAGCACGCGCGGAGGACCGTCCGCCACGTCGTGAATGATCGTGCCATCGACCAGCCGCAGGATGATGGTGTTGCGGTCCTCCCGGTTGGCGAGGAACCGTCCCTCGCGCGCCGAGATCGAGAGCACCTGCCCCTTGTCGTCGGCCAGGCGTGCAAAAATGCCCAGCAGGCGGCGGCCTTCGTCCTCGCTCGCCTCGATCCGCAGGGCGACCTTGTCTTCGATGGTGTTGAACTCGCCAACCCGGATCGAAGCGCCCAGCGCGCCCGAGCGCAGCTCGAACTCCATTTCCTGATAGGCAAAGCGCGCCTTGGGCTGGAGATAGCCGACAATCGCGAAGTTGAGCGCCACCAGCACCAGCGTGATCAGATAGGGCACGCGCAACAACCGGGTGTACGACCAGCCGACCGCGCGCATCACGTCAAGCTCGCTCGATGTGGCCAGCTTGCGGAAGGCGAACAGGATGCCGAGCATCAACCCCAGCGGAATCGCCAACCCCGCATATTCCGGGATCAGGTTCAGCAACATCTTGAACACGACGCCCACCGGCCCGCCTTCCAGAGAGACGAACTCGAACAGCCGCAGCATCTTTTCCAGCAGCAACAGGCTGGCCGCGAGCAGAAACACGCCGACCATCGGCACCACCACTAGGCGGAAGATATAACGATCAACGGAGGTGATGAAGCGGGACAATAGCTTGGCTTGCTGAGAGACGGGGCTTCCCGGCCTTAGACGCTATTTCCCCCGAGGTCATGCCCCTAAGCGCCCGGCAGGGCGAAGCCCCTGATACCGGCGACCGGGAATCAAGCCTTTTCAAGTGTGCACTGCAGCGGGTGTTCGTTCTCACGCGCGCAGTCCATCACCTGATTGACCTTGGTTTCGGCCACTTCATAGGGGAAAATGCCGCAGACGCCGACGCCGCGCTGGTGCACGTGCAGCATCACCCGCGTCGCCTGTTCAAGGTCCATCTTGAAGAAGCGCTTCAACACCATCACCACGAATTCCATCGGGGTATAGTCGTCGTTGAGCAACAGCACCTTGTACTGGCTCGGCTTCTTCGGCTTGGCGCGCGTCTTGGTGGCGAGCGCGGCCTGACCCGAGCCGCCGCCAGTATCGCCCTCGTCATCAGAGTCGCGACCGGGGCCGGCCTGTGGAACCAGGTCGGCAAAAGCGCGATCGGGGCCGATTGATACGGCGTTGGGAAGGTCGGGGCTGGTCATGGTCGACACCAAATATCGTATCGTATGGCCCGCCTGCAAGTCAGGCCTGCTCATTTTGTTGCCAATATCAACTTAGCTGCCGATTAAATGCCCCACCGCAATTGCCCCGAGGCGGGCTCTGCGAGCGGCCGCCAAAAGAACAAGGCCGAGCGATCGCAAGGATCGCCCGGCCCAATCGGCTACCTGGGAGAGGAGGAGAGGTAGGTAGCCGGTTGTTCGTTGGAAGGCGCCTTATGCGGCGACCTTCGACATCTTTTCGGCAGCCATGTTCACGCGGCCGCTGATCGGGGCGACGCTGTCGTTGGCGAGCTTCATCATCGCGTCGGTGCCCTTCGAGGCATTGGCGACCATGGCATCGAAGTTGCGACGCATGATCTTGCCCTGCAGCTGGAACAGCTCGGTCGGGCTCTTGATCGAGGCCATTTCCTTCATGTCGGCAGTCGCGGTCTCGTAAACCGACTTGGCATCGTCAGCCATGGACTTGCCCATGCCCTGCACGCCTTCGGCGAGGATCTTGCCCGATTCCATCATGGCATCGACATTGCCCTTGGCGAACTCGGTCATCTCGGTGACCATGCTGGTGCTCTTGTCGTAAGCTTCCTGCATCTTGCTCTGCACTTCGGCGACGGCGCCGCTCATGGTTTCGGTCATCGTGGCGGTGAAATCGTTGGTGGTCATGATCGTTTCCTTCAATTCGGTAACGCTGGGGGCAGCGCTGGGTTTTGGGGTGCTTGTATTCGAGGCAGTCTTGGCAGGTGCTGACTTGGCCGGAGCCTTGGCTGCAACGGGGGCCTTGGGAGCGGCGGCAACCGGTGCCTTGGGGGCCGGCGCCTTAGGCTTGGCCGATTTGACCGGAGCCTTCTTGGCTACGACCTTCTTCGCCGGAGCCTTCTTTGCGGGCGCCGCCTTTTTGGCCGGAGCCTTGGGAGCGACAGCCTTCTTCTGCACCGCCGGAGCAGGTGCCGATTCGGCCTTCTCAGCTGTCGGGGCTGCTTTAGCCGCCGTCGGCTTCACGCCACCAACGGCATCGGCATAGGCCTTTTCGGCCGCCGCTTCCGCGCTGACGTCTTTCTTGCTGGGCTCGTCTGCCATAGCTACCTCGCTTCTGCGATTCCCGGCTGCCAGATCTTGATGCGACAGACGGAATGTCACTTTGTTGCAGTGCACAAATAAGCCCTCGACTCACATTCGTCAAGGAACTTTTGTGCAGTGCACAATAATGAGTATTGTGACGGGGTCGCGCCCTAGCGCTGCCTCACATAGCGCCCGGGAGCATCCTCTATCGCGGGGTTGGTCTTGCCCCCCGGTTTGCGCGCGCCCTTCACCTTCACCTGATCGGGCCTGAGCTGCTCGATCCACGTGAACCAGTCGGGCCACCAACTGCCCTTGGTCTCACTCGCAGCGGCAACGAACTGGTCGAGGCTATCGGCGCGATCGGGGCCGGTCCAGTGCTGGTACTTGCCCGCGGCAGGTGGATTGACCACCCCGGCGATATGGCCGCTGCCCGCGAGCACGAACCTGATCGGCCCGGCCAGATGGCGGGTGATTTCGAACACGCTCTCAGGCGGGGCGATATGGTCTTCGCGGCCCGCCTGGACATAAGCGGGCGTGGTGATCTGCGTCAGGTCGATCGGCGTTCCGTCCGCCGAGAGCGCATCGGGCACCACCAGCAGGTTGTCGCGGTAAAGATCGGTGAGGTAGGCCTCGTGCCACTTGGCCGGCAGGTTGGTAACGTCGCCGTTCCAATAGAGCAGGTCGAAGGCGGGATAGTCCTCGGCCAGCAGATAGTAGTTGACCACGTAGTTCCAGATGAGATCGGTTCCGCGCAGCAGATTGAACGTTGCGGCCATGTAGCGCCCGTCGAAATATCCGCCGGTGCTCGCCTGACGGATGAAGTCGAGGTTCTCCTCGTCCACGAAGAGCTTCAGCACCCCGGCATGCTCGAAATCGACCTGCGCGGTGAGGAAGGTAGCCGAAGCGACCTTGTCGGCCTCTCCGCGCCGGGCCAGCACCGCCAGTGTGGCGGCAAGCGTGGTGCCCGCGACGCAATAGCCGACCGTGTGGACATCGTTCACCTTGAGCCGCTCACGGGTGACCTCGATCGCCTCGATCTGCGCACGCACGTAGTCGTCCATGGTAATATCCGCGAGGCTGGCATCGGCAGAGCGCCAGCTCACCAGCAGCACGCTCAGCCCCTGTTCGAGCGCCCAGCGCACGAAGCTCTTCTTCGGATTGAGGTCGAGGATGTAGAACCGGTTGATCCACGGCGGGAAGATCAACAGCGGCGTCTCCAGCACCTTTTCCGTAGTCGGCGTATAGTGGATGAGCTGGAACAGCTCGGTCTCGTAAATGACCTTGCCGGGGGTGGCAGCGATGTTCTCGCCCAGCTTGAAGGTGCTCTTGTCGGTATGGGTGAGCTGGCCAGCCTCGATATCGTGGGTCAGGCGTTCGAGCCCTTTGACGAGGTTCTCCCCCTGCGTGGCGATCGTGCGTTCAAGCACCACCGGGTTCATCAGCGGGAAGTTGGCCGGGCTCATCGCATCGAGCATCGCCTGGGTGGCAAAGCCCATCTGCTCGCGTTCAAATTCGTCGAGCCCCTCGGCCTTCTCGATTGCCCCGGTGATCCGCTCGGCCATCAGCAGGTAGGTCTGGTGGATCAGCGCGAAGACCGGCTCGGCGCGCCAGGCCGGATCGGCGAAGCGGCGATCACTCCGCCAAAGCTTTTCGAGATTCGCGTCTGCGTTGCCCTGTTCGGTGTAGTGGCCGAGAATCTTGCCCCACAGCTCCAGTCCGTCGCGCCACATTGCCTGCTGCGCGTCGAGATCGAAGGCGGGTATGGTTGCCGCCAGCTTGTGCATGGCATCGAACCAGGCCGACGGATGGGCATCGGGCAGCGGAGGCTGCGGCTGCTTCTCGCCCGGCAGGACCATATCGAACCAGTTCTGCTGGGCCGCCAGCAGAGCCGCGCCGAACTCGTCTATCGCCGCCTTGTCGGGCAGCGACTGCGCCGCATCAGGGGCAAAGCCCGCCATCATCTGGCGCGCCGCTTCGCCCTGCATGCGCAGCATCTCGGTGAATATGTCGGCCACGTCCTGGCCCGTATTGCCATCCTGGCGGTCGTCTGATGCCATAGCCCCGGTTCCTTCATCCGCCTCATAGCGTGCCACAAGCCGATTGGCAGCACAAAGCGCACGATGCCTCTACGCGGCGCGTTGCGCAAACAGTGCGTTTGCTTCACAAGGGCCGCCCCAAATCAACAACGAGGAATTAGCCGAGCAAGGCCATGGATACCGATTTCTACCGCATCAAGCGACTGCCGCCCTATGTCATCGCCGAAGTCAACGCGATGCGAGCGGCCGCGCGAGCGGAAGGGCGCGATATCATCGACCTCGGCATGGGCAACCCTGACCTGCCCCCTCCCCAGCACGTGATCGACAAGCTGTGCGAGGTGGCACAGAGCCCCGACGCCCACGGCTATTCGCAGTCGAAGGGCATTCCCGGCCTGCGCAAGGCCCAGGCCAGCTATTACCAGCGCCGCTTCGGTGTGGAGCTTGACCCGGAAAGCGAGATCGTCGTCACCCTCGGCTCGAAGGAGGGGCTGGCCAGCCTCGCCACCGCGATCACCGCGCCGGGCGATACTATCCTCGCCCCCAACCCGAGCTATCCGATCCACACCTTCGGCTTCATCATCGCCGGGGCCTCGATCCGCTCGGTGCCGACCACGCCCGACGAGCGCTATTGGGACGAACTAGAGCGGGCGATGAGCTTCACCGTGCCGCGCCCCACGGTGCTGGTGGTGAACTTCCCCAGCAACCCGACCGCCGAAGTGGTCGACCTCGCGTTTTACGAACGGCTGGTGGACTGGGCCAAGTTCCACAAGGTCTGGATCTTGTCCGACCTTGCCTATTCCGAGCTCTATTTCGACGGCAAGCCGACCCCTTCGATCCTGCAGGTGCCTGGCGCCAAGGATGTGGCGGTCGAGTTCACCTCGATGTCGAAGACCTTCTCGATGGCGGGCTGGCGGCTTGGCTTTGCGGTGGGCAACCCCACGCTGATCGCCGCGCTCACCCGCGTGAAGAGCTATATCGACTATGGCGCCTTCACCCCGATGCAGGCCGCTGCCGTGGCCGCGCTGAACGGGCCGCAGGATATCGTCGAGAAGAACCGCCAGCTCTATCACAAGCGCCGTGACGTAATGGTCGAGGCGTTTGGCCGTGCGGGCTGGGAAATCCCGCCTCCGCCCGCCTCGATGTTCGCCTGGGCCCCCCTGCCCGCGCCGCTGAAGGAAATGGGCAGCATGGAATTCGCCAAGCAGTTGCTCACCCATGCCGAAGTCGCGGTCGCCCCCGGCGTCGGCTATGGCGAGGACGGCGAAGGCTATGTGCGCATCGGCTTGGTGGAGAACGAACAGCGCCTGCGTCAGGCAGGCCGCAATATCCGCCGTTACCTGCAAAGCATGGGCGTGAACTCAAGCGCAGCCTGAGAACGGACTGTACGCGACCGGACGGGCCGCCACCTGACTAGCGCCAGGCTGCGCCCGTCCCCTCGCCCCCATCTGCAAAACATCACGCCGGCAGTCGCCTGAAGCGTGCGATTCTCCAGCCAAAGCGCCTTGCATTGTGTCGGAGCTTCTGGCCTAAGCTGGAGGCAGACCGTGAGCATGCTAAGGGCTCGGTCGGGGGAGAGATCGCACATGGCCAGTCGACCGGCGAAGACGCTGGATGTATCCGCGTTTCTGCAACAGCTGACATTCACCAGGTTCCACCTGCACATCCTGCTGCTCAGCTGCCTCGTGACCTTTTTCGACGGGCTCGACTTTGCGCTCGTCTCGGTCACCCTTCCCGAGATCCGCGACGACATGTCCCTGACCGAGGCGCAGATGGGCGACGTATCCACCGCCGCCTTCATCGGCCAGATGATCGGCTCGCTGATCGGCTCCTACATCGCCGACATCATTGGCCGCCGCCCGGTTATCATCGTCTCGACGCTGGGGGCCGCCGCACTCACGTTCCTGACCGGCTTTGCGGGCTCGCCCGAAGTGCTGTTCACCCTGCGCCTGCTGGGTGGCCTTGCCATTGGCGGGCTGCTCGCCCCGATCTGGTCGCTCAATATCGAATCGATGCCGAAACGCATGAAAGCCACCTCGGTCACGATCATCATGCTCGGCTTTTCCTTCGGCAGCGCCGGCGCCGCGCAAACAGCCAACCTGCTGGCCTCGCCCGAAGGTTGGTATGCCGGGCTCCATGCGGCCGGCGTCGTGCCCTCGTTCATGGCCGAGCCGAGCTGGCAGATGGTGTTCTTCTTCTGCGGCGGGCTAACGGCCGTGCTGGCGATAATCCTGTTCACCTTACTGCCCGAAAGCGCGCGCTGGATGGTCGCCTCGGGCAAGCCAGCGCACCAGATCGCACCGATGCTGTCGCGCTTCGATCCGACGTTCAGCGCGAAGGAGTTCTCAACCTTCGAGCTTTCCGACGAGCGCAAGACCGACGAAAAGCAAGACCCGTTCAGCAAGATGAAGGAGCTGTTCCGGGGCTGGCTGGCCTATATCACCCCGCTGATCTGGGCCGCCTATTTCTTCAGTTCCTTCTCGATCTATCTCAAGACGGCCTTCGGCGTGGTGTTCCTCGAGGAGCTGGGCCTGACCGTCGATACGGCACGCGACATCAGTTCAGTCGGCGGGATCTCCGGCGCGATTGCAGGTGTTATCCTGCTGATGTTCACCGAGCGGCGCGGCCCCGGGTGGATCACGCTGGCACCGCTGGTCGCCATTCCCTTCGTGCTGCTGCTTGGCTTCGGCATCGTGCTCGACGGCCCGGCCTTCATTCCGGTTGTGCTGATCGGCATCGTGCTGGTTGGCGCCGGTCATGCGGCCGTGATCTCGATCACCAGCATTTACTATCCGAGCGCCGTGCGCGCGACCGGTGGCGGCTGGGCCAGCTTCATGGCCAAGTTCGCCGCAGTGGCCGCGCCGCTTATCGGTGCGCGGATGTTCCTGGGCTCGCAACAGGCGGTGCTCGACGGCTATATCGCCACGGCCGTTTGTCTTGCCGGTATCGTGATCTGCATCCTTGCCCTGTCGCACTATGCGAAGAAGCTGAAGGCGAACTCCGAACCGGGGCAGACAGCGTCAGGCGCAACGCAACCGGCTGAATAGCCTGCCCGGCGCCGAGAGCAGCCCGCCACGCGGTGCCACATCGCCTGCATCCTTCGTCTGGTCGCAAATGCGGGCCAGAAGCGAAACTGTCCGCCCCTAGCCCCGTTGATTGGTCAGACAGGCGCAGTGCCTGCCAGATATCGAAGGAGCAACGCGATGGGTGAACTTACGGACAAGGCAAAAGGCCTCGGCAATCAGATTGCGGGCGCGGTGAAGGAACAGTCGAACGACCCCGAGACCCGGGCCGAAGGTAAGGCGCAGAAGACCAAGGGTCAGGCGCAGAACCTGAAGGGCAAGGTCGAAGGCGCGCTGGGCGACAAGATCTGACCGGTCGGAACTTCGGCAACCACCAAGCGGGGCGTCGGCAAACCGGCGCCCTGTTTGCATTTATCGCTCTCGAAAGCTCCGCGCGCGAACAGGCGCTTTGGAAAGCAGTTGAATCGCATTTGATCAGCCGCGCATCTGCGCGGACGTCGAAACCCGCCTTCAATAGACGAACGGCTTAACCGATCTCTTGAACGAGAGAAGAGATGCTGGAAGCGAGACACCTTGGCAGCGCATTCGCCCCATTTGAAGGCGCCGGGAAGCGGCCACGCAGCCGACACGCCGAGCCTTTGAGCTCGAACAGACCCTCATCGCTGTTCCGCAGGCCATTCAGCGTGGATTCTAGAGGCTTGACGCGCCCGAACGCCACGCTAGAGACACCGGCCTGCCCGATGCTTGAAGCGCGAAAGTGCGGAATGATCGGACAGGCAGTGCGGGAAACAGGCTCCGTCAGCCACTAACCCACTGGAAAGGCCCGATGGCGGAGTGGTTACGCAGAGGACTGCAAATCCTTGCACGCCGGTTCGATTCCGGCTCGGGCCTCCACTTCCCTGTAAGTTTGCGCGTTGCAGGCCGCTGCGCGTGGACCTAAAGGGCGATGAGCGCCGCTTTAGCTCAGTTGGTAGAGCACATCATTCGTAATGATGGGGTCACAGGTTCGAGTCCTGTAAGCGGCACCACCACTTCCAGCAAAGAATTGCAGAGCTTGTTGCCGAACGGTCTTTCGGCTGGCTAAGCGCTTGGGTCCTGCTTGGGATGGCTTTGGGCAGGTAGATTGCAATTCCCCTCGTGGATGCTGTTTCAGGCCGTCCTCTATTGGTGTTCATATCTAAGTGTGCGGACATGCTTAGCAACAGCACGGCGTGCTCAGCAGCTGACGAAGATGAAGGTCTATTTCGAACAAGCCAGCTTCTGAGCCGGTGATCGGTTTTCCAAGCCCCGTCACCCATTTTTGTCGAAGCGTGACATGGGGTGAGGGGCAGATTAGGTATTGCTGCCATGAGCAGCAGTTCCTCCAAGTCCACTACTGATTCGATTGAGCCGATCTTTTCGCTCGCGTGGAATAAGGCCGAATATTCGCTCGTTTTAACTGCCAGCGGATGGCTGTTGGTAGGGGCTCTCGTCATTTCAGCATTGCTGGCTTGCTGGCGCATCTATGCTGGGGGCTTCACATTCAAGAGCTTTGAGATTGACCAAGCCGACATTGGCATCGGGGATCAGAAGTTTTCCTTCAAACCAAATATGGCGGACAAGCAAGTTGCCTATGCGATCTGGGTTGAACTGAGCACTCGAAAGATTGGCCTGCCCATCGACTTCGAAAATGATGTCGTTTCTGAAATCTACGATTCATGGCACGGCTTCTTCACGGTAACGCGTGAGCTAGTGAAGGGAATTCCAGCCCAGAAGGTGAAGCGCGACAGCACCCAAAAGATTGTCCGCTTGTCGATCGAGGTTTTGAACGAGGGGCTGCGGCCACACCTTACCCGTTGGCAAGCCCGCTTTCGTCATTGGTATGACCGAGAACTAAAGAAATACGATGCAAGCCCCGGAGAGGAAGTGCTCGACCCACAACTGATCCAGGAGCGTTTTCCGAAATTCGATGAGCTGAAGGCTGATATGGAGCGCGTGAATCAGTCTCTCATCAAGTATCGGCAACAAATGCATCTTTTGGTCTTGAAAGACTAAGTCCCTCGCCCATATGTGGAGAACATATCGGGAATATGAGGGCTAAGATGGCAGACCAGAACAAGAATGTGTTTATCAGCCACGTTCATGAGGACGATGCTGGCCTTGGCAAGATCAAGGATTTGCTCGCGAAGAACGGGATGAGCATTCGGGATTCTTCCGTGAATTCCAGCAACCCGAACGAAGCCAAGTCAGCTGACTACATCAAGAGCGGCATTCTCGCTCCGCGCATTCAGTGGGCGGGCACCTTGCTGGTCTACATTTCGCCGCAGACGAAGAACAGCGAATGGGTGAATTGGGAAATCGAATACGCCCACAAGCTCGGCAAGCGGATCGTGGGAGTGTGGGCGCATGGGGAGAAGGATTGCGAGGTGCCCGACGCCCTGAACAATTTCGGCGACGCCGTTGTAGGTTGGGGCGGCAATTCGATCATCGATGCCATCAACGGCACGGACAAATCCTGGGTCGACCAAGACGGAACGCCCTGCCCGCCACGCCAAATCAAGCGGCATTGTTGCTGATATAGAAGTCGGTGAGCCGTTTGTTCTCATATGTGGTGCGCTATGATAGCGGCTTCGCACCGAACCCATTCTACGGTTCTTGCACCCTCGCGACCTGCAAACCTGATATCCGTCGCAGTGCCCAAGCTGGAGATTGGGTTGTTGGCACAGGTAGTGCTAACAAGCGGATGGACAGAGGTACTCGTCTTGTCCATGCGATGAAGGTCGCAGAGGCAATGGACTTTCGATCCTATTGGAACGACCTACGTTTCGCTGGGAAAAAACCGCAACGATGTGGAAGCCGGAAGCAGAGCTGCGGCGATAACATCTACCATCGGTCCGCTGATGACACTGAATGGCTGCAATTGGACTCCTTCCATTCAGATGACCATGGTCAACGCCGGGAGAAGCATGTCAGGCGAGACACCGGGGTTGACCGCGTACTGATTGCGTCAGATTTCTACTATTTTGGCGGCGAAGGGCCTGAAATTCCGGCTATGTTTCGCGACCCCGAACGCTATGATGTTTGCCGGAAGGTCAGGCGGCGGCCCATCCTGCATGACGATCAATGGATAGCGGAGTTTGTTGCTTGGCTACGCATCTTCGGCGAGCCTGGCTTCCATGGGCGACCGCTCGATTGGGTGCTTGAAGATGGCTGACCAAAATGCTCATGCGACCATCCTGCTTTCCGACTATGTTCGAGAGATCGCAGCCACCGACAAAATGAAGCCGGACATTCAACCGGTCCTATTTGGGCTTTTCGGCGAGGTCGGCGGCATCATTGTTCCCCGTCAGCACCAATGGCACAGATTTGAGGTTGTGATT